>ENA-ORBV01012021-ORBV01012021.1-microbial-mat-metagenome-genome-assembly--contig:-NODE-12021-length-13439-cov-5.785062_pt1 | contig 13439 bp, 8 predicted proteins | sample MGYA00237777_ERZ505514 | MGnify/ENA primary metagenome ERZ505514 (study PRJEB26160, sample SAMN06269048) | microbial mat metagenome | isolation source: Oligotrophic lake microbial mat | place...
GAAGACGGCATACGAGCTTCGCCTTAGTCTCGTGGGCTCGGAGATGTGTATAAGAGACAGCCGATAAGCCACACCTTTGCCTTCGGATACTTCTCCCGAAAATACCGCATCCCGCTCAACCGCCCCGCCCGCCCGCTCTTCACCTCGAGCGCCCACACTTCGGTCCCGTGCGCGACCACGTAATCCACCTCGTAGTCGCCGTCGCGCCAGTAGGTCACGCTCCAGCCGGGAGCGTCGAGGCCGTTGAGCAAGTGCGCGCCGACGGCGTTCTCGACGAGCCGGCCCCACCACGCGCCGTCGGCCTGCGCGGCGGCGCGACCGCGCAACGCGTGGGCGTTCACGAGCGCGTTGTTCCAGAGGACGAGCTTCGGGCTGCTGCCGCGCTTCCGCACCTGCCCCTTGGAAAATTGCTCGAGGCCCGACACGAGAAACGCCGTCTCGAGCAGCCGCAGGTAGCCCGCGAGCGTGGTCGTGTTGCCCGCGTCCTGGAGCTGGCCGAGCATTTTGTTATACGAGAGCACCTGTGCCGGAAACGTCGCCGCCAGCGCAAACAGGTGCCGCAGCAGCGCCGGCTTCGTGATCGTCTGCATCTGCAACACATCGCGTGCGAGCACCGTCTCGATCAGCGAATCGGCCACGTAGCGCCGCCATGCGTCCTCGTCGTCGGCCAGCGCCGCCGCACCCGGATAACCGCCGAAATAAATCCAGTCCGACAGGGTCCACCCAAACGCCGCCTTGCACTCCGGCCACGACCAGTGCGGGCAACGGTGCAGGAAAAACCGCCCGGCCAAACTCTCCGTCAAGCCCTGCTGCACGAGCAGCGCCGAGGAACCCAGCAATACCGGCAACACCGGCCCGCCCTCGCGCCGCTCCTCGTCCCAGAGGCGCTTCACGACCTCGCTCCAGCCGCGGACCTTCTGCACCTCGTCGAGCACGAGCAGCACGCGCCGGCCCCGCGCCGGCTTCCGCGTGCGCGCAAGCTGCCACTGCGTCTCGATCCACTCCGGCCCGTGGGGCAGCGGCGCATCGGCCGCGGCAAACACCTCCGGCCAACCGAGCCGCTTCGCGAGCTGCTGCGCCGCCGTGGTCTTGCCGACCTGCCGCGGCCCCACGAGCACCTGCACCAGCGGCGCCCGCCGGGTGCAACTCGTCTCCAATTCATCCACCACTGCGCGCTCGAAAACCATGCGGCACCGTGACGCCCAAAGGCGGCGGCGTCAAGTTTACTCAATCGTTGAGTAAAATTGCTCAACGACTGAGTAATCTATCGACCCGCCCGCACGCCCGGAGCCGTTCGCCTCCGGCCGGGCCGGGCTTTGCGTAGCCCCGCTCCGGTGGCGAAGCAGGGTCGCTTTTTCGGCTCCGCCACCTTGAACCGCGCCTCGAACGGCGGATTGCCGCGCAGGCGATGCCGGACGGAAAGCCGGCGAAGCCCTATCTTTGACCGGTATCCGATCGACCCCTTGCCGTGAAACGACTCCGGTGCGACGAGCGCCGCTTCCCGCTCGTTCGCCGACATGAGCACGGTGGCGGGCTCTCTCTCGTCCAACGAGCGATCTCCCGCAGTCCTCCGTTGCCTGATTTCGCGGGCCGGCGGTTCCGCCGCTGTCTTGTCACCTCGCATCGCGAGAATCTCCGGCTTGTTCCCGAGGGATGCATCTGCCGATTGGCGGTAGGCAGCTCGCTTGCGAGCGCTCCGGTCGCCGAGCGCCGGCAAGCGAGCTGCCTACAGAAGCCGAGCCGAACCACCGCCAACGCGGAGAGCCGCCCGTTCGCGAGCAAACGGAACGTCATTCGGTCGGACGGACGACCGTTCCCCGACCACGCGGAGCGCCGTTTTAAAATTAGAGCGGGCGGCTTCCTCGTTCTGAGCCTGCCCGATGAGCCAAGGACGTAAGTGTCGCCTTCGCCACCGGAACGCGGAGGCCCGCCTCCGTTGTAGCCGGCCTCGTTGCGGCCGGTCCGGGGCCAGGCTGCCCCGGCTACTGTTCCACCGCTCACCAACCGCTTCACGAGCACCCCAAACTGCGGCGTCCCCTCTCCGTCGGGCGGCCGCTTCGACTACACCGCCAGAAAAGCGTCCGGCACGAGCGCCTCACGTTCCCGCGTAACGTCGATCACCACCGGGACAAGAAACGGCGTTCCCTACGCGATCGGCCGCGCGCGTTCCCCGGCGAGAAGCCACTCAAGTCGAAAGCAGCCTTCTCGCCGCCGCTGCGTGGTGGACGAAATCACCCGCAGCAGCGTGCAATCGCAGATCTGGCGCCTGACCTTCGCGTCCCGCGCATCGCCGCCGATGAGTTCGTTTTCGTCGAACCACACTTCGGGCCGGCCGTGCGCAATGCCTCCGCAAGATGATGCGCGGCGGAGACACCGTCGCGGATATAGCTAGGGAAAATCGCGGATCCGGGCAGGGGAAGCGGGAAGAAAAAACGCTCAACACCCGACGCCGAACTTTTAACGCTTAACTTCGCGCCGGGCCGTGTCTCAGCCCCGGTAGGCCGCGGTTTGCCCGCGTTCGAACCATGCACGGAGCGCCTGCAAGCAGGCGGCCTACGGCAAGCGATCCGTCACTTTGCCATCTCACTGTCGCCCGCCGGCGTGCCCGCCAGATAGGCGATCAAGTCCGCCATCGCTTGCGGAGGCAGCGCCGCCTCGAGTCCCTCCGGCATCAGCGACCGGCCAGAGCTCACGAGCAGCCGCAATTCGTTTCTAAAAATCACGTGCTCCGCGCCGTCGAGACCGCGCAAAGTCAGGCTGTTGCTCGCCTCCGTCACCAGCATCCCCGCGAGCGAACGCCCGTCGAGCAGCGTCGCCGCATAGAGCATGTAGCGGTCCACCACCGCGCGGTTCGGATCGAGAATATGGGTCACGAGATACGGCGCGCTGCGGTCTTTCACGACGGCGATGTCGGGTCCGATCAGTCCGCCGGCGGTAGCGCCGAATGCGTGGCATGCCAGGCAGTTCGCGGCGAACACCGCCGCGCCCTTGGCCGCGTCACCCCGCCGGTTGCCGAGCGCCGACAACATGCGGTCGATCTCCGCCTGCCGATTCGGATCCATGCCCGCCTGGAACACGCGCGTCGCACGCACCGAGAGCTTCGCATCGATGTGATGGGTCATCCGCTGCTTCTGCGCCGGGTCGATCTGCGGGAGCATCGTCGGATCCGCCTCCACGCGGTCGAGCAACACGTGCGACCACGCCAGACGGCTCGTTACCAGCTCGATCACCGCCGTGCGCACCGCCGGGCCATAGCTGTGCCAGCCGGCCAGCGCCCGCGCGGGCACTTCGGGACGATTCATCCGCGCGAGCGTTGCGACCGCCGCCACCTGCACGTCCGCCGGCACCCGCGGTTCCAGCAGGCCGGCGACCAACTCGAAATCCTCTTTCTGCTGCGTGCGGTTGCGGCCCAAGATTCGCACCGCCGCGACGCGCTCCGCACCCGGGGCCGTCCCGTTCACAGCGATCCGCCGCGCCGCCGCGAACAGCTCGTCCGTATCCGCCAGCGCCCGCCGCATCGTTTCATCCGCCGAGCGCTCCAGTTGCGCGAGCGTCTTGTTGTTCCGGTGCAGCCAGTCGAGCAACTGCCCGAGCGCGGACAACGCCCCGGTCATCTCTCCCGCCCCACGCCGTCGCACGATCGCCTCCAACAGGCTCGCCAACGCCTTCGCGTTCTCCGTCACGGTCGCGACTTCGATGAGCAAACTTTCGTCCGCCTGCCCGTCGCGCTGCAACGCCGCCATCAACGTCGCCGCGTGCGGGAGCGCCGAACTGAGCGCCGCCGCCTTCACAAACCGGTCGCGCTCGCCAAGCAAGAGCCGCGCGAGCGCCTCGCCCGCCGCCTCCGTTTTCCATTCGCCCAACGTGTAGGCCGCCTGCAAACGCACCCCGGCATCCGCATCGGCGGCCGCGGCGATGATCGGCGTCAACAACTCCGGTGCGCTCGCCGCGAACTCCTCGCTCAACCGCATCGCCTGCCGCCGCACACCCGCGTGCGCGTCGCCCAGCGCCCGGGCGACGACCGCCGGCCGCAGCTCGCCCATCACCTGCAAACACCACAGCGCCTGCCCCCGCGTCTCGGGCCGCGCCGATTCCGCCGCGAGGCGCTCGATCCCCGCGACGGCGCCGCGCTCCTTGCGCCACGCGAGTTGCTGCTGCGCGAGGTCGCGCACGATGCCGCTCGGGCTTTCCAACGCCGCCACCAAGCCCGCCGCATCCGCGCGATCCAGCCGCGGGACGGGCCGCAGCGGCATTCCTTTTTGCCGCACCCGGTAGATGCGCCCTTTGTCCGCACCCGCGCGCAGATCGCCGATCCGCTGCTGCCACTCCGCCGGAATCCAATCCGGGTGCTCGATCACGAGCCGATACATATCCGCCACGTAGAGCGCGCCGTCCGGCCCCGCCCGCGCCGCCGTGAAACGCGACCAGAGGTCCGCCGACGCCAGAAACTCCGACTCCCGCTCCGTCGCCGCGCGTTCGCCCACAAACGACGCCCCCACCGGCCGCACGATCTCGCGATGCACGAGGTTATGCACCGGTTCGCAGACAAAAATATTTCCCGCCACCCCGGCCCCGAGGCCGTCGTCGCGAAAAATCGCCGCCGCGCACGCCGATGTGAAATGATTGAGCGCGTGCGAATCGTTAAAGCGCGCAAAGGTCGCGCTCGCCGGGTAAATCCGTGCCGATCCCACGCTCGCGCCCACGCTCACGATGGCGTTCGGCGGCACGAGGTGCGCATTGCGCCGCATGTAGCGTTCTTCGAGGGCGTAGTGCCAGAGCGGGTTCGAGTTGTTGCAGCCGAACCAGTTTCCCCAGTCGTCCCGGGTGCGCCCGAACTGCGAGTTGCCCAAGAGCACCTCGATGCCGCCGCTGTCGGGCTCGATGCGGAAATCCCGCCGGCCGACCTCCAGCGTGCGCCCGGTCTGCGTCGCGGTGATTTTCCCGCCGGTCTCGCCGTTCGCCAGATGCACCCAGCCGTCGAGCGACCATTGCAGGCTGTTGCTGAGGTGCTGCTCGTTCCCGATCGCGAGTCCGCGGTAGATCACCGTCGTCCGGTCCGCGCGGCCGTCGCCGTCGGTGTCTTCGAGAAAAAGCACGTTCGGCACCGAGGTCACGAGCACGCCGCCCCGCCACGGCATCACCGAGGTCGGTGCTTTCAAGCCGTCGGCAAACAGCGTCGAGCGATCAAACCGCCCGTCGCCGCGCGTGGACTCGAGCACGCGGATGCGCCCGCCGGGCTGCCCTTTGCCGTCGAGGCCCTTGGGATAGTCCGCCATCTCGACGACCCACATTCTCCCGTCCGGCCCCCACGAAAAATCGATCGGATCGAGCACCATCGGTTCGGCCGCCACGAGTTCCACCTCGAAGCCCGCGGACATCTTGATCGCGGCGAGCGATTCGGCGGGACTGCGCGGTTCCGGCAGAACCAAATTTGCCGGCGGAGCGACTTGTTTGTAGGCGAAGACGACGGCCGGTGCGCCGAACGCGGCCACGAGCGCGAGCAGGCCGCGCAACCTGTAGGCCCGGCCGTTGGTCGGGCGCAACCGGCCGACGGCCGGTTCTACAGCGGACAGATCGTCGAAAGAATCCGTGGGCGTGATTTTTTTCATGGTCGCAGAATAAAATTCGCCGGCAGCAGGTCATGCACCGTTCTTACGATATGCTCCTCCGTGTCGGGTCCGAGGCGCGTGGGCAGGCCGTAGTAGTCCATCGCGTTGTCCGCCTCGTAGCCGCCTTCGGCCAGAATACGCGCCGAGGGGATGTAGCAGGGCACGTGGTTCGCGTAGGCGTTCACCCACATCCGCTCCGCCCCGAACTCGCGCTTCAGCCGCAGCGCGTAATCGGCGACCACTTCGCCGCCGAGAAACACCATCGCCAGATCGGTTCCGAAGACCCAAGCCTGCACCGGATACCTGACCGACGAGGGCAGCGGTTTTCCGGCATCGAGCTGTTTCAAAAACTGCGCCGCCGCATAGGCGACACTGGGTTTGCCCTTGAGCCGCGCCTCCAGTTCCTCGCGGCCCACCGTGCGCGCCAGGGGCAATTCGATTTTCCGCAGCGCCGCGCTGGTCACCCGGCCCACGGGCCGCATTTCGCCGGCCAACAGTCGCGCCACCTCGCCCGCCACGGTCTTGCCGTGTATCGCCACCGCGGCCATCCCGCGCGGTTGCGGATCGGAATCCGCGCCGCACCCGATGGTCACGAGCGTCACCGCGCCCGTGTGCTGCGCCTCGATGCGCGTCGCCGCATCCCCGGCCCAATCGGGATGCACGACGTTGTCGCCGCCCTTCAGCGTCGTGCAGTGGCACGCGTAGGTGAGCAGCACCGCCCGCACGACCCCGTCGGCATCGACCGCGCGCAGCACCGGCAGGGCATGGTCCACGGCCCCGCCCGGAGTCGCTGTGTAAGCCGTGTATTTGCCGTCGGTGATCTGGCGCCGGTTGACGGCAAACTCCGCTTTGCCCTGTGCCCAAGCGAGCCGGGCGGGCTGGCGAGCCGCCAGCGCCTTGAGGGCCACCGCGATCAATTGCTGCTCCAGCATCGCCGCGTAGCGCTCGATGCGCGCCACTTCTTCCGCCGGCAGGTCCCGCGAAAACATAAACGGGAGGGTGCCCGCGATGTGCGGCCCGGTATGTTGGTGGGTCGCGCAAACCGCGATGCGCTCCCGCGGGATCGAAGGATGCTTCTCCCGCACCGCCGCCGCGACGGCCTCGCTCAAGGCTTCGCTCACCGCGATCACCTCCGCCGCGACGATCACCACCGGTCCTTCCGCGTCCGTCCCGATCGCCAGCGCCCTCGCGTGCAACGGCGCGGCCACCGTCGTCGCTTCCGCCAGCCGGCCTTGATAACCGGAGAGCCGGATCGGCAACTCCGGAGTGATGTCCACGCGGGCCACGCCCACCGCCACCATCGGCTGCTCGGGACGACTCACCTGCGCGCGGGCAAAATCGAAAATCGCGGCCAGGAAAAACAAGAACCGGAGAAGTCGTTTCACAGAGACGATTTTTCCGGAAGGCGGTTCAAAGGAGCGAGTCAAAACTCCGACCGGCAACCCGCAGCCGAAGACTCAGCCTTGGGTTGATCCTTGGCCGAATGGCAGCGTGGTCGGGTAAGGAAAGATCGGAAACGGGGTGAGGCTGGGCCCGCCACGGTCTTCCGGTTTGGGTAGGGGCGTCCCTCGTGGACGCCCGCGGGCGTCGGCAAGCGACGCCCCTACAGAACGGCCATATAGGAAATCCGTGCTGGGTTCGCCCCGATTTCCCCGAGTCGTAGTGCCCGGATATTTTCTTGGTTTTAGTCGGTGCGCTATCGCGCCGCAGTCGGAGGCGTGTCGACCAAGAGCCGCGACTGGACCTCCAGCGAGCCTTTGTAGAACGGCGGGAGCAGCAGGAGCAGCGCGCGTTCGTTTTTGGCGAGGTCGAGCGTCCCGGTGTAGGACTGAAAGCTGCGGCCTTTGAGCGTCGTGCGCAGGACGAGGGAGGTCGCGCGGCCGACGGGCTGCGCGGAGTTGAGCCCGGCCGCGAGCGCGAACGGTTGCTCGCCCAGCGTGCCCGCGAGGGCGAGGCCGCTGAGGTTGATGATGGCGAGGCGGCCGGGCGCGAGGCGCGCGGCCGTATCGTCGAGGACGTAAACTTGGTAGCGCAGCCCGGTCGCAGGGGCCGGACTATGGGGCACGAGGAGAAGCAGCGCCTCGGTGATCGCGGGCGGGACCACGGCCTCGGCGACGACGGCGCCGGTCTTGGCGTCGAGCAGGCGCAGCGGCATGACGCCGCGCCACTCGTAGCGCGGCGAGCGCGCCGTCGGGTAGAGCGTGACGGGTGCGGCGGGTTGGCCGGTGCGGGCGACGTAAGCGAGACCCTCGACCGGACGTGAGCTGAACACCGTGAAGCGCACGCGTTGCTCGGGCGCGGCGGGTTGGGCGCGGAGCGAGTCGGCGAGCGCGACGAGCGTGGCGACAATCAGATATCGGAGCGCGTGAGCCATCGGAAAGAGACGACCTTGAAACGGCGGCCGTAGGTTTGGTTGGTGACGTTGAGATCGGACGGCGCGACGGCCGCGTCGTCGGTCGGGTCGAAGTAATCGGGCACGCGTTGAACGATGGCCTCGCACCAAGCGCGGCCCTCGGCGACGTCGGTCGCGGGGTTCACGGCCTCGCCGTAGGTGCGGATGACAAACGTGTCGGAGCGCGGAAAGAGCACGGGCGCGAGCGCCGTCATGATGTCGCCTTGGGTGAGGAATTGAGAGGAGAACTCGATGGGCGCGTTGGTGGCGGGATCGACGTTGATGGCGGCGGCGGCGATGGCGTCTTCGAGCAGGCTGGTGCCACCGGCGATGACGGGAGAAAGAAATTCTTCGAGGCTGCGAAACGGGCCGAGGGCTGGATCGGAATGGCGCGCCTTAATGGCCGCGGTGATCGCGGCGGCGAGGGCGGTGACTTTGGCGGCGTCGAGGGTGATGACGCCCCGACGGAAAAGATGAGTGTTGGCAGTGGACGCCGTGGTGGTTCCGGCGGCGGGGTTGGGCTCGGCTTGGTAGGTTTCCTGCGCGGACTGGGAGAAGCGGAAGAATTGGGCGTCGGGGGATTGGACGAAGGCGGCGGTCTCGCCTGTATCGGCGGCGGTGCCGGTAGCGACGTCGGCGGCGAGGTAGTTGAATTGTGCGGGAGCCGGAAAACGCACGCCGCGCAGGACGGCGGCCCATGCGGTGGGGCTGGTGGAGTTGAGGTTGAAGGCGCCGCCTTGCAGGAGGAATTGGGAAGAGGTGGCGTTGGTCGCGTCACGGAGATCGGCGACGGTGGTCGCGGTGCCGTCGGCCTTGCGCGGGCTCACGCGCAGGAGAGGATTGGGCAGGACGAGCGAAGGGCCGGAGCCGGGCGGCATGACGGCGGGAACGAGGCCGGAGAAGAAAAATTGGTCGAAGAGTTGCGCGGAGCGGATGCCGTTGAGCGGGATGGTCGCGCCCCAAGAGTTGCCGATGGAGAACGGCCGCGAGCCGTCAAGCGCGAGGTGCTGGAGCGTGCCGAGGGAGAGGAGCGGAGCACGCGGGAGTTCGAAGACGGGGACGTCTTCGTTGTAGGTTGTGCTGTTAGTTGCACGGTCGAGGAGGCGGTCGGGGTTGGAGATAGTGATGTAGTTTACGTAGTCAGCCGGGTTGGTTCCGTTTGGGACCGCGATCAACGCACCGCTCGGAGGGGCTAAACTACGCGGATCATTATTGAGCCACACGCCGGGCGTTACGGGCGTGTCGAAACTTTCCGCCAAACGAAAAATAAAGCCCAGCTGAGATGTCGTATTGCTGGCGTCCCCGGGCGCAGTGCCGATAACGGAATCATAGGACGGGCTCGTGTAGGTCGCGAGCACCTCACCGTTATCGCGTGTGAGCTTCACCGTAATTGTAGAAGAACCCAAACGAACGCCGAACTGGCTGTTTCCATTCACCGTGGAAGAACCGGGCACGGTGGTGAGCAGGCCGTCTGCGAAGCCGCCGAGGTCGCGGGTATTAAAAACACCGGGATTGTCCCCGTTGAGTAGAAAGGTCGCATTCTGTTTATAAGCCCAATTGTGAACGCGCCCCGGCAACCACGACTGCTGATCGGCAAACGGTGGAACTGTGGGCGTCCAAGGCAGCGTGAATTTCAGGTCTGAACCGTAGAGCTGACGCATCGAAACGGTAAACTGATCTGTCTCGACTAAGGTAGCCGGATCGCGCGTGAAACCTGTGAGCGAGGTGGGCAGTCCGGAAATTTCGAGTTTCAGATCCTCGGGCAAGAAGGCCCCGCTGTAGGGATTCCAGAGCGCCGCAGCCCAGCGGAGACTAAGTGTGTAGTCGGCGGCGGCAGTCTGCTTTCTCGCCCCGAAAAGGAGATAAAAATATGTCAGCACAGGTGCTACGCGCGCACCGGTCGCGGAAATCGCATAACGTCGACGGAGCGGGTCGGACGTGAAGGCAGGCGATGGCGGGAAGGCACTCTTCGCGGAGGCGGCGGGGTCTTCCATGTAGCTCGGGTAGTCGAGCCAGGCTTGCGCGGCGGGGCCGAGGAGCGAGGGGTCGAGGGAGAGGTCGCGGCGGAGGCCGCCGTCGGCGGTGTTGGCGAGGACGTTGAAGTTGTTGGGCGTCCAGTCGTGGTAGCGGTTCCGGAGCGTGGGCAGGCCGACGGTGCCGGTCGTGCTGAGATTGAGAAAGGCGAGCTGGTTGAAGGCCGTGGTGTTGGCGGCATTGGTTGCGTTGTTGGCGGCGCGGGGCTCGAAGACGGGATCGCCGGTGGCATCGGTCGCGCCCGCGCCGAGGGAGATTTGTTGGCGGATGCGATCGCGAAGGTCGGGCGAATCGAAGGGCGGATAGGTAATCGCGTCGGTGGAGCCGGCGAGGGCGACGGGGGCCTTCACGCCTTGGTCCCCTACCCACCAAGCGTAGCGGCCGATGGGGGCGTTGGCGGCCAAGCCGGGGACGCCGACGGTGGTGATGGGCACCAACGGTGCGCGCACGTTGTTGGCGGTGAGGGTCGACTTGAGGCCGAGAAGTTCGGCGCCGTTGGTGGCGGTGAACACGGTTCCAGGGGAGACGGTGAGCGGGTTGGTTTCGTTGCCGCTTACGAGCCACGTCAGGGGTTCGGCGCCGGCTGTGCGCGCGTCCCAAACGCCGGTGTAACGGGGATTGACGGCTACGCCGTTGAAGCCCTCGGCGGTCGCGGTCACGCGTTGGTCGGGGCCGGCGTGGCGCTGGAGTTGGCCGAGGGCGACGTCGAGGGCGAGGAGGGCGTTTTGGCGGGCTTGGGCCTGTTTCTGGGTGTTGCCGGAAATCGCGGTCTCCACGCGGGTGTAGGCGGCGAGGCCGACGAGCAGCAACACGACGAAGGCGAGGAGCGTGATCGTGATGAGCAGCGCGAAGCCGCCGGAGCGCCGCTGCGGCGGCGGTTGAAAGTTGAAAGATGAAAGTTGAAAGCGCGGCACGGTCAAAGCGGTTCGGCGCGGAGGACGATCCGGCGGGAGTAAACCTTGGAATTGGCAAGGGCGAGGTCCCACCAGTATTGCGCGTTGGAGCGGCCGGTCGGCGCGGTCAGCCGGCCGGCTTCGAACGTGGCGATCAGGCGCGCGCCTTCGTCGGTGAGCACGCGGATCATCACGTCGGCGACCTCGGGGAACTGCGTCGAAATCGCGCCTACGCGGGGCGGATTCGCTGAGAAGTGAGATCCGGCTGCGTTCGTTAAGGGAAAAATCGCGACAAGTTCGGGGCCACTGGGGTCGCGGACGAAAAGCCTGACACCAAAGTCGATCACGTTCTCGCCGATGATGGCGTAGTCGCTCGCGACGCCGCCAGGGACTTGAACTCCGCGTGGATCGCCCGACGTCACACCTGAATTATTGCTCGTGCCAACACCCGTTGTGTAAGCAGGGGCCACGATTGAATAGCCCGATTGCAAGGTCCCGGGGCTTGTGGAAATCGCGGTGGCCCGAACTTCGGCGCGATGGAGAAAATAACGAATGTCGAGGTTGCCCACGCGAACGGAGGCCGGGCGACGAACGATTTGCCAGCCGACGGCGACAGGGGCGGAGATGGTAGCGAGGTCGGCGGCAGAGTTGGCTCCGCGTTTGGTCGTGAAAAAACGCAGCCACATCCCAGCTTGGCCGAAGCGAGGGCTGTCAGCTGAATTGGCTCCGACTGGATTTGGTATCCTTGTAACCGGATCGATCGCAGGCACCGCCCGCAGCGAGCCGTTCGCGTTGATATTGACGGGCTTAACAACTAGGTTATTGCGGGTATCCCAAAAACCAGAGGTCGAGGTATTCGCAGAAACAGTCGCGGCGAGCCATGTGCCGCCGTCGTCGCGATACAGGGCGGACTGGAGGTCGAGCGTGAGTTGGTCGAGCGCGTAGCGGGCTTGGGAACCGGCGGTGAGAGAGCCGCTGGAGCGCGTCCAGAAATTGGAGACGTTGCTCACGATCACGACGATGAATCCCACGAGGAGCACGGTGACACCCGAAGCGACGAGGACTTCTATCAGCGTGAAGGCGCGGCGTCGGCGGGACGCGGTGGCGGGCGACGAAGTTGAGGAACGGAAAACCATGGTCAGCGGCGCACCGAACCGGCGACGTGCAGGACCTGTTGCTGGCTGCGGTCGAAGACGACGGCCCCCGTGGGATTGTAGCCGGCGGGCAAGGCGCGGCGGAGATTGGTCGGCGTGCCGTCGGGGACGAAGGCGGGCCAGCGGATGCGCGCGGTGTAGGCGAGGACGATGGCGGCGGCGTCGGCTGTGGGATCGTTTGACGAGAGGGTTTCGTTGCGGATCAAAACGATCTCAAAAAATTTGTCGGCGTCGTTGATGGCGGTCGCGCCCCAGACGGCGGTGTCGGTGTAGGTGCCGATGCGGGTGCCGTCGCGGCTGGCGAAGAGCAGGCGGGCATCGGTGCGGGGATCGGTGGCGGCGCCGGCGCTGTTGTCGCCGACGGTGACCTCGTGGGAGAGCGTGTTGGTCGGGCCGGTGGTGGTGGAGTTTTTCAGAAGCGTGGCGACGGGGGCGAGCGAGCCACCGTTGGCGCGATGGAGACGGGCGAGGTAATCGCGGAGCAACTCGGCGACGTTGGCGGCGGCCTCGGCCTCGGCGACGGAGGCGACGGACTTGGCGACGGGGGCGAAGAGCGCGACGACACCGGTGATCCCGACGGCGAAAATCCCGATGGCGACGACAACCTCCAGCAGTGAAAAAGCGCGGCGCATGAATCAGAAACCAGCGGCGTCGTTCACGCGGGTGACGGCGCCGGAAGCACGGAACGTAAGTCCGCGCACGGCGGCCGCGTTGTTGAACTGCGGGAGACTGTTGGCGGTGCCGGCGGTGGCGACGGCGATTTTGGCGGCGGGAGGATCGACGGTGCCGTCGGGGGAGAATTGGAGCCAGAGGTAGGTATCGGCGGCGGCGGTGGGCGGATCGCTGCGGATGCGATAGCGAGCCGGGGTCATCGTCCGGAAGGTAGAGACCGGCGCGGGGAGCGTCGTCGGCCAGACGACGCCGGTGGCCACTAATCCGCCGGTGTTGAAAGGCACGATGTAAACGCCGCGAGGTAAAAAGACCGGCGGGCCGACGGGCACCCAGAAATCACTCGCGGCGGTGGCACCGGCGGTCTCTGCGACGACGACACGGGCGTAGCGCAAGAAACGCTCGCCGTCGCCGATTGGCGGGCGCGTCGCGTAAACGAGGAGCCGGGCCTCCTTTTGTTGCACGGCGGCTTGTGCGCGGGTCGTGCTGACAAGGGAGGACAGGGTGTTCTGCGAGGCGGCAAGGGACGAGGTGCCGGGGTCGTTGAGCGCGAGGCTCAGGCCGCCGACGAGGAGCACGATCAGGCCGATGACGACCATCAACTCGATGAGCGTGAAGGCGCGGCGGAGGCGGAAGCGCGGGCGGTTCATTTCCAGCTCAGAATGAGGTCGGTCTCTGCGGTCGCCCC
>ENA-ORBV01012022-ORBV01012022.1-microbial-mat-metagenome-genome-assembly--contig:-NODE-12022-length-13438-cov-9.419205_pt1 | contig 13438 bp, 9 predicted proteins | sample MGYA00237777_ERZ505514 | MGnify/ENA primary metagenome ERZ505514 (study PRJEB26160, sample SAMN06269048) | microbial mat metagenome | isolation source: Oligotrophic lake microbial mat | place...
TCCTCGGGCACAACCCGAACGTGCTGCTCGACGGCATGGCGACGCCGTGGCTGACGGAGTTGCTGCAGGCGGTCTACGCCTTCTACTACCTGATCCCGCTGGTCATGCTGCTGGCGATGGTGCTGCGGCGGTCCGCGGGCGGGCTCCAGCGGGGGGGCGGGAGAGTCCCAGCGTCGCGAGTCCTGGTCAAGCCCGATGCCAGAGGCCCCTCATTCAGGCCGCGCGATGCAGAAAAGCCCGCGGGATGTCCGCAGGAGAAGCCTGCCGCCTGCGATGGCCGGGCTTGCCATGATCATGTCGTCCTCCGTGAGCCGGTTCACATGGAGGATTTCAAACTCGCGTCCCGCCCGCACGACAAACGTCTCGCCATATTCGTTCCCGCAGAAAATCCGGTCGTTGACGGCCCAGGGTGAGGCGGTGAAGGCACGGCCTTCGGGGAGCCGCTGCCGGTCATACACCTCGGCGCCCGTCATCGCATCGAAGCATGAGACGATGCCACGATCGGTGAGAACGTAGAGCAGCCCTTCGTAGACGAGCGACGTTGGGTTGTAGGGCGCGATGTCGGGCCGGCTCCAGGCGACGGCGTCGTTCGAGGTCTCATCCGCGCCGAGCGTGATGTCGCCTGCGGCGCCTGGGCGGATGGCCCAGAGGGGCTTTTGGCGGCCGATCACATACCCGGAGCTCACGTAGAGCAGGTCGTCGACAGCGTAGGGCGTGGCGATTGTGATGGTGGAGGCCCCACCGAACTCGTAGAGCAGCTTGCCCTCGAGGTCGTACGCGCGCGACAGGCCCGAGCCCGGCGTGATGATCTCGGTGCGGAGACGGTTCTGCCACACGAAGGGGCTCGACCAGTTGCTCTTCTCATCGCGTTCGACTTCCCAGACCGTCTCGCCCGTGGCGCTATCGAACGCAGTCAGCGTCGAGGTCTCCTCGCTGTCGCGAACGACATAGAGACGGCCGTCATGCAGCGCGGGCGAGGCGGCAGGGCCCCAGCCGAATCGCGTGACGCGGGGCTCGAAGTCTCGTTTCCAGACGGTCTCGCCCGTGGCCGCATCGAGGCAGAAGAGCCCGACATTCCCGAAGCAGGCCCAGACGTGCTTCCCGTCGGTGACCGGTGTCTCGGAGGCGTAGCTGTTCTTGAGATGAATCGCCTCCGGGGCTTTTCCAGTGGCCACCTCCTGCTCCCAGACGATCTCCCCAGTCGTCGTGTCGAGGCAGAGAACGAGCCATCGCATGTGGGTATCGGGTGTCTCGGTGCGGTTGCCGCCGAAGTAGAGGCCGCGGCGTGGGGCGTCGAGCTCATCTGCTGCGACAGCCGTGGTGAGCCACGCACGATTACCCCACACGATGGGCGACGACCAACCGCGGCCGGGGAGGGGCTTGAACCAGCGGATGTTCTCGTAGCCCGGCTCGCCTTCGGTGAGGGTCCATCGGTCGGGCAACCGCGGGTCATCCGGTGCGATGCCACGGCATCCCGGGCCACGGAACTGCGGCCAGTTGCTAGCGCTGGGTTCGGCCGCCGCTGCGCCTGGGGCGAACATCGCGACGAGCAAGAGCGACGGTGCAAGCCGATTCATCAGGAGCCTCCTGTGCCCCGCGTATCGTAGAGCGCAACCAGATTCCGCGACTTGGTCTGGGCTGTTCCCCATACAAGCTCCTCGCGCGCGAGGGGGGACGGCGGGTTGTTGAGCGAGCCCATGAGCCCATGAGCCCATGAGCCCATGGGGTGATGGGGTGATGGGGTGATGGGAAACGGGACGAGCTGTCACCCGCAGTCCTACGGCTATCGCCGTGGGCTTTTATAGCGTCTGCTCGGGCTCACCACACCACACGGTGCACGAGCACGGGAGCCCTGAGGTGCGCTCCGCCGGGCGGAGGGCCGGCAAGCTCGCTGGGAGGAATGGATGCCCCGCCGAGAGACGATACGCTGCGACGCTGGATGCGTCGCGCACTTCCCGGCGGAGGCCGGGCAAGGATTCGCGGGCCTTGGATGGCCGCGAAGCCGTGTAGTCCGTAAAGCCAGAGGCCCCCGGAACGGCCCAGGTCCCAGGGGGGCGGAGAGCCTGAGCCGTTTCCGGGAGCGATTGGTCGGGTGCTCGAGGGCCCTCGAGTCCGGTGGGGAGCATCCGTGCGTCCACCGGTTTCGAGCGGGGCCTGTTCGTTGAACAAGCCCCAGGGCCTTCAGGCGGGGCGGACACTACGGAGCCTTTTTTTGTGGGTCAAGGCCGTTCCGGCCTCGTCAAAGCCACGGTCGTGCAGGGCATTGAAAGACCTCTCCATCTGTCCCATTTCGCCGAGACTCGTTGCAATGGGGAAGGCTGGAGAGGCGGCGTTGACCCGCAGGCCGCGTATCATCCTCGCAAGGTGGCGCTGGCGTCCCGTCGGCCGATGCCCACCGATCCCACGAGGTCCGTCATGTCTGCGACTGTTTCACTGACCAATGCCACGCCGCCGCTCACCGGCGCCGGCTCGCCTCCCACTGCGGAAGCCTGGACCGCGGCCTTCGATGTCGCGCTGCCGTACGAGGCGTTCCTCGATCGCCACGCCACGCCCGACCAGCGGTTGCGGTGGAACGCGTTTCATGGTCGCGTGAGCGTGACGGCCAATCAGTCAGCACTCCTCGCCAGCTTCACACGCCGCATGCCCGTGCTCGTGCTTGCCGGCGCCTGGTGTGGCGACTGTGTGAACCAGGTTCCGATCTTCGCCCACTTCGCGGCTGCTTCGCCGACGATCGACCTGCGGCTTCTCGATCGCGATGCGCTGCCCGAGATCGCGGCGCATCTTAAGGTCTGTGGTGGTCAGCGAGTGCCCGTAGCTGCGTTCTTCAGCGAAGACTTTACGCCGGTGCACTTCTATGGTGATCGCACGCTCTCGGCATACCGAGCCTCCGCGGAGAAGCTCGTCGCTGGCTGCCCGACTGGCATCGTGCCACCACCAGCCGATGCCACCTCCGCGGTCATTTCCGACTGGCTCGACCAGTTCGAACGGGTGCATCACATCTTGCGGCTCTCGGCTCGTCTCCGCGAAAAACACAATGACTGACTCGCGGCGCGGGCCACCCCTGGCCCTGCTTCGCTTGCCGGGCATCCCGCCCGGCAGTCTGCGCTGATCCAAGCACACTTTCTCTATCAACGAGCAAGCCATGACCACCAAGGAACGCTGGACTGTCTATCCGCTCCTGCTCCTCGCGATCGGCCTGGCGGTGCGGGGCAACACAGTCTCGCAGGTGCGGGTGCCCGCTGTGGCGACGGGCACCATCAGCGCGGAAACCGTCATCTGCAAGGAGCTTGCGATCGTCACGCCGGAAGGCCAGATCATCGTTCACGCTGGCCGCGTCAAGGATGGCGGTGGCGGCCGCATTGAAATCCGCGATGCATCTGGCATCGACGCCCTCGGCCTCGGCACCTCAGCCCAGTCGCGCGACGGCGCCATTGAATTCTTCGGCCCCGACGGCAAACCCATCGGCCGCTTAGGTCCTCATGGCAACCCTCCCGCTCAAGAAACCCCATAGGGCGTACGGCGACATGGCACGGGCGACCCCTCGCCGGCACCAGCCTTTGAGCCGCACTACACCCGGAGGGGCTCGAACCCCCAGGCTGCTTTACGCGCTGCGTCGCCTTCCGGGCTCCCATCGCTTGGGCACCTTCCGGTGCCTGGGCTGGGCGGGCATCGTGCCCGCCAGTCAGCCGCACTACACCCGGAGGGGCTCGAACCCCCAGGCTGCTTTACGCGCTGCGTCGCCCTCCGGGCTCCCATCGCTTGGGCACCTTCCGGTGCCTTTCAATGGGCGGGCATCGTGCCCGCCAGTCCTCCACTACACCCGGAGGGGCTCGAACCCCCAACCCTCGGTTCCGAAGACCGATGCTCTATCCAATTGAGCTACGGGTGCGTCGGCCTGATCGTACCGGTTTTGCCGGCTCGCCACCATTGCCCGCGGGGGTCTCGGCCGCCAGGTTGCTGCGCCGGTCGTCCCTCCTGGATATGATTGATCACCGAGGAGTCGTCGGCGGGCGGGCGAAAACGAATCATGGCGAATATCACCTTGCGCGTGCTCCACGGTCCCGACCGCGGCACCGTCTACGAGCGGCTTCCCACACCCGTCACGATCGGCCGCGAGGAAGGCAACTCGATCCAGCTCAACGACGAGCGGATCAGCCGCTACCACCTCAAGCTCCAGTTCGACAACGACAAGGTCGTCGCCACCGACCTCGAAAGCACGAACGGCACGAAGGTCAACGGCGAAGACATCCAGGTGCGGATTGTCCGTGACGGCGACATGATCTCGCTCGGTCGCTCACTGCTTCTCGTCGGTTCGCACAGCGACATCGACCGCCGCATCGCCGCGAGGCATCCGGCCGGTGATGAAGGCCACGCTCGGCAGGTTCGAGACCGTCTCGACCGGATCGCCTCCAACCACTCCGACGTGATCGAAGATATGGGCTCGGTGCGGTCGCCCCTCTTGCCATCGGGGCCACCGCCGCTTCCGGACCGGCTGAGCCCGTCCCAGGCGGCCGAGTTTTCAGAACTCCTCGACTACATCCAGGGCATCCTCCGTACAGCCACCGAGGGCGCGGTGGTGCGAGGCGGGGGCGAACGGGTGGAGCTCGAGTTCCCCGATTGGCAGGCCGTCCTCGATCTCCAGGCTCGGCTGGCCCAACTTCTTCGGCAGATCGGCGAGCCCTCCTCGGGATGACGGGGCCACGCGGCTACAATGCTGGCTTCCTCGCGAGGCCCACGGATGAGCGCGCCAGCTCGAATGAGCATGCCCGCTCGGATGAGCATGCCACAGTTCGCCCACCTGCACTGCCATAGCCACTACAGCCTCCTCGATGGGGCTGCGTCGATCGACCGGCTCGTGGACCGCACAGTCGAACTGGGGATGAATGCCCTGGCCATCACCGATCACGGCAATCTCCACGGCGCGCTCGAGTTCTACGCGTCGTGCAAGGCGGCCGGGATCAATCCCGTGATCGGCTACGAGGCCTACATCGCGCCCAAGAGTCGGTTTCAGAAAGACGCCGGCAGTCAGAAGGATTCGAGCTATCACCTCACGCTTCTGGCCCGTGACAAGCAGGGGTTTGCCAACCTCTTGCAGCTCGCCACGAAGGCCTACCTCGAAGGCTTTTATTTCAAGCCTCGAATTGATCGGGAGCTGCTCGAGGAATTTGGCGAGGGGATCGTCTGTCTCTCCGGATGCCTTTCGAGCGAGTTCTCGAGATCCCTCATCGGCGCGGCGCCGGGGCAGGCCGAATCGCTCGCTGAGGCCCGCGAGATCGCCGGCTGGTTCCAGAAGACCTTCGGCGATCGCTACTTCATCGAGATCCAAGACAACGGCCTCGACATTCAGCGACAGGTCAACGAGGCGGCCCTCGACATCGCTCGCGATCTCGGCATTCCGCCAGTGGCCACCTGCGACTGCCACTATGTCGTTCGCGAGGATGCCGAGGCCCAGGACATTTTGCTCTGCGTGAACACGGGCCGATTCCGCAGCGATCCCTCGCGGATGCGGATGGATTCGAGCGAGTTCTATCTCAAGAGCCCCGAGGAGATGCACGCCGCGTTTGCGGGGCTCGATCGTGGGCTCATCGCCGGGGCGGTGAATCGCAGCCAGGAGATTGCCGACTCCGTTTCGATCGACCTCGATCTCGGGAAGCGGCATTTCCCGGGCTTCGAAGTTCCATCGGGCCGCACGGCTTCCGAGGAGCTTCGGCAGCTCTGCCTCGATGGGCTCCGCGAGCGGTACGCCGCGATACCGAAGCGCTGGGTCGACGGGAAGACGCCCTCTTCCGGTGGAAACGACGTGCTGGATTCGGCCGTGCTCGATCGGCTCGAACGCGAGCTCGGCGTGATCGACACGCTCGGCTTCGCGAGCTACTTCCTGATCGTGTGGGATTTTGTGCGGTACGCCCGCGAGCAAGACATTCCCGCCGCCGCGAGAGGATCGGGCGTGGGCTCGCTGGTCGCCTATTCGCTCTGGCTCTCGCACGTCTGCCCTTTGGAATACGACCTCCTCTTTGAGCGGTTCCTCGACGTCAACCGTCTCGAAGCCCCCGATATCGATATCGACTTCTGCAAGGAGCGTCGCGGCGAGGTCATTGACTACGTCAAGCGAAAGTATGGCGAGGCGAACGTCGCCCAGATCGGCACCTTCGGCACGCTCGCCGCGCGGGCTGCAATCCGCGACGTGGGTCGGGCCTTGGGCATGACGATTCCCCGCGTGGACCAGATCGTGGCGCTCGTGCCCGATCAGCTTGGCATCTCGCTCGACGACGCAGCCGCGGCGGGCACCCAGCTTGCCGATGCCTGTGAGGCCGATCCCGAGGTGGCCGAGCTGGTGAGCCTGGCCCGTCGGATCGAGGGGCTTGCCCGCAACCTGGGCACCCATGCGGCCGCGGTTGTGATCGCGGATCGTCCGCTCGTGGAGTATGTGCCGCTATGCCGGGTAACGGGCAAGGAAGAAGTGATCACCCAGTGGGCCATGGGCGACGTCGAGCGGGCCGGGCTTATGAAGATGGATTTCCTGGGCCTTCGCTATCTCACGGTCGTTGCCAAGACGCTCGACATCGTCGCGGCCACCACCGGCACGCGGCCCGATCCCTTCGCCTTTCCGCTCGACGATGCCGCCACATTCGCCACGCTCTGCCGCGGCGAGACGAAGGGCATCTTCCAGCTCGAGAGCGGTGGCATCCGCGACCTGCTCCAGCGGATGAAGCCCGACCAGTTTCTCGACATCGTCGCGGTGAACGCCCTCTACCGCCCGGGGCCGCTCGAAGGCGGCATGGTGGATGAATACGTCGCTGTGAAGCATGGCCGCAAGCGGGCGGAGTTTCTCCATCCGGTCATGGAGGACGTGCTCGCCGAGACCCACGGCGTGATGGTCTATCAAGAGCAGGTGATGCGAATCTTGGAGCGGCTCGGCGACATCGACCTCTCCAAGGCGTACACCTGCATCAAGGCCATTAGCAAGAAAAAGCTCGAGACGATCGCGGCCTTCCGCGAAGAGTTTGTGGCGGGGGCCCAGTCGAAGGGGCTCACGAAGCAGCAGGCGGCCGAGGTTTTTGCGCTCATCGAGAAGTTCGCGGGCTACGGCTTCAATAAGAGCCACTCCACGGCGTACGCTCTTCTTGCCTGGCAGACGGCCCATCTCAAGACCCACTATCCCGTCGAGTTTATGGCGGCGCTGCTCTCGGGCGACATCACGAGCCGCAACTTCAAGAAGAAGGACGCGCTCGTCGAGCACATCGAAGATTGCCGCCGAATGGCAATCGAGGTTGCCCCGCCCGATGTGAATGCATCGATGGCCGATTTCTTCGTCGCTAGCGGCCGGATTCTGTTTGGCCTCTCCGCCGTCAAGGGCTGCGGAGTGCAGGCCTCGGAGGCCATCGCTGCCGAGCGGGCGCGTCGCGGGCCGTTCAAAGATCTTCACGATTTCTGCGGTCGCCTCGATCCATCGGTCGTCAACAAGACCGCGATCGAAAACCTCACCAAGGCCGGGGCCCTCGACTCGCTTGGCGGGCACCGTGGGCAGCTTCTTGCCGGCGTCGAGAAGGCGATGGCATCGGGTGCGTCGCAGCTCGCCGATCGCAAAAGCGGTCAGAAGAATCTCTTCGAGGCCTTTGATGAGCCGGTGGCTGCGGAGCCTGTCCCTGTCGGACTGCCGGACGTGCCGGCGCTCTCGGATCTCGAGATGCGGTCGGGCGAGAAGGAGGTGCTCGGCTACTACGTTCACAGCCATCCGCTCGCCGAGTATCAGGGTCTCCTCGAAGCGATCTGCACGCACGGCACAGCGTCGCTTGGCAACGTGCCTGCGAAGGGAGACGTGCTCATCGGGGGCCTCGTCTCGGCGCTCAAGCTCTCCAACACGAAGCAGCCGCGGCCCGGCTCCAACCACACCCGCTACGGCATGTTCGATCTCGAGGACATGGAAGGGCTCGTTCGCAGCATCTGCTGGCCCGAAGACTTCGCCCGCGTGGGCGAACATATCCAGGCCGATGCGGTGCTCCTCGTCGCAGGCTCGATCGATCGTCGCGCCGGCAGTGAAGAGACGAACCTCATCGTCAACGATGTGGTTCCAGTAGCCGACGCCTGGCGGCTGCCAGCCCGGGGCGTCACCGTGAAGCTGGTGGCGGGGCGGCATGACCGCGACACGCTCGATCGTCTCGCAGCGGTTGTGGCGGCTCACCCCGGTGCCGTACCGCTGCGGCTCGTGCTCGATGTCGATAAGGTCGAAGGCGCCGAGGGCCCTGATGCGATGCGGGTCATCATGGATGCCGACCGCCAGGGTGTGGCCTGGTCCCCCGCCCTGCTGGCGGCTCTCGTGGATGCCCTGGGCCCAGGCTCGGTGCGGGCCGCGGTGTCGCTCGGTGGCCGACGCCGGGAGCAGGCCTCCGGATCGGGCCGGGCGGGACGGGCCCCAGCCCGGGTGGGCTGAAGGAGGCCGCCAAAACCGGGCAAAGTCTGCCATTGCCTTCGGGCCATGGGCGGAATTACCCTCAAAAACATGGACAGCTCTCCCGAGCCGTCTCACCATCCGCCCAAAATCCCCTGGTGAACCCGATGCCCACGATCTCAGGCTCCCGCCCCATGCACCGCTGGGCCACCATCGTCTGCCTTGTCGCTGCCGTCGCGATCCTTCCTGCCGCGGTGTGTCAGGGCCAGTTTGGTGGTGGTGGCGCCGGTGGCAGTGCCGCCGGTGTCGTCGTGGATCCTCAGGGCGTGCTGCGGTCGCAGTCCATTATTGAGCCTGGGCTCACGAGGGAGCGGCGCGATGCAGCCCTCGAGGGCGTGCCGGCCAACCTGCGATCCACGTCGCCGCTGCGCAAGGTGGCGCTCTCGCGGCTCGAGGCGGCTGTTGCCAAGGCTGCCGCCGATGGCCGCGGCATGCCCGATGAAATCGAGAAGCTCGCGGGCCTCACCCGCGTGCAGTATGTCTTCGTGTACCCGGCCGAAGGCGATGGGCCCGGCGAGATCGTCATCGCCGGCCCCGCGGAGCCATGGTGCGCCGATGCGACCGGTCGTGTGCGTGGCATGGATACTGGCGCCCCCACGATGCTCCTCCAGGATCTTGCCACAGCCATTCGCTGCTTCGGCCCAGGCGAGCCACGGGATCGGCTCGTGGGCTGCTCGATTGATCCCAAGAAGGAGGGGCTCGAGGCACTCCAGGCCTATCTCCGTCGCACCGGCACCACGAATCCGCGGGCCGATGTCGATTCGCTCGTGCGTGGCATGAAGGACGCGCTCGGCACCCAGGTGGTGAGCGTGCAGGGCGTTTCCCCGGCGAGCCACTTCGCGCATGTGCTCCTGGAAGCCGACTACCGGATGAAGCTCATCGGTATCGGCCTCGAGCCGCCACCGGTCGCCATGAAGACATGGATCGATCTCGCAGGCGGCGGAGCTGTCTCGGCCAACGCCCTCCAGCGATGGTATTTCGTGCCGGACTATCAGTGCGTGCGGATCGCCGAGGATGATCTTGCGATCGAGCTGGTGGGCGAGGGCGTCAAGCTCTGCGGCGCCGACGAGGTCGTGATGCCTAATGGTTCGAGGCTGTCGTCCACCCGAGCCGATCGCGCGAGCACCACCTTCACCCAAGCATTCACCAAGCTCTATCCAAAGATCGCCGCTCGCAATCCGGTGTATGCCCAACTCCGCCACCTCATCGATCTCACCGTCATCGCCGCCTACATGCAGGAGCATGACGCCTACGGGAAAGCTGGCTGGAAGGCTTCGACGTTCCTCGATGAAAAGGCCTATCCGATCGAGACGCGGCCAGTCCCGAAGGAAGTGGAAACGGCGATCAATGCCGTCTGGCGTGGGAACCGGCTGCTCACGCCAATCGGCGGGGGCGTGACGGTGTATCCCCGCAGGGCTCTCGACCCGCCGAATCTGCTCATGGACGAGAAGGAAGAAGTCGCCAAGGCGCGAACAACCGCCGCGAACCTCCCGGCCGACGCCTGGTATTGGGACTGATTACACGCGGCGCTCGCCATCCATGGCTTCGCTTCGCTTCGCTTCGCTTCGCTTGCCGGACGGACGGCCCGGACGTGGCGACGCCTCCAGCGTCGCAGTCAAGTGGTGCGCGGACTGCGCTCGTGGGCCTCTCCCATGCAAGCCCCCGTTGATAAACGGAGGGCTGCGGGTCGAAGGCCGTTCCGCTTCCCATCACGACCGGTCTTGCCCAACGGCCCGCCGCCCCCTCGCTATCGCGAGGGGCTTCCATGAGCAAACGCAAACGCGGCCTCGCAGGTTGTTCCCATCACGCCTCGCGTTGGCGAGTCACAAACGCGGCGTAATCGCTTGGCGTGTCGATGCCGCGCGTGGCGTGGTCGATCACCCCCACCGCGATCGGGATGCCCGCCTCGATGAGCCGGAGTTGTTCGAGGCTCTCGTGTGGCGCGAGCCGTGATTCCGGCAGCGCGTCCCAGGCCTCGAGCACCTCGCGGCGATACGCATAAAGCCCTACATGTTGCCAATAGCATGGTGGGTCTAAGTGCAACATGTCGTTGGCAAAGTCACGCGCACACGGCACCGGCGCGCGGCTGAAATAAATCGCCCGCCAGCAGCCAGGCTCGACTGTCCCTGGTACTGGTCCGGGGCCAGCCGACGGCCGGCGCCACGGTGTGAGCACGGCCTTCACAGCCGCTGGGTCATCGAGATCCTCGCGCCGTCGCAGCGCTGCCACCACGGTCGACACACCGGCCTCCGGGCAGCGATTCAAGAGCTCGATGGCGGCTTCGATCGCGGTCGCGGGAAGCTCGGGCTCGTCTCCCTGCACGTTCACGATCACGTCGGCCTTCGGCAGCCGCGAGAGCGCCTCGACGATCCTTGCCGTGCCGCTCGTGGCTTCGGGCGAGGTCATCACCACGTCGCCGCCAAACGCTCGTACCGCGGCGGCGATCTCTTCGGAGTCGGTTGCCACAACAACGCTTGCCACGCCGCGGGCAGCGGCGGCGTTTCGCCAGGTGTGTTCCACGAGGGTGCGACCGGTTTCGGCAAGGAGCATCTTGCGTGGAAGTCGCATGCTCGACAGGCGTGCGGGAATGACGACGAGGGGGACGGATGCCATGAAGGTGAGCCTGCGTGTGGAAGAAAAAAAGAGCCTTGCGGCGGCCGCGTGTCGGCGGCGGCCAGTTGTATATCCGCCCCTCGCTGGTAGCATCAAAAGCGGTTCGGGAGTCGCGAGGCGCCCTGGGCCTCCACTCGCCCGAGTGGCGGAATTGGCAGACGCGCAAGATTCAGGTTCTTGTCCAGGTAACTGGGTGGAGGTTCAAGTCCTCTCTCGGGCATTTGCGGCGTTGAAGCCGCGAGTGATGGTTCGCGGGGCCGTGGTTCGCGGGGCCGTGGTTCGCGGGGCCGTGGTTCAGCCGCGGTCCCCCGGCTATCCCCGGGGGCTTTTATGGCTCATGCCCGGCCCCCGCCCTCTTGAAGCCCCTCGCGCCAGCGAGGGGACGGCGGGTTGTTGGGCGATCCCGATCATGATGGAAACGGGCCGGTTGATGGCCGCGGATGCTGCGTTACCATGGCCCTGGGGCCGTAGCTCAGTTGGTTAGAGCATCGGACTTTTAATCCCCTGCGGCTCGACGAGAGCCTTCATGGATCGCTGTTGTTTTTCAGGCACGTTGGCGAGCTGGTGGTCGCGTCGCCTCGATCCGACCTACCAAAAACCTGCCACGAGCCCTGGCAAGCCTCGGTGAATCCCGACGAACCGGACGAGAACTTGTGGAGTTGCGGACCATCAACGATCTGGCTGACCGGATGACGAGGGGTGGGATAGACTCTGGGGCATGACCACGCTTGCCGAAATCGAGTCTGCTGCCATTTCGCTCTCGCCCATGGAGAAGCAGCAGCTCAGTTGTTCCTCGCCTCGCGGCTCAGAACAGAGGGGGCAATGCTCCCCAAGCCACGCACGTTCACGCGTGAGAGGATGGCGGGCTGGATCGCGGAAGATGAGGCCGACATGCGGCGGCTCGGAGAGCGGCCATGAGGCTCTTGCTCGATTCGACTGTGCACGGATTAGCAATTTTTGCCATCCACCGATATGCTTGGTCTCAGTGGCGTTTTCTCGGGAGGATTTTCCATGCCGACCCGTAATGTGAACCTGACGGAGTCGTTCGACGACTTCATCTCGGAGGAGATCGAGGCCGGGCGGTATGGCAGTGCGAGTGAGGTGGTGCGGGCCGGCCTTCGGCTCCTCCAGCAGCGGACTGCCGAGGACGCCGAAAAACTCGCCGCCTTGCGTCGGCTGACGAAGAAGGGCCTCGATCAAGTCGACCAGGGCCGAGGCATCGAGTTCAGCACTGTTGCCGATCTCGCGAAGCACGTCACGTCGCTCGGGGGCGGCAAGCCACCCGGAACGCCGCGACGGCGGGCATGACCTCGCTGCGGAAAATCATCCTTGCTCCGGCGGCGGAGGAGGACATTGGTGCGATTCTCGTCTGGTCGGCAGCAACTTTCGGTGACGCGGCCCGCCGTCGCTACGCCGCGCTGATTGTGCAGGCGATCAGCGATCTGGCCGAAAGCCCAAAGAGGGCGGGCGTGCATGAACGCCCCGAGGTCGGCGAGGGCCTGTGCTCGTACTACCTGACCCACTCCCGATCCCATGCCCGACTCGTCGCGGAGACGGTGGCAGCTCCGCGGCATTTTGTGATATTCCGCATCCGGGGTAACGGCGGTCTCGAGGTCGTTCGTATTCTGCACGACAGTATGGATCTCGCGAGGCCCATGGCAGCGGGGGACGAGTGATCTGCCGTCGAACAGTCAGTGCGTGAGCAGCGTCCACGGGCGTCCTCATGCCGCGCCAAACAGGGGCAATTTCAAGGCATTTCTGGCGGTTTGGCCGACCTACCAAATACCTACCACCAGCCCCGGCAAGTCTCTGAGAGCCCACTCGATTTCATTGGGCATGCCAAGGCGGACTCCGGATCAAGGGCTTCAAGTACGACGTCCGGCCGCAGATCCCCGTCGACGTCTTGGGCGTGTGCGTCCTCCTGCCGGGGACTCCTTCGCAAGCACAAGCCGCCCCTCGCCGGTTCCTCCCTGAGCTTCCGACATCACGATGCGAATATCCTGCCCAAGCTTCGTGATGCAGACGAGGAGTTTTTCGAAGGAGATTCCGTCCACATCTCCGCGCAGCAGTCGTGAAGCCTTGGGTTGGGGGATCCCGAGCCGTTTTGCAGTCTGAATGCCGTTGAGACCCAAGGGCCTTGACCCGTTCATGGATTCTGAGGGCAAGGAGAGCCTTTGACAGCTCTTCCTCCGGGGCATCCATCCCGACATCTTCGAAGACGTTGCCGGATCCGATGGTGAACTTGATTTCGTCTCGTGATGCCTTGGTCATCGCTTGTCTCCCTTTCCGCTGCCCAGGGAGTGGAACATCCTATGCAGCCCGTCCTTGATCGCCGCAAAAAGAAAGGGCCAGGCACCTTTTTTTGTGGGGTGGGGG
>ENA-ORBV01012023-ORBV01012023.1-microbial-mat-metagenome-genome-assembly--contig:-NODE-12023-length-13437-cov-4.584880_pt1 | contig 13437 bp, 12 predicted proteins | sample MGYA00237777_ERZ505514 | MGnify/ENA primary metagenome ERZ505514 (study PRJEB26160, sample SAMN06269048) | microbial mat metagenome | isolation source: Oligotrophic lake microbial mat | place...
CTCCGCCTCCCAGTGTCTGATGAATCCCCACTCCTCCTTTCTGAAAGTCTCCTCCGTTCAAATAGCGGAAATCGATCCCGGACGACCCCGAGATATCTTCGAATGAAAGCCGAGGGCCGCCGGGACGAGAGCCCTCGGGACGAGGGGAGGTCGATTCGACGATCCGATGCCATGCAGAAAGTTCTGGCAACGGAATCGATGACAAATCCATCGCCTCAAGTTCCGTCGGCAATTCGGATCGCTCCGATCGGGAATGCGCTGGGAATTCAAGTGGGGGAAGAACTCGAACGTGTGAGGCGATGCTGTTCCGTCGATACCGATCGTGCAGATTCGCCCAGAAGAATGCCTCCAGAGGACGATTCAGTGCCCTGCACAAATCTGATGCCTCAAGCATCGCCTCCAGACCTCGTTCACCATTCAACAGGGCCTGAACGGTTTGCGAGAGCAACTCCAGGTTGTGGGATCGTTCAAAAAGTACAGCACGCTCTGTTTCGAATTCGGGAGCCGGGAGACTAAGCGCCAGTCGATAGGCGGCCACGCGGTGATCCGGATTCCTCCGGAAACATTCCCACCAGCAGCGCCTTGCAGATTCGGTCTGGCCAGCTCGCTCAGCAAGTTCGGCCCGGACCTCCCAGAAATCAGGAATCTCCCCGGCTATCTGCGGCACTCCCTGACACCAGATTTCCAAAGCCGGCTGATCGTCGAGCTCGAGCAGGATTTTTCCCAGCAGAACAGTGGCTTCGGTCAGATCACGACGCCCGCTAACTGCTGTTTGGGCAGCTCGTCGCGCTTCGTCGAAACGACCGTAACTGAAGTGAATCCGGGCACTCCCCAGTTGGGCTTCCGGGGATTCCGGGTCAGAGCGCAGAACTTGGTCGATCAGGGAACGGTCGTCAAAAACCAGTTCTGAATCTCCCAGCAGAATCAGATCGTTGACAGACATTTCGCTGCGCACCGGATCAGTTGAATGCAATCGACGTCCCAACAGTTGATGGCTTTCCCAACGCCGACCTGTCGAAAGCAAAAGACCTGTCAGCTGAGCGACGGCTTCGTTGTGTTCCGGAGCATCCCGGATGATTGACCGCAGAATGGATTCTGCCGCTGAAATCGCGCCTGCTTTCCGCAACAACGTCGCGGCCCGAAGACGATCACGCGAATGACAATCCGCATTGGTGAATTCGGGATGTTTCAAGAGTCCAGCGACACTGGCGTGATCGCCCACTCTAGCTGACAGTTCACCGGCGAGCAGTCGCGCTTCTGAGTTCGCTGGATCTTCTTCAACGGACCGCAACGCGAATGCCAATGCTTCTTTGTCGCGTCCTCTCCGATCAGCAACTTTCGCATTCGCAAGCCACTGTGCGGCAGTCGGACCAGGGATCAGAAACCAGACTGCCAGTGCCATCGTCATGAGAATGGGGACGAGAATCACTCCGGGCAAGATCCTGGGTCGGATAAACATCCGGCCCGTGCCGACAGTCATGGCAGTTCCTGTAACAAGTCCTCACAAAAAATCCCCTCAGTGAGCGGCCAAAACCACTTACAGAGGGGAACCAGTGATCCAAAGTCAAAGACTTAACAATTCGAGCGACTATTTCTGGCCGGCGCCCTGCTTTTTCATCGCTTCTTCCATGGTCTTCTTCATTTCTTCGTTTTTCTGTTCCGTTTCTTTCGGATCGAGTTCCGGAATGTCGCCGACATCCGCACCACCGCATCCCGCTGTCGAAATCAATATTGCCCCCATCAGACAGGCTAAAATAGATCGCGTCACTTCATTGCCCCCATCAATTGTCAAGAAAAATTCCGGCCCATAACTCAAATCATGATGTCTGTCACCGCAAATGCGATGGTAGCCAGTTTCCAGTTCGGACTCAAATCCGCTGGCGGATTTTGTCATGAATCCCCTGCGCGAACCGATTCCAACCCACGCCGGCGGCGCTTTCCGATGTTGCGAACTCTCCCTTGGAGAAAATCCGAATTCAACAACAAATGAGGTGTCGCCGGAAAAGATGATGGATTCCACCTGCAATGACCGTCTGTACATTGACTTTGCTGAGATATTCGCAGTAAATTCACTTCAGCCACACAGTGGCAGACCTATCTCGACGGTCGTTCTGATCGTTCCAACGCTGAGCGTCGGATTCGGGTCAGATTTGGCGGTTTTTGTAACACATCTTTGTGTTACTTGCTTCTCTTTACGTTTTCGCGGAGGTTCTTATGGTTCAAATTCTCAAGGCACGGCCGTCGAAAAAGGGATTCACCCTGATCGAACTGCTCGTGGTGATTGCGATCATCGCAATCCTGATTGCTTTGCTGCTGCCAGCAGTGCAGCAGGCGCGTGAAGCCGCGCGTCGAACTCAGTGCAAGAACAATCTCAAACAACTGGGATTGGCTTTGCACAACTACCATGACGTTTTCAACGGATTTGCCTTGGGAATGGGCGGAACGCGGTGGAACGGCGGCGGTACCGGGAACTGGGGACGTCTGAATGGACTGGTTCCGTTACTTCCGTACATTGAGCAGTCAAATCTGTACAACCAGATTACAAGTCAACTGCCAGGTGGCCCGATCAATGGATCTTGGCCGGCGATGGGCCCCGAGCCATGGGAAACAGGGTATCGTCCGTGGCGTACTCAGGTCGCCGCATTCCTTTGCCCATCTGATGAAAAACCGGACCAGTCCTGGAACGGCGGTCGGCGTCCGATTGCCAAGACCAACTACGGATTCAATTACGGTGACTCGATCGCGTTCAACGGCGATGGGGAAGGCAATGCCTGGACGCCAACTCGAGGAATGTTCTCGCCCTACAAGAGCTACGGCTTCTCGGACTGTACCGACGGTTCCAGCAACACGCTGCTGATGGCAGAATTGACTCGGACAACTGGTGGCAACCTTGTTCTTGGAGGAACCGCCCAAAATATCAGCGGGATGAACACAAACCCTTCAAGATGCCTGGCAGCGATCAGTACGACTGATCGTCAGACCTTCGCGACTGGTGTGGCAACAACCGGTTGGTCGGGCGATGCCTGGTGCGACAGCAACCAGTCAATGTCCGGCTTCAATACGGTCCTTCCTCCGAACGGCCCGCGTTGCTCCTTGGACACCTGGGACGGTTCGTGGGGGATTTATTCGGCTCAGAGCCGACACACCGGCGGTGTGCAGGTCGTTATGACCGATGGATCCTGCACATTTGTGTCGGAGAACAGTAAGCGCACGGCCAACCCATTCTTGCCAGTGTCGATAGTCTTAGTTCCGGTGAATTCCGGTCTCTGGACTTTTTCTGACGAGGTGGGATATGAGCGAACGGGAGCAGGTTTGGCGTGAACGGATTGAGTGGCAGCAATGGTCGGGGCTGACGGTGGCCGAGTGCTGCGAAGAGGCGGGCGTTTCGATAGCCTCGTTTTATCGATGGAAGAAACTGCTGACGGAGCCGCAGGGGCCTCGGCGCCCACGATCGACGCAACGAACGGAAGTGCAGGCGTCAGGTTCAAAGAAGCGAGCGTCCCAGTTCGTGCCGATTGCCCTGCGAGATTCTTCGGCGAGTCTCAGTCCACCACAGAGCATTGCATCAGGCGATGGCAGCAGCATGCGGATCGAGCTGCCCAACGGGGTGGTGATTCATGTGTCGGACAATCTGGATGCTCAGCGGCTGGGCGATTTGATCATGGCGGCCGGTCAGATCCACAGCGTTCATGCCGACATGACAACGCGCAATCTGCCTCAGCATGAGGTGTTATCATGCTGAGCCTGCCATCTCGCACAAAGATGTTTCTCTGCATGAATCCTGTGGACATGCGGAAGAGCTTCGATGGACTGTTCGGAATCGTGAAACAGGAGTTCCGGCAGGATCCGCTCAACGGACATTTGTTCCTGTTCATCAACAAGCGTCGTGATCGCATGAAGGCCATTTTCTGGGACGATGATGGATTTGTGATCTGGTACAAGCGACTTGAAGCTGGGACATGGCAGCTTCCCGGATCGGCATCAACAACTCTTGAGCTGGAAGCTCACGAACTGGCGATGATCCTGCGCGGGATTGACCTGAAATCGGCGCGGCGACGCGCGCGATATCAGCAACCAGTCGCTGTCTGAATCACGTCAACAACATTTCAGACGGCTCTCGAACGGGCCACTCTTCATCATTGAAGAGTGGCCCGTTCTTCGTTGTCGGCGTCACATGAAAAACTTTCACAATCCTTTGAGAAAAATGAACCGATTGACCTGGTGTGACTGCTCACCATGCGCTACATAGTCGGCCCGCCGAGTGTGACGTTGTGAGTGATCTCAGACGAGTTCATCGCGTGCTTCAGTCGGCCTGTGTGTTGTTCGTCCGGTTCGTACTCGTGCTGCTGTTTTGTGACTCATGGCGGAATCACTTTCCTTTCCCGGCGACCTTGCAGAGTGCCATCGGCTGATGGCACAGCAGCAGGCTTTGTTCGCCGTGATGGAAAAGCAGCACGCCGAGCAGCAGGCTGTATTCGCCGAGCAGCTGCAGCGGTACAGCGATCTCGAACAGGTCCTGAATCGCACTGCAAAGGATTTCGATCAGCTTCGCGAAGACCATCAGAAGGCGACCGACGAACTGCGTTTGCTTCGCCGCTGGGTGTACGGTTCGCGGCGTGAACGGCACGTTGCTGATGCAAAGCAACAACACCTGTTTGAAATGGGCCAGTTATTCGCCGAGCCCGAGCCTTCCATAGAGCCATCCTCGGCCAGCAGTGAAGCGCCTGCCAGTGCCGAAGACGCAGCACGGTCTGCAGCCGCTCAGGAGAAAGCCGCCCGACGCCGCAAAAAGCGAGCTGACCGAAAGTTGTGTCTGGATGCGTTGCCGCAGTTTGAACATGATCATGATGTGTCGCAGGAAGAGAAAGTCTGCGGTGTGTGCAAACGCGACAAGACGTGCATCGGTGAAGAGATCAGTCGAGTGCTGGACTTTGTGCCCGGACAACTGCAGGTTCACAACCATCATCTGAAGAAATACGCCTGTACCTGTGGTCAATGCGGAGTGACGACGGCACCGGTTCCGCAGAAGCCGATCGAGAAGTGCATCGCAGGGCCCGGCCTGTTGTCCTCATTGATTGTCAGCAAGTGCGGCGATCATCTGCCGACGTATCGCAGCGAAGATATTCTCGTGCGACACGGGCTGCACATTCCTCGATCGACACTGTGTGACTGGATGCATCGCAGTGCCATGCTGCTGCTGCCGTTCGTGGCGTTAATCACCACCCGAATTTTGAATCAAAATGTGCTCTGGACGGACGACACACCGGTGATGTTCTTCGATCGCAACGGAAAACCGGTGCAGACGAAGAAAAAAGGGGAATCGTCGCTTCGCCGCGGCCGCTTCTGGCCATACATCGCACGCGGCGATTCGCCCTACACGGTGTTTGATTTCACGATCAGTCGAGATCGCGACGGGCCGATGTCGATGCTCACCGACTGGTCCGGTTTTCTGCAGGCCGATGCCTATAGTGGCTACGATCCCGTGATTCATCAAAGCAACGGACTCATCATTGAGGTCGCGTGCTGGGCTCACGCACGCCGTTACTTCGAGCAGGCTCTGCCGAATGACAGCAAGGTGTCGGGCCTTGTCCTCGAATGGGTTCGGCAATTGTACGATATCGAAGATCGCGCGCTGCTGATGTCAGATGACGAACGTCTGGCGCTCCGTCAGGCGGAATCCGTTCCGATCCTGCGGCGAATGGGCGCATGGCTGAAGGTCGATAACGAAGGTGTGCTTTCGAAGAAAGCTCTTCCTGATGGAGTGCTGCCCAAGTCATCCACTGGCAAGGCCGTGCGATATGTCCTGAACAACTGGAACGCGCTGAATGTCTTTACGACCGATGGCCGTCTGACGATTGACAACAACCTGAGTGAACGCACAGTCCGTGCTCTTGCCATCGGCAGAGCCAATTGGAAGTTCATCGGCAGTGAGCCAGCCGGCTACCGGATGGCCGTCTTATTCACGATCATGGCCAATGCGAAGCGACATCACCTTGAGCCATTTTCGTATGTGCGTGATCTCCTGATGAGGATGTCATCTTTGTGCGCCGAATGCGGCGTCGCCATACCGGACTTCACGGACGCATCAAATCTCACCGGGACCGAGTTTCGTGAACTCGGAATGTCCCTGGCCAATCAACTGCCCGAGGAAGCCCTGACCGCGATGCTGCCGGATCAATGGGCGGCGGCTCATCCGAAACAGGTGCTGGTGCATCGAATCGAAGAAGCACGCCAGGTGGCCAACCGCAAACGCGACGATCGCGAAAAACGCCGTGAGAAAACCGCAGCGGCCGACCTCCGCCCCGCCGACGGTGCTCGCAACTGAACGCGGCCCGACCAAATGGGTTGCCCGGACGCTTACGGACATGCTCGCATGGCGTCGCATTGGCCTCGAATGAAAACGAGGATGTGATTGCCAGTGAAGGACTACTCGCACCATCGGACATTGTCCGAAATGCACTGGCGATCAGCGACTTGTAGTATTGCATTCGTAGAGCTATCTCTCTCCATCGCAGGGTGCAGGACATCAGCCGAATGGCCACCCGACAGTATTACACTCGGCCAAAACCAGAAGTACAAGACACCTGCCGCACTCGATGGAATTGTTTTACTTCAGGTTTCTGAGGCGCTATTCGCGAAGCAGCGTCTGATACTCGATTGCCGTTTTTCTTGTCGTGCTAAACACCGTGAATATTGCATTCCTTGGCGAGCTGGCTGTTGCCTCGTCAAATTCCAAAGCGTTCCGGATTTCACTGCCGTTCACATGTGTAATGATCGAATTGTGCTCTTGCACCCAGTAGTTGGTATCGTCGTCCCCAATCCTGTGCATCTGGTAGGCCGGTGATCCTACTTCGGCTGCGATTACTCGTGCACCTTTCTCGTCATCGATCACAGCTACTCCGAGGCGATATGTGCCGTAGGAAAATTTGGGTCGAAACACTTTGTGCGAAATGAACACTGTTTCAACAGGCAATGGAGCGCCTTTCTCGCCAGTTGCGGATACAGGTGCGCAAATAACGCAAAGGGAAACGTGATAAGTAATTGCACAATCCGAGTAATCTCGCAGTGGAAGGATTTGCCGTTTTCCACTTCCATCCGCGCGTTCGAGCCTAACGCGATAATCCCCAGCCGCAACAGGAATCGTAGCAATCGCATGTGGCGAAATCTTCCAGGGTCCTCGGTAGTTCGTATCACCACGACCTTTCATCGCCACGGACACGAAGGCGTTCGAGTCATTCAAAAGTCGTACCTGTGCAATCACACTTTCGGTGGCGACGAAACAACAACAGAGAAAGCAGCATATTCGGATGATCATTATTCTTCAGTCGGAAAATGAATGGTGCAGCGGAATGCTCCGGACGCATTATCAACAACAATTTGCCGCTTCGCAATGATACCCAAATCGTACCACCGATCCATCTTTGTCCAAGTACCATCCGCGAACACGGAAATATGATACGGTCCACCAAAGGATACTTCATGGTCCTCGATCGTCTGGCCCGGCAACAGCTCACCGCTCTCTCGGTGACCATACACCGACCGTTCCCTTCCATCGGGTTGTGGGATATTTGTGTAGGCCAATCTGACAGTCTTGTTACTGTTGTTAAAAATGATGATTGATGTGTTTTGGAAAGCGGAGCGATCTCTGTCAGCGTTGGTGAGCCGATTCAACTCAGGATCCATGGAAGGGATATCTTCCGGAGGATCCGGACGATCTTCCCTGATCACGATCGAGCCATCGCCATCGATCAAGGCTTCCAGTGCCTTCACATTGACTTCTGGCACAATGAAACGGATGTTTCCATCTCGAAACAGAACTAACGTTCCGTCAGTAAATGGGCTATTTCCTGCCTTGATGGCCGTGATTGCCTCGTCGCGTGCGAAGTCACGGTTTTCTCCGGGCAAGATTCCTGACTTTCTTACGACGATGGCCATGATTGTGTTGCTGGTGCCATCTGTGATCAGTAGGCTCGTTTCCTTTTCATTAAAGTGAGCTTCCGGCTTGACGGCAACAACGCTGGTGTCGTTGGGCTCGGAGGAGTTCAGGCAGAAGACCGTCCTCAGTCGTTCGTCCAAACTGAACGATCCATTCTCAAATAACGTTGTGGCTTCAAAAAACGGGAGGATGCTGGTTCGCCAGCTCACATCGCCTTCCGCTGTCAGGGACGTTTTTCCGCTGACGTCTAAATAGTCTTCAATTGCGATGAAGATTTTTGCCAGAGAATTTCGAACAGCTGCTCTTCGCAATGTGAGAGCAGCGTCGGCCATCACGCGAGATTCCGCTTCAGAGGCGGGCGAATTGCTGGACAAGTCTGATGCTGCCGCCGACGCTTTCGACAGTTTCTGCCTGAGGTCGGCCACCTCGCCTTCAAGTTGCCTGTTGCGTTCTTGACTTTCGTCTGCACGTCGAAGCGTCCTGTCGAGTAAATCAGTCAGAGTGGCAACAATTTCAAATTGTTCCCGCAACAAAGGGCCATCAGGCACAGGCGGTTGCCGAATCGTGTGATTGGAGGCGGGCGATCGCGACATCGCAACATAAACACCCCATGCCACCGGAGAGAGCAGCAGAATTACGAGAATCCACTTCAGAGGCACCAACGAAATCATCACCCGCCACCACGAGCTTGGTGGTTCCTTCTCATCCCATTCAGACTCAATGAGTGTTCCAGACTGAAACCATGGGAGCCAGAACTCCCGAACAAATGATTCCTTAAAGTAATCGCTGTGCCTAAAGTTATGAGCCCTGTCATGCACTTTCACTGCGCCAAAGCCGTGAGTTCCAGAATCTCCGTAACCCCAGCTTGAACTTCGTGCCAGCACAGGCCAAATATCCTTGCTTCCTCGATCGTTGATTACTTCACTTTCGACTTTTAATCGGTAGAGATCCCATTTGAAACTGCGAGGAAGTATTGATCCGCACAACACAAGCCGCTGGATGCGGAATTGTGGGTCATCCTTGAGTAACTCCCCGATTGCGTGAGTGCCAAAGCTGTGTGCAATGATTGAAATCGGTACGTCGCGATACTCGGCAAAAGCATCACGGATTTTCCTATGAATATTCTCAAGCTCCCCGGTCCGGAAGTATGGCAGCCAAAAACGAAAAGCGTCGAACCATTCGTACTTCAGGGGAACAACGAGGGTTCCGGGAATCTCTTCCAGCACCCGACTCACCATCGGTTGCCATTCTGCATAAGTGCGAATGCCATGCACCAAGAGAATGACCTGCTGTGGTCGTGTAGAGTCAGGCTGTTTCCCCTTCAGGTTTGCCTCAGACAGGCTCTTCAATGCTGCCTCAGACCAGATCTGAAGGTCTGTGATTGCTTTTTCAATCACCTCAAAGTTTTCATTCCGCTTCGATTCGTTGATGATCTGCCGAAAAGCATGTCGGGCTGTCAGCGGCAATTTCTCCGAAGGGTAAAACCTTGTCAGCGCTGTGGCTGCTTGATTCAACGGATGGGAAATGACAACCGGTTCGATGACAGGTTCATCGTCAGACGCGCTGAATCCAGCCTCATAGCGTTCGAGTTCCCGGGAGAAGGCTTCAATCGCTTGGCGATGTTGAGTTTTCGGATTTGATGGCTTTGCAGAGTATCGTTCGAGTAACCAACGGCGAAACGAATCTGCGGTCTCGACAAGTAACTGCTCGTGGTCACCATCTTTTCGAGAATCCCGAAGCAATTTGTACCATAACCGCCCGCCATTACCCGGAAAGTTACGATCGCCATTCCGGTCGAGCTGAACATCTTCGATCGATGTGAGAAGTGTTCTTACCGCATCGTATAAGGGATGCCCTTTGCACAGTCGATTATCAGAGAAGTCGTCCGGGCTCGACCCAGTTCCGCTTAAAGGGAATTCTCCCAACTCCTGAATTGCTCGCCTGATATCAGGCTGTGCCGGTTCCATAAGTTATCGCTTGATCGCGGTTGGCAGCAGTATGGCGCCTACAAAGGTGCTTGAGACATTGGAAAGAATACCAATGTGAGCTGCGTATTTCATTCGCGAATGGAGACGAGTATTGAGTTCCTCGGTCCGAACCATGCTGGCCAGCAATCCAACCGTACCAAGGCCCTACAAAGCCAGTGCGTAATGCGTTGTCGAGCAACGATAAATTACTCGCAAGACACGCAATCCAGCACTTCCGAGATTTCATCAACAGCCGCATCAATGACTTCTCTGGAGAAGTGAGGTTTGATCTCGTTCACACGCTTTACGATCTGGGGTGTTTCAAGGCGGGTGCCGTTTTCGCACAGGACGAAGATGATGGTTGAGATCAGCTCCATACGTCCGGCAGATTCACCACCGAACTGATCGACAACCCAGTCTATGTCTTCTTCGAACGGACTAGTCTGTTCTGACAGTTCATCACCGGCAGTCCCAAATGCATTGCCGACTGAAAATTCATAGCCGTAGCCACCCCGGAAAACGTGACCAGCTTTGAGCTGAGTAGTTCGGACGAAACGGCCTGACGAATATCCGTCAAAACCGCCTCATCGTAGGGACCGTAGTTGTAGAGCTGAAATCGGTATCCCAGTGGAACATCACGAACCGTTTGCAGAATGTACGCGAATTTCATCAGTGTCGTTCGTCCCGGAGGATTGGGACACCGATCGACAATTGATGTGAGTACTGCCGTTCGCAGCAGGTCTTTATTGATTGTTGTCATGTGGTTGACTCCATTCGATTGATGACATTCATCGCAGCGTCTTTTTCTTCTTCCGACCTCAGAGCATTCTTTGACGTATGGGACCGGCCGGCTGCCGGAAACCGGAGGAATCAATTACCTCGACTTGCGACCACGCACGAAATGCTCATCCAAACTACGGAGCATCTCGAACGTGTTTACGTATTCTACGTCAAACTCGACGCAAACGTTGGGCATGGGCACCTTGCGTCGGGCCGCTGGGGCAAATTCTTCATGTGTGACCACGACAAGTTCGTTGACTGCCGCATACGCGATGACCCAGCCGTCAGCAACGGTTGCAAATTCTGATTTGGCCGAATCAGCAAATTGATCGGTCGAATAGACCCATCCAACCAGCTTTTGAAACTCAGCAATGACCGCCTGGTCTTCCGTTTTCTTAAAGAACGTTTCAGGAGCCTGGTTCTCGATCCAATCCTTGATTTCATCATCCTGCTCGGCAAGCTCGGCCCGAATTCGATCGATACTGAAAACCCGCTTCGCATCGTGTTGAGCGACCAACGCATCCCAAAATCCCGGGCAGATATCTAGCCCATAATATCGATTCTTCGCCTCAATGAATGCATTCGCATCCAGCACGTATCGCTTACTCCCGCTCATCCCTCATCCTTTTAAGAACGAGGTCAGCGTAGCTGGAAAATGTTGCCCCCTTCATGCCGGTCAGCCTGAAGGCATCCTGATAGAGGATGCGTCCCTCGCGTGCAGCGCGAACAACAGCAGCAGAAAACCGCCGGCCAAGACGGACGTTCTGTGTCGCATAGAAATTGCCACCGGAACTTTTCTGACGAAGATCCACTTTTCGCGTGAGCCAATCCGCCTGGTCCTGCTCAAGGAAACGGAAGAAGACTGCCTTCGTGATCAGCTTTAGATCGAGTGCTCGACGCGCCACGACGACCGGACTCACCTTGAACCAGCCTGCAATTGTTTGAAATGGATTCCTGGTCGCTTTGGCTTCGTCCCATCGCTCCGTCAGCTTGTAAGCCGGAACAAGAAACTCGGCAGCGACCTGATTGCAGAATTGTTCTGTCTCTTCGTTTGCAGGCATCATTTGATCAAGATTGAACACGCCGTCGCGGCCCATCCAGACATGCACCAATTCGTGAGCGAGTGTGAAAATCCTCGCGGACTTGGTATCTCCGTCATTCAGAAAGACGACCGGCGCATACTGGTCGCACAATACAAATCCCCGAAACTCTTCAGGATTCAGTGGTCGATGGTTGTTAAGGCCGACAACACTGTTGCTGAAGACGATGACTCCAATTCGCTCCGCTGCCTTGCGAAGTGTTTGCAAGGCCAGTTCCCAGCTCGGCAACGATTCTGCCCAGTCGGCTTCGAGGTCGAGACGCTGCCGAATCTGTTGAGCCAGTGACTTCACATTCCCGATTCTGACCACACTCCCGACAAAATCGAGAGGCTCAGACCCTTCTTCGATGAGCCATTCTCTCATCCACGCCTGACGCTGCTGCATCGTCTGAATAGAGTCGATCAGGTTGGGGCTATATGCAGTAACCGGCGAGTTACCTTTCGTCCGAAAATCCGGGACCGGAAGTTTTTCGACCGGCGGCTTGTCAAGAAACATGACGCCGAACGGAGTCATCGTCGTGCGCGCAAAAATCTCAAGCTGTCGAAATGTGGGTAGCCTGGCCCCCGACTGCCACTCGTCGAGCTTCGGAAAGTTTTTCAATAGCTCCGCCGTCGGCAGGCCAGAACGATGTATCGCCCAGCGAATAATCTCGGGTTTAACGGTGACGGTTGTCATGGCGTGGAGCAGCGACTCGGGCAGGGAGAATCGAGAACCTGCTGAATTCTAGCCAGAACACAGAGTCAGGGCGACGGAGATTCATTGCCGATTTTTGCTGGGATTTCGTTCTTGGAGGTCCACAGACAAACATCCCTAACGGAGATTGATAAAGAAAACGCGCCCGCTGGTCGCACGCAAATTGTTGCGTTGCGTCGTTCCCGGGGCCAGCCGTCTATTGATTAGCATCTGAGTTGAGTGCACAAGGCTGGGCGTTCGGGGGATTTGCAGAGGAACGCGGAGAACGGCGATACAGGATGTTGGCCGACGCCTGTCGGTTCCTCCGGAACCCGCGATCATCCATGTTCAGTATCTGGCACAGATCTAAGTCGGATGCAATCTCGTGGGAGACGTTCCAAACCGAGATGCTGCCTGTTCGCCATGAGGTGAACGCCTTACTGCTGCGCGGCATGTTCAGCGGAAACAAACGGCTCAAAGGCATGTGCCGCGAATTGTACGGTCACCGCGAATGGCTATGGACGTTTGTCGAACATCAGGACATCGAGCCCACCAACAACGCAGCTGAACGCGCACTACGACCTTCCCGTCTTTCAGTGGCTCTGCGACGCCGTCGAAGCCAGTCTCCACGGCAAAACTGCCCCGTCGCGCCTCGCCGACCCGTGAACGGTTACGTTTCAGTACGACGCCGGGTCCGTAGTGATTTCGCAAGAATTCCCTGAGGAACTGAATTCTTGCGAATCCAGCTACGGCAAATTCATTTCCGCCGCTCATTTTGTTCAGCAACCGCGATGCAGAAGAGGTGCTTCTCGCCGCGAATGAAAAGTTCACTGTCCACCGGTGCCGGAGTGGCGTCGACTGTTTCGTCGACGTCGTTTGTTGCAACGATCGTGAACTCATCGGCATCCCGGATCACCACTGTGGTCCCGGTTCTTGAGGTCAGATAGACGTGCCCGCCGGCGGCAATTGGCGAGGCATAGAT
>ENA-ORBV01012024-ORBV01012024.1-microbial-mat-metagenome-genome-assembly--contig:-NODE-12024-length-13436-cov-33.970956_pt1 | contig 13436 bp, 18 predicted proteins | sample MGYA00237777_ERZ505514 | MGnify/ENA primary metagenome ERZ505514 (study PRJEB26160, sample SAMN06269048) | microbial mat metagenome | isolation source: Oligotrophic lake microbial mat | place...
ATTTGAATTCAACTGCTGCGAATCAGTGGTTGACCGTGACCGGCATCAAGATCACGAGCACCTAAATGGCCGGCATCCAGCTACCAGGCCGGTTCACCAGCCAGCCGCAATATCCGGCGCTGGTAAGCGGCATCGGTATTGGCGCTGGCATTGTATTCGCGCAAACCGGTGTACCCATTCTGCCGTTTGCGAATAATGCCGTGGTGGGAGTTGCGCCATCGGCAAAGGGAATGGCCCGTACATTCGCTTCGGCATCGGCTCAATACCTGTCGGCCTCAACCAAAGCATTCACAGGGTTTCCGTTTACGTTTGCCGCGCTGGCGATGTTCGACACTCTCACCGGCACCCAAAGTTTAATGAGCATAGGGGCATCAACAAACGATAGGCATCTTTTATATAAGTTGAGCAACAACACGATCGGTATGTTTTCTGGTCCTGCGTCCGGGTCAATCGGCCAGGCGGCAACTCCGGGATTCGTCGCAGCAAATACGTGGTACGTGCTGATTGGGCGGGTGCATGGAGCGGCGTCGCGCGACGTGACCATCAACGGATTGTCAAGGGGGACCGAGACAACAAGTGTGGTGCCAGCAGCAGTAAGCACCGTTGCGATTGGCGCCTACTGGACGGCGGGCGCGCCAACAGCGGGGTTCTACCTTAACGGGAAAATTGCATTGGGTGTGGTGTGGAATCGAGCCATCACAGACGCGGAAGTTACCTCGTTTGTTGGGAATCCCTGGCAAATTTTCCAAGCGCCAGACCGACCATCCATGTTTAGTCATACCGCAGCCGCGCCCAGCGGATACAAACCCTATTGGTCCAGTCAGCGCCCACGCGTCTACGGCGCAGGAGTCCGGTAAATGAGCTACCCACGAAACGCCGCCTCGCCCGAACGCCTCGCCATAGGCGCAGTAAGCCTGATTGCCGATGGCACGGTCCAGACCTCCGCTGTAGTGATTACCGTGCGCGGCCAGGGTGGCGCAGAGGGCACGGGCGGCGGCACGACGGTCTACGGCGCAAGCGGCATCGTCTACTACACCCCCACGCAGGCCGAGACCGATTTCACCTCGTTCGCTGTCATCGCGAGCAAAGCAAGCTGCACGCCGGTCGCAGTGACCATCATCACCAGCGCGAGTGTCACCCCGGGCACCGTGCTGCTCGCGCCAGTCACGCACACCAGCGCCGTGGTGCCGACGGTCACGACCCTGACCAACCTGCCGTCAATCCCGTCCAACTGGCTCACGGCGGCAGGTGTTGCGGCGGCAGCGCTCAATGGCAAAGGCGACTGGAACGTTGGCAAGACGGGGTACGCTCTCACAGCAACCACCGGGCTGGGCAATCAAACGGCAAACATCGCCGGCTCGGTCACGAGCGTGTCCGGCTCGGTAGGGTCGGTGACTGGCCTGACTGCCGCCAATCTGGATGCCACCATCAGCAGCAGGATGGCGACGTACACCCAGCCCGCCGGGTTTTTGGCCGCAACGTTCCCGGCCGGCACAATTGCCAACACCACTAACATCACGGCCGGCACGATCGCAACCGCCACCGCCGTCACCACGCTCAACGGCATTGCCGCGGGCGTAATCACGGCGGCGAGCCTCGCGGCAGATGCCATCACTGCGGCAAAAATCGCCGACGGCGCCATCGACCGCGCAACGTTCGCCGCAGACACCGGCCTGCAAAGCATCCGCTCCAACACCGCACAGGCCGGCGCATCAACCTCGATCACCCTCGACGCCGGCGCCTCGGCCGTGACCGACTACTACAAAAACTGTCTCATCACCGTCACCGGCGGCACGGGTGTTGGCCAGGGCCGCTTTTGCACCGCGTACAACGGCGGCACGAAAGTGGCAACTGTCACCGCCTGGGCCACCAACCCGGATGCAACATCCACATTTGCGGTCGTATCGTTTGATGCCATCGTGGGCGCCACTGCGCCGACGGCATCGCAAAATGCGACGGCAGTGTGGGAAGAGCTGACCGCGACGGCGCGCACGGCCGGCACCTACGGCCAGCTGCACAAAGACAACGTCAACGCCGCGATCAGCAGCCGGATGGCGACCTACACCCAGCCCACCGGGTTTCTGGCAGCCGTGTTCCCGGGCACGGTGGCAAGCACCACCAACATCACGGCCGGCACCATCACAACCGCGACCGCCGTGACAACACTCAACGGCATTGCCGCCAACGTAATCACGGCCACCAGCATCGCAGCAGATGCCATCACCGATGCAAAGGTCGCGGCCGACGTGACCATTGCCAGCGTCACCGGCGCGGTAGGGTCGGTGACCGGCGCAGTCGGTAGCGTAGCCGGCAACGTGGGCGGCAGCGTGGCCAGCGTGACCGGCGCTGTGGGGTCTGTAACGGGCGCAGTCGGGTCCGTGACCGGCGCCGTAGGCAGTGTCACCGGCAACGTCGGCGGCAACGTGGTGGGCAGCGTAGCGAGCGTGAGCGCGGGTGTAAACGCCACCTCGATCGATGGCAGCACCAACGCTGCCGCCAACCTGCGGCGCGGCACCCTGGGCAGCGTACTCGCCACCGTCGGCGCAGCCAGCAGCACGACCAGCATTGTCACCAGCAGCCTCGACCCCGCGGCCAACGTCACCGACCAATTCAAGGGCCGCATCATCACCTTCGATCGCGCCAGCACCACAGTCGCGCTGCGCGGCCAGGCGACCGACATTACGGCAAGCACTGCAGCGGGCGTGTTGACCGTGACGGCTTTGACCACAGCCCCAGTCAGCGGCGATACGTTTGTAATCACATGACATGCCGACAACCCGCCTCGGACTATCGGGCCATGCAACCCGCCGAGTGGGTTCGTTCGCGGGCAAAACACCATCGGCTGGTGGTGGCGCCCATCCAGTCGGCACCATCACGCGCCTGGGCTCCGCCGGCTACGGGGTGCGCCGTTGCGGCAGCTTCGCGGGCAAAACACCATCGGCCGTGGGTGGCGACGCTCACCCAGTCGGCATCATCACGCGCTTGGGCCCTGCCGGTTACGGCGTGCGCCGCTGCGGCAGCTTCGTGGGCAAGACAACCGCAATCCCTGCGTCCAGCGTCACCGGCACCCACTACGGCGCCGTGCCGCGCCGGCGCCTAGATCGCAACAAGGAAATCATGCTAATGCTTGCCGCAGTACTGCCCATTCTGGACGATTGACCATGGCCCGCTACGACGACTGCATCCAACGCCTGAGCGCCGCAGCCGGCCGCGCACTGACCGACAAAGAGGTCGAGGCCGTCTTTACCCGGATCCACCAGGCCGCCCTGGACGTCAAGGCTGGCCGATCACCCACCGGTGAAGTCACCCTGCCGCGCGGACTCAACAAGGACGTCAAGGGCGCGACAGGCGAGACCGACGCCAGGACCATACTGCAGATGGCGGCCGAGCGCGCCGCCGCCGACCTGGAGCGCGATGCCACCAAAGCCGAGTTTCAGGCACACCTGCAACTGGTCCGCATGGGCGCCAGGCTCAAGGATGTGACCGACATGCGCCAGGCCGGAATCGCGCCGATTGATGCAGTGCGCGGCACCCTGGCCCGCGACTACACCGGCAAGATCAAGGTCGAGAGCCTCGAGCAGAAGGTCGTGGGCTACCAGGACTACTTCAAGGCGCAACTGCTGCCGTCATGGGATGCGCTCGGGAACGACTTCATGGGATTCCTGCAGGACCGGGACAAGCTGCTGATGCTGGTGCGCGAGCTCAAGGGCGAGAGCACCGGCAATACCATGGCCAAGCAGGGCGCCGAGGCCTTCCACAAGTCAGCCGAGGAGGCCCGCCAGGCGTACAACCAGAACGGCGGCAGCATCGGCAAGCTCGATGACTGGGGATTCCCCCAGCACCACAGCCAGATGAAGGTGGCGCAGGCCGGCGCACAGACCTGGATCGACTACGTGCTGCCCATCCTCGATCGCACCCGGTACGCCGACGACCTGGGCACACCGCGGGACGATGCCTGGATGCGCCAGTTCCTCGATGCGGCCTGGACCACGATCGCTACCAACGGCCACAGCAAGGGCACCCCGGGGGTTCCACGTGGAACAGGCCGGCGCATCAACCGCCACGCGGAGGAGCGCCAGATCCACTTTAAAAACGCCGACGACGTGATCGGCTATTGGGAAACCTTCGGCGAGAAAACGGCCGTCGAGATCCTGCATGACCACGTCGAGACCATGGCGCGCGACATCGCATTCGTAGAGCACTACGGCCCCAACCCGGAAACCACCTTTCGCACGATGCGCGAGCAGGCGCTGCAGGATGCGGCCATCGCCGACCCGGTCAGCACGCCGAAGCTCGAGGGACAGGCCGCCAAACTGGACCAGCTCTGGCGCTACGCCAGCGGTCAGTCCAAGCCTTCGTACAACCAAACCCTGAGCGCGGTCGCGGATGGACTGGCCAACCTGAACGTGGCCGCGAAGCTCGGCGGCGCCGTATGGGCATCGGTTTTTGGCGACAAGGTCATGATGGAGGCGGTCTCCCACAAGAACAACCTGCCAGCCCTGCAGCGCTGGCGCTATGAAATTGGCCTGCTCAACCCCTTAAGCGGACCTGAGCGGCGACTGTTGCAACAGCAGGGCTTAATGCTTGACGGCGTGCGATCGGGCCTACAGAGATTCTATGAGGGCCTGGGCAAGACCGGCGTGACTGGCCGCATCGCCAACGCAGTCATGCGGATATCCGGCATGCAGGCCATCAACGATATCCGCAAGGGCGCGTTCGGTGCCAGTCTGATGGGACAGCTCGGCAACATGCTGCGCGCCGGCGTGAAGTTCACCGACCTGCAGGCCGGCGACGTGCGAGCCGCCAAGCAGTACGGGATCACCGCCCACGACTGGGGTGTCTGGTCGCTGGCGCCGCTGCAGGATGTGGGATTCGGTACCAGGGCACTGACCCCGGAAGGGATCGCGCAGATCACCGACGCCCAGCTCAAGGCCTCGAGCGCCATCGGCCAGGCCGAAGGACCGGAAGTGGCCGCCAAGGTGCGGCGCGACGCCATCGTCAAGCTGCTGGGCGTAGTCAACACCGAAAGCGAATTCGCAATCATCACCCCAGGCTGGCAGGAGCGTAGCGCGTTCTACGGGGATCTCCAGCGCGGCACCGCCAAGGGCGAGCTGGTGCGAAGCATGCTGCAGTTCAAATCCTTCCCATGGACCGCATTCCAGCGCGGCATGGATATCGTAGCCAACCAGGATGGGCCGGCCGGCAAGGCCGCAATGGTCAGCTACCTGATCGTCGCCACCACCCTGGCCGGCGCCATGATCATCCAGATCCGTGAGATGCTGTCCGGCAAGGATCCGCGACCCATGAACCCTGACAAGGGGTACGACAAATTCAAGTTTTGGGGTGCCGCCTTCCTGCAGGGCGGCGCGCTCGGGATCTACGGCGACTTCCTGGCCAGCGCCAACCAAACTCGCTACGGCACCGGCCCGCTCGAGATCATGGCCGGCCCCACCATCGGCCCCTTGTTGAGCCTGGGCCTGGTGCAACCGATGAACGCCGCGGCCAAAACGATCGCCGGCAAGCCCACGCATCTGGCGGCGCAAACCATAGCGCAGCTCAAGGGGTTTGTACCAGGAAACAACCTCTGGTACACGAAGGCCGCCACCGAGCACCTGGTGTGGCAGCGCGTCATGGAGTCCCTGAGCCCCGGCTACCTGTCGCATATCCGCCAGCGCACCCAAAAAGAGTACGGGCAGGACTGGTGGTGGCAGCCGGGCGAAAGCAGCCCTGAGCGCCCACCCGACCTGAAGAAGGCCATCAGCCCTTGAAAACCTGCCTGCACGTGGTGATTGCCGCAACCATCCTCTGCATCACGCAGGTGGTAGCCGCCGGCGTCGTCATGGTGCTCGGGGGGTATTTGCCGGATGTTGGGGCCGACCATGGCGGCGCCCTTGTGGCGTGGATTACAATCATGGCCGTTGCGACCTGGTGTGCGGTCTGCTTTCTGGAGGGAGCGGTGGCCCAGGCAAAACGGTTTGCAACCTGGAGGCTGTCATGACCACCACCACCACCGATCGCGCCGGCCGCGTAGGCGACGTAGCAATCAAGGCGCCCGTCGTGGCAGCCACCACCGCGGCCATCACTCTAAGCGGCGAGCAGACGATCGACGGCGTGCTCACCGCCGCCAGCCGCGTACTGGTGAAGAACCAAGCCAGCAGTATCGACAACGGCATTTATCTGTCCGACACCGGCACGTGGACCAGGACCGCCGACTGGGACGGATCCTACGACGGCGCCAACGGCACACTGGTCAGGGTCAACGGCGGTACCGCCAACTCCGGGTTTTGGTATGCGGCCGGCGCCGACCCGATCGTGGTGGGTACCAGCGCAGTCACGTGGGCTCGGTCCAGCTCCACGCTGGCGATAATCTCCGCCTACGCCCAAACCCTCCTTGATGACGCAACAGCCGCAGTTGCGCGCGCAACGCTTGGATCCACCGCTGTAGGTGATGCGTTGTTCATTGCCGCCACCGCTGCGGCAGCGCGCGCCGTTCTGGTACTCAACACCGGGACGGCCAGTGGCGAGATACCTGTGTTGGATACTGCCGGCAAGCTCGTGGCATCGGTGCATGAGCGCGCGTTCCAACCACTTTCTGCCAGTGTGGCCTCGAGCGCGCTCACCGCCACGTTGGCCGCCGGCGCCAGGCTGGAGTTCAGCGACGGCACCGGCTTCAATCTCGCCGCGTCGATAAGCGTGACGGCATCAAGCGGGTCCACGCTGGGCACCACATCTGGTGTCGCGTCTCGGCTCTGGGTTGTTGCCCTTAAGAACGCGGGCACCCCGGAACTGGCGATCATCAACACATGGGACGGCACGAACATATTCGAGATTCTGCCAACCGACTTGACCACCACGGTGGCGGAAGGCGGGGCCGGCGCAGCGGATAGCGCGCAAGTCTTCTACTCGACCACCCTACGCGCAGCGCAGGCCATTGCCATCGTCGGGTACATTGAGAGCACGCAAGCGACGGCCGGCACGTGGGCGACCTCGCCAAGCCTTGTGCAAGGTTTCGGGCCTGGGGTGCCATTGCCCGGACAGATTGTGCAGACGCGACGCCAGCAGCCGGGAGACTTGGCAAGCGGCTCGACCGCCACACCGATGGACGACACAATACCGCAAATCACTGAGGGGACCGAGTTTTTAAACCGGGCGATTACCCCTCGATCAGCCATGAATCTGCTGAATTTTGATGTTGTTTACTTCGGCACAAACGCGGCGGCGGTGCTAAATCAAACGGTGGCGTTGCATCAAGTTGGAGTGAACAACGCGCTAGCGGCAGTGGCGCATGCCAATTCCGGCACGAATCAATTGGAAGTGATTTCGCTTCGCCACCGGCAGGTGAGCGGTAGCGCAGCCGCTTTGACGTTTACCGTGCGCGCTGGCAACTCTTCCGGCTCCACTTCGTACTCGAACGGCGATGGAACGGGGCGGCGCTTTGGTGGTGTGGGAGCGTCGTCGCTTACGATTCAAGAAATCATGCGGTGACGCGCGTTGATCTAGTCACAATGAAAGGCGGGCCAATGCCACGCGACATCTCATTCCTGTTTGCCAGCGAGATACGGTTCTGCTCGTTGCTGATTGGCGTGGTTCAGGTGATGTGGTCAATGCTTGGGATAACAGGTTCGGGCACCGGAAGTCTTTTTGTGACCGCCCTTAACGACGCAGGCCTCGGAATGGAGTGGTTCTTCTCCATGCTTGTGGTTGGCGTCATTATTTCCGCCGGCGCAGTATTGCCGTGGCGCTCAGGCCGCCACATTGGCCTATTTCTAGGCGCGCTAACCTGGTTTAGCTTGTTTGGCGTTTTCGTTCGACAGGCCTCGATGACGCCGGTAGTTGTGACCATGCCTATCTTTGGCGCTTTCTGCGTCATGCTCATGTACACCGACGCGAAAAGGAAACGACGTGAAAAACTGGTTGACCGATGAACTTGCCTGGATGGGCTTTGTGATGACCGCCATGATTGGCGGCATTGTTGGCTACATCAAGGCGTATGAGCGGGCGGGCATCGAGACCACCACGGCGCACAAAGTGTGGAGCATTGTGCGCCGCGTCATCATGGCCGGCTTTGCCGGATGGATGATCTGGCAACTCAGCCAGGAGTACACGATCTCGACGGCCTGGGGCCACATCATGAGCGGCATCGTTGGCATGTTCGCCGCCGAGTTTTTCGAGGTGCTATGGGTGCAGGTTCGACAGCGCTTGCAGTCGCTGACCGGGAGTGGCAAATGAAAACCAGCATCCTGACGCTGCAGCGACAGCCCAGCTACAAGGAGGCGACGTTCGGCAGCCTGTTGACCGATGGCGCGTTCTTCTGCCACACGCTCGAGGACAAGATTCGAGAGGTTTCAGGCGTGCCGGTCAGCAAATGGAAGATCCACGGCAAGAGCGCAATCCCGGCTGGCCGCTACCCGATCACACTGGAATACTCACCACGGTTCGGCGTGGACACGATCACCATCAAAGACGTGGTGGGCTTTGTCGGCGTGCGCATGCATGGCGGCAATGACATTGATGACACTGAGGGCTGCCCGATTGTTGGATCGATGATCGACCGCGAGGTGCCGCGCATCAGCGGCGCTCAGTCGGCCGGCATACTGAAAGCCCTGAAGGCATGGGTCAGGGCCGCACTAAACCGCGGTGAGTGCTTCATCGATGTCGTAAACCCATGATCCCGCCGCTGCTGATGATTCGCGCCCTGGCGGCCTTGGCGGCGCTATCCGCCCTGGCCTTTGCCTGGCACGCGCTCAAAGGGCACTACCGGGACGAGGGCCGGGCCGAGGTGCAGGCCTTCTGGGACGCCGACAAGCGCGCCCAGGTGGCTGCTGCGACCGCCCTGGACCTGAAATACCGGACGCAGGAAGCGGCGATGCAAGCCAGCCTGACGGCCGTCGCCGAGCATTACACCCAAGAGGCCACCAATGCACTCGCTAAAACTGATCATCTGCGCCGCCAGCTTCGCGCTGGCGCTGTCCGCCTGTCAATCCCCTCCGACTGCCCAGCCGGACCCGCGGAGAGAGGTGACACCCCCGAAGCTACCGCCATTGCCCGCAGCGGTAATGGTGGCGCGCGAGCCAACCTTCTGCCAGAGGCTGCTGACTTTCTTGTCGGCCTCGCCGGAGAAGCTGACGCTGTTGTGCGCCAACTGACGGCCTGCCAGAACATCCTGCGGGCCGAGCGCACCACGATGGGCGCGTCCGGGCACTAGCTGATCACGCACCATCCCCGCCGTCGGTCAAGTCGCCACCACCCTGGTCATCAGGGTTTGCGGTAACAGATACCTTCATGTCCAGCCCCAGCAGGGCCACCAGGCGCCCGATGATCGCCGCCCCCGGCCTGGACGACACCCGGAACTTAATCTCCACGGTACCGCCATCCTTGGGCATCAGCACCAGCTTGTCGATGCCGGCCTCCAGCTCGATGTTGTCTTTCGGCTTGGCCCCATGCAACACGACCGCGGCCTTGTCCATTGCGCCGACCCACTTCAGCTCAGGCAGAGCGTTGTACAGCAGGCACGGCAGGTGGCCCGCATCATCGATCAGGTTGCTCTGGGTGTGCTGCGGACCGTACAGCGAGGCCTTGAGCGTGGGGTGTAGGTGCGACAGGAATGCGTTTGGTACATCGCAAACAATCGTCAGGTCAACCGCTGGCACGGACTCCTCGCCGTGCTTTTCCTCGCGGACGTTGATGTGGGCAATCCTGGACTGCTGGGTTGTCAGGGTAAACACGGCACTCTCCTCGGGTTACCTGGAAGTCAATCCTTCCAGGGCAAATCATCTTCCATGTCATCGAACGCGCCGGCGGGCACAGGTGGCGCCAACAGGTCGGCGCCATGCCGCCGCACCGACTCGGAATCCACAAGCGCCTGAGCGCCGTTTGGCGCAGGCTTGGTGGCCGTTTTCGCTGCGACCTGCTCGGCAGCCGCAACATCAGCTGCGCGAGCGTAGGTTGCCCGCAGATCCGGGAACCGGGCTTTCGCGTCATCCTTGGCTGCCACAAGATCATCCAGGAGTGGCTTGGCCTGCGACGCCTCGAGCTCGCCGGCAATCCGCCGAGCTGCGCGCCAGACCGACTCAAACACCCGCGCCAGGTCCGGGCCATTGGAAACCGTAGTCATGCGCCGCTTGCCGGCCGCCACCACCGCATCGAGCCGCTCCAGCGGCGGACCATCATCGCCGGCCGCCAGCGCCGCGCCGGTGGTCAGCCAACCCGCCAGGCGCTTACCCCAGTCCTCCGACAGCTGGTACGCCTCACCCTCGGGAAAGACGCCCGAGCGGTCCTTGAGAGTGGTTGCCATGTGCCCATCGACCGCCAGCCCCAGCAGGGTAGTGAATTCGTATTCAAACCCGGCGCGCTGCTCAGGCGCAAGGCCGATGCGGGTGGGCGCTTTGACCATGCGCCCCTGCGCGTTTTGCTTTTCCACCAACTCCCACTTCGTCTTTTGGCGCATGGTGCAGATCAGATGTGCGCCGACCGCCAGCAGGCCGTCGACGAAGCGCTGGTACTCCGGCGTACCCGAGGCCCACGCGCTGAAGGTGCTGGGGCTGCCCTTCGCCACCTTGTCGACCACAGACAGGATGCCACCATCGCCCGACCAGGCGTGGGTCACCTGGTCGACCACAATCACCGCATACCCGGCACGCTCCAACTGCCGCACCGCCCCCAGGTACCGGTCCACGGTATAGGGTGGATGGAGGTCGATCACGTCGAACGGGCACAGGTGAGAGTACAGCTGCGCGGATCCGCGCTCGGTATCGACCACCCCGATCTTGCCCTCAACTGTGCCGGTCAGGTGACCTGACTCGATCAGCGACTCGACCAACCCCTTCGCCATCACCAGCGAGGACCAGGTCTTGCCGCCACCAGACGGGGCGGTTAACGCAAGCCGCAGCTTGGCCTGCGAGCGCTGCGCCCGGACAATCTCGAAATCAGCCATTGTCAACCTCCGGAGCCACGCCATACCCGGGCGGCACTTGATTGTTGAGCTCCCACCCGCTCTGTAGCGTGCACACGCTGGCCTCACGTTTTCCAGCGCTTTCGAGCAAGTTGTTGGGTGCGCCAGTGACCAGCGGCGCCGACGGCGTCGGCAGAGCGTACCCACCACCCTCGGCCAGCGGCCGAAGCGCCGCCACCTTCACCACTTTGGCCGCTGGCTTCACGCCGAAGTGGGCGGACATGCGGCGCCCCAAAAGCCTGAGGTCTCGCACATCGCGCAGCAAGCGGTCGTACTCCAGTTTGGCGGCCCGCGACTCCTTGGTCGCCGGCCATCCGGCAGCCTCATGGCGCTCGCGCAGCGCGGTGGCCGCATCATTGGTCAGCCGCGCAACCCGGTCCAGCAAACTCTTGTCAGTCAGATAAAACATGGTACCCCCTCAAGAATAGGATTTAGGACGGCGCGACATGACCAGGCGCAGAGCGCGCCCAGCATCATCCAGCAAGGCCAGGTTGGCCCGCGCCTTGATCAGCTGCAGGTGAGCCAGGCCGGCCTGCTCGGCATGCATGGCGCATTGGTACTGGTGCCATTCGCTGGCAACCTCGAGATCGGCGATGCGCCAGCGCAGACGCCAGATGCGCAGCCATTTCATGGCGTCACCCCTTTAAACCCATCGCGCAGTGCGGCGATGCTCTTTTCGGTGTTCCAGCGCGCATTCAACGCATCGACAATCCAGTCCGCAGCCTGACGCACATTGACGTTGGATGCATGGAAGTCCATGCGGAAAAACTCCGCAGATCCAGGGCCGCGCACGCGACCCTTGACCGACACAACCCGCGGCGAGATCACAGTCGCCACGAATGGCCCGGTCGCCGGGCAGGAGGGGGTGGTTGCCGGGAAGTGCCTCACAGCACCACCACTGCCGGCACCACGACGATCTCGAAGCGAATACATGGCGCAGAGCCTAGTTCGGTGGAATGCATCCGCGCGGCCAAGCGCACAGCCTCCTCTTCCGAGCCTGCGCGAACCACGCGCAGGCTGTCTCCGCCGTCGGCGTCTTCGATTTCAACGAGATAGGTTTTCATGGTGCTCTCCAGTGAGTCGCCAATGTCATGGCGGCGGCGTAGATCAGAACGGCAATGGTCAGGCTCATATCAAGCGCGTGCGCGCCAACACCCAGGCCCACAACGCACCACCGCAGACCTTTGCCAAGAATTGCAGCGCCACGATGTGCGGCATCAGCACACCAAAGGCCAGCGTCGGGAAAATCAGCGAGTCCACCGCAGCGCCGGCCACGTTGGACCCGTTCGCCCGAAACAACCACGACCCGCGCAACTTGGCGAACGCCGCCCAATCCACCAGCGCGGCGGACGTGAAGGCAACACACGACGCAACCGCGATCATGCCGGCCGCAGGGTTCAGGATGTAGGTCAGCGCCCCTGTTGCCAAGATCAGCGCGCCCATCTGCCAGGCGCGAAGCCTCACATGCAGCCAGTCGCGCAGCGCCAGGTCAAGCCCTATCAGCACGAACGCATTGATCGGGCTAACCCAAGGCCCCCACGTCGCCACGGAAAGGTTCGCCAGTGTCATGGCGGCGGCGTAGATCAGAACGGCAATGGTCAGGCTCATATCAGGCTTCCTTGGTCTGCGAGTTGAAATTCGGGTACGTTGAACGCCCATCGGGCCGGCGCGTTATGCGCCTCAATGCGACTACGCATCACGGCAGCGCGCATGTCTTTGTTGGGCGGCATGTAGTTACCGCGCCAGGTCTGGTCAATGCCGATATTCCGGCCGATGTTTGTGCTGTCGGCGCTGGCGAAGGGTAGGCGCGTGAAGATTTCAGGGTTGAGCATGCGCAGCCCGTGCAGTTTCACCAGCGGCTGGCCTTCGTCGTTGCACACAACGCGCATGGCGCGGGCAATCTGGCCCCACCACGCAGCCGTGCCAATCGTCGCGAACTCGCCCGAACTGCCGACGCACACACGCGGCCATGCGCTCGCCAGTCGCTCAAGCCGGTCAAGGCTCTCGTGCATGTGCCACACCGGGGCGCCAAACCAGCGCGGCATCGGCCACTCATTGCACAGCGCGTCGTTGTCGGCCTCGCTGCCGTCTATCACGTCAGGCACTACGGCAAAGTCACAGGCCGGCACCAACTTGCACGCGGCGGCCCAGTCGTAGAAGCCACGCCAGTCCTGCACCGGCCTACCTGCGCGCCAAGCCGAGAAGGCGCCGTTGTCTACCGCGAAACTCTGACACACGTCCACTGCAACGCACAGTTGGTCGGCGTGCGCATAGCTTACGAATGCATGGCCCGCGTCGACGGCTCGCAGTGCTGCGGTTGCGGGCGTAATCGGCAGTCCGTGGTAATGGATCATGTTTTTGCTTCTCCTGCGCTATCGCCTACCGCTATGGCCTGCGCGTTGATCCACGCCCGTGTGGGCGGTGAATACTTCCGGTCAACAGTCTCAGTGCACGTACTGTCCTCTGTCTCGATGGTGAACGTGAT
>ENA-ORBV01012025-ORBV01012025.1-microbial-mat-metagenome-genome-assembly--contig:-NODE-12025-length-13436-cov-5.868927_pt1 | contig 13436 bp, 13 predicted proteins | sample MGYA00237777_ERZ505514 | MGnify/ENA primary metagenome ERZ505514 (study PRJEB26160, sample SAMN06269048) | microbial mat metagenome | isolation source: Oligotrophic lake microbial mat | place...
CTTCACTGCAGTGAGACTAGCTAGACAAAGCAAGAGCTACTGCTCATTAATTCAATATAACATTTAGTGTTAGATGCAACCAACAATGGTCCTGAAGATTTGAGACAGATCCTATCCAAACAGCATTGGGTCCAACATTTTCAAACTATTTAACAATTCAACTGCAAACAGTAGTGAACTGCACGCATAGTTCCAGGTATGGAAGCCAGCAGCATGATGAATGACCATGGCCTTTTTGTAAAATGATGAATGACCTTGGTTGCACATCCAAATCTTGTCCCTCGCCAAACTAAGAAAGAAAATTGGATTCAAAACGTGGGTGGCTGATTACCCTGATTTCATTAGTTTAGTGTGTTTTATGTCTTAGGTATTTTTGATACGGCTCTTCTATCGGCTGCTACTAGCTAGCTAGCTTTGTGGCATAGTGCAGCCCGCACATTCTGCTAGTGCTCGCTGCTGGTCGGAAGGAGGATCAACATTCACCAATTTATTTTCGACCAGTGGTCCAATTTACTTGGGAATGCCAATCCCGAATTTTAAAAGATAAAGGCAACCCCGGTTGAAATATTAAAAAAAAACAGTTTTTCTACGTTGGACCCATTCGACCAGAAACACAACTGGATGCTCTCTACTTTAGTTTGTCTTCTCGAGTCAGTTCTGGGGTCAAAACGCTGTAAAAAAGCGGGTTTTACTGAATGTATGTTATTGTGGAATTAATTTGCTCTTGGGGGAGATTGCTTTTTCTTCTTCTCCCTGTCAAGATTGAAATGTCATCGTTTGAAAAAGACATGAAATAAAATGCTTCTTTTTGTCCATTCCGTATTGCCTCCTCCTCCTCCACATAATGTAGAAACAAAAGTCATTCTCCTCCTTCATCACCAACTGTAGCCACATCATCATCATCATCATCATCATCACCACTGCCGTTATTCCTTTATTTTGATTACTTGTGACGTCGTTGACTCCTCGTCAACAAGAGGAAAAGAACCCCACCAAGAATGACCAACAAGAGCGTAATGACAAGTCCAACGAGCAACCAAAACTTTTGATCGTTCAAGCCTCCCGCAGCATTCGACACGTTTTCTTCATCCCTCTGCAAGAGACGTTTCATCAACTTTTGTTCGGCATAGGCCTGGTAGTCGCCACCATCAAAATCTTCATCGTCCCATTGATCTTCGTCGCTGTCATGATCTTTTTTCTTGTCGCCATAATTTTCAATGGCATCTTGCATTTGGAATTGATGAAACTCGGCATGAATTTGATCAAAGGTCTTGTTGCCTCCATTGGGCCTTTTGCGAATATCACTGCTCGAGGACATGCTGCCAGTTTCGTCGTCGTACATTGGGTGGCTTCTTTTTTGAAAGTAAAATAATGACAGAATCAGTGATTGTTGGATATTGTTGTCGATCGCAGCTGCTTTTATGAGAGTATTGACAACAGAGATCCGGCTGCCGAATAATGATGTCTAAGATAAAGATCAATGACCCCCCTCAACCACCATCCTCATGATCACGGAACCATGATGATCAACAAAAGAAGTCAGAGAAGAGCCGAAGGAAGAAAGTCAAAGAATGAAACCCCGAAAAAGATACACAGACGGTCATTATTTTGACATTTTCTACCGTCACACTTTACGAAAAGCGAATTCCTCAAACGAGCCAATGTGCGACAACACAACACTCATATTTAAGATCTCGCACACGTGATCCAACATTCGATATTTTTGACCATGATGATCGAAACGATGGCCACCCGAAATCAGACCATACTACGAGCTACTAGTAGTAGTATTATTTTGATTACACCAGGAGGATTATAAAAGTTCCAGGATATAATTTGCTCCAAGGTTCTTGTATAATACCTCTAGCGATAGCCTACTCAACTGTACAGCTGTTTGCTTGCTATCTATTGGCAAGTAGCTACTGCGATAGCCTCTGCTTTGGGCGAAAGGCATCGATTCTATAGACCTACATCATCGGCAGAGCCACCAATCTGGAATCTCCACTCCATTGATTGATTGTCTCGACAAAGATCGTGATGAAATCAATCCCAAAAACGACAACCAGGGGTTTTCTAGTCATGATGGTATCCTTATTAGTGACAATTCGTCGTCATCGTGTCTGTGGATTTTCCATACAATCTCTTGGCCGGCACAAAACCAACAAGCTTTCCCAAAGGATGGTGTATCACACATCGTCATCCTTGTTGAAATCAGCCAATACCAACAGTCTTGTAGGGGACACCAACATTACGGATGATTCTTCCACAAAAATGAGTGCCACTGCCACTGCCACTGCCACCACAATGTACACGATTGATTGCCCTCCGACACTGGCCCAAGATTTGGAAAAAGGTCGTGACCAAACACGTCTTGACCTTGGATCAATATTTGGCCCACAAACCCATTGCGGCTCATACACAAGCGGCCTTTGACAAGATGCAATCCATGTTGCCGAAAAATGCCACGATTGTTTTGGACAGTGGGTGTGGGACGGGACGATCGACGCGGCATTTGAGTTCTTCCCTAGTATTGCCCCAAGATCAAAATTATTGGGTGGTGGGCATTGATCGGTCGTTGGTTCGATTGGTCAGGAACAAAGGCTTTCGATCGCAACAACAACAACAACAGCAATCCGAGCAACCACAACAATCCGAGCAACCACAAGATGTGACGGAAAGCACAACCCATAATAACGACTTGGTTTGGAGATACGAGGGCGAGAATGATATATCGCTGGAAGGTGAAGAAGATGATGACGAAGAAGACGACGACGATATTCCTAAAAACAATGACAGCACCCGTAATACCAACAACACCAATGTTCTTTGGGTACGGGCCGAATTGGTAGACCTTTGGCGTCTTATCTTGCAACACCAGCGGGACGACGAAACCTCCTCTTCTGGCTCCTGCTGGAAGATTCAATCGCACTACTTGTTATATCCCAATCCATACCCCAAGAAACGACGCTTAAAGTCGAGATGGTATGCCCATCCTTCCTTTCCACTCATCCTCCAATTAGGTGGAGACGAGATTGTCCTTCGGTCCAATTGGGAAACCTATTTGCAAGAGTTTGCCCAAGCCGTGGTGATTGCCGATGCAGTTTGGTCCTCTCACGACAACAACAGCACAAACTTTGCCCGGCCCTATGTCGAATCGGCACGAAAGGGCCCCGTTCCACGCGTGGTGGAGCCCGGTCGGACCGACCAAGGATGGAGTAATTTTGAACGCAAAATGGACAAAGTGGGAGAACCAACCTTTGAACTCGTCTTGACACGATCCGTTGGATAGCTGGTTTAGACGAGGAATGAGAGCTTATCCGATGTGCTACTGCCAAACACTGCATACTGTAATTGGTCATGCGAAATCAATATCAATCCACTTGGGGTCCTAAAGATGGGAAAGCAACCCCTTCAAAATCCTAAGTACTTCCGTCGCCTGTGCAGAGCATTGTCGGGAGCATCCTAATGCACAAATACAGGGGGGTCTATACCATGATCTTAACCCCGCAATTCCTCTGCACGATGGGAAGAGCAATGACTGGACCATTCTCAATATGCAAGTACATTGCGGACCTGTCGACGCGTTGGCGAGAACGGTTGTGGTCAAGATGCCTCGACAGGCGCAGCCAAAACGGTATCCGCTTCTCGAGACCGTTTGCGAAGAAAGGACATCCACCGCATCATGAAGGCAAGCCGTCATTGGTCCTTTCACGGCAAAGCGGTAGGTCGTTCCAATGCGCAATGCCACGTCACCATCTCCCACTTGAAGTCTTGTTGGGATACGCTAGGATGGCGTGCTGTTCGTCGCATTTCGCATGACCAAGAATTCATTGTCACAAAAGTACCCGTTTCGCCACCGTCGCACATGGCTCCGTCATTGTCGGGCAGACAGTGATGGCAAAAGTAACCGCCCAAGAGGAGCTGATCAAAGTTCAACGGAGAGGTTGGCCCACAGTCGGTTCTGTTCGCCAACAAAGCAGCCTCGGCAGCCTTACCTGCCATATCGGATTGCACGTCTGGGTTGTCCGACGCATATCCAGTGTCGTCGTGGACTTGATCAAAGAAAACCGCATCGGGGAATTGAGGATCGACCGTGCAAGAGTAGTTGCGCAAGATAGAGAAGGACTTGCCCAGGTTAGCTTCCGCTACCGAGAGCATTCGTTCAAAATCAATAGAGGAGCGACTGGCGACTGGCCTTTGGCAAGAAGTGGTGCGCTGGACGGCATTCAAAGTGTTCGTCTCTTCGTCCACAAAGTGCAAGACTTGCGTGGAAGGAGAAAAGGACATGCCACCAATAGTCTTGTAGCCAGTTTTAGATACTGAAAAGCTTGGATCCCGATTTCACTTCCTAAGCGTGGATCGTACCAGTGGCTCGTTCAGCATCAAAGAGCCTGTCGCCATTGGGGTTCAACGCCATACCCGTGGGGGTGTTGATGCCGGTAGCGAAGTCTCTCTGAATGGGGCATTCGTAGATGCTGTACTCAAAGGAAGGGAGCGCATTGGAATACATGGGGTATTCTCCCCGTGCAGTCCGGGCGTATTCACCGCTGTCAGCATGAAGAGCAATGATTTTGTTTTCTCCGGGGACAGCCACAAAAAGCTCCCTTGTCTCGGGGTGGACCACCATACCGGCATGGACACCTGGACCCCCGCGGGTAAGGGTCACATCCGGGAAGCGACGGATCGCAGCAACGGAGTGGTCCATGCTTCCTGGTCCGTGGGGCTGCTGAAAGTCGTATCGCACAAGTTGTCCATTTTCTTGATTGCCAGTGGCGTCGAATGCCCAGTAGACAGCACCCCAGGCAGTTCGTGTTTCGGGGTCGTGGGTCCTTCCGATGCAAGCGGGTGTCTCGTGAAGCATATCCGAATGCAGGAAGTAGCACTCTTCGTCCGGTTCCCACTCTGCTCCCATTCTATTTACAGCATTGCGGTTCTTTGGTAACGCTGAGAAGGCGAACGAACAGTACACAAAAAGGATGGCGTTGGTGTTAGGCACGACTTGTTAGAGTAACACGGTGCAACTAGCTGGACAGTAAACTTACTATCGTACAGAACGGGGCCCATAAAGTAGTTTGGTTCCTTTGTATCCAACTATGTATTTGTGTTGTCGTTACACACAGCAAAGTAGTTGAACGTATCGCGGTCCTTGGAACGACTTGAGTTTCCAACCATGTTGAACGAAATTGCGGTGGCATTGATCATGTAATGGTAGTAGCCACGGTCCCGTCGACTAAGTGCAGACTGCTTCTCTGCTCCGAGGGAAGTGACAATCGATGTGCTGCGGTTGAGCCCATTGATCACCAAGGCTTTCTCTCCTTGCTGGGGAAAGAACTGTCGGCCTTCGGAATAGTTTCCAAGATGGAGCCCTGGAGTTGTGTGGCTGTAAGGATGTTTCAAAGCAATGATTGTTAGGACAGTGACTCCATGCGTCTGTAAATATATCAAGACACAAAAGCATACTTACAAGACAACATCTCGAGGTCCGTCAAAGCCAGAAGCAATTGTTTTGACTTGAAGGTTTCACAGAAGAGAGCAGGTTCAGATTTTCAGGAAGTTTCTTGAATCTTTGCACGATTCATTCCTTCGAATGACTCAATGGACCAATCATTTTTATGGAGATTGGATTAGTGTGCGGCTTAGAACGTCCTACCGCCCCCCCTTAAAATTGTGAAATCCATGAAGATCGAAAACAAAACAGCCCGTGTTGTGATGCACACCACTCTGTCATTGTTGCAATAGCTACAAGACTACTAAATATATTTGATATAGGTTCTTGTGATTGTCTAGCGTACTGCAGATACATACAACCAAGCTACCAACCTCGCTCCTGTATTAATTAGGCTAACAAAAAACAACAAGCAAAGATAGAGAAAACAAAAGAAAGATGGATTTGGGTTTTGGCAATAGCAATCAAGTCGTCGGCGATGCGGCGTCTCGATTAATGCTGCAACAGGCTCAAGCCCAAGAAAAAGCGATTGAACAGGAAATGGCCTCGTACGATGCCTTGTTGGACGATGACGACGCCATGGAAATTATGAGGGCCCGCCGATTGGCCCAACTCAAACAACAACACGACCAAAAATTGCAATGGAAAGCCCAGGGGCATGGCGAATACACGGATTTGGCACAAGGCTCTACGAGTGTGGATGTGGCCAAAGCCTTTTTTGAAGCCTCCAAAAGCTCTCCCAAATTGGTGGTGCATTTTTATCGGACCACCAGTGCGGAATTGTGCGATGTCTTTCACGCGCACTTGATCAAATTGGCACCCAAACATTTGGAAACCAAATTTGTCAAAATCAATGTGGAAGGATGCGATCAAGGCAATGGCGGTGCTGCCTCGTATTTGGTAGAGAAATTGGGCATTATGGTCATGCCCACGTTGCTCATTGTCAAGGACCGCAAAGTCGTACATCATATTCGTGGCTTTGATGAGTTGGGAGGCACCCAAGATTTTTCCACCGCGGCATTGGAATATGTCTTGGGCGTCCACGGTGGAGTAGCCTTGCCGGAAGATGCGGAAATTCCATCGGAATTGTTACCGGAACATCAACAAGGCGTCAATGCCATTCGAATGCGGGGCAGCAGTCGATTTGGTGGAAAAACAGCAAATGTCGTCCGAGATGGATTATCGAGTGGGCGGTTTGACGACGAAGACTGTTACTAGTAAATTGAAATATTATTTGAAGTTGATTTAATAATTTAATTTATTTGGCTCTCCTCTCACCTTTTTAAAATCTTTTCTAAGGAAGGCTTGCCATTCACAATTTAATTTTCGCAAATTCGTGCCCATTTCGGTTGGATGGACGTGGACACTTGTGAGGAACACCTCATAGATACGCCGCATTATTTAAATAGGAAGGGAAACCAATTCAAAACGCCAAAGGAGATCATGCTGGTTGCGTTGCGTTGTAGATACAATGAGCATTTGCCTCGGGCAGAACCAGCAAGGTACTGGAATTACGGCCAAGCTCAGCAGTCAGTGAAAATGAGAAACAAAATCGCTCCTGCAGGCTATCTGTAGGTAACTGCAATATTTGACACTCCGGCTTGTGTGGGACTTTTTCCTATTTAAGGCGATTACAAGCATGTATGATACAAATCCGTTACTACGTACTGTATTTATCCAGTTTCAAAATTTGGGATGCTCCTTTCCACTTGTCCGTTCCGCATCCTCGCCTCGTCCTACAGTATTATTCATATTATTATTGTTATCATCGCACACTTTCCAGCCAGAATTCATTTCGTTTCTTCTTCCAACTTCGGGTCGTCCGTTGTTTGGTCTTGCGTTCCGAGACTTCGGTCCACGCGTTCAAGTTGCGGGCATTGGGATACAATCCAGCTTCCGTCATGGTTTTCAAGGCCTCGACCGCACCTTCCCAATCTCCTTCGGCAACTGCACCTTTGACTAATAAGGAATACGATCCCTTGTCTTTGGCTTTAATGTCATTGACATTAAAGGGATCCATGCCATTTTCTTCTTCCGGACCCCGGGTTCGTCCTTGCAAGTGTATGTTCAACAATTTGCTGGCGTCTTGATGCAATCCCAAATTTTGATAGGCCGCGGCCAAGGGATTCATGTGCGTGGCGACCAAGGGCAATCCTTGTTTTTCTTCCATCGTCCACAAGACCTCCCGGCAAGCATCGAGGGGGGCTCGTCGTTCTTCCAACACCAATGGCTCGGCGGCGGTTTCGGACACGCTGGCCCGTGAGGCTCGGACGCAACTTTTAATGAGAGACAAGACCATGTTATCGGTAATGTAGACTTTTTTGTACGACGAGGCTTCTTGTTCGTCTTGGACGTCGCCATAAATTTGCAAGGCTTTTTTCCACAATCCCAATTTGGCACACGCCACCAAGGCGCCTTCATGATGCAAATTTGTGCGTTTGACTTTGAGTTGTTTTTTGGCGGTGTCGCTGTTATTGTTGGCACCTTGTTGGGTCGCGGTATTTTGTCCCATCCGATCATAGGTCCGCAAGGCGTGTCGCCACAAACTGGGTTTGTTGGCTTTGCGGACATTTCTCCAAATGGTGCCCGCGTAGCCCTGCGAGTTCATCATGGGAGCGGCCTTTCGAAAATCGGGATTGGCGTCACTGACACCCCGAATGGGTCGCCATCGTGGCAAGACGGTCGATCGCATTTGTTTGGAAGAGGGCATGCGCGTCGCCGGTACGGTTGTTGTCGAGGCGGGATTCTCCGAAGTTTCACTGTCCCACAAGAGCATTTTTCGGGCCATTTCAAAAATCATACTTTCACTTCCACCAATCGTACGAATAGGTTCTTCGGTCCTCACTACTACTACGGGAGGTGGCTGTTGTTTTGGTTGTTGTTGTTGTTGTTGTTGCTGCTGCTGCTTTGGTGGTGGTGGCTTGGCCACAGATTTCTTCTTTTTCTTGGCATCCTCCTTGTGGCTGTTGGCATTCCACTTGGCCTGCAGAGATGTACTAGTACGGGAGAGACTACCTCGCTGGGATGCTACCGGAAGAAAGGCTGCCACTGTAGTAGCCAATGCTATTACTACAATGGCACCCCAAACAATAGTCCTTCTTCTCCACAACATGTTAACTTGTTATAAAAATTCTGCCAAATCTCGATCCAATTCTCACTGTAGCAAGAATGTTTGTATCCTCGTCCTTTTTGATAGATGATTGCAGGCTGATGTCGCCGCATGGAATCAATGTTAGCTGCTGTTGCTTCTGTTGCGTTGTTGAAACAGTTGTTGTGGAATAGCTACTTCAGCCGTTACGAGCGAGTGCGAGTCAAAGCACGCATGCGTCAGCAATAGCTTCATTCAGCAATGGAGAAAGTTAACTGGAAGCACACTTGTCCTTCTTTTTGTGCCCTGTTGCGATGCCTTTGTCTCACACTAACCCTATGTGTCATTGCCGGTCAACGAAATCATCGTGGGAGGCTCAACTTCTGCTTCCCCCGAAATTCCGCACGTTATTTTTCGTCAGAACATCAACAACGTCAACGGTCCCCATAAAAATCTAAAGGTAGTTAGACATCTGCATCTTGGCAATCGTTGAGAGATACCTATCTAGAGCAGCAAGAAATCATAGCACGATGTCGTCCGAGGGTGGATTTTTACACAACAAGCGCTCGGCTGCTGCTGCTGCTGCTGCTGCTGCTTCTGACCATGGAAGTACCAAAAAACCAAAAGCATTTGGTACGGCTGTTGATGGGCTCCAAGGATTGCCCACGGTAAGCCGTTTGACCATTCTCAACTTTCTGGGCGAGGAAGATTTGACAACAATGACGCTTGTTTCCAAGCAGTTTCACGAGGATAGTCACCACCCGGCTATTCTCGTTGATATTATTCCCGTTTTTTTAGTAGAGGCAACCAAAGGATCAAAAGCCAGGTTGATCAATCTACTTGTAGAAGCCCAAGCAAAAAGTTTATTTCAACGCTATCATCACATAAGAGTGCTGAATTCGAATCGCTTTGAGCTGAGCTTGACGACGGACATCTTAAGGATTGTGGAGAAGATTGATGGTGTAAAATCATTAGATCTTTCCTATCCAACTTCTGGTATCAAGCCCGACAAAACAGGTTGTACTGGCATCCCTTGGGTACTCTCAGGTCTTTTTCCGCAGCTACGTGAAATTAATCTTTCCCATATCTGGGTGCATCATGAGGTCTTGGAGTTCTTCGCCGAACATTGTCCATTGTTGGAAAAGGTGATATGGCATGGAAATGCAGCAGAAACGTACGCCGACGGGCGCGACTTGCACAGAGCCTCCAATCTGAAAGCAATCTTCATGGATGATTCGGATTTCAAGTCTTGGGATGTGGACGATCTGAACGAATTTTCCGACTTGGATCAAGTGCGCTCTCGAAACTACCTCTTTCGTTGGTGCAGGAAAAACCTGGAGCATGTGTCTATTCGAAATGCGAGGATTCGTGATAGAGGGCCTGGAGAAAAATCATTGCCTTTCTCACAGAATGCTCTCATCAAGTTTGTGCGGAATGCTCCCTCCTTGCGATGGTTTCGAAGCAATCTTTCGCCAGAAAACATGAATATGCTGCGGGCCGAGCGCCCTGAAATTACACTCTTGAACTGATTTAGCTAGAGGCGTACGGAGATTTCAAAAGTAGAACCCCAATGGCCCATTCCAACCTCCGATATAGAAAATTGGCGGATTGACTAGTACTAATACACAATAAGGGAGGGTCTATTCCTGTGGAAATCAAGATTGCTGATTATGCATTGCATGTCGCTGAGAAAAAACACCTCTCCTTCCCAAATTAGATTATATCCATTCATGCCATATAGGCCGGTACTTCCGTTAGAAGAAAGATGTCACTCTGCCAGCGTTCAGCCTGCTTCTTGCTTGGGGCAGGCATTGCTCCACTTGACTGTGCTGTGGGGTCCCAAAACAGATTCTGTGGGGTGTGTATGGGTATGGCGTCCTCAGCCCAGCATGGTCTCACGTGAAGACTAAGCTGCCGTTCAGTATCAGTACCAGCTACTCTACAACAGTACTACGGTAGGTGAGGAGTCCGGATGGACCAAAAAGAAGGAGTAAAAAGTGTATATAGATTATTTCGTTTTTGATTTATATCGCTATGCATAATTATAATACGGGTGATGTTTTTGGTGTATGCTTCTGATGTGGCTGGGCGATCGATGTCATGAAGAAGTGAAATGGATGATATGGATATTGATCAGATTCGTGATGTTTGTTTGCCCCTATAAAAAGTCAGCGCCTGACACTGGACCTCTTTGTTTGTTCGTTTGTGCACGTGTGCTCTGGCAAACGGATACACTGTGTGGTCTTGAGGAGGAATTATTGTTCGGTCCCTTTTTTACCTTTGACCCTGTTGTTGCTGCAAGGCCAACAAGGCCATGCGAACATCTTGATGTTGTTGTTGCTGCTGCTGCTGGGCTTGCTGCTGTTGCTGTTGCTGGGCCTGTTTGGCCAACAGCTCTTGAATCAAAAGCTTCTGTCGGTCTTCTTGGCGTTGCTGCTGTTGCTGCTGCATGATACGATGCAAGGATGCGGTCGTAGTGTCCGAACAGGAGGAAGGAGCCGGAGCCGCAAAGGCAGTAGGAGATGTCCTGGCCGTATTCATGGACAGAGAAGCTCTTCTCGAGTTCTCGGCACTGCTGTGATTACCAGTGGCCAAGGCGAGCAAGTCGCGATTGCGCTGTTCACTGAGCAGCTTCAGCAAGAGTTCATGACGAGAGGACGTTTGCTGCTGCTGCTGTTGCTGCTGCCCTCTCTGCTGCAACTCCAGAATGGCGGCAAGATTGTTGCAGTCATTCTGACTCGAGTGGTTATTATTCGAGTTGGAACCAACACAAGCAGGAGTCTGCTGTCCATAGTTGCTGCTGTTGTTTCCCATACTGGACGTGGGAACTTGAGGAAGCATGGAGAGTCCTGCCAATCCTGAAAAGTCGGTATGCTTGAGCTGGGAAAGTCTCTCAAAGCCACTGCTGTTATTGGGAGAAAACAGCGAGGAACTGAGATGTTGACGATCCACGGCCAAGGCGGCAGCACCATTCAAGGACGACTTGGAGGTCAGATCGGCAGCTTGAGCCACATTGGGCTCGGTCACCTTGATGGCGGTCATGGCTTGAGTGGCCTTTCCACCTGATTTGCTCATCTTCATGGACTTGAGCATTTCAGGAGTCGAATTCTTTCGGAAGGAAGAATGATGAAAAGCCAGTGCCGATTCGGGAAGAGCGTGGTAAAAGACGCGACGGAATCCCCTGTTCAAGGAAGTAGATAAAGATAGCAAGATAGGTTAGAACCTTTGCCTTTTAACATGTTAATCATCCATTCGAAAAGATAAAGAAAACGTACCATCGGTTCAGACTGCGGATAAAGCTGGAGAGTTTAGTTCCACGAAACCACACATCCAAAATCTTTTCTTGGACTTTATTGGAGTCAAAAGCAAAGCATTCGCCATCGGGTTGCCACCAGATGACTTCGGGAGCAAAGTCCTTGTTCAAAATCTCAATGAGTTTATCGGGCAATCGCACACGACCTCCATATTGGATGATGCAATGGGAGGGTTCCTTGAGTTCACCAGTCGTCTCATCCACAAGTCTGCCAAGATGGCAGCCATTGTTCACGGCGGATGGGGTGGTGGTGGTGGTGGCCATGGTGGGATATTCAGAGCTGTCAATGCACATGGTGATGATGTTTGGGGTAAGTAAAATTTCTTTTTTCGTTACTGGATGTTTTGGCTGTGTTGAAGAGCGATGTTTTTTCTTGATGATTTTTTGCTTTGGGCCTGAAAAAGAAAACTTGATTGACAAATCGAATAATTTATGGAGGCAAGACCTTTTATTTTCTTTTGAGGAACCATAATCCCTCCTCGTAGCTAGTACTCGGAGTAGAGTACAATAGGCTTCAAAAAGGCAAACGAGATATCAAGAGACACCTATTCTTTGCGTAATGTGAGCGAAAATGGGGATGCCTGCAGAGTCTTCCACTAGCATTAGGCTAGGTAATCTAGTTAGCTAGCTAGGTACTATATACTGTAGAGGGTCTCAATGGTTACAAGTACTTGGTATAGCCCTTCTCCAATGCATCCTCGTGTCGACGTCAGATCCATGTAATTGCCAATTGTTCTTTTGTTTCCCCGGGGATATATAGCGACAGCTGCTATCCTATATCTTCAATCAACGACCATATGCCCCGTCTTCGCAAGGGAAAGACCATCATAACAGCCCGTTCCACCAATGTTTCTTTGCCGTTGAATTAGAACCAAATGAAAAGATCCTACTCTTTTGTACTGCTCGACTTATGTATTTAACAGAAAGACAAAAAGAAGATGTCTTAGTGGGTCCCGTCTGAACTTCAAACCGCAAGGATCATACCGGGAAAAGGGGGCAATTGGACAACTTCAAACAGCCCCAAAATCAAGCGGATTTTCCTTCATACAAACATTTAACGAGTAGAAAGAACAATAGCCCACACTGGCCAAGTGACATAGTCCCGACTTTTCCGTCCTTCTGCCCAACTGACAGATGTTACAACGAATAAGAATGTGAATCTGCAAGTCACTGAAAAAAGCGGAACCTGCAGAACCAATCTGGTTTGTGCCTGCTGCTACGTCCTACTAGTAACCAGTCACAGGAACTTGAAAAAGAAGTACTCAGTACTATTCCATAGAAGGTACTCCAGGTATCCTTAGTAGCCAGAGTACCCAGAAACTACTAGTTAGTTAGTAGTTAAGACAGTGTTGGATTTACTGTAGGAGGAAAACACTATGTTGAGAAGGCGTACATGCTCTAACTTGACTTTTGGCTGGGTACGAAGCGGGCAGTAGTTGGGCAGTAGATAGTTTCGGAAAATACGACCACTGTCGCTGGTCCACTACTGGTAGACTACTTGTACTCGACTGGTACACTAGCTGTCTCTTATACACATCTCCGAGCCCACGAGACTAAGGCGAATCTCGTATGCCGTCTTCTGCTTGAAA
>ENA-ORBV01012026-ORBV01012026.1-microbial-mat-metagenome-genome-assembly--contig:-NODE-12026-length-13436-cov-4.244629_pt1 | contig 13436 bp, 13 predicted proteins | sample MGYA00237777_ERZ505514 | MGnify/ENA primary metagenome ERZ505514 (study PRJEB26160, sample SAMN06269048) | microbial mat metagenome | isolation source: Oligotrophic lake microbial mat | place...
GACAGCTACTGGATCGGGCTCTCGGCGTTCGTCGGCGCCGGCCTGGTGTTCGCGGGCATCACGGATACTTGCGGAATGGGCCTGTTATTGGCGCGGATGCCGTGGAATCGCGTGCCGACGCCAGTTTCGGCCGCGAGCAAGACGTGCGATGCGAACTCCGTGGGCGCTTCCTGCTGCCGTCAATTCAGAAAGGGGCAAGGCAATGTTACTCAAATATTTTTACGACCCTGCGCTGGCGCACGCGTCGTATCTTGTCGGTTGTCAGAAAACGGGCGAGGCGATCGTGATCGATCCTGCGCGCGACGTCGAGCCGTACCTGGACGCCGCCGCCGCGGAAGGGTTGCGAATCGTGGGCGCCGCCGAAACGCATATTCACGCCGACTTCGTCTCCGGTTCCCGGGAATTGGCGGACCGCGTCGGCGCGACGCTCTATTTGTCCGACGAGGGACCCGCCGATTGGAAGTACCAGTTCGCGGATCGGCACACCTCGCTGCTGCTCAAGAACGGCGATTACTTCTATGCCGGCAAGGTTCGGCTGGGGGTCCTGCACACGCCGGGGCACACGCCGGAGAGCATTTCGTTCGTGTTGACGGACGAAGGAGGCGGCGCGAATGAGCCGATGGGGATTTTCACGGGGGACTTCGTGTTCGTGGGGTCGATCGGCCGACCGGACCTGTTGGAGACGGCCGCGGGTGTAACAGGCAGCGCGGTCATCGGCGCCAAACAGCTTTATCACTCGATGCGCCGTTTTCGCGAGCTGCCGGAGCACCTGCAAGTGTGGCCGGCGCATGGCGCTGGCAGCGCTTGCGGCAAGGGGCTGGGAGCGATCCCGTCCACCACGGTCGGCTACGAGAATCGCTTCAATCCTTCACTACAGTTTCAAGACGAGCAGAAGTTCGTCGACTACATTCTGGACGATCAGCCGGAGACGCCGTTCTATTTCGCGGTGATAAAGCGAGTGAACAAGGTCGGGCCGGAATTGCTGCGGAACTTGCCAGCGCCGGTGTTGCTGTCGCCGAACGAGTTGGCGCACGTCGCGTCCAATCATCTGGTGATTGACGCTTCCGCGGCCGCGGATTTCGCCCAGGCGCATGTTCCGCGGACGATCAACATTCCGGCGGCTTTGCTCGTGCAGTGGGCGGGTTTCCTGGTGAACTACGACCAACCGACTTACGTGCTGTCGGAAGCGAGCGACTTGCACGGAATTTTGCGGAACCTACGTTCCATCGGAATTGACCAGGTCGGTGGTTATTTCGACATCACCGCCGCGGGCCGGGCAGGCTTGCGCACGGAATCGTACCATTCGGCGACTCCGCGCGAGTTGCGCACGAAGATCGAACAAGGCGCGGTGACGTTGCTGGACGTGCGGAGCGCCGTGGAGTTCCAGGAAGGCCACATCGCAGGCGCTCGTCATCAGTTTCTGGGCCGGTTGCCGTGGGACTTAGACCAAGTGGATCGTGAAAGGCCGGTCGTCGTGCAGTGCCAGAGCGGCGGCCGCTCCGCCATCGCGACGAGCGTACTGCAGCGCGCCGGATATGAAGCCACGAATATGCAGGGAGGATATCGCGCCTGGACGGAGGCGGGCTTGCCGACTGTGGCAGGTTGAGCGAAGTAAGTATTCGTTGCGCCAGATTGCCGACGCCGAACACCGGAGCGAGATCGCAAATGACAGGACTGGCATTGGTCTTCGGAGCGGTGGTAGGGCTCTCGCTGGGTCTGACCGGCGGCGGCGGCGCGATCTTCGCGGTGCCGCTCCTGGTCTTCGGCATGGCCGTACCGGCCCGCGAGGCGGTGGGCGTATCGTTGGCGGCGGTGGGCACAACGGCGTTTGTAGGTTTTCTGCATCGCCTCCGCCTGTGCGAGGTGGAACTGCGCACGGGGATGCTATTCGCGGTCGCAGGCATGCTCGGGGCTCCACTCGGCGCGCAACTGTCCGAATTCATCCCAGACGCCTTGCTAATGTCGTTGTTCGCCGGACTGATGGGAATCGTCGCCGCGCGGCTGTGGCGACAGGCTGGCGCCTCGGCGCGCGGCGTCCGCGATTACGAAACGACGGATCAAGCTTCCGGTCCCACGTGCGAGCGCGACGAAGCGGGCGCGTTAGTGCTGACGTCGCGGTGCGCTGTCCTACTTGTTCTGGTGGGCGTGGCTACTGGGCTGTTGTCTGGCCTGTTCGGCGTTGGGGGCGGGTTCGTCATCGTGCCGGCCCTCGTATTGTTCAGTGGCATGTCAATTCATCGCGCGGTGGGCACATCGCTGATGGTGATCACGTTGGTTAGCGCTGCGGGGTTGGCGACGCACGTTTGGTCCGAGCGCGACGTCCCGGTGGCAGTGACCGCGCTCTTCGTCGTCGGCGGCGTGGCGGGGATGTTCGCCGGGCAGTCGCTAGGGCGACGCTTGTCCGCCCTCAGGTTGCAACGCACGTTCGCCGTGGCGATGCTATTGGTGGCAGTCTTCATCATCACTCGCAATGTCAACGCTTAAGTCAATCGCTTCATCGAATAGGTCTTTGAGAAAGCGTCGCCGTCCGACAGCGAAGCGCAGCCGTAGCGTCCTGATCGACAACGAAGCGCCGGTTAACGAGGCGAGGTAAGATCCTGAAAGGCGTCGTAGACCTGCTGATCGTCCGCGGGGCCATCGAAGCGAAACGGGAGGTGCTGGTTGACCGCTTTGTTCATGTAGCGGTCACGGGCGATCGTTCAATTTGATTCGATAAAGCCCATGCTTGCCGTTGGGCATTTCGCCGGTGATGTAAAGCGTGTTCGCCCGCTTGCCGCGGCCGAGCTCGCAGTTGGTCGGCGGCGCGGGGAGCGGAATCAGCGCGCGCGGCTTGCCTTTCGGGCTGAAGATGTAAATCGCCGAGGCGCCATCTTTGCCGGCGGCGGCGAAGATTTCTCCCCGGGCGTTGACGGTCATGCCATCGATGCCCCGGCGGCCTTCGCCGAAATCGAAGAGGACTTTCTTGTCTTTGAGCGTACCATCGTCGTTGACCTTGAAGGCCAAGAGTTGTTGATTGCCGTCCGGCGCGGCGTCGGCGATGTAGACGGTTTTCTGGTCGGGGCTAACGACGATGCCGTTCGGTTTTTGGACTTCCTTCGTGGCGATGCTCAGTTTGTCACCGGCGCCGATGACATACACGGCCTCGAAATCCAATTCGCGTTCTTCATCGCCGACGTAGCGCGGATCGGTGAAATAAATGCGTCCTTGCTCGTCGACGGCGACGTCGTTCGGGCTGTTGAGTCGCTGGCCTTCGTACTTGTCGGCCAGCGTGCGGACCGTGCCGTCGGCTTCCGTGATCGACACGCGACGACCACCGCCGACCGCGCCCTCGGCGGCGATGAGGCGGCGCTTCGCGTCGAAAATCAGCCCGTTGGCCTGGCCGCTGGGTTCGCGATAGACGCTGACTTTGCCGGTCTTGGGATGGTAGCGCATGATGCGATTGCCGACCTCGGAGTCGATCTTGATATTGGAAAAAAGGATCGTGCCGTCCTCGTCGGCGACGGGGCCCTCGGTGAATCCGCCCTCTTGCCAAAGGATTTCCAGTTCTGCATTCTCCGGCACGAAATCGGCCTGCGCGGTGGCGCGGAAGAACTCGAAGGGGGATTGAGCGACGACGCGCTGCTGGCTGACCAACGCAACGAAGGCGATGGTCCCGATGAAGAACATGAGTTTCGATTTCATGGTTCAGGTCGTGGGGAGGTGGAGTCGATTGGTTTCAAGACATCGTCGGCAGCAACCGGATGATTTGACGTTGATGCGTCGCCGGGAACAGAAAGGATGTGAAGCTCGAACGTCAGCTTCGTGCCGTCCGGAAATGGCAAGCCGCCGTCGATCACAATTTCCCCATTGCGAATGACGCCGCGAAAATTCATGGAACGATCCTCGGCAGGAGGATGTTGAAGCCTGCTTGAGCGAAATGCTGGTCGCCGGTGATGGCATCGTGGAGGCCAAGCCGATGCATGATCGTAAACGATATGCAGTCGGTCAGCGACCATTCTTTGTCCGATCGACTTCGATAGAGCAGCAATCCGGCGTCGAAGTCGGCGTCGGAGGCTCGCACTACCTCGTATCCTTCGGAGATCGCAGCAAAGTCAAATAGCGTCGCGAATCGCTGACGATTGTCCACGGCGGAGAAAGCATCGGCTAGTTCCAGAAGTACCCAATCCGATGTCACGATACGCCCAAGGTAGGAAGCGTCAAATTCGATCGCCTCAGCGTGTGCGCGATCCCTACGACTTAGCAAGGCAATAAAATAGAAAGTGTCGGCGAAAGCGATGTTCATACGCAATCTCGGCCATGAAGGTAATGGTCGTGCCTCTCCGCAAAGTCCTCGGGCAAGTCATCGATGCAGCCGATCAGGGATGGCAGCATCTTCGCGATGGGACTGGCGGAATCGCTGTCAGCGCATTCTTGGTTCCCCTCGATCTGTGCGCTGGGCGCAACGCTCCCGCCATGCGGCTCGCAGCTAGTGCCGGAGCTCGAGAAGGGAATACTCGGCCCTGCCACATGCACGTCAACAGCCGCCCCCTCGGGCAACGGCCTGTCGCCGGCGATGATGATCTGCCCGTTCTGAACGATGCCTTGGAAGGTCATGTCGGTCTCCTAATCGGCTACTGCCTGCTTCCCCACATTATCATAACAGCTTTTCAGAGGAACGACCGTCAAGCTCCGGTTTCGCACCCGCTTGCCGGGCCTCTGTCAGCGGCGTTACATTATGGGCCGGTTCGGTTTACGTTGATCGCCCATCCACAGACGACGATTGCCTGAGGGCCCGGTTCGGCTCCGGCGGTCGCGTCGAGAATTGATACCCTGCGCCCATGAAAGCCATTGCCGTTCGTCCCGGAAAGAAAAACAGCGTTCATCTGGCCGACCTGCCGAAGCCCAAGCTGGACGACGTGCCGGACGGCCGGGGCGTGTTGATTCGCGTCTTGAAGGTCGGCGTCGACGCCACGGACAAGGAAATCAACGACGCGCAGTACGGGAACTCTCCCCCCGGCTTCGACTTCCTGGTGCTGGGACACGAGTTCTTCGGCATCGTGGATTCCGTCGGCCCGAATGTCCGCAACGTGAAGCCGGGCGACTATGTGACCGCGACGGTTCGGCGCCCAGGCGGGTCGATCTACGACAAGATCGGCACTTCCGACATGACCAGCGAGGAGACGTACTACGAGCGCGGCATCAACCTGCTGCACGGGTACCTGACGGAATACATCGTTGACGACTGCGAATTCATCGTCCAAATGCCAGTCGGGCTCAAGCACTTGCACGTGCTGGCGGAGCCGATGAGCTGCGCCGCCAAGGCGGTCCAGCAGGCCTTCGAAGTTCAGCGCCGTTTGAGAGTCTGGCGTCCGCGCGTGGCGTACGTGCTGGGCGCGGGGCAGATCGGATTGCTCACGACTCTGATTCTTCGGTTGCGCAATCTGGAGGTGTATACCGTCGCCCGGGGCGAAGCGCCGAATTTGAAATCGGAAATCGTCACTGGAATGGGCTCCACTTATGTCAGTACCAAACAGAAATCGATCAAGCAGCTTTCCGAGGAAGTCGGCAAGGCGGACTTGATCATCGACGCGACCGGCTCCAGCGCCATTGCCTTCGGCGCGATGGAAGTGCTCGGTCATAACGGCGTGCTGGTCTGGACCAGCATCACTGGCGGGCGCAACCACATCGAAGTGCCCGGGGATAAGGTCAACCTCGATTGGGTACTCGGCAACAAGTTGTTGGTGGGTAGCGTGAACGCCAACCGCGATCACTTTGAAATGGGCATCCGCGACCTGGCCGTCGGCGAAGTCACCTGGCCGGGCGTGATCAAGAAGATCCTCACGACGCCCGTCCGCGGCCTGGACAACTACCAGGAAATGATGCGGCTGCTGGTCGAAGACCAGAGCGCGCTCAAGGTGTATGTGGACGTGGCGGAGGGCTAGTCCGAGTTTCTCGCGCCCGTTTGTTCACGCGGCGCGCTAGCCGCAGTAGCGATGACTTGAGTACGTCGAGTTGTGGCGGCTCCGGGCTGCGTGGGATGGCGATGAGATCCAGTCCCCCTGGCAGCTCGTGGCGCATAAGGCGGAAAGCTTCTCGGAGGCGGCGTTTCCAGCGATTGCGGTGGACGGCGTTGCCGACATTGCGGGAGACCGAGAGGCCTAGTCGGGTGTTCGGCAAATCGTTCGGCCGCGCGTAGAGAATCAACAACTGGTCCGAGACGCTGCGGCGGTGCCGGTATGCGCGGTCAAAATCGGCCGAGTGGCGCAGACGCGCTTCCTTTGGCAATGTTTGCCGCACTTCGCCAGGGTTAGATCGGGGTGTCGTCACGCGCGTCCGCCCTGGGCGAGAGTGGCTGGCGATGCCATCGATCTTCGACTGGCTTCGTCGGTGAAACTCCTGCGCGACTCAGACGGCGCACATAACGTCCGCCGAGCTTGATGCAGAGGATCATCGTCAGGCCGAGTAACACGAGTCCCAGCAGTGCCATCAGCAACTGAGCGCGGGTGAGCGGCGGCAATCGTTCGATCAATTGTCCAAACAGCAGGTACGCCACGACGCTTTGTTCGGCGGCGTGTTTTACCATCGCAAATCGGCCCGCGGGTTCGGCGTGGGCTGATGTTGCTCCAACCGACGAATGAGCTCCGCGCTTTCTTCGTCGAACTTTTCCGGCAGAACGATTTGCAATTCGGCAAATAGATCGCCTGGCTCCTGGTTCTTCAGGCGCAAACCGTGCCCCTTGAGCCTGAGCTTCCGACCGCTCGATGAACCGGGCGGAATCCGCAACGCCACGACGCCCCAGGGTGTCGGCACGTCGACTTTGCCGCCGAGTGCAGCTTCCGATAGCGTGATTGGCACCCGGACGTTGAGATGCTGGGCGCGACGTACGAAGCTCGGGTGCGGCCCGACGCGAATGCGGATGAAGATATCCCCTGGTTGGCCGCCGCCGGGGCCGGGCTCTCCCTGGCCGCGCACACGCACTTTCTTGCCTTCTTCGATGCCGGCCGGAATCTTGACGGTGATTGTTTCCGTCCGACCGTCGTAGCGGCGGAGCGCAATCTGTGCTTCGCCGCCCGTCACGGCCGTGGCGAAGGGAATTTCTAATTCGGTTTCCAGGTCACCACCGCGCACCGGCTCCGGCCCTGACGGTCGTCGGCCTTTCTTGTTCGCTCTGCGAAATTGGTTGAAAATGTCGCCGAAGCCGCCGGACGTGTCCTGGCCGTAGCTGTCGCCGAAGAGTTGGGAGATATCGATTTCTTCGAACGAGCCGCCGCCTGGCTGACCTCCCGGCCAGGGCGCACCGCCGGGTCGCGGACCCGGGCCGGCGCCCATTTGCTCGAAGGAGTTGCCGTAACGGTCGTACATCTCGCGTTTTGAGGTGTCGTTAAGCACTTCAAAGGCTTTTTGCACGTCCTGGAATTTTTTCTTGGCGGTTTTGTCGTCGGGATGGAGGTCCGGGTGGTATTTGCGGGCCATCTCCCGGTAGGCCTTCTGAATATCAGCCTGCGAGGCGTCCCGTTTGACTCCCAGCGTCGCGTAGTGGTCCTCGGCCATCGTGTCGCAGTTTATATTAGGGTGGATAGGAGCCGACGTGGCCGCTGGCGTCTATTTTAAGGATACCACGTGGCACGATACAACGGCCGCTGTCCGGAAGGGTTCACTGGGACTGGAGTTTGAAGTTTTCGGTTTTCAGTTTTCAGTACCTGGGCCCCACGTTCCCACTGAAAACTGAACACTTCAAACTGGCCTCGTGCCTCCGTGTCTCCGTGTCTCCGTGTCTCCGTGGTGAAATCCTCGTGCTGACTGTTTTACGCGATCCGCTTTTGGAAGCGTAGCGTCGCGGTCGTGAAGATCACCACGGCGAAAAATGCTAAGACTGTCGTGGGGAACCAGAGTTGATAGAACTGCGTGCCGCGCAAGATAACGCCGCGGAGGATTTCGATGTAATAGGTGACCGGGACCAGGCAGGAGATCGCGTAAATCGGCAGCGGCATTTGGGCGCGGGGGAAGACGAACCCGCTGAGCAAGATCGACGGCAGCATGATCAACATGCCGAGTTGGCTGGCTTCGGCCTGATTGTTGGCCAACGTGGAGATCAGGATGCCGAGGCCCAGGCTCGGGACCAAGAACAACGCCGACAAGCTCAGCAGCACGAACTTGCTGCCGACGATCGGCACGCCGAAGACGAAGACCATCAGGGTCAACACGAGTATCGTGACGATCGAGCCGATCAGCGCGAATGGGATCACTTTGCCCAACACCAATGCCCAGCGCGAGACCGGCGTGACCATCAGCTGTTCCATCGTGCCGCGCTCGCGCTCGCGGACGATGCTGAAAGCCGTCAGGAATACTGTGGTGAGTTGCAGGATAATTCCCACGAGCCCCGGGACGAAGAAGTTCGACGTTTCCATGTTTTCGTTGAACAGCACGCGCGGGCGGAGATCGATCCGCTGCGGCGCGAGGGTCATGGCGTCTTGCGCTTGAATCGCCACGTCGACGGCGATTCCGTTCGCGGCCGATAGCGCCTGATTCGCGACGGTATTGTCGGAACCGTCGATCAGCACCTGCACCTGGGCGGGGCGGCCATTGAGGCGATCTTCCGAGAACTTGGGCGGAATGATCAAGCCGACTTTGGCCCGACCGGCGACGATCGCTTCCCGGACGCCAGCGGCGTCGGCGGCCTCTTCGACGAATTCGAAGACGTCGGACGATTCGAATCGGGCGATGAACTCCCGGCTCGCCGCGCGGCGATCGCTATTGAACACGACGCTCGGCACGTTGCGGACCTCGGTATCGATCGCGTAGCCGAACAGGATCAACTGGATGACCGGGATCACGAACACGAATTTCGTGGCGGGATCGCGGCGGACCTGAATCAGCTCCTTGTAGACCACCGCCTTGAAGCCGTTGAGCATGACGCATCCTGTCCTTGGCCGGAATGAAGTGCGTAGCTTAGCGTGCGGGCGGCCTGCGGTGCGAGCGGCTTCAACTGATATTGACCGCGCGGCCTAGCTTCGCCAAACTCCCGCGCCATGGGGATTCTCGCGCGCCATGTCGTCTTCGAGCTGCTCAAGGTGTTTTGCCTTGTGCTGACGGCGATGACGGCGATGTTGATGATCTTTGGCATCGCCAAGGAGGCCGTCGATCAGGGGCTGGGGCTTAACCAGGTTGCCCGGATTCTCCCCTTTTTCTTGCCGGAAGCCCTCAAAATCACGGTGCCGGGCACGATTCTGTTCGCGGCCTGCAGCGTTTACGGGCGGATGGCGGCCTCGAACGAGATCGTGGCCCTCAAATCGCTGGGCGTCAGCCCCAAGGTGGTGATGGTCCCGGGGATGGTCATTGGGTTCATCCTCAGCCTGGGCACGGTCTGGATCAACGACATCGCCGTCTCCTGGGGCCTGAATGGCATTCAGCGCGTGGTAATTGAAGCGGCCGAGGAAATCGCCTATGGAATGCTGAAGCGCGAGGGGAGCTACAGCACGCGGAGCTTGTCGATTGTCGTGCAGGGGGTCGAAGGCCGGCGGCTAATGCATCCGATCGTCACCTTCCAGGCGAACGGAAAAACGCCTCCGATCACGATTATGGCGGAATGGGCGGAGTTGAACTCGAATCTGGACAGCGAGGAAAAGTCGCTGCGGATCATCCTGCATAACGGCGAGGTGAGCGTCGACGGCGAGGGGAGTTATCTGTTTCCGGGCACCGAGGTCAGCGAAATTCCACTTGGCGATTTCAGCCGCGAAAAGGAAAAGTCCGGGCATCCCGCCCAGTTGCCGCTGCATCGCATTCCGGAGCGTATTGCCGAGCAGGAAACTCTGTTGGAACTGTTCGAGCACGAGCGGGCGTCGAAGGCTGCCTTTCAGATGTTGTCCGGAGATTTTGCGGGTCTCGCCAGTCCGTCCTGGAACGTCAATCACGAAACGCATCGCTACCTCACTGGCGAGTTGGCGCGCCTGAAAACGGAGCCGCATCGACGCTGGTCGAACGGCTTTAGTTGCCTGTGCTTCGTGCTGGTCGGCATGACGCTTTCGATGCGCTGGGCGCATGGCGAATTGCTCAGCAACTTTTTCGCCTGCTTCCTGCCGGTGCTAATCGTTTACTACCCGATGTTGGCCTTCGGCGTGAACAACGCCAAGGAAGGCGCCTTGCCGCCGTACATCGTGTGGAGCGGCAACGTGCTGTTCCTGGGCATCGGGTGGTGGCTGTGGCGACGGGTGATTAGGTATTGAGGAAGTAGGTGATGTAGGTGAAGTAGTTAGTAGGTGAAGTAGGTGACTAGAAATGCACGGCAACGGAAACTCCTTCACTCCTTTTGTCCTCTCCCATGCCCTCTCCCATGCCCACCGCCGTACACGCCGTCTCGCTTCCGCCTCGCAGTCTGTGGATTAAATCGCGTGGCACGATCGGTCTGCTGATCCTCGCTCCGTTCCTGGCGTTGGCCATTTGCTCGGCGCCCCATTGGCCAAACGGTTCTTGGGCCGAATTGCAAATCGAGATCGGCGGCTGGATGTGTTTCGTTGCAGGGGCCGCGTTTCGGTTTTGGGCCGCGGCCTACATTGGCGGGCGCAAGGGGCAGGCCATTTCCACGGATGGCCCGTATTCGGTTTGCCGCAATCCGCTCTATTTCGGCACGTTTCTGATGCTCGTGGCGTTTACGCTGCTGTTGCAGAGTCTGACGTTCATGGTTGGCGCGCTGGCGGCGTCGGCCGTGTACCTTGGTATGACGATTTTTGATGAAGAGCGGCGGCTCGCGCATAAATTTGGCCCGGCGTACCTTGTCTATTGCCGGGAAACTCCACGGTTTTTCCCCCGGCCCTGGCTGCTGCGTACGCCGGAACGCGTGGAAGTGAACGTGCCGGCGCTGGCTCGGGAATGCCGGAGCGCGGCGCTGTATCTCTGGATTCCGGTCGCCGGGCGATTGCTGGAGCAGCTTCGCGAGAGCCGCATCTTGCCGGCGATGTTCGATTTGCCGTAGGGGCGTCCCCGCACCAGCCCGTAGCGCCAGCGAGGGAGAGCGGACGCCGGTGATCTCTGGACGTGAACGCCGATACTCCCTCCGCATCGCAATGCGAGCGCTTACTCGGCGTATTCGTTCACTCTATCGGCGACGTCATCTCTCCCTCGCTGGCGCTACGGGCTAGTGTTGCGTCTGGGACCGGCGTGTGGCGTGTGGCGTGTCGCGGCGTTAACCTATTCGCATGGTTTTCGCGCCCCATTGTTCCGCGAATCGGTGTTCCATGCGACTTCATGTGATCGCGACGGCGTTCTTATGCCTGTTATCCACGCCCAACTTGTTGCCCGCCGCGGAACCGACCGGCGAACTGCCTGGCGATCGCATGCTAGCCAACTATTTCCGAGCGGAGACGGCGCGGTTGGCCGGCGGCGAGTTGCAGGGGATTAAATCCGTCGAGGAGTGGCGGCGCCGGCAGCCGATTTTGCGGCGTCAGTTGTTGGAGATGCTTGGGCTCGACCCGCTCCCGGAGCGCACGGAACTGTACGCGACGGTGACCGGCGTCGTGCAAGGGGATGGGTTTCGCGTCGAGAAGTTGCATTTTCAATCGCAGCCGCAGTTGTACGTCACGGCGAACTTGTATTTGCCGGACAAGATCGAGCGCCCCTTGCCGACGATTCTCTACGTCTGCGGGCATAGCGAAGTGACGAAGGGGAACGTCAGCTTTGGGAATAAAGTTGGTTACCAGCATCACGGGGCCTGGTTCGCACGGCATGGCTATGTGTGCCTGGTGCTCGACACGTTGCAACTGGGCGAAATCCCCGGCATGCATCACGGGCTGTATCGCTACGACCAATGGCAATGGTTGAACTACGGATACACGCCGGCAGGCGTAGAAGCGTGGAACTGCGTTCGCGCGCTCGACTACTTGGAGACGCGGCCCGAGGTTGACGCGACCAAGTTCGGCGTCACCGGGCGCAGCGGCGGTGGGGCGTATAGCTGGTGGATCACGGCGATCGACGACCGGATTCGCGCTTCAGTGCCCGTGGCAGGCATTACCGATCTGGAGGACCACGTCGTGAACGGCTGCGTCGAAGGGCATTGCGATTGCATGTACTTCGTCAACACCTACGGCTGGGACTATGCCACGGTGGCGGCGCTGGCCGCGCCGCGCAATTTGTTGATCGCCAACACGGACCGCGACTCGATCTTCCCGCTCGACGGCGTGATGCGGATTCACAACCGCGTGAGGGAGATCTACAAGCTCGAAGACGCCGAGGAAGCGCTTGGCGTCGTCATCACGACCGGCGGTCACGTCGACTCGCAGGAACTGCAAGTGCCGGCGTTTCGCTGGTTCAATCATGCGCTCAAGGACGGCGATGCGTCGCTGATCGACGAGCCGACGAAGAAGTACTTCGAGCCGGAGCAACTGCGCGTCTTTAGCGAGCTGCCCAAGGACGAACGGAACACGCGGATTGCCGAGGAATTTGTGCAACTCGCTGCGCCGCCGGAGAAGTTTGAAAGCCAGGCCGCGTGGAACCAGCAACGTGAACGTTGGCTGGCTGAGCTGAAGGAGAAATGCTTTCGTGGCTGGCCGGGGGATGATTTGCCTCTGAACCTGTCGCTGGCGGGCGTGTGGAAGCGGGACGGCGTTCGGTTGGAGGCCTATGACTACGACGTCCATTCCGAAGTCTCACTTCGACTCTATGTGCTGCGCAAGGATGAGGACGCATTTCCGCGCGAGGCGATGTTGCTCGTCGCCGACGAAACAGGATGGTCACGACAATTGTCTACTTTCGGCCGCTCTTTTCCTGAAGCATTTGAAGGAGCGGACTTGCCTGAGTCAGAGGATGATTCCGTTCTCGGCGAAATGAGGACGTCGCCGACCGCAATGGTCTTCTGCTGCCCGCGGGGCGTCGGGCGTTCGCGCTGGACGAGTGATCCGACGGCGCGAAAGCACATCGAGCGGCGGTTCTACCTCTTGGGGCAAACGCTCGACGGCATGCAAGTGCTCGATATACGCCGTGCGGTGCAGGCTGTGAAGCAACTGCAGTCTGGCAGCGATGAATCTGCAAAGCTGAACCTGACCGGTGAAGGACGCATGGGCGTGAACGCGTTGTACGCGGCGCTGTTTGAGTCGGGCATCGACAAGCTGGAGCTGCTGAACTTGCCGGAGTCGCACGCGCAGGGGCCGTACTATCTTAATGTGCGTCGAATTTGGGACTTGGACGTGGCACTGGAAGTCGTGGCGGATGTAACGAATGTTTCCGTCGATCTCGATCCCGTGGAGCGCAAGTTCGCGCCGAGCGACGCGGCCGTTGAGACGCCGTAACACAGTATTGACGCGGAATCCGCTACACTAGCCCGACGCGCAAGCGAGGGGAATAGTCGCCGAACGCCGAACGTCGTTTACTCCCCCTCGCTTGCGCGTCGGGCTAGGCCTTGTCTCAAAACTGGGGTTTCCGTGCAATGCGTAACCGGCGACGATGTCGCTGAGTTTCGTTTTTGCCAC
>ENA-ORBV01012027-ORBV01012027.1-microbial-mat-metagenome-genome-assembly--contig:-NODE-12027-length-13435-cov-15.223686_pt1 | contig 13435 bp, 5 predicted proteins | sample MGYA00237777_ERZ505514 | MGnify/ENA primary metagenome ERZ505514 (study PRJEB26160, sample SAMN06269048) | microbial mat metagenome | isolation source: Oligotrophic lake microbial mat | place...
GCGAGATTGCGAGTGCGGCTCTCTTTGAAAACACGCTTGTCTCCCTTCCAACTGGCCTGGGGAAGACTCTCATTGCCGCCGTCGTCATGTACAATCATTATAGATGGTTTCCGAAGGGAAAAATCATATTTTGCGCACCCACTCTTCCGCTCGTGAAACAGCAGGCAAGAGCAATTTACGAGTTTGTAGGCTTCCCCATGGAAGAGACGGCAGTCATGACAGGGAATATTTCCCCCGAAAACAGGCAAGAACTTTGGCACGACCGTCGCGTCTTTTACTGCACTCCACAAACCGTTCAAAATGACTTGAACAGCATTGAATCTGTCATCCCAGCAGATCAAGTTGTTTGTCTTGTTCTTGATGAGACTCACAGAGCCTCTGGTGATCATGCATACGTCAAAGTTAAGGAACTTCTGACCAAAGCCGGCGCAATCTACCGCTTGCTCGGTCTCAGTGCTACTCCTGGATCCGATCTCAAGTCAATACAAGAACTAGTCGATGTCTTGAATATTTCACTGATCCAGTGTAAAACAGACGATGACGAAGACGTCAAAAAACACACCCATAATCGCGTCCACGAAAAGATTACGGTGGAAACCACGAGTCTTATGAACGACGTTTCAGAAATACTTCTAGGCCTCTTACCGCCGTACTTGCGAAAGCTTCAGAAAGCGGGATTTCTGATGACTGGCGCTTCTGGAGGAACCTTAACGTCAGGCTATGTTTATACTCAGATGGATTTGTGGAAGAATAAGCCAGATTCCCCCCCGGGCCTCTACCCCGACTTTGAGGCTGTGAGAACCCTTATATCCTGGCGAGAATGCATTCGAACATACGGCCCTTGTAGTTTCCAGCAGAAGCTGACACAGTTCGAGCTGTCCCCAAGAGGATCATTGACGAAAATAGTTAGGGATGGTACACTTTTGAAGATGAAGGAGATGGTTCGAAGTGCATTCGAAGACAGTCCAGGCAAAGGCGGGGCAGAACGGCTGCTTGCAACAAATCCTAAGATGATGAAGTTAAGAGAGATCCTTGAGTATCATTTCGAAATAATGAGGCTTCGCGAAGAACGAGGGGCGAAGGAGGGGGAGATGCAACAACGGTCAATCTTAAGCGAGGAGTCACCAGGGAAAAACTCGCTGGTATCCACTCGTGTAATCGTCTTTTCACAATTTCGAAAATCGGTTGCAGAAATTGTTTGCGTACTGGACACGTTGCGACCAGCCATTTCCCCCTCTCCCCTTGTTGGGCAAAGCAAGGGCAGGCAAAAGGAAGGGGAAGAAATGACTGGAAATAGGGCTGTTGATAAAGGTATGAACCCAAACGAACAGCAAGCAACTCTCCAAAAATTCAAAGATGGAGCCTATAACGTTCTAGTGTGCACCAGTATTGGAGAGGAAGGGTAAGTGCTCTTGGCGCATAATGCATTGGCACTTTTTTATCTTGCAGATGGACAGACAAGCTCAGTCATAGATTTACGTCATTTCCTGTCGCCATAATTATAGATTGGATATTGGTCAAGTCGACCTCATTGTTCTCTTTGACTGCCTCAAATCACCAATCCGGAATCTTCAGCGCGTCGGACGGACTGGACGATCTCGTGATGGCAAGGTAGTAAGTCTCCTCACAGCAGAGGAGGAGAAATCCTTCAGAGAAGCCGAAGCCAAAGAGAGGACTTTGCTGCGGGGACTCCAAGATCCAAATAAGATTAAAGTGCACCCGAATATTCCTTTAGTTGCCGAGGATATACCCGCGCCCCAAATGCAAGAATTCACTGGTCTCTGTGAAGGCAAGCCTGAATTCTCGTTGTCCCTTGTCGCTGGAAATTGCGGCAAAAAACTACGAAAAAGTGGCAACAAGGAAAAACTTACGCGTAATGGGGTCAGTGAACCGCCGAGCAACCGATGGCGACTAACTGACCAGGAAGAGCAGGCCCGACGCAATGTGTTAGGAAATAGGATCGACCAATGCTGCGAGAACGATTCGACTGGCGACATTAGTTTCCCATCGTCTCTTCGCAAGCGATTCTTGAAAGCAAGGGAGTTGTCGTATGCTTCTCAAACACCTGCTGACCTGAGTCGCTACACAGTTGGGAACACTCTGAACATCCTTCGGACCATGCAGGACAAGCACGGAAAGCGGTACGATCCTAGCAAGCTTGCCGTTTTTAGGTCTTTCACTCGGGACGAAAAGACTGTTCAGCGTCTCTTTCGTGTCAAGAAAGATTCCAACGCCGTCCACACATTGCGAACCATTACGGAGGAACAAATGAATCTAATTACAACGGCAGCTGCTTCGGCATCGATTGGCCCAGAAAAGTCCAATCGCAACGCGGAAGGAAGCACTCGATCACTGCAGCCATCTTCCATGCTGCATCGTGACCTTGGCAAAGATCAAGAACACTCAGCGGCACCAAAACAGAATCCCACGTGCAACCCCAATGATGTTCGAGCAAGCAACGAGAAGGATGTTGGCGCTGGGGCGCCAGTCCACTATAGCGATCGATCGTTGCACTCAGCTGAGCCTGAGATAGCTCCTTCCATTCTCGCTGGGCAACGGACACAAAAGGGAGTCACTTTGGAATCTCGGGGGAATCCAAGTCATTCTATAGCAGATCCATCTTCTCTAAAACAAGGCACCGCTCAAGACCCAACAGCGCAAACGAAGAAGCAAAGGCCCTGCAATCCTTATAATCCCTACCAACGACGCGCTGTCACAGCTGTGAGTCAGCCAAACAGAGCGTCTACGTCCGTTGCAACCACTTCACTGCCGGCGGGGACGGCGGTCGATAATGTGATGAATAGTAGCTCTGCAAGTGCACACGTTACTGGTGCTGCCAAAACTGCTTCCGACATAACTCGTGCAGGCGACTCCAACAGCGGGAACGCAGCTAACCGAAACTCCGCCTCTTTTGATCCTGGTTCCAACCTATCAAGCAAAACTCCTGTAGCCGATTTTGCTCCGGAAACCAATCGGCAGAGCACAAAAAACCATGTCCAAGATTTGGCTCCTGGGGATCGGCGAAAAGATCAGCCGGCATCGGTGGAAGCCCCCATAGAGCAGATCGAAGGTCGCGGGACTGACCCGATAATGGAGCAGCGAGAGCAAGAAAATTTTGTATTGCCGCCACCTGATGATTCTTCCAGTGAAGAAGAAAACGATGACACAGAAGACAGTATCAGTGTGACGCTAGCTGGCAAAGAAGTGGAAGTCAATCCTCATCCACAGTCCAACGCAGACAGCGTTAGGAGGCCAACTGACAATTTGTCTGTTGATCTTGACAACAAAGCTAACGAGCTTGTACTGCCACCACCTGAGGATTCCTCCAGTGAAGAAGAAAATGATGACACAGCAGACGCTATCAGCGTGGCATCAGCTGGCAAAGAAGTTGAAGATTCTAAAGTTGTCCTTGAATCATCAGTCTTGGTCAATGGGGCCATTCAGCCACAGCACAACGCAGACAGCATTAGTGGGCCAAGCCAAAATTTGCCTGTCGGTCTTGACAACAAAGCTAACAAGCTGAGCATCCTGATCGAAAATATTCCTACGGATCAGCTTCACAAGGATGTGGACGAAAATAAAGAAAAATTTGAGCTGCCAACACAACAATCGTCTTCATCAGAGGAAGAAGAGAGCGATGGCGATAGTATTGCAAGCAATGAAGAATGCGGCGTATACGAGAGGATAGCAGGCAAAGGGTCTCCGCCAGTGGCATCTGGTGCGCGAGACAGCATCACCAAAGATGCAGCTGGTGGCCCTTTTGCTGTCGGTCCATCTGAGCAGGAACAGGATACTGATGGCGAAGCCGATATCGAAGGTGACGACGATGACGATGACGTGCCTTTGATTTCCCTTCGCAAGGATCGGCGAGACTTCTCATCCCTACCTCCAGCGCTTGAAGAAAAGGCCTCTCAAGGCGCTACTGATACCGACAGTATCAAGATATCCAGTCGACCAAAGACAAAAAGAAAAGTTGATGTATTTTTGACACAACGCGATTCGATCTCGTCGGCCATGAAAACACCAGGAAATACAGGGGCTTCTGAAACTATCAACAGACTAGTGAACGCTCAGTCTATCGAGCTAGAAGACACACCCAGCACGTCAAGAGTTTCGAAGCAAACACCCGATGGACTCATGGACACCCCCGCAGACACCACATGTGAAAACGGTGACAACATAGACGTCGACGATGTTGCATGTGCCATATGTTTGTCGAAAGACTCTTTGGATGACGACCCGATAGTCTTCTGCGATGGCCCTGGCTTTTCCACTTCCTGCAACCTCGCTGTGCATACTTCGTGCTATGCGATCGATAAAAGTGTTTTGGACGACGATGAAGGAAACCCGTGGCGCTGCGATCCATGTTCCCTACAATTCAACGTTCAGAAAGGCGTTGATAGTGGGAATGATGGGAAGGAGTTTGCTCAGTGCTGTATCTGTCGTATGGGTGACGGGCCTCTCAAAAGGCGGTCTAGGAAGGTGTGGGACCATCCATATTGCTCAAGGTGGTCAACGAGCAATAACAGGTCAAGCAATCGTTGTGCTCTTTGCTTCCAGAACGGTGCTGTCCAATGTGGTGGCGAGGGGTGCAATCTTGCTGTCCACCCACATTGTGCAATTGCCTCCTTGGCTAAGAACGCAGCAGATTCCCGGTGGACTCTATTACGAGTGCAAGTCTCCCGAGACAAGAAACATGAGACGATGACAGACGCAGGTAGCGAGCAGGCCCTCTCCATGCTCTTTTGTCATAAAGATACTGCTCATGCGCGGAATATTCTGGAAGATTTCTCCAAAGGGCAAACCAAAGTTCTAATTGTCCCTCCAGATCGTTTTAGCGGCGCCGGCAGTAGAAATGGCATAACCAAAGTTGACAATCGAGCCAACATGGGAGGTACCCGACGATTGAAAAAAATGGCCTTTGAGTCGGCCATTCAGAAGTCTCCTCTAGCTCTGGAAGGCAGCAGCAGCGAGAGTCAGAAAGTCGCCGGTATCGTTGACGTGGCTAAGGGTAAAAAGAAGTGTGATACCCACGCGGAAGAAGTGGCCCGAAGAGAAAGAAAGCGTGCTCGTATGGAGAGCCGAAAGCGAGCTCGTTGTTTCATTGACGAAGAAGCGGATATTGACTCCGACGATGAGGGCGACGAAGCGGAGGAGCGCGATATGGCAGCGATTGAAGCGGAGGAGCTTTCGATAGACGATTTCATTAACGATTCCTCCCAGCTTGGATATACGCAATGCCATCTCGATGTTGTTGACCCTGACGCATCGGAAACGCCAGATGGTGCATCCTGCAGCGTTGAAGATGATGCATTGCATCGGCGCCTTGACAACGAACGTGCGCGGCAGAATCAATTCGCCACCCCACTATTAAACCGAAAGATGCAACGAGAATCTTTGACTCCTTCCGACGCACCTGAATCGGAACGTGGACTCGGCAAGATGCATTTCGTTCGAAGTGTTTTAGAGCACCACCGCAACGGTGGTGATTCCGATGATATCGAGGATGTCTACAATGAACTCGAGACAGACGCGGAAATGGTGGATTTGGAAGGCGACAACCCACCCGCCACAGTGGACAACACTCCAGTAGCAGCATTTGACTATGGTTTCGATGGCTGAGGTTTACTTGGACTGATGATAAATACTATTATTTTAAACTACTAGCTAAAACCAACACTTAACTGGTAAGGTGTAAATAGGAGAAATTACTCAAGCTACTACTAGTAGCAGGTGTCGAAGGATAGTCACCTTTCAGCTGTATACCACGCTAGCTAGTATTACTGCTTCACGTACAAACGCATCATCGTGAGCAGTCCGTACGGCGACATGACAAAAGAGCAATCAAGCTCAAGGTGTTTGTGGATTCGACTGCTGAATCTATTTAAGTTATGTGATGAGCAGGATTTGCAAAAACTGGCCAACTACAGAGTACGAAGTCGTAGGTCGCAGGAGAGTGATCAAGCGCTACCTGGTACCAGTAGAGGCTTCAGAAGAGTGTTGCGGACACACTGGTGTTAAGTGCCCATTTCTCCCACCAGAATCGTTTTCATTCAAGATGCCCCGCGCCTCAGAGACGGGATGACTGTAATGCAAGCTGCCTCTCTTTGGGGCCAGCCATACTGTATCATTCTGCCGCTATTGCTGTACTTCTAAACTCAAGTTTATTATTAGGGTCCGAAATCTTGCCATTCTCCATTTCGTTTCAACAATTCATCCAACCATTCTACATGTTCATCAGCAGATTTGCCAATCCCTGCAACAATTTTTTCCAAGGGCAAGACACTAAAGGGTTCCTCGAGCTGAATGGCTAATTCGTCGATCCCTAACAGGAAAAAGCTAATAATCGCAGAAACAGGAATGCTGTGGTGCGGTGCGCAATGCAGATTGTTGTTGTTTTTGTTGTCATGAAGCGGTTAGTGAATAAGTACAAGCATTTGAGGGGTGTGGTGGGTGAGACGGCAAGGAGCGGTCGGGGTTTACAAGGAAGTCGAGAGGCAACATGCCCCCATCTCTTTCAATTTGATAAATACCTCGAGGGAGCGAGCAAGGCGACTGAATGTTGACTACTTACACGGCAATGTGATTCCACGAATTGGAGAGTGGAGCCCAAAGACAAAAGGGCATAAATAACAACCAAAATTCCAGAAAGCGAGCAGCATGATTGGTGTAGATTGTTGGCACCGGGGAGCTATATATTCTGTCACACTCTGGTTGATTGATGGATTGATTGACATGTGTTGTGTTTGTTTGGTATACGCAGAAAAGGGAGTGATGGATGAGTGAACGAGAAAGAAAGAGAGGCAATGCAAATGAGCTGCGCGAAGGAGTCCCCACCAAGTACTAGTACCAGCACAGTACAACACCCGACTTAGCAAACAAGAGAAAAGGCTAGCCAACCAACTCCTCACTATTGTTTCCAAAACACAAGATGACTGTACTAGCACCGTACCTCCCATGGCGTTGCAAAGTTGCGCACACGCTTCTTCCATGGCCACACGACGAAAAACTTCAATGTTGATTTCCTGAATGGCACTGCTCACTTCGTACAAGGCCCGTGAGGGTCGATGCCGTGTGATCTCAATCATGTCTTGGGCCAAGATTGGGTCGTCTAACTGGAGCCGTTGTCGGACCGCGTATTGATAAGCTTCTTCATCTTCCCGAGGCGGCAACAAGTGTCGTTGTTGAGCTCGCGGAAACAACCACACGGCATGGGCGATGCGTTTCATGTGTCGACGTTTTTCGGGGACGGACATGGAAGGGGCTTGGTATATCCACGACGCCGATTGTCGTAATAGGGTGCGGGAATGATTGACAATGACACCCCATGCCTTGCGAGCTTCGTCCCATCGTTTATACGCCGAGTTGGTCCGAAAGACTGTTGTTTTTGTTTGCATTAGAAGTGTAGTGCACAAACAAAACTGTATGAATTGAGTCGTGGGCCATGTCCCGATTGTCAAACAATTATCCACATCGAATCCGATCCAAAACCCAAGAAGAATGCATCCCTCTTTCAGAACACACGAGAAGTCAAAATTGACAGCACCAAACTTAAAATTGACGCTAACTTACCCAACAAGAGACTCAATGCAGAACTGCTCAGGGTAAATGGTTCGGATGGCAATGTCAACAGAGGCAACTGCAGCAGTGGTTCATGATGGATCCCGGCCAAATCCTCATAGCCCGTTGCCAACAAGGCATTGTACAAGACCAACCCCATGGATATACCACCCATGACCTTTAGTTCCGGCACCAATTGTCGGACAATTCCACTTTGGGGGATCGTTCGTAAATTCCGCGTAAATCGAAAGGGGGCCCGATGATAGACCCACTCTTCGTGGGTAAAAAAGTCCCGCCGAAAGGTCCTGGACAGTTCGCCATAGGATACTTCCAAGGCTTCTAACGGTGTTGTTGCTGCTGCTGCTGCTGACTTTTGAAATTCCAAATCCTTCCAAGCAGAGACTGGTGGTTCCTGTTGGGATAGAGGAGGTTCTTGTTGGGGTGATGGATTCTTTTCATGATTGGCATTGGACGTTTGGGCCGCGCCATCCTGTCGTCGTTGTTGTTGTTGTTGTCGTGGATGATGGCGATTGTGTGGATGGTTGTTTGGTCGACCAAATGGTACTGGTACTTGTAGTAGACCAAAGGCGTGGGTTGTTGTTATTATGGACGGCAATGATGACGAGACAACCAAAACTACAACAAGAAGACGACCAAGCAGAGATCCTGCTGTTGCTGCTGCTGCTGCTGGACGGCTGGAATCATTATGGCGAGTTTGTTTCATCTTCTTGTTGATGAGGGGAAAGCTCTTCATCATCAAACGACTGGGAGTAGTACATGTAGTAGTAGGAACCATGTTGACGGTGACTGTGTCTTGTGCTGTCTTGTGTGCCTTGTTCTTCTAGTACTGTACTGTAGTAGGTCTACTAGCTCGATCGTAAGTCGACTTGGAGATACGATGGGGTAAAGCAATCAATGTAGAGTAGTGGAGGGTGACGGTAGTTCTGCAACAGTCTAGCTAGCTAGTAGCTAATGCTCAGTAGCCATTGATTCAGCCGAATGATTCGTATCAACTACTGTACATGAGTAGTGAAGTGGAGAATACAGTTCGTACGAACGCAAAGGAAAGTGAACGGCAAATTTTGGCTAGAGCCGGACTTGGTGGATCGGAATCAAATTTCCCGCCCTGTTGTTTCCTCCTGCCTTATTTTTGGCTTTGTGGTTGACTGAAGTGACTGCGCATGCGCTGTGCCCTATTTGTTGTGTTGACACCCAGTTTCCGGCTTCCCTTCTTTATCCGATACCAGCTATTATCGACCCGCAGGGTCCCCGTCAGAAGTGGTGATGATTGTCTAAAGGAAAGAGAGATGGTTTGGAGTCATTTTGCTGGCATTTTACTGTGACCGTATATTGAAATTATACAGATATGAATGTTACAAACTTCAAGTGTGACATTTAAGGAAGTAAAAACTTTCATGTATTGGGAAAATTGAATGATGCGACTTTTTTTTGGGGTATAAGCAGGCTCGCGCTCAGTGCCGGTTTCCGGTCATTACAGTTAAAATAACGGTTTTGACATTTCTTAGGGATAGGGTTATAGGGGTTTCGGTACAAATTTTTTGTTTATCTCTATTCAGTGTCTAGGTCATTGACCTAAACGATGAGTAGCAGTTTGCGTCTACATATATTAGTTATAGGGGTTTCGGTATTAATTTTTTGTTTATTTCTATTCAGTGTCTAGGTCATTCACCTAAACGATGAGTAGCAGTTTGTGTCTATGTATATTAATTATAGGGGTTTCGGTACTAATTTTTTGTTTATCTCTAGTCAGTGTCTAGGTCATTCACCTAAACGATGGGTAGCAGTTTGCGTCTATATATGTTAGTAATAGGGGTTTCAGTATGAATTTTTTGTGTATCTCTAGTCAGTGTCTAGGTCATTCACCTAAACGATGGGTAGCAGTTTGCGTCTATATATATTAGTAATAGGGGTTTCAGTATGAATTTTTTGTGTATCTCTAATCAGTGTCTAGGTCATTGACCTAAATGATGAAATGTTTTTCTTTATATTTACTTATATTATTAAATTGTGTTTGGGTCATTGACCTGGATATCGACATGGTTTGTCTATTCAAATATTGTGATTATTGATGTCGGTGATGATGGTGTTTTTCTTTTCTTCTTGTTTTTGCTGTACATTGGGATCTGTTTGTCGTGGATGTATTTGTCTATTCTTTCTTTCAGTGTGGTGAAGTTGTATTTTGTTGAGGTACCCCATTTTATTATCCTTTTTTGTTTTCTTTTTGATAGTTTTGTTTCGAGTGTTCTTTTTTGTAGGTAATCGACCCATCTTCTTCTTTCTCCTACTCTTGTGTACTCTTGTGTTGATCCCTTTTTTTTGCCGATTCTTCTGATTCGTGCTTCTGTTACGTGTTCTCCTGTGAAATATATTGCACTGTTCAGTCCGTCTTTGTCTCCGAGTGTTGTTGCTCTTGATATCGCCGTGTAAAAAAGTCCTAATGCGCTGCTTTCGTATTCTCCATCATCCGGATCGCAAATAATTACATCGAACATATTTTTGATTTTCCCTTTGTCTACTGGGCCAGCAGTGAGACCTTGAAATTTGTGGATTGTTCGTGCGTATGCCAGGCAAAGTGGAACAAATGTTCTGGTGCAACATCCTGCCTGTCTGGTGCAACAGTATTCTGCTAGTGGAATGGGAATCATCTGTGTTGTTTTGTTAGTGATTTGATAATTTTGACTAATTGATGTCTTGGTCATTGACCTAGACGGAGATGAGTAACTTACCTTTGGGTTGTTTGCATCCCATGTTGGACCACAGTACAGTGGGAATTGGACAACTACATATCTTGGGAGGTCGCCGTGGTTTGGGTTTTTGTTCTTGTCGAATACAATTTCGTCTACTACCCCACAAGCTCCGTTGTGGAGGCCCCATTCAGGGTAGAAATTTTTGTTTTCCAAGGCAACTTTGCATCCTGTGCAAATAAGGCATGAAACAGGGGCATCACTGTCGAAGTGGCTGGCGATTCCTTTCCCAAAACAATGACTTTGGCTTCTAGCTTTCAGCAGAGCAACTGGATTTTGTTCGTCCTGTTGTCTTGCCAGCATTTTCATGTTGTGCCGAATTCTTTTTTCGTTTTTGTAGAATAGGTAAATTGCTTTGTCTTCAATGTCTTCTACTGTTTTGCTTCCGTGGATTGCCCGTATTTTCTCTATTCTGAGGTTTAAAATCCGTTTGACATGGCGTTCTTCAATCTCTGTTTCAGTTGCGATTCGAATGTTAGCAACTAAGTCTTTGTCGTCTTGTTTATCGTCACTTATTCTTTTTGATCCGGAAAGATTCATTACGTTTTCTGCGCATTCCAAAAATGCCATTCGTCCTATTTGGGTCATCTTGTTTTTTGCGTATGTGTAGTTTAAAATTTTGATTGCCCCTTCTTCCATTGATGGAAGTTGAAAGTCGTCCCCAGCAAGAATGACAACTGGAAGTCCTCCGAATAGTTCTTCGTTCAGATGCCCACCTTCGAATATAGTTTCTCCAATTTGGCATGCTGCTGTTCCAAGATTTATGTTGGATACAAGACTTCGTTCGTCGATTATCAATGCGAGCAGAGTCTTAAATTTCTTGACCAGTTTTTTCCTCTTGGATGCCGACATTGTGTTTGGTATGTACGAGTTTCTTGTCACTCTGTTTCCTAGGAGGTGATGGAATGTCTGTCCATGCACATTGAACGCTGCAGTTCCTGTTGGTGCAACTACCCGGACAACATCGTCAGAGTCGAACATTTTCCGTAGAGCAGTCACGATTGCATTTATCACTACGCTTTTCCCACTTCCCCCAGCCCCGTTAATAATCAATCGAAGAGGTTTAAAGTTCGACAAGTCTTCACATTCCATGAACTCGTTTATCTTGTCAAGAACAACGGCAACAATCTCTTCCTGGTCTTCGTAAAGACTATAGAGAGAATATTCTGTCCCATCATCTTTGAGAGGAACAGATATGGGTCTTGAATCGTCATTTGATGCATCTTCAATTTTTAATATCTGTTTCTCCAGCCATGTTTCAGGAGGTTCGTCTGCATCTATTAGATTCCTTGTCTAACTTGATTTCGATGGGTTTGCAAGTTGACTCTGGGGTCAGTGACCAGGAAGACAATATGATAAACGAGATGAATAATGGGTATTTTGGATTGCTTACCTTTCCATGTGAAGTATGTTTTTGATCAATGGTGATTTTGCAAGTTGGCTTCGGGGTCAGTGACCTGGAAGACAATATGACCAAATGCAGAGAATGACGATAAATTTGAGGGGCTCACCTTTGCATCCTTGTCCCATTCGAAGCTTTTGCCGAAGTTCATTGACTTGAATAATGCGTCGTCGTGGTCTGTGCACTCGTCTCCTCTAAGACCAACAAGTTCTAGTAGTTCGCGTGATTCTTCAGATAGTTCATTTCCGGAGTGGTCTACGGTTTGTGATTTGGGCTCGTAGTGCTGCATTTTGTCGTAATAACGGTGCATTTTCCGTTCGTATCCCATTTTTGCGGAAACGGGGCATTCCTCCGAGTTGATGAATTGGTTGAACTCTTTGATCCATTCTAAGTCTTTTGGGTATTGTCGCCATGGCCTGTACACAATTATTGTGTGCCTTGCGTAATCTGCGGTGACTGGGAATTGGGGGGTTCCTGATATTCCGACAAAGTTGGGTATTATGTGTCTTTCGTTTTTGGTTGGGTTTTTAACGTGATGGAAGTATTCGTGCAGCGACATGTTTTCGAAAGACGTGTCTCTGTTTGCATATTGTGTTATGAACTTCTTATCGTCCCTGAGTTCGCCTTCCAGTGTAACTTGTTGAGAGTGTGTCAGGCTCACAGCTTCGAAACCTTCAGTGCAGATAGTTAAGGGCAAATCGGCCAAAAGAACCATTGCTTCTTGCTTTGATATGAGTCTTTTTGATGCGCATTTGTTCATTATTTGTTTGCAGGCTCTGACCACATCAGCCTTGTCGCCTGTGAAGTCTTCTGCGGCCATTATGAGTTCTTTGTTGTGTTGTCTCTCCTCCATTAGGCTATAGTTTCCCTTACATGAATAAGAAGCAACATAATCTGTAACTCTTGAGATTTCGGAAGAGTCTGGGTTCTTTGGATCACAGTTGTACACAAGAATTTGGACATCGCAGTTGGCCCTCCAACTCATAAGTAAATATTTGGATGTTTGATTTAGGCGGTTGTCGTTTCGAGGCATGTACAGCTTTCTTGAACGCTTTCTGTCTTCTTTTATTTCTGCATGCTCAGTCATGGGAAATCCTGGTGTGTCACATTTGCCAGCTGTCTGTTCCTTACCCGCGCCACAGCGGCATATGCGTCGATTCCTGCAATTGCGTGATCTTTTGTTAGTCGTTGTTTAGGACAGTGACCGGGATGACAACATGTCATATGCATGACCTTTAGAGAAAATTCATACATTGCCTTACCTTGCTTCTCCCTTTGAGTCCGCCCTAAGGCAGAATCCATTGCAATCGTGTGTTTGTACAGCTTTCATCAACAATTGAGTGTCGTCTTCAATCTTCTCAAAATCTACCTCGCTGTATCTGTGTTTGCAAGGTGTGTTATCCCGATCAACCGTTAAATTGTCGAATCCGTCAACGACTGATGCAGTTAGACCATATTTTTCGGAAGCCCATTTTGACAATCTTTGCGCTCGCTTTGCTTCACCGTTTACTGGGTCTTTCATATCGGAGTGACATTTTTCGTACACCTCCAGGTGCTCAGATATTGCGAGCAAGTGAGCGTGTATTTGGCCTCTTCCGGGGGCAAATTCCATTCTGACCCAATAGTGCTTAATTCCAAAGATGGGCTTCCCAACCACCTCAAGCCACGCTTCGACACGCTTCTCGAAATATTCTTGTACCACCAGGCT
>ENA-ORBV01012030-ORBV01012030.1-microbial-mat-metagenome-genome-assembly--contig:-NODE-12030-length-13434-cov-4.210826_pt1 | contig 13434 bp, 12 predicted proteins | sample MGYA00237777_ERZ505514 | MGnify/ENA primary metagenome ERZ505514 (study PRJEB26160, sample SAMN06269048) | microbial mat metagenome | isolation source: Oligotrophic lake microbial mat | place...
TCGGCCAGCTCCTGCATCCGCTCGTAGCCGACCTTGGCCAGCCAGAGCTTGATCGGCTCGGCCTTGGGGCTGGGAACGCTCTGGACCAGACGCAGCAGGGTCTCCGCGTTGGCGACATCGGTGAGGTAGTGCTTGCCATCGGCGGCCGGCAATTTCAGTCGGTGACAATTTGTCACCGACTGGTTTCCTTCCTGGCCGAGCCGCTCCTTCAGCTTGTTCCAGTATTTCCTGGCCCTTGGGAAGTCGGCCTGCTGGGTTGGCACCTGAATGATGCCCACGACGGAGAAAAACCAAGTCTCGGTCGGCTCATCGTAGAGGCGGCGGATTTCCTGTTGCTCGAAGATGACGGGCATGATTTTCATGGCTCAATGCTTCATCACTGATCACGGTTTGGGCAGTGAAAAAAAGAAGGTGGCGCCTTCGTTCAGCACGCTTTCCGTCCAGGTGCGACCGCCGTGGCGCGAGATGATGCGCCGCACACGGCGCCGTCAGCTTGCCACCCCCGGGACCCCGAGGCGAGTGACGAGGGGCTGTCGCTCCAGAGGAAGCCGTCCGCAGCCGTCTGCGACGCACACAATCCGGCCAGTCGCGCCAATCAGAAGGACATTGCCATGTGCATGCAGCAGTTCTTCGACAACAAGCTCAAAGGCGCCGCTGCCCCGGAGTGGATGGTCAAAGGCATCGCGGCCAAGGACAAGGGCAAGGATCAGATCAACACGGCACCCAAGCCGATCACGCCATGATCATCCATCCGGTTGCCATACCGCGCCGCTGATCAGGCGGGAACGGCAACCGGTTTCGCCATCAACTCCCGCGCGCGTGTGCGCAAGGAGAGGTCGCGGTCCTCGGCCGCCATGCGCAACAACGGCATGGCCGTCGAGGGCCGCAGCGCCAGCAGCCCTTCCAGCATTGCGATGCGCAAGGATCCCGAGTAGGCACCGCGCGCCGATGGTGAGCACAGTTTCGCCAGGCGCTGCACGGCATCCGCGCTACGCGTCGCGACCATCGCATCCAACAGCGCGCGCTGCATCGACTCGTCGCGTTCGAGTTCAAGCGCGTCGCCAAGGGCCGTCGCATTGATGTTGCCACTGGCCAGTTCGCGCAGGTTTTTGAAGGCGCGATGACGTACCGCCGCCGAACGGTCACGCATGGCACCGCTGAGGGCAGCGATCGCCGCTGGCGTGGCAATGCGGCGTAGTGCCGTGACCGTGGCCAGTCGCACGCGTTCGTCGGCGTGACCGAGCGTCTGCGCCAGACCCGCTTCGCAGTCCTTGGCCCCCATCGCGCCAAGCACGGACACGGCATTGCGCACGACGTACCAGGTGGAGTGCGAGAGATTGCGCAGCAGCAGCGGAATGCCGGTACGCATCTCCACGATCGCGTCGAAGAGGGCGCGACGCGCCGAACGATCCGTCTCCTTGATGAGCCGCGAGATAAGCGTTCCGACACCGCTCTCGCCAGATCTCTGCAATACCGCCAGCACGTCGGCACGTGAGACGGCGCTGCTGGTGAGCAGTTGCGCAACCAACTGCAGAATGCTCGGCGACGCGAGCTGATCGAACGTTGCCGTCCAGACGATCCGGAAATCATCGGCACTGTCACCGAGTGCTTCGCAATGACGCTCGGTACGCAGGACGTCGAGCAGCAGCAACGTCACCTGTTCGGCGTCCATCTCGGACGCGTAGAGCTGCAACTGCTCGGTGAGTCCTTCCGCGAAAGTGTAGGCGTCGTCGGCCGTGGCGCAGGCCAGCGCGCCGGAGACGGTCGGGCGGGACGACTGCACCGTGGTCACGTCCTCATCGAGCGACGAGGTACGGTCGGTTTGCAACACCAGGCGCACATGCCAGCAGCCGAGCGCGTGCGCACGGAGGTCGGTGCGGGCACTCGGTCCTTCGGGTGACTCGGAGAGCAGATTGGCCAGCAGCAGCAGTTCTTTCGCGGCCGCGGTGGCCTCGATGCTGACGAGGGCGACACCATGTCGTTCCATCGCCTCGATGAGTGGCGCCACTTCATGCCCGCCGTCCGCGATCGCCTGCTCGTTCACGCAGAGTGTGCCACCATGCACGGTGAACGCCGCGTCGCCCTGCGCGGCCACCTCGCACAACTTCACGAGGCACTGCTTGAGTGCATCCGGTGCCGCATGTGCGCCCAATACGCGAATCAGCGCGGCAAGCGCCTTGGCGAGGGTTGAGACATCCATTTCCGATTCGACCATGATTCCGCGTCCTGCGTGTTCGAAGAAGGGTTGCCCGGACGATATCGACTCGATAAAGCTGGCATCGATTCTAGGACGACTGACGGACCCGGTACGTCATGCGGCCGCCGCATTCCGTCACGGATGGGAGTTGTGCCAAACTTCACTCCACGGCACCGATGCCCTCGCGCCACCCCCTCGCAGGCACGAACTTGCCTGCGTAACGTCGCGATTCATTCGGCTCCCTGGTGTTGACGTTCCCCCCCCGCTCGATCGCCAGTCCATCCGGCCAGCCATCATCATGTTTCGTCGCACACAGACGCTCACCTGCATCGCATTCGTCCGTTTCGTCGCGCTCTTCCCGCTACTCGCGGCGGCCCACGCGCTCTCTGCGCAGCCAGCCTCGCGCGCCGGCGATCGACTGCCCGAGCGTGCCGTACGTCGCGATATCCCGATCACCAACGCCATCCGCCGAGCATACGTGGCCGGCACGCGCGATTCCACGGGCCGGCCGGGGCGCAATTACTGGCAGCTTCGCACCGACTACCGCATCGACGTTGCGCTCGATCCGGCCACCTCGCGACTGACTGGCAAGGCCCGCATCACCGTGCACAACACCAGCCCGGATTCGCTGACCGCCATCGCGCTGCGCCTCGATCCGAATCACTTTCTCGGGAATGCCCCGCACGCCGCGCCCTGGGTCCCGGCCGAGGTAACCGATGGCATGGTGCTCTCCCGCCTGAGCGTCGACGGGAAGGCAGTGAACATCTCGTCGAACTCCGCCCCGTCTGGCGATGGTGCCTCGGGGGCCCGGGCGATCGCAGCCGCGCAGCAGAACGCCGCCAATGCACCGGCGTCCGAACCGGTGCTTCGCAATGGCCGCTCCACCGCCGCCAGTGTGCGGCTCAGCAAGGCGATTGCCGCTGGTGCGACGTCCGTCATCGAGATCGACTGGTCGCACAAGCTCCCCGGCGGTCCGGGATCGGGGCACCGGATGGTGCAGCGCTGGGCCGATACGCTCTATCAACCCACGCAGTGGTTCCCGCGCGTCTCGGTGTACGACGATCTGCGCGGTTGGGATAATGAGCTGTACCTCGGCCCTTCCGAGTTCTACAACAATTTCGGCACGTTCGATGTGAGCATCGATGTGCCGGCGGGGTGGATTGTGAGCGGCACCGGACTGTTGCAGAACCCCGATCAGGTGCTGACCGCGAAGGCGCGTGCGCGACTGGCCACGGTGACGTCATCCGACGCCATCACCACGATCGTTGGCCCGGACGAGATTGGCCCGGGGCAGGCAACGACGAATGGCGATGCGAACGGGCGCCTGGTCTGGCGCTTTCACGCCGACACGGTGAACGATTTCGCGTGGGCGACGGCCAAGAAGTTCGTGTGGACGGCAACGCGCGCCACCATCCCGACCAAGGGCGCGGTGCCGATTCACATGCTGTATCTGCCGGGACGCGCCGCGGCCTTTGCCAACGCCGGGCCGATAACGCGGCATGCGCTCGAGTTCTACTCCAAGCTCTGGTTCCCGTATCAGTTCCCGCAGCTCACGTTGCAGGACGGGCCGAGCGCGGGCATGGAATACCCAATGGTGATCAACTCCAATCAAGGCGCGGCCGATCATGAAGCGGGTCACCAGTGGTGGCCGATGGTCGTGAGCAACAACGAAACGTGGTACGGCTGGATGGACGAAGGGTTCAATCAGTACATGAACATTTTATCCGACGCCGATGCCGCGAAACGCGCACCGAACCTTGACGGCCCTGGTCAGTCATACGGTCGCACCAGCGGCAACGAAGCCGAACCGCCGATGATGTGGAACGCGAATTACGCCGGTCCCGGCTTCTACGGTTTCCAGACGTACAGCAAGACGCCGCTGATGCTTTCCGCACTCGGCGGCGTTGTTGGCGACAGTGCGGTGCAGCGCGCGCATCGCGAATGGGCGACGGCGTGGATGTACAAGCATCCGTCGCCGTGGGACTACATGTTCTTCATGAACAACGCGCTCGGCCGCGACCTCGGCTGGTTCTGGAACTACTGGCTGTTCACGACCGAAAGCGTGGACGGTCGCATCGAGAACGTGAAGATGGCGGGGATGCGCACGACGGTGGTGGTGAAGCAGGACGGGCAGATGCCGTCGCCGGTGGTGCTCGACGTAACGTTCGCGTCAGGTGGGGCGCCGATCCGACTGATGAAGAACGCCGTGATGATCGACAGCATCACGGCGCGCGTGACGTACCCGGTGGACGTCTGGTTTGCGGGGAGCAAGACGTTCACCGCGGAGCTGGTGTTTGGCGGCCGCAAGATCGAGAAGGTGCAACTCGATCCGCAGCGCCGGTTTCCGGATCGCGAGGCGACGGACAATGTGTGGCCGAGGGTGGCGAGCGAAGTGAAGGGGGCACGATGAATCCAGTGCTGGAAGCGGAGATCAACGCGAAGCGCGGTGCGATCGCGACACTATGCGAGAGGTACGGTGTCGCGTCACTGGATCTGTTTGGTTCCGGTACGTCAGACGCGTGGCAGCCTGAACACCGCGATCTCGATTTCGTTGTATCGTTTCTCGTCGGGGCCACGGACGGACAGGCAGATCGGTATCTCGGTCTTGCCGAAGAGCTTGAGGCGCTGTTCAAGCGACCGGTCGACTTGACTACGCCCGGCGCAATGAAGAATCCCTACTTTCGCGCGCATGTTGACGCGTGCCGGTCGCGCATCTATAGCGAAGTGACCCGCGTCAGTTTTTGCATGACGTAGTGACGGCAACTGAAGCAATTCGTGAATTCTGCAGCGGGAAATCTCTTGAGGACTACGAGGATCACCTGATGCTGCGTTCAGCGTGCGAGCGCCAGCTGGAGCTAATTGGTGAGGCAATGGGTCGTCGTCGCGATCAACACGCGGACGTGTTTGACCGTGTCGACGATGGTCGTGCGATCATCGCGTTTCGCAATCGCCTGATTCACGGCTATGACTCCGTTGACTCTTCGATTGTGTGGGACGTGATCACACGCAAGCTGCCGCTGCTTGATAATACGGCTCGGCGAATGGTGGAAGAACTGTGAGCGGAGGCCGCTCTGCAATCACCACTTCTGATGTTCTGCAGTTCTGGGGGAAAGCGCGCGCAGATGAGGATGCAGAAGTCTCGTGGCACCCAGTTGCGTACCACCTGCTCGATGTTGCTGCAGTCGCCGACCACCGACGGTCCGCTGCTCTGGCCATCTTCGGCCATCGCAGCCGCCTCTACTTCCACACGTAGGTCGTCACCGTCCTCGCGCGCGCGGAATTGGACACGGCCCTCTCGCCGAGCACTCCGCTCATATCCATCGTCATCTCTGCAGTCGAGACCAACGGACGCGAAGTCGCAGCATCGAAGACCAATGTCGTCGTCGTCGTGGTGCGCGGCACCGGCATCTGTGCCGTAGCCCCCGGATCATCGATTCCCATCTCACGCAACGTCGCCACGACCGCGGCACGGAGGCTGTTCATGTCCATGCTGGTGCTCGACTCGAACTGCCAACAGCGCTTGACGCCCGAATTCGCAGGGCATTGGACGACACCGACATGGCGAATCACCTGCGTCGTGACGACCTCCGCACCCGCGAAACCTGGCACCGGTTGCGTCCACCGGCGTTGCGCCGTGTCGCCGGGAGTCCAGTTCCTTCCGAAGAGCATACCCGAGATCTGCTGCCACGCTTGCTCCCCGTTCTCGTTCAAGCGCTCGAGCGTGGTCATCTTGGCGATCGCCGCCGCCGCGGCCGGCGATACAGACCGTAGACGCTCGGTCATCGGCGCCATCGCCGCCTCCATGCTCCGCTTCGTGGCCTCGACATCTTCGAGGCCCGAGAAGCGACCGTCGGCCCGCACCACATAGCGGACGACGTGCTTCATCAACGCGTCAAGCGAGCCGGTGGCGTCCGGCGCGGACAGATTGGACATGCCAGTCGTCGGGCCCGAAATGATGAGCCGTCCGTACGGGTGAGCGCGACCCTCCAGTTTCGACTCGCCGACCGTCATTGTCGAATCACGCTTGCCGTTGCTTTCGCGCACCGAAAAGCCGGTGATCCGCAGCTCGGCGACACTGTTCGCCGGCCACGCGAACTTGGGGGTGATGGACTGCCCAGGAAGCGGATCTGCACAGACCACGCCGACGACGACGCACAGCGAACTCACCACACGACCGATCGATTGCATCTGGCCTACGGGTTCAGGGGACGGGTCGCCAATCGTACGCGAGAATCTCAGCACTTGACCATATTGGGCGCGCTGCATTACACTCAACGGACAATCTAGCGCCGTGGTCATTTGCCGCCTCTTGCCGCCACGTAAAACAAAGAGCTAAAACGCGAACGCCCGGCGGCTTCTGTCGCCGGGCTTTTTCGTGCATGGTCGGCGTTACCGCTGCCGGAGTTTGTCATGTCCCGACGCCCCATCGCGATCTATCACGAGCACCCCGACTGGTTCCGTCCGCTGTTCGCCGAACTCGAAAAGCGGGGCATTCCATTCGAGCGGCTCGATGCCGCCGCCCACAGCTTCGATCCCTCGGCCACGACCTCGCCGTGGTCGCTCGTCTTCAATCGGGCCAGCCCGTCCGCGTACCTGCGCGGTCATGCACAGACGACCTTTCACACGCTGCACTGGTTGCGTCACCTCGAGCGGATCGGTGTGCCGGTGGTGAATGGCGCCGACGCGTACACGTTCGAACTCTCGAAGGCCACGCAACTCGATCTGCTGCGTCAGCTCGGTCTCCCGTTCCCGCGTGCGCGGGTCATCAACAACCCCACGCGCGCGGTGAGTGCCGCCGAAGGCTTCCGCTTCCCGGTGCTGGTCAAGGCGAACGTAGGCGGCAGCGGTGCGGGCATCGTGCGCTACGACACTCGCGAGGCCCTGGCCGACGCCGTCGCGGCGGGTACGGTCGATCTGGGCGTCGATGGCACGGCCCTCGTGCAGGAAGCGGCGCCACTCCGCGATGGACATATCACGCGCGTGGAGACGCTCGGCGGTCGCTATCTGTACGCGATCAATGTCCACCCGCCGCAGAACTCCTTCGACCTCTGCCCGGCCGACGCGTGTCAGACGACGAGCGGCACGGAGCTCGTGCGCGGTGCCTGCGCTATCGATGCGCCCAAGTCGGGCATGCGCGTGGAAGCGACGACGCCCCCCGCGGAAATCATCGCTCAGGTGGAGCGCATTTCGCGCGCCGCCCGCATCGATGTGGGTGGCATCGAGTACCTCATCGACGATCGCGACGGCAAGCACTACTTCTACGATATCAACGCGCTGTCGAACTTCGTGGCCGACGCGCCCAACGTCATCGGCTTCGATCCGTTCGCGAAGCTCGTGGACTATCTCGAAGCGCGGACGGCCGAAGCCGTGGTGCGCGAGACGGCGCGGGTGGCCTGATGCGATTCGGCTATTGGCTTCCGGTGTTCGGCGGCTGGCTGCGCAACGTGCCTGACGAAGGCATGGACGCGACCTGGCCCTACGTGCAACGACTCGCACGTCGCAGCGAAGAGATCGGCTTCGATCTCACGCTCATCGCTGAACTGTTTCTCAACGACATCAAGGGCATCAATGCGCCCGCGCTCGACGCCTGGAGCACGGCGGCCGCACTCGCGGCTGTCACTACGCGTCTCGAGTTGATGGTGGCCGTGCGACCGACCTTTCACCATCCCGCGGCGTTGGCCAAGCAGGCGGCCAATATCGATCACATCAGCAACGGTCGTTTGTCGCTGAACGTGGTGTCCTCGTGGTGGAAGGACGAAGCACGTCGGTACGGCACCGCGTTCGACAAACACGACGATCGCTATGCGCGCACCGCCGAATGGCTCGACGTGCTGCACGGTGCGTGGCGCGACCCGTCGCTGACGTACAAAGGCAAGTACTATCAGGTGGACGAGCTCATTGTCGAGCCGAAGCCGATGGCGAGCTGGTCGCGGCCGCATCCGGTGCTGTACGCCGGCGGCGAATCGGAGGCGGGCAAGTCGCTGATTGCGTCGCAGTGCGACGCGTACGTGATGCATGGAGATCCGGCGGAGCGTGTCGCACCCAAAATTGCGGACATGCGGGCGCGTCGTGAGCGGGCAGGGCTGCGCCCGATGCAGTTTGGCGTTGCGGCGTACGCCATCGTGCGCGATACCGAAGCCGAGGCGCAGCGCGAACTCGAGCGCATCACGAACGTGCAGCCTGGTTCACCGGGCTATGCCAACTACCGTGACTGGATCAGCAACACACAGCTCGATCAGCAGGTGTCGCTGCACGACTACTCGGTCTCCAATCGCGGTCTGCGCGCCAACCTCGTTGGCACGCCCGAGCAGGTGGCCGATCGGGTGCGCGAGCTCGAAGCGGCAGGGGTGGGGCTGCTGCTGCTGCAGTGCAGTCCGCAGCTCGAGGAGATGGAGCGGTTTGCGGAACAGGTCATGCCGCTGGTAGGCCGCAGGGCCGCTGCGGCCTGAGCATTGGCATTTCATGTGGATTTGGTCTTCGCGTGCGGCGTCGCATATTGGAGCTATGACCGCACTCGTCCGCACCCTTGGTCTCGCGCTGCTTGGCAGTGTGACCATCAGTACCGTCGCGCCCCTGCACGCGCTCGCGGCACAGCGCGCGCCAGCTCCATCCGCCGCGGCGCGCGCGGCGACCTTTCGCGTCGAGGAGACGACGATCGCGGACGTGCACGAGGCCTTCCGTGCGCGCACGCTGACCTGTCGCGCGCTGGTGCAACGCTATCTCGATCGCATCGCGGCGTACGACAGGCGTGGACCGGCGGTGAACGCCCTCGTGATCGTCAATCCGGCCGCACTGTCCATCGCCGACTCGCTCGATGTGCGATTCACCACGTCAGGACCGGTGGGCGCACTCCACTGCATCCCGATCATCGTCAAGGACAACTTCGAAACGCGCGACCTGCAGACGACCGCAGGATCACTGGCGCTCGAAGGTTGGACGCCGATGCAGGACGCGACCATGGTAGCGCGCGTCAAGCAGGCGGGGGCTATCGTCCTCGCGAAATCGAATCTCGCCGAGTGGGCATTCACGCCGTACGAGACGGTGAGTTCGATCCTGCCCGGCTACACGCGCAATCCGTACGCGCTCGATCGCGTCACCGCCGGCTCCAGTGGCGGTACGGCGGCAGCGGTGGCGGCCAACTTCGGCGAAGTCGGCCTTGGATCCGACACGGGCAACTCCATTCGAGGCCCATCGGCGCACCAGGCACTGGTCGGCATTCGCTCCACCATGGGACTGACGTCGCGTGCTGGTGTGGTACCGCTGAATGCCGTGGCCGATATCGCCGGACCGATGGCGCGCACGGTGGCCGACGCGGTGGCGGTGTTCAATGTCGTGGTGGGCAGCGATCCCGCGGATACCGTCACCTCGCCAGCGGATAGCAGGCGAGCGCCCGACTATCGCACGTCGCTCGTGGTCGGCGGACTCCAGGGCGCGCGCATCGGCATTCTGCGTCAGGCGTACGAGCGGCCGACGCTCGATCCGGAGGTGAACGCCGTCTTCACGCGCGCGATCGAATCGCTCAAACGCGAAGGGGCGATCATCGTCGATCCGGCGCGCGTGGACTCTCTCGACGCGATCCAGCGCCGGCAGCAGGGCGGGTGCAATCGCTTCAAGGCCGATCTCGAACGCTATTTCGCCGCGCGCGGAAGTAACGCGCCCGTCAAGACCATCGACGAGGTGCTGCGTAGCCGCAGATTCCACCCGACCGTCGAGCAGCGCTTGCGTGACGCGTCGCAGGCCACCGAACCGCCGGAGACCAGTCCCGGTTGCGTGAGTCGTGAACGCGTACGTGCCGCACTGCGCGAAGCGGTGACGCAGCTCATGGACACGTTGCGTCTCGATGCGATGATCTATCCGACCTGGAGCAATCCGCCGCGCCTGATTGGCGATCTCAACACACCGCACGGCGACAACAGTCAGCTCTTCTCGCCGAGCACCGGCTTTCCGTCCATCACCGTCCCGATGGGTTACACGAGATCCGAGGCGTTGCCGGCGGGCATCACCTTCTTCGGTCGGGCGTGGAGTGAGCCGACGCTCATCACGCTCGCGTATGGGTACGAACAAGCCACGAAACATCGGCGACCGCCGCCGACGGTGCCGAGCCTGGCGGTGAGCCGCAAGCGATAGTGCTGCGACTCGCTTGTCGCGGTCGTGCAACGTCGCTCGGCGCCACGCGGCGCAGATCCCGTCTCCACGCAATCTGCAGTCCGCTCTTTGTAGTTTCCCCTCCTCTTGACCCGCACCGGAGCAACACACGATGGCACGAGTCGCCGTACTGGGAATGGGATTGCTTGGCGCTGCCTTTACCGAGGCGATGCTGGCGCGTCGCGACAACGAGATCGTCGTCTGGAATCGCACGAAGGCCAAGACGGATCCGCTGGTGGCACTCGGCGCAACGGCCGCCGACACGCCGGCCGACGCGGTGCGCGGTGCGTCACGCGTGCACCTGATCCTGCTGGACGATGACGCCGTCGATACGACCATCAGCGAGATGATGCATGCGATCGACAAGACGTCGGTGATTGTTGATCACACCACGACGTTGCCCCTGCGCACCGCCGCGCGCGCCGCCGCGCTCGACGCCGAGGGCTACGCGTATCTGCACGCACCTGTCATGATGGGGCCGGGGGCCGCGCGCGCAGCGAAGGGCATGATGCTCGTCGCCGGTCCGAGCGAGCGCTTGGCGCGCGTGCGTGACGCGCTCACCGCGATGACCGGAGATCTCTGGTATGTCGGCGAGCGCCCCGATCTCGCGGCCGCCTACAAGTTGTTTGGCAACGCGGCAAATCTCTCGTTCCTCGCCGTCATCGCCGATGTGCTGCATCTGGCCGACGCGGCGGCGGTGCCGCGTGAGGGCGCCATGCAGATGCTCGCCAAACTCACCGTCAGCGCGACGGGTGGCGTGCGTGGCGAGATGATGATGACGGAGAATTTCGCGCCGCAGTTCACGCTGGACGTGGCGCGGAAGGACCTGCGCCTGATGATCGAGACGGCCGGGACCGAGCCCACGCCGATGCTGCGGGCGCTGGCCGGACGGATGGACGATCTGATCGCGGATGGCTACGGTGCGATGGATTTTTCGGTCATCGGCAGGCGCGAGACGTCACCGCAGTAGGCAACGCTACGGGCGCGGCGAAGTAGTCGGCTACTGCGGAGGGGTCAGAGGTATCAGGGAGCGCGCAGACTTGCCGCTATCCGCCCCGCACCACCTCGCGCACGCAGTCGACGAACGCCCGCGCCTCCGACGATTGCACGGCGTCGCGTCGCCACACCGCGACGATCTCTCGCTGCAGCGCGTGTTCGGCGAGCGGCACGTACGCGCACTGCGGCGTGTTGTGGCGCGCGGCGGCCATCGCCGGCACGATGGACAGTCCTACGCCGGCGCCAACCAGTTCGAGAACGGTGGCCAACTGCGCGCTGCGGCATACCACCGCAGGAGACACCCGCTGGCGTGAGCAGAACTCCGCCACCTGTTCACCCAGGCAGTGCGCCACGTCGAGCGTCACGGTCGGGGCGTCGCGCAATTGCGCGAGCGTGATGCGTCCGGCGCGCGCCGACGCATGCGTCGCGGGTACCGCCACCACCAAGGCATCCGCGCCGAGCAACTCGGTGTCCAGGTGCTCGAATGTGTACGGCAGGGCCGCGATCACCACATCCAGCGCGCCATCGAGCAGGAGCTTGGCGAGCACCGCACTGTAGTCCTCGCGAAACTCGACCCGCAGTGCCCCGTGGCGTACGCGCATGCGCTGCAGCGCAGACGGGAGCACATACGGCGCAACGGTCGGAATCGCGCCAACGCTCAACGTCCGGGCGCCGTTCACGCGTTCGCGACGGATCGCATTCTCGGTGGTGCGTACGTCCTCGAGAATGCGGCGCGCGCGCGGATAGAGCGCCGTGCCGGCGTCGGTGAGCGTCACACCGCGCCCGTGCCGATCGAACAGCGCCGTACCCAAGTGCTTCTCCAGTCGCTGGATCTGCGCCGTGAGCGACGGCTGCGAGAGGGCGAGCTGCCGCGCGGCGCGGCTCAAGCTCCCCGCATCGGCCGTCTCGACAAAGGTGCGGAGCAGTGTCGTATCCATATCCAACAATAACGGATGACTATGGGTTGTATAGTCACAACCATCTTGCCGCCTATGGCCGATCGTCCTACCTTCAACGCATCAAGACAGTCGGGATCGGTTGCGATGTTGCGGTGTCGTCCAGCAGTTCAATCAACTAAGCCACGATCGGAGCGATAGATGGAAGACATGGCAGGCGAGACCGGCGGCAAGTGTCCCGTGATGCACGGCGCGCGTCAGGCGACGACGGCTGGTGGACAGTCCAACCGCGACTGGTGGCCGAACCAGCTCAACCTTGCGATGCTCCATCAGAACTCCCCGCAGGCCGATCCCATGGGACCGGCGTTCAACTACGCGGCCGAGTTCAACACGCTCGACCTCGAAGCGCTCAAGCAGGATCTGTTCGAGCTGATGACACGCTCGCAGGACTGGTGGCCGGCCGATTACGGGCACTATGGTCCGCTCTTCATCCGCATGGCGTGGCACAGCGCGGGCACGTACCGCACGGCCGATGGTCGAGGCGGTTCCTCCTCGGGTGCGCAGCGCTTCGCGCCGCTCAACAGCTGGCCCGACAACGGAAATCTCGACAAGGCCCGTCGCCTCCTGTGGCCGATCAAGCAGAAGTACGGCAGGAAGGTCTCGTGGGCCGACCTCATGATCCTCGCCGGCAATGCTGCGATGGACTCCATGGGGTTCACGACGTTCGGTTTCGGTGGCGGACGCGTTGATGTGTACGAACCCGAGCAGGACATCTACTGGGGGCAGGAGGCCGAGTGGCTCGGCGACAAGCGGTATTCCGGCGATCGCGAGCTCGAAAACCCACTCGCTGCCGTCCAAATGGGTCTCATCTACGTGAACCCGGAGGGGCCGAACGGCAATCCCGATCCGCTCGCGTCCGCGCGGGACATCCGTGAGACGTTCAAGCGCATGGCCATGAACGACGAAGAGACCGTCGCGCTCATCGCCGGCGGGCACACGTTCGGCAAGTCACACGGCGCTGGCGACCCGGCGCTGGTCGGCGCCGAACCCGAAGGCGCCAGCATCGAAGAGCAGGGCCTCGGCTGGACGAACAGCTTCGGTACCGGCAAGGGCGCCGATACAACCACCAACGGCATTGAAGGCACATGGACGACGAACCCGATCCAGTGGGACAACGGCTATTTCGACACACTGTTCGGC
>ENA-ORBV01012031-ORBV01012031.1-microbial-mat-metagenome-genome-assembly--contig:-NODE-12031-length-13433-cov-64.505615_pt1 | contig 13433 bp, 8 predicted proteins | sample MGYA00237777_ERZ505514 | MGnify/ENA primary metagenome ERZ505514 (study PRJEB26160, sample SAMN06269048) | microbial mat metagenome | isolation source: Oligotrophic lake microbial mat | place...
ACGAAGCGCAAGAAGGAAGGCCTCTTCGCGCTGGGCGTGTCCAAGGGTTGGTGCGTGTTCGCCAACGAAGGTTGCGTGCTCCACAAGGTCGGCGCGACCGAGGGCGACCGCTGGAAGTACAAGCCCTGGCGCTGCATCGCGTTCCCGCTCGAGCGTTCTGATGCCGGCAAGTGGCACGTGCGCCAGTGGAAGCTCAAAGGCGAGGTGTGGGACCTCTTCTGCCTGAACCCGAAGGAGTCGCCGAAGAAGCCGACCGAATCGATCGCGGGCGAGATCGACTTCGTGAACGAGCTGGAGAACGGGCGCGAGAGTTGGCGGATGCCCGAAGAGTGACGGTTACGCCGCGCGTCGCGAGTCGATGCTTCGCGATGCGTGTCCTGTGCGACGCGCTCGCGCGATGGAGCACGGCCGAGAGATGCCTGGCTTCCAACTCGTGCGCGTCGTCGCCAGCGCGCGAGCGAGTCTCTACCGGTTCGATCCGCTCACCGCGGCCGGCATCACACAGCGGAATCCGAGGTGATTGCTGGCGGTGCTGACCTCGCCCTTGCCGCGCGTGCCGACCATGTACCGTGTGCAGTACTGATCCGTGCACAGGAACGAGCCGCCGCGGTGCACGCGCTTCTTCTCGGTCGGTTCGGCCGGATCGTAGCTCGTGTCGGGTCCCCGCGGATTGCGCACGACGCCGCCGGCGAGAGCCTGCTGTACGTACTCATCCGCGCGATACCAATCGTTGCACCACTCCCACACGTTGCCCGCGACGTCGTGGAGTCCGTAACCGTTCGCACCGAACTGCGCGACCGGCGCGATGCCGACGAAGCCGTCCTCGCCGGTGTCGCCGCCCTCCACGGGGAACTTGCCTTCGTAGATGTTCGCGCGGAACTTGCCGTCGATCTTCAGCTCGTCGCCCCACGGATAGATCGCGCCGGACAAACCTCCGCGCGCGGCGAATTCCCATTCCGCCTCCGAGGGCAGGCGCTTCCTCGCCCACGTCGCGTAGGCCACCGCGTCGTCGTAGGCGACATGCACGACGGGGAACTTCTCGCGGCCGCTCAGATCGCTGTCGGGCCCGAGCGGATGACGCCAATTCGCGCCGCCTACGTAGGACCACCACTGGAAGTAGTCGTTCAGCGCGACGGCTTCTTTCGTCGGCCTGAACACCGTCGAACCGGCCACGAGGTTCTCGGGCGGAGCGTCGGGGAACTCCTCCCGCGTCGGCGCGCGCTCGGCGACGGTCACATAGCCGGTGGCCGCCACGAACGCTTGGAACTGTTCGTTCGTGACCTCCGTCGCGTCCATCCAGAATCCGTCCACGTGAACGCGATGGACCGGCAGCGCGTCGCGCGTCACGCCGGGCATGCTGCACAGCGATTCGTACGACTCGTTCGTGCCCATCGAGAACTCGCCGCCGGGAATCCACACCATGCCGACGGGTGCGGTACCTGGAGCGGAAGCCGAGTTCGCGACGGTCGAGTCGAACCCATCCTTCGATGTCGCGGGAGCCGTGTCCGTTCGACGCGCGCTTTCGACGGAGTTCGAAGGTTCTCCACCTCGCGACGCGACGAACGCGGCCACGCCAGCCGCGAGTCCGGCGACGGCAACGCCCGCACGGACACCATTTTTCCGCGGGGCGTGGGGCTCGACGACCACAGCGGATTTGCGCACGGGACTCATGGATGAACCTTGCCCCAGTCTTCTTTCATGTTGAGGACCGTCCAGCCCTTGGAATGCGCTTCATCGAGCCCTTTGTCGAGCTTGCCGATGTGCGAGTCGCGGTCGTACGCGTATTCGCGTTCCGCGTCGGAGTGGTGGACGTAGAGACAGAATCGCGGGCCCGCTCCGGCAGACGTCCACTGCAACATCTGCAAGTCACCATCCGAGTCGCCGAACGCCGCGATCGGGCGGCGACCGAACTGCGGGGAGCCGGCTTGCGCGACCTGCTCGACGAAAACGATGACCGCCTTCTTCGGGCCTGTATCGTTCGACGACCGAAGTGGATCGGACACGAAGCCGTGCGTGGCGAGGAGCGTGGCGGCGATCGCGAGCGAGTAGGTCATCATCGTCTGGCCTCGTTCCGCGACAACGCGGAGGGATCTCGACGCGGCCAGACGCCGCAGTCACCAGCGTCCAGGACGCGCAGGATATCGGGCTCGGTCCGATCGACGCCACCGCGTTCTCGCGGACTCCACGACCGAGCTCGAGGGGAGTGCGAATTCACTCTCGGGGCCCGACGGAATCCGGTTCGCTGCCCCGCGATGATGTGGGCGACTTCACCTCGGGCCTCCGCCATGAGTTGCTCTCGACTCGAAACGTCACCTAGCCGAGCAGTTTGCCTGCGTTGAGCAGCGCGACGGTGATGCCCATCAAGCTCTCGCCGGCAATCAAGCCCGAGGCGATCGGCGTCACGAACAGATCCGCGATCCGTCGCCAGTTGCGCCGCGCGATTTCGGCCAGCGCGCCGCCGAGGAACATCGCGAGTCCATTGCTGCCCGGCACGACCATCGCGATGCCGAGGCCCGACGGCGATGGCACGAACGGCTTGGCTCTCTTCGGCGCGAACTTCTCGAGGAGCGCCAGCGCAATGCCGAGCACGGCGCCGATCAGAATCCCCTTCTGTGCCAGCGGATCGAGCGCGCCGATTCCGTCCGCAAACGTCTCGGACACCTTGGCCCAAACGAGGCACGATGGCGCCGGCCAGTCGTCGCCGCCGAGCATCGACGGGTCCGTGATGAGCAGGTCGTACGCCGGCACGATCAGCGCCGCGCCGGCGAGAACGCCGAAGAGTTGCGCGAAGAACTGAACGCGCGGACTGCCGCCGAGCAGCCAGCCGGTCTTCAACGTCGTGAGCAGGTCCGCCGCGTGCAGGCCGATTCCGCCCGTGACGTTCGCGCTCATGATGTTGCCCGAGAGATTCCCGGGCGTGATCGCGCCGTAGACGAGCTGTGTCACGGGACCGAGCGCTTTCGTCGGCGTCACGTCCGTGTCGCCCGTGACGCGCGCAGCGACGAAGCCCATGACGACAGCGAGCGGCACGGCGATGCATCCGGCCCACACCGGGATCTGGAACAGGATGGCCATGAGCGTCACGACGATGGGTCCGAGCACGATGAACCCAGCGGGGAACCACCACGCCGGGCACTCGACGGCGTCCATCGGATCGGCGCTCGCTTCCTTCTTGCCGAAGATGCGCGTCAGCCCGGAGAACGAGCGCAGGACGCTGCGCCAGTCGAGCGCGAACGAGGTCAGTCCCGACGCGACGAGCAGCGCTGCACCAGGCCACACGGTCCACGTGACGATCGACTTGTAGTTGACCGCCGCGATGCGCCCGTCCGCGAAGAGTTGCGGCGCGAGCACGCCGTAGGTGAGCAGGCTGCCGAGAAGGAGCGACCACGCCGTGCGGAAACTCATCAGGGCTCCCGCGCCGATGAGCACGACCTCCGTCTTGATCGCGAGCGTCCATTCCGCGGCCTTTTTGCCCGCGATTTCGATCGGGACCGGGAGGGTGCCGGGCACGTTGAACGGCATCCACGTGGCCTTCGCGTCGCGAAACCACGTGAGCAGCGCAGCGAAACCGGCCGCGATTCCGAGCGCCGCGGCCTGACGCGAGCCGCCGGACTTCGCTGCTGCGTCGGTCGTCGCCGCGTCGGCAGTCGGCATGCGCCCGCTCGACGCCGTGCCGGCTGACGGGGGCATGACCGCGCCCGGGGGTGTCCCCGGCGGCTGACTCGCAGCGGATGTCGTGTTCACGACGGAGGCACTCGTCCCGTCTCGGCTCGCGCGCTCGTCGCCGTGCAACACGCGCAACGTCTCCGCGGTCGCCGTCCCCGTCGGGAACACGAGTCCCTCGCGATTGATGAGCTGCCGCTTGATCGGGATCGCGCAGAACACTCCGAGCGCCGCGATCACTCCGAACCACGCGATCATCGGCAGAGTCTCGGGGCGCACCGACGTGACCATGAGCAGCGCACCGAACGCCGCCATGTTGCCGCCGCCCGTCATGTAGCCCGCGCCGGAGCTCACGGTGATCAGCGCGTTGTTCTCGAGCAGGCCGAGCGGCCGCTTCGCGAGGCCCGTCGCCTGCGCACCCTTGAACACCGCGAACGCCAGGATCGCCGCCGTGATCGTGACGCCCATCGACCAACCCGTCTTGAAGAAGACGTACAGGTTCGACACGCACATCAACCCGCCGATCAGCATTCCGACGATGATCGCGCGCAGCGTCAGCTGCGGATCGTTCGGCCGGTGCGTCTCGGCCAGCCAACGTGCTTCCGTGTCGTGTTGCGGTCCGGCGTTCGTGTCGGCCAAGTTCGATTTCCTCGCGCGTTCGGGAGAGGCGCGGAGGATAGGCGCGCGACCGCCGCGCGCACGCCAGTTTCTGGGGCTTCGGGAAGTCCTGTGGTCCATCACCAGCCGCGCGCGGTGTTGGCCACCGAAGTTCGGCCCCGTCGCTCGCAGCGTCTGCGATCTCCGAATCCCGTCCGGCGTCGTGGGCAGCACTGCGAACCCAGGATCGAGTCGAGAACCGGGATGGACAGAGGACTGACCGGCATCGGGCCGCCTACGCCCTCGAGCGTTCGGAGCGGCGGCGAAGTCCAGGTGAGCGGCTGGAAGCTCACGTGGACGGCTCGAGGTCTGCGTGAGCAGGGATCCGGGTGTTCCGCACATCCTTCCGGCCCGCGTTCGGCCGCAAGGCTACGGGTGGAGCGGATGTGCGCGGAATCATCGGCGCGCTTGAACTGTGCGTGCGCACTGGACCGAGCGACCTCGGTTGCGCCGTCCTCGGTCGCTCGCTCGAGACGAACGGGTGTCGACATGGTTCCGTCGCTCTGACCGTGCGACTGGGCGACGGCCGACATAGAGGGCCATCCCCATCGCCATCCCCATCGCCATCCCCATCGCCGAGGCCGAGTGCCGAGTGCCGAGTGCCGAGTGCCGATTGCCTACACGGAGCGCGGAGAGCTGATGGCTGATGGCCCATGGCCGAGGGCCCATGGCCCATGGCCGAGGGCCGAGGGCCGAGGGCTGAGGGCCGATGGCCGATGGCTGATGGCCGAGGGCCGATGGCCGATGGCCGATGGCTGATGGCCGAGGGCCGAGGGCCGAGGGCTGGTGGCCGATGGCCGATGGCCGATGGCAGATGGCAGATGGCAGATGGCCGATGGCCGATGGCCGATGGCCGATGGCCGAGGGCCGAGGGCTGATGGCCGATGGCCGAGTGCGGAAGCAGAGGGTGCTGCACCAGACCGAGCTCGTCCTAGCGAACGCTCTCGATCCACGTCCGGTCGACGCAGCCAGCCATCGAACGAACGTTGCTCGTCGGACGAACCGACGCCGACCTCACCGGACACTCTCACGGAATGTGCGCGGAATCATCGCGCGGTCTCGCGGGTGCTCGAGCCGAGCCCTCCGGCCTCGACTCCTCGCACTCGAGCACGTCGGTCGGCCGCGACGTGTGGTGCACAGCGCTTCGAATAACCGTGGAATCGAATCCCGCGTTGGGGACAGTCGTCGATCGATGCTTGTTTCCTCGTGATTTTCGACGACCCGACCGTTCACCGCGCGTCCTATCGGAAGGAGGGATTCGATGGAGCACACGCACACGCTCATGCAGTCTCGATCGCGAGCTCCCGGCGGAAGTGCGGGTCGGCGAGTTGCAGGCGGTCGCCCCGCGCGACGAGGTCGGGCTTCAGGGCACCATCAGCCCCTCGCGGATGGCGAGCAGCGCCATCTCGGCGGCGGAGTGGCAGTCGAGTTTCCGCTGCAGGTTCTCGCGGTGCTTCTTGGTGGTCCCGAGCGTGATCGCGAGGGTGCGCGCGATCTCCTTGTTGCACTTCCCGAGCGCGAGGAGCTGGAAGACTTCTCGCTCGCGCGGCGTCAGGGACTCGAGCTTGCCCTGCAGCATCTGGGCCCCGGTGGCGGCCGCCAGCCCGCTCGCGCGATTGCGCTGCAGCACGGTCCCGGCGACGCGCGGCGACAGGTACATCTTGCCCTGGTGCACCGACTGCAGCGCCAGGACGAGTTCCACGGGATCGGAATCCTTGGAGAGGTATCCGTCGGCCCCCGCGCGCAGCGCCTGCTCCACGAACGTTTCGCCCTCGTGGTGCGTCAACATCACGACCTTGACCCGCGGATGCCCCTTGCGGATCAGCGGGAGCGCGTCGATACCCGAGAGCCCCGGCATCGAGATGTCGAGCAGGACGACGTCCGGCTTGAGTTCGGCGATCACGGCGATCGCCTCGCGCGGATCCCCCATGTCGCCCAGGACGGTGAAGCGCGGGTCGCGGCCGAGCAGGCTCCTGAAGCCGGCACGGATCATGGTCTGGTCGTCCACCAGGAAGACACGGATCGGGGCTGCTGTTTCCATCGTTGCGTTCACGCCAACTTCTGTTCAGGGGGCAGTCGGATCTCGAAGCGCGCGCCGCTCGCCCGCCCGCGCTCGGCGGCGATCGTGCCGCCGTGCTCTTCGACGATCTTGCGGCAGATCGCCAGGCCGAGACCGTTGCCGTTGCGCTTCGTGGTGACGAAGGGCCGGAACAGGGCCTCGATCAGGGAGTCGGGGATGCCCGGGCCGTCGTCCTCGACTGCGATCACCGCGCCGCCGTCTTGACCGCGAACGGCGGACATGGTGACGGTCACGCCGCGTCCCTTCGCCTCCAGCGCGTTGGTCACGATGTTGGCGAGGACGTCGTGCAGGAGTTGGCGATCGCACAGGATGTCCACGTCGTCGCGCGGCACCTCGATGCGGATCACGGCGTCCGCGCGCGCGATGGCGTCGTGCAAGTGCTTCTCCACCGCGGGGAGCAGCTCGGACGCGCCGCAATGGCACACCCGCAGGTCCAGCGGTTTCGTGAACGACAGCGTGCGACGCATCATCTGCTCGATGCGCTGCATGCGCGTCACGAGCTCCTCGAGGATGACGCGGTGGTCCTCGCCGAGTTCCGACGCGACCGCACGCAGCGCGACGTTCACCGCCGTGATCGGGTTCTTGATCTCGTGGGCGAGGAGCGCCGCCGACTCGCCGATCGCGGCGAACGCACGCAACATCGCCACCTCGGCGCGCTGGGCGCGCTTGAGCTCGCTGATGTCGCGCCCCTCGGGGATGAGGAGCACGACCCGGCCGTTCTCGTCCTTCACGGGCTTCAAGGAGAAGTCGATGTCGCGCAGCGAGCCGTCGTGCGCGACGCTGCGCGCCTCGAACCGCACGAACTCGCCGCGCGCCGCGTCCGTGATGGCTGCCTGCATGCGCGCCCGCATCTCGGGCGAGCTGGACCACCAGAGCGTATCGGCGAACGGCACGCCGACGACGTCCTCGCGGCGAACGCCGATCGCCTCCAGCGCGGGTCGGTTCACCTCGAGGACCACCCCGTCCGGCGCGAGCAGACCGGTCAACTGGAACGCCCCGTCGAAGATCGCGTGAAAGCGCCGCTCGCTCTCGACGAGGGCCTGCGTGGCGCGCTTCAGGTCGGTGACGTCGCGGAAGATACCGGTGAAGATCGCGTCCTGACCGTCGCAGGGATCCGCGCGCGACACCGACAGGGCGCACACGAGGATTTGGCCGTCCTTGCGTACGACCTCGAACTCGCGCGTGCGGCCGATGATGCCGGCCTCGTTCGTGCGCCGGTACTTCGCCAGGTATCCGTCGTGGGCCGAGCGGTGCGGCTCGGTCATGAGGACCCGGATGTTCTGCCCGACCAGTTCCGCGGGCGTGTACCCGAACACGCGCTCGACCGAATCGCTGGCCGACGAGATCGTCCCGAAGGCGTCGATCGAGACCATCGGGTCGAGCACGGATGCCAGGACCGCGCTCGTGCGCGCGTCACTGCGCTGGATCGCTGTTTCGATGCGCCGTTGCTCGGTCACCTCGCGCCCGCAGCCGGAGTAGCCGACCATCCGCCCCTGCTCGTCGCACAACGAGTGGAGGGCCCACTGCACGCTTCGGATCCGGCCTTCGCCGCCCATGTGGCGAACCTCGATGCGCTCGGACTCCAAAGTTGTACGCGCCGCGATGCGGCCGAGGGCCGCGGCGACGAGCGGCCGATCCTCGGCGAGCACTCCCTCGAGGAGGGTGCGCGACGGGCCGGCGGTCCCCTCGTGGGAGGTGGAGAGCCAGTTCGCCGCCGGATTCGACCAGACGATGCGCCCGTCGTGATCCAGTACGAGTCCGATGTCCTCGGTCACATCGCGGAAGCGGCGCAGGACCTGGTCCTCCGTCCACCCGGGCAGCACCGCTCCGGGCTCGGCTTCACCATGGATCCGCGATTGGCGGGGCGGCACGGCCGCGGCGCGCGGCACGTGAGCCGGTTGGGCGGAGTCGCCGAGCGGACTGCGGGACGAGCGCTCCAACGGGAGTTCCATGGCCGTGAGTGCCCAACGAGGAGACGTTGCGGCTTCCTACAGCTTACGCAGAGACCCGCCGCAGTACGTAGGTCGGCGAGCCGCGCTGCGAGCCGAGGCTGTGCCCTCGCGCCCGTTCGAGGCTCGCCCGCGCGTGCCACGGTGCGCGGGGCGTACGCCGCTCCCGCCCTGGCGATCGCGCGATCCGGACGCGGAGTGGTCGAGAACTTCGCGGTCGCCCGGCGGGTTCTCGGTCGGCGGTGGGCGGCCGAGGTGTGCACGCACGCATGGTCCACGCACGGCGGCCCGCAGCCATACGCAATGGGACGCAGGTCGGGAGCGGCCCCGATCCGCCGTCGGACGGGAGCCGTCGCGCGGTCGCGCGAGTCGCTCGACGCGCCGAGCGCCCCGATCCGCTGCGCTCTCCTTCCGGCCGCTCTACGGCGTGGTGCGTAGCAGTCGGCATGGACGAGCGGGCTCGACGAGGATGAGAATGAGCGAGCCATGACGACCTTCTCCTGGATTGCCGCAGTCTTCTCCCTCCTCGCTCCCCTCGATACCCCCGGTCACTCCGCGCCCGCTATCCAAGCGCCGCGCGCGGCGACTCCGCCCGCGCCACGCGACGCGCTCGACAATCTCGTCGCCGCAGTCGGTCTGCGCGCGATCGATGAGGACGGCGTGCCCGGACTGACGATCGCCGTGGCGAAGGACGGCGGGCTCCTGACCTGCCGTGGGTTCGGCTTCGCCGGCGCCGACCGCGCGACCGCGGACACGCGCTGGCCGATCGGATCGTTCGCGCACCCCATCACGGCCGTGGCCGTGATGCGACTCGTGGAGAGCGGCAAGCTCGGGCTCGAGGACGACCTCGCGCAGCTCTTGCCCGAGTTCCCGGTGAAGCCGAAGGATGTGACGCTGCGCCACCTCCTCACGAACACGTCGGGCGTGCCCGGCTGGCGCAAGCTGCAGGCGAAACATCCCGAGGTCGAGACGGGCAAGCTCGGGGGGAAGGAGTTCCTGGCCCTGTACGCGGACGTGCCCTTCGACTTCGAACCGGGTACCGCGTACTCGCTGGACAACACCGGGTACGTGCTGCTCGGAATGATCGTCACGCGCGCTTCGGGCGAAGCGCTGGCGGAGCACCTGAAAAAGCACGTGACCGGGCCGATCGGCATGACGAACACGGACGTGTGCCCGGTCGAGTCGCGTCCAGTGGGCTACGCGGAGGACTGCAAGGAGATCGTGGACGACCGCGACCTCCAGGTGGCGCTGCCGGACTCGCCGTACGCGGGCAACCAGGCGCTGTGCTCGACCGCGAGTGACCTCGCCCTGTGGATGCACGCCCTCTGCGACGAGAACGCGTTCGGGGAGGCGACCACGGAGGCGCTGACGAAGTCGGCGGTCACGGCGGACGGCAAGCCGACGGGTGCCAGCTTCGCGATGACGGTGGGCCGGTTGGGTGAATCGCGATGGTACGTCCATGCGGGCGGCGTCGGTGGCTTCCGGTTGCGCGCCGCGCACTACGACGACATCGACACGACAGTGGTCGTGCTGGCGAACTGCGCCTCGGCGCAGGTCGACGAAATCGAGCGCGAGATCGCCGGCTACCTGCTGGGCCTGCCGTATCCGAATCAGCGCGGCCTGCCGCTCTCCGCCGCAGACGCAGCCGCGTTCGTCGGCACGTACCAGATCGCGACGACGCGGGTGCGGATCGCCTCGACGGGTGGGAAGCTGTTCTTCGAATGGCCGACCGGCGCGCCGGTCGAGCTGCGCTACCGCGGCGCCTTCGCGTTCACCCTCGTGGGTGAGAGCGAGTCGAAGCTCGTCTTCCCGGGCGAGGGCAGCAAGGCCGCGTCCTTCGAGCTGACGCGCGGCGGGACGATCACCACCGGGCGCCGGATGGAATGAGGCGCGATTCGAACCGGGACGGGCGGCGGATCCAGAGCCTTCCCGGAACGAGCGCGTTCTCGACCCGGCGCACGCCGTGGGAGTGTGCGGCGATGCGCTCGATGGCGACATCCTGGGCAGAGGACCGGACCTTGCCCGGCCCGGTCGGCCGAGGAGATTGCTCTCCCCGGCCTCCCCCAGATGCGGACATGCGCGACTCCCGCATTCGGCTCGTCAGGTCGAGGGTTGGCTGCGGGGTGGAGCTGCGTGGTGAAGGAGGTGCGGTCGTGCGAGCGGGTGACGGTCGGCGATCCGTTGGAATCACCCCACGGGCAGTCCGTGGTGAAAGTCACGTCGCGAGGCCGAGCACGCTCGAGCGATGCAAGAAAGGCGACGGAAAGACGGCGGAGGTGGCCTTCCCGGCCACTGAGCACGACTTTCCTAGCCTGGCGCCGCAACGCTCGAGCGTGCTCGGCCGCAGTAGTGACTTCCACCACGGGCTGCTAACCCTGCGGTCGCAGACCTGCAGGAACAGGCCGCCGGATTCCTGAAGGGTTCGGGCGCCCGTTTGCGCATGAGGTCGGAACCCCGGATGCATCCGTCCGGGGACCGGTCCCGCCTCATGTTGAACCCGATCGCACGGAATCTCCCCTCGGACGCGCGCGCCTCGACTCCGGCGCCGCGCGCACCGGCGCTCCACCCGGTGCCCCGCCCGGTCGTCGGCCGGCCGGCGAACCGTGCGGTCGAGTTGCCGACGGCGGATCCGGCCATGAAGCGCCTCCTCTCCGAGGCCCAGCGCCTCGCCCGCACTGATTTGAACCTCGTCGTCCGGGGTGAAACCGGCGCGGGGAAGGAAGTCCTCGTGCGCTATCTCCACGCCGCGAGCGGCCGAGCGGGCGGACCCTGGATCGCGGAGAACTGTTCCGCGATCAGCGAATCGTTGGCCGAGAGCATCCTCTTCGGGCACGTCCGCGGAGCGTTCACGGGCGCGGATCGCGACCGACCGGGTCTCTTCGTGCTCGCCGACGGCGGGACTCTCTTCCTGGACGAGATCGGCGACATGCCGAGCGCCATGCAGGCGCGGCTGCTACGCGTCCTGGAAGAGCGACGGGTCCGTCCCGTCGGCGGCGAACGCTCGATCCCGTTCGACGTGCGCGTCGTGTGCGCCACGAATCACGACCTCGCGGAACTCGTGCGTGCCGGACGTTTCCGCGCGGACCTCCTCTTCCGCTTGACGGGCGCAAGCTTCTGCGTGCCGGCGCTCCGAGATCGCCCGGCCGACGTCCCTTTCCTTGCAGCGCGATTCCTCGACGAGCTGAACGCGCAGTACGGCACGACGCGCCGCTACTCGCGCGATCTGCTCGACCGCCTGCAGAGACACGACTGGCCGGGCAACGTCCGCGAGCTCAAGAACTGCGTGACCGCGCTGTATTCTCTGAGCGAGCAGGACGAGATCGACGGCCCGCTGCTCAGGGTTTCCGAGCCACGCCCGTTCGGCGCGGAAGTTCCGCTGCTGACCCGCGTGGCTCCGCTCGCCGAGATCGAGCGCGCGGCCATCCGCTTGGCGCTCGAAGAGACGGGCGGTGACCGGCGCGAGGCCGCGCGCCGTCTCGGCATCTCACGCTCCACGCTGTACGCACGCCTCGGAGCGACGGCTTCACCCAACACGTAGCCGCTCGTCGCGGAACTTCGCTGGATGAACGACCTCGACTCGACGAAGCGAAGGGACTGAGTCACGACCGAATCTCGAGCCTCACCATGAATCTCCTCGCACGCATCTTGGGCGCCACTGCAGCACTCGCTTTCGTCGCTGTCTCCGCCGCCGGTCGGACTTAGACGCGTCAGAGTCCGCTGCCCTATCCCGCGCAGCTGAACGTCGACGACATCGCCTTCTCGGGCCCGCGCGGTTACATCGTCGGTTCGAGCACGCGACTTCTCGAGACGACCGACGGCGCGATCACGAGGCACGAGCGTGTGCTCACGGGACCCGTGTACAGCGAAAGAAGCTTCGTCGGCGTGACGTTCAACGGTCGGCTGAACGGCTGGATCCTCGGGCAGAAGGTGTCCTGGTCGAACACGTGGTTCCGCGCGGTGGAAGGCGGCGCCACGTGGACGCAGATGGCCCCCGTGCCGAATGCGGTTCGAGGCCACGGGAACTTCGTGAGCCCGACGAACACCTGGATCGGAGCTGGGGCACGCTGTACGTGACGTACGCGGCGCACCGTGCGAGCTGATCGCGTTCCTCACCGAGCGCTTGGGGGTGCGCAGGATCCTCGCGCACATCGGGCTCCCGACAGGGGCGTCGCGGCGGAGGCCCGCTCGAGCAGGCCGCCGCGCGCGAATTGGCGTCTCGGCCCGGCGCGCGAGCCTGCTCTCGTGAACCATCGGCTCGGGCTTCGAGCGATCTCGCGAACGACGGAGTGAGGTCGCCGCCTCGCGCCGCTCTACCATCCGGTTTCGATGAGCCAGCGACGCCGACCGAACCGCAGCGACCTACGCGACATCGCGCACCGGGTCATGATCCAGCGCGGGCTCTTGCCCGAGTTCTCGCCCGCGGCGCTGGCCCAGGCGCGTTCGTTCCGGGGCGCGGCGCTCGAATCGGGACCCGCGATCCGCGATCTGCGCGACAGACTCTGGTGCTCGATCGACAACGACGATTCGCGCGACCTCGACCAGCTCAGCGTGTCGGAGTCGCTCGCGAACGGGGCCGTGCGGATCCTCGTCGCGATCGCCGACGTCGACGCGCTCGTCGAGCGCGACACGCCGATCGACCAGCACGCGCGCACGAACACGACGTCCGTGTACACGGCGGCGGAGATCTTCCCGATGCTGCCCGAGAGGTTGTCCACCGACCTCACGTCGCTGAATCAGGACTGCGACCGCATGGCGATGGTCGTCGAGATGACGGTCACGAGCGATGGAACCGTGACGGACTCCGACGTCTACCGCGCGATCGTCCGGAACAAGGCGCAGCTCGCTTACGACGCCGTTGCGGCGTGGCTCGACGGACGCGCCGCGCCGCCGCCGCGTCTCGCGGCCGTCGCCGGACTCGACGAAGAGCTGCGCATCCAAGACCGCGTCGCGCAGTCCATGCGGGCCGTGCGCTTTCGCCGCGGAGCCCTGCTGCTCGACACGATCGAGCCGCGCGCCGTGTACGACGGCGACGTCCTGATGGACATGCGTGCGGACGAGAAGAACCGCGCCAAGGAGCTGATCGA
>ENA-ORBV01012032-ORBV01012032.1-microbial-mat-metagenome-genome-assembly--contig:-NODE-12032-length-13433-cov-17.667790_pt1 | contig 13433 bp, 9 predicted proteins | sample MGYA00237777_ERZ505514 | MGnify/ENA primary metagenome ERZ505514 (study PRJEB26160, sample SAMN06269048) | microbial mat metagenome | isolation source: Oligotrophic lake microbial mat | place...
CCTCTTGATCGCCCCCCGCTCCCGCGCATGATCGATCAGGACCCGCCGGATGATCCGCGACGCGACCGAGAAGAAATGCACCCGGTCGTTCCACTGCGCCGTCCGCTGATTCACAAGCCGCAGGTACGCCTCATGCACGAGCGCGGTCGGGTGCAGCGTGTGCCCCGCCCGCTCCCGGCTCAGGTGCCCCGCCGCCAGCCGCTTCAGGTCCTCATAGATCGCCGCCATCAGCCGCTCGGCGTCCGCCGGCTCGCCCAGCGCCGAGGCTCGCAGCATCACCGTGATGTCACCCGGCGCCTGGCTCCTGCACCTGTTCCAAACCCCCGCACCCATCAGCGCGCGACGACTCGCGCCCAGTGTACCGCAACCCAGAGACTCTCCGCCACACCCGATCGGCGTTCCGCCGGGCTCTCGCCCCGCCACCCTCCGCCTGGGTCCAACGCGGATTCCGCCCCCATCCCGCGCCACCATTCTCAAAGTTTCTTCGCTCCGCCCAACCCCGAAAAAGAACCGGCCCGGGCGCTCGCCCGGGCCGGTCGATCTCTCTCAGATTCTCAATCTTGGAAAACTCGGAGCGATCACCGGCGACGACGACCGGCGATCAGCCCGGCCAGGCCGACCAGCGCGATCGACGCCGGGGCCGGAACCACCGTGCCGTTGATCACGATGTTGTCCACGCGATCGGTCCCGCCCGCGGCCACCACGCCGCCGTTGGCCGAGATCGTGTTCGCCTGCGTCATGCGGAACCACACGGTCGCCTGGTTGTCCAGCGCCGCCGGCCCGCTCTGCAAGAACGAGAAGGCGGCATTCGGGGAGCCCAGGCTCGACCACGGGGTGTTCGGCGCGCCGTTGGCCAGCACCGAGTACGTTGACCCGATGTTGAAGAACGTCGTCCCGTCCGTGCTGTAACGCAGGTTGAAGTCACGCGGCCCGGTGTTGCTCGAGGTCTGGTCCCACCCGATCGAGATCGAGTTGAACCCCAGCGTGCTCGTCGTGAACTGGTAGTAGTCGCCCACCGTCCATGTATTGGAGGAGAACGACTCGGCCGAGCCGTTGCCCACAGGGTTGGAGTACACCGACGCAACCGAGTGGAAGCCGGTCGACTGCGAGGTCGCCGCGTTCACGCCCGCCTCGGCGACGTGCGGCCCGGCGGTGGCCGGAACGCTCACCTCGTACGTCCAGTTCGCCAGAATGTCAGCATTCGCGACGGCCCCAAGGCCGGCGACCGCCACGAGCGCAGCGATAATCTTCATGTGTCTCGTCTCCCTGTGTCGCCTCGGCCTCTCCAACCCCGGCAGGGGTCGTGCCTCGGCGTCATTGCCCCTCTGGGGCCGAACTCGGTCGGCCTCTCCCACCAGAGGAGACGAAGTATACCGACTCCGACTCACGCCGCGCCCCTTGTCGCGCCAAGAGATGGTTAGGATCACGCCCCCTATGACCATCCGCCGTCAGCCCGCCGACTTCGTCGTCCGCGAGCGCCTCGGCGAGGCGTTCCGGGCCTCCCTTACCCCTTCTCCAACCAAGTCAAATCCGTACGCCATTCTCCATCTTGCCAAGACTTCCCTCGCCACCCCAGACGCCGTCCGCTTTCTCGCCCAGACCGTCGGCGTCCCCATCGACCACCTCTCCTACGCCGGCCTCAAAGACAAGCACGCCCAGACCACCCAGCACGTCTCCATCGAGCCCGGCCCCTCTTCCAAGCCCACGCACCTCCCCGACCGCATCGCCGGGCCAAACTGGGAAGCCCACCTCGTCGGCTGGTCCCCCCAGCCCCTGGCCGCCGCCGCCATCGACGGCAACTCCTTCGAGCTCGTTGTCCGCGACCTGACCCTCGCCCAGTCCGACGAAATGGCCCGCCGCGCCGACCTGCTCTGGACCGATGGTCGAGCGCCCGATGCGGACTATGCGGACGCGCCCCAAGACGCGTCCCCGGACGCCGGAACTGCGGAAGCTCCGGGAGGAACTTCCGGGTCGAACGCGCCGGGCCTGGTTCTCATCAACTACTTCGGCGACCAGCGCTTCGGCATCGCCCGACACCACCAGGGCTGGGCGGGCCGCGCTCTGATCGACGGCGACTTCGAGCTCGCCCTGCGCCTGGCGATCGGCACGCCCGCCCGCAAGGATGCCGGGCGCACCCGCGTCATCACCCGCCTCTGCGCCACCCACTGGGGCGACTGGAAGACTCTGGCCCGCGACCTGCCCCGCTGCCCGGAGCGCCGACCGTTCGAGCGGCTCGCCGCCGGCGGCGACTTCAAGCAGGCCTTCGCCGCCGTCCCCACCTTCACGCAGCAGATGGCGGTCGAGTCCTACCAGTCGCTGCTCTGGAACCGATCCGCGGGCCTCATCGCCCACCGCCTGGCCCCCGGCCCCTCCGGCCAGCGCTCGCGCCGCGACCTGCTGCACGCCGAAGACCCGTTCGGCGACCTGTGGTTTCCAGTGCCGCGCCGCGTCGATTCCTCGTGGCGTGAGACCATCCTGCCGCTGCTGGGCCGCAAGACCCCGCTCGACCCGCGCTGGGCCTGGGCCGTCGAGCAGGTTCTAAAGGACGAGAACTTGACCCAGAACGACCTGCGCATCCCGGGCCTGCACCGCCCGTTCTACGGCGAAGCTCCGCGCCCGTTGTTTATCGTGGCCAAGCGGTTCGAGATGTCCGTCGCGGAGCGCGACGACATGGGGTCGCCCGCTAAGCCGGGCCAGGCCCGGGGGATGCGGCGGTTGTCGTTCGACCTGCCAAGAGGGGCGTATGCGACGGTGGTGCTGAGGGCGCTGGGGCAGTAGCGGAACGGGCCGCCCCGTGACCCTTTATGGGTTGCGCCAGTTGCTCGCCACTACACGTCGTCACCGATTCGAGAACACTCGACGCCGACCACACAGCCCGCAACCCATGGCCGCGAAAGGTGCCACCGAAGAGGGCGAAGGCACCACGGTCAACCAGGCACCGTTGTAAGTCGTCGGAACCGGCTGGAGAGTAACCCCGCTCAGGACAACCATCACCGGGTCCGGATATGTGGCCGACCCGATCCAGTCAAAGTGCACGTCTCCGAAACTCTGCGGCGCAGTCCAATCGAACAGCAAGAACTCAACGCCGGCATTGTTCCCCCATGGCGACGGCGGAACCTGCCCAAATCCAATCCAGCTCAGTCCGCCCTGCAGAACGAACACGTCCACCACGGACCCCCCCGAAGCGGTGCCGCGGTTGAGTACTTGGTTGGGATCGCCGTTGTTGAGATTTGCTGGAACGATGTTGTTCGCGGCCGTGCCCATGTTGGGCGTTGCGTGAACTCCGCCTGCGATGACTTGCAGGGCACGCGGCCCCTCCCACGAAACACGCACGCTGAACTGCACCGTTTCCCCGGGCGACACCATCCCATCGATGTCATTGTGCGACACATCCACGATCGCTGACTGTGCCAAGCAGCAACCCGTGACACCAGCGACCGCCATGACCACCGCGCTTGACCGGATCATGAGACACGCTCCGTTCTTCACTCGCACCCCGACCCATAAAGCCGATGCAGTTCACAGAGGGACGCACGGACATCAATCAGCCCCCACCCGTAGTCGTCGTCACGCCCCCCCGTGTCCAAGCCATCTGCCTCGGGCGCGATGGTGTGGGACACCTGATCCCTCGCCCCGGCCTTGAGCAGGTCGTAGACTTGTTGCCAACTCAGCCCCACCCACGTGGTGGGATTCACAACGCCCATGTTGATCGCCTCCGCGAGAATGAGCGAGATCGCGCTGGCCACTTTCGGCGCGGCGACCGAGGTGCCGCTGATAAAGTTCTTGTCGTATCGGTCACTCCGACACGGATACGCCGGATACGCGCACTCGGGTGAGGGGCATGGATTCGACTGACAAATCAACGCGACCTCCGCCATGCCCGGCGCGACGAAGTCGAGCGACGCCCCAGTGCTTGAGGTGCCGCTACCCAGCGGATGATTCTCAGAACAAGGCGGCGCCATCCGCCAACCCCGAGAGTCGATCGCCCCGACCGTGATCGCGCTCGCAAACTTGGCCGGGGATCCCGTGTCCGCCGTTCCAAGCCCGCCATTGCCCGCTCCCGCAACGACAAAGCGATTTTTAGCCGCGAGTAGATCGACCACATCCTCGAAGGCCGCCAGTTGCTGTGCCGCTGCCGGATCGTTGCCCATCCAGTCGCTGATATTGATCATGCGAACCGATGAGTACGCCGGGTTGCTCACGATCAGTTCGAGGGCCACGACGGCGCGAGCCGCGTTCACGGGAACGGTCATCGATCCAATGAGCCCGGTGCCGTTGTCCCCAAAGACCCTGCACGACGGCAACTTGCATTGCTGGTCCATCCCCGCGATGCCAATCGCGTTGTTGACCTTCGCGGCGATGATCGAGGCGACAAACGTTCCGTGGCCCACATTGTCCCGTGCCGGACCGAAGGCGCACGGTGTCTCGCTCGGGCCTCCGGGGTCGGGGCAACAGGGGAATCCGACGGACTCGTTCCCGATGCACGTCAACGCGATATCGGGGTAGAAGAACCGAATGGCATCGAAATCGGGATTGCAGTACGCCGTTCCACTATCCAGCACCGCCACCGTGACCAGGGGGCTCCCGGTTGTGAACTCCCACGCCGGAAGGATGTTCACGTCGATGCCGGGCGTGCCAGTCTGCTCCCAGCAGAAGTCGGTCGTGATCTCTCCGGGAGCTTTGCACTGCCGATCCACGATCGTCTGCCCGGTGTTCTTGAATCCCCACTGGAGACAGAACGCCGCATCTTTCGGATGCCCGCTCACCGTCGGACACGGGAGTGCCGGGATCACCTGGAGGTCCGGGAAAGGCGCGCCCGTTTATCCAGGGCCGCAGGGAACACGCGTGGGGACCATGAACGGGCAGTCGGGCTCCGGTTGGCTCGACAGCGACACCCCGCACAGGTTTTGCTCCGCAGCGCTGACCTCAGGCCAAAGGTTGAGAACCTCGCAATACGTCCATTCCAGCCCTTCGAGCGGAGTGGCCGCCAAGATCATGCCACTGATCGAACCACGGGCCAGGATGAGAAGCCCCATCTCCCGCATTCGCTGAGCGATGGCCCGACTCTCTGCTGGGTCACGCGGAAACACGACAATCTCGCGAGGCGCAAATCGCGTTAGCGGTCCCCCCCCCATCCCGGCGCACCCAAGCCGGGCTGGCGAGCCAGCCCGGGCGACGCCAGCAAGCTGCAAGCCGTCGCGGCACCGAGCATTGCCATCCGTCCAACGCGGTCGCGCTTCGTCATCACCGGTCACCCCGTGACCCGGCGTCGTCACTCAGCCGGATGCTAAAGCGTGCCAAAAACACCGATCGTCGTCAAGCAAAGGTTGGATAAAGTTCAGGTACGGGTGAACTGCCTCGTCTACCTCCGACACCCCCCCGCCACCTTCCCCACCGCCTCGCCCACCACCCGAAAATGCTCCTCCGTCAGGTTGTGGTGCATCGGCAGGCAGAACACACGGCTTGCCAGCCCATCGGCCACCGGCGGGTGATCCCGCACCACATCCTTGAACGCCGGCTGCCGCGTCACGCTCCGCGGATAGTGCGTCGCCGTCGGCACGCCCTCGGCCCCCAGCGCCTTGCAAAACTCATCACGTGTGCAGGTGAACTTCGCCAAGTCCATCTGCACCGTGTACAGGTGCCACGCGCCGTCGGCCCCGCGCGTCCGCCCCGGCGCCTTCAGCCCCGGAATCTCCGCGATCATCGCGTCGTACCGGGACGCGTTCTTGCGCCGCTGGTCGGTCTCGCCCTGCAGGCGGTCGAGTTTCGAGCATCCGATCGCGCCCGTGATGTCGTTCATCCGGTAGTTGAACCCCACCTGCTCGTGCAGGTACTTGTCGGTCTCGCCGTGCGAGCGCAGAAGTTCCATCTGCCGCTTGACCTTGTCGTCGTTGGTCGTGACCAGCCCACCCTCGCCCGTGCCCAGGTTCTTGGTGGCATAGAACGAGTAGGTCACCGCATCGCCGAACGCGCCAATGCCCTTGACGCCTCCGCCATTGTTATAAGTCGCCAGGTGCGACTGGGCCGCGTCGTAGATCACCCGCAGGCCCTTGCGCTTGGCCAGGTCCTCGACGGCGCCGATATCCACAGGCATGCCGTACAGGTGCGTGCAGGCGATGGCGGTCGTCTTGGGCGTGATCCGCTTCTCGGCGTCCCGCACGTCGAACTGATAGGTGTCGGGAAGCGCATCGCAGAAGATCGGCACGCACCCCGCCGCCACCACCATGCTCACCGTGGCGATGTACGTCCACGCCGGCACCAGCACATGGTCCCCGGGCGTGACCAGCGCGCCGTACGCGAGCTGCAGCGCGCACGTCCCGTTCGCGCAGGTCAGCCCGTGCTTGGCGTCGGTCATCCCCGCGAACCGCGTCTCCAGTTCCGCGCACCTCTTGGCGGCCCGCAGCATCCCCGACTTGAGCACCGCGGTCGCCGCCGCGATATCCGCCTCGCTCAGCCCCACCGACATGAAGGGCACTTGCGTGGGCGAAACCGGCGCCCCCCCGTTGATCGCCAGAGAAGCAGCGGCGGGCGAGGTGGTGGCGACGGCGGGGGGGTTTTTGACGACCGATGGCGCTGCGGACATGCGATGCTCCGGGCCCGCCCTCGCCGCGGGCATCCATGCGCGGAAAGGGCGGACAAGTTGAGGCGGATGGTAGAGGGGCTGACCGCGGAAAGACGCCGACTGGGGGCAAAGATTAGGGTATAGTTCGCGCCGTGCGGGCGCGTTGCACGCCGGCCCCGGTTCGGCAGCCCGGCCGTGAGAGAGGGCGCCCGCTCCCGGTTGCCCCGGGCCAAGCCAAAGCCCTCCCTGACGGTCGAGCCACTCCTCCAAGCATCCACCACCCCCAACCGCCGTATACTCCCCCCGAGGCCGCCAGCCGCATCCGCGGCCAAGCCGCCGGACCGACCCGCCGCGACATGCTTCTCCCCAAGAGGCATACGCCGGGTCGTGGGGAACACCTATGCGTACCCGATCCAGTTCGGGCCTGGCGCTGCTGGGCCTGACGGGCATGGGCCTGTATCTGTCCACCATCGCCCCGGCCCACTCCAGCGCTCAGCCCGATGCCGCGCGCCCACCCGCCCCGATCCGCGCCTCCCGCGACCAGTGGGGCACCTCGTTCGCCGGCGAGTTCGTCTTCACCAAGCCCCGCCAGGACGCCGCGATGGGATTCACCCTCTCGACCCAGGTCATGGAAGTGGCGTGCCGCGCCGGCGACCGCGTCGCCGCAGGCCAACTCCTCGTCCGCGGCGATGACCGCGAGGAGATGTCGCGCCTGGTCCAGCAGGCCCACCGCGCCGACAGCCTGCTCCAGATCGAGCGGGCCCAGGCCGCCGCCGACCTGGCTGAGATTGAGCACAATCGCACCCAGGAATCCTTCACCGGCGGCGGCGCCAACCAGCTCGAGCTCGACCGCTCGCGTCTGGCCATGGTCACCGCCCGGGTCGATGTCCAGATCGCCCAGTGGAGCCAGCAGCAGGAAAAGTACCTCGCGGAACTCACCCAGGCCCGCGTTGATCGCTTCCGCTTGGTCGCCCCCTTCGACGGCATCGTCGACGTCGTCAACGTCGACCTGGGCGACGCCGTCCGCGAGACCGACCCCGTCGTCCGCGTCGTCGATCTCTCCGAGATCTGGATGGACGTGCCGACCTCGCCGCAGACGGTGGGCGTGCAGGGCCTGCACCCCGGCTCCTCCGCCTGGGCCCTGATCGACGTGGGCGACCAGCCCGTCGTCGTTCGCGGCACCATCATCTATATCTCCCCCACCGCGGACTTCGCCTCCGGCAAGCACACCGTCCGCGTCTCGGTCGCCAACACCGCCGCTTTCCCGTCGGGCCTGGCCGCCTGGGTCCGCTACACCGAGCCGAGCGCGGAGTGGATGTCCCGGATCGTCGCCGCGGGCCAGCAGGGGGGTGGGGTCTCCGACCCCGCCATCGACCGAGGCTTGGCGAGGTCGAGCCCTGACTCCCCGCGTGCCCAAGAGCACCGATCGCTCAAAGCCGCGATCGGTGGCCACCTCGCCGCTTCCGATGCGGCGGAAGTTCCGCCTGCCCCTTCCGTCGTCTCGCAGAGCCTTGCCGACACCTCTCCCGCACGCGGGGGAGGGGAGAACCCCGGTCGATGATCGACCTCCAACAACTCCGAGCCCCCGCCTGGCAGCGCGTCGTCGCGGAACTCTCCGCCGTCGCGCCCGATGACCGCACTTTCCTGGCGCGTCTGCTCTCGGTGGTCGCCCAAGTCGCGGGCGCACGCCAGGGTGTCCTCATGGCGGTTGGCACCGGCGCAGACTCCGAAGACGCCGCCATCGCCGAGCCGCGCATCCTCACCGTCTGGCCCGCCGACGCCAACCGGGCCGCCTCCGCCGCCGGCGGCCCCAACGCCCCCGGCGCGATCGAGTCTGAGACCGACGCCAAGTCCGCCGCACGCTCCGCCGCCTCCACCGGACGCATCGAGGTCCAAGGCTTCGACAACGAAACCGCCTTCTACGACGGCTCGCCCAAGGGCTACCTCGTGGCGGTCCCCGTCCCCCTGCACGAGGCCGGCACCACCGCCCCCACCGGCCAGCCCACCGTCGTCATGACCTTCCTGCTCGACCACCGCTCGAAGCAGGCCCTGCAAACCACCATCGCCCTGATCGAGGTCCTCGCGGGGTACGCCCACGCCCACGCGACCCGCAAGGTCCTGGCCCGCACCCGCATCTCCACCCAGGCCCTCGACATGGCCGCCCGCCTCATCGGCTCCATCAACTCCGCGCCCTCCTTCAAGGGCGCGTCCTTCCAGCTGGCCAACGACCTGCAGCGCCAGCTGGGTGTTGATCGCGTCGCCATCGGCTGGGTCAAGGGACTTCGCGGCGGCAAGGCCGGCTCCTCGGTCATCAAGGTCATCGCCCTGTCCGACACCGAGCACATCGATCAGCGCCTGGCGATGGTCAAGAAGCTCCGCGGCGCGATGGAAGAGTGCCTCGACCAGGAACAGGCCGTCGTCTATCCCCCGCCCCCCGAGTCTCCGCCCGCCGGCAGCAGCAACCAGGACGCCGACGTCCTGCTTGCCCAGGCCATCACCCACGAGCACCGCGAACTCTGCTCCTCCGACGCCCGCCTCAAGGCCGCGTCCCTCCCGCTCCGCGCCGACGAAGAAATGCTCGGCGTACTCACCCTCGAAACCACCACCGACGGCCCCATCGACATCTCCACGGTCGAACTTCTGCAATCCGCACTCGACCTGGTCTCCCCCGTCCTGCGCGTCCGCCGCAGTGATGACCGCCCGCTCGCCATCCGCGCCGCCGCGTCCAGCCTCAAAGCCGGATCGTGGTTCGTCGGCCCGCGGCACACGGCCTGGAAGCTCGCGGGCATCCTGCTGCTGGCCGCCCTCATCACCGTCACCTTTGTGAGGGTCGAGTACCGCATCACCTCGCCCATGACGATCCAGCCACGCGAGCGCCACGTTGTCTCGGCCCCGTTCGAGGCCATCCTCACCGAGGTCGCCCAGGGGATCCGCCCCGGCGCCAAGGTCACGGCGGGCCAGGTCCTTGCCACCCTCGAAACCACCGAACTCGCCCTGTCCCGCCTCGACGCCGAGGGCCAGCGGGCCGAGGCCCAGACCCGCGCCGACGACCTCCTGCGCCAGGGCAAGATGGCCGAGAGCGACCAGGCCCGCTCCCAGGCCGACCAGGCCCGCGCCCGCATCGCCCTTCTCGACCGCCGCATCGAGCAGTCCGTCATCCGCGCCCCGATCGACGGCACCATCCTCTCGGGCGACCCCCGCGACCGCGTGGGCTCCAGCCTCAAGCTCGGAGACGCCCTCTTCGAGGTCGCCACCCTCAACGACATGCTCGTGCTCGCCCGCGTCGACGACACCGACATCGCCCTGGTCCGCTCCCAGCAGACGGGCCAGATCGCCACCAAGGCCTTCCCCGCCCGCTACCTCGACTTCTCCGTCGACCAGATCGTCCCCCTCTCCAAGGCCGACGAGGGCCGCAACGCCTTCGAGGTCCGCGGCACGCTCGCTCAGGAGACCGAGTGGATGATGCCCGGCATGGAGGGCATCGCCAAGTTCAACACGGGCCGACGCACGCTGCTCGACATCGGCACCCGCCGCATCCGCGACACGCTGAGGCTGTGGCTGTGGTGGTGAGGAGGCAAGACGTGGCAGAGTGCGCGACAGCCCGCCCTCGCGCGCACGTCACGCCCCGTCGCGCTCCGTCACGTTGCCACTCTGCCACTGTGCCACTCCGCCACCTGCCTCCCCTCTTCTCCCCTCCGTCGCTGCCTCGCTCCGTCGCTTGACCCAATCCCCCATGGACCGCCCCACCTTCAGCCCGTTCTGGCACCGCGTCCGCGCCATGAAGCCGCGACTGCGCCCGCACGTCCAGATCACCCGCCAGCACTACCGCGGGCGACGCTGGCACGTCGTCCACGACCCCGCCACCAACCAGTTCTACCGACTCAACCCCATCGCCCACGAGTTCATCGGCCTGCTCGACGGGCACCGCTCGGTCGAGGACGTCTGGAAGGTCTCCCTCGAACGCCACGCCGACTCTGCCCCCACCCAGAACGAGGTCATCCAGCTCCTGAGCCAGATGTACCAGTCAAACCTCCTCTCCGGAGATGTGCCCCCCGAGACCGAGCAGCTGCTCCAGCGCGGCCAGCGCCGCCTCAAGCAGAAGGTCATCCAGCAGGCCGTGGGCGTCATGTACTTCCGGATCCGCCTCTTCAACCCCGACGCCATTCTCACCTGGATCGAGCCCATCCTCCGCCCCGCCCTCAACCGCTGGGGCTTCCTCGCCTGGCTCGCACTGGTGCTGTTCGTCGGCAGCCAACTCCTCCCGCACTGGGACCGCCTGGCCAGTGGCGTCGAGGGCGCCATCGCACCCTCCAACTGGGGCTGGATGTTCGCCATGTTCGTCCTGGCCAAAGCCTGGCACGAAACCGGCCACGGGGTCATCACGAAGCGCTTCGGCGGTCAGGTGCCCGAGTTCGGCGTCATGCTCCTGGTCCTGCTCCCCGCCCCCTACGTCGACGCGTCGGCCGCCTGGGCCTTTGAGAGCAAGTGGAAACGCATCGCCGTCGGCGCGGGCGGTATGCTCTTCGAGCTCTTCCTGGCCTCCATCGCCTCGCTCGTGTGGCTCAACACGCCCGACGGCCAACTCATCCACCAGCTCGCCTACAACCTCATGCTCACCGCCGGCGTCTCCACCGTCCTCTTCAACGCCAACCCGCTCATGAAGTTCGACGGGTACTACATGCTCTCGGACATGCTCGAGATCCCCAACCTCATGCAGCGCTCCCAGCAGATGCTGCACTACCTCGCCAAGGTCCACCTCTACCGACTCAAGAACGAGATGCCACCCACCACCCAGCCGGGCGAACGCTTCACGCTCATCGCCTACGGCATCGGGGCCATGGTCTACCGCCTCTTCCTCTTCCTCTCCATCACCATGTACGTCCTGGGCATGCTCTTCGCCCTCGGAGTCCTGCTGGCCATCTGGACCGGCGTCATGTGGTTCGTGCTCCCGCTCGGCAAGTTCGTCCACTGGCTCGCCAGCCACCAATCGCTGGCCGAGCACCGCGCCCGCGCCGTGCTCACCACCGTCGCCCTGGCGTCCGTCCTGCTCGTCGCGGTCGGCGCGATCCCCATGCCCGACCGACGCCGCGCTTCGGGCGTGGTCGTCAGCCTCACCGATCCCGGCGTGTTCTGCCGCGCCGACGGCTTCATCACCGCCGCCCACGTCCAGCCGGGCCAGTGGGTCCACGCCGGCGACCCCATCGTCACCCTCGAGAACCCCGAGTACCACTCGCGCCTCGAACTCCAGGAGGCCACCCTCCGCGAGAACCAGATCCTCCTCCGCCGCGCCACCCAGCAGAGCCCCGCCCAGGCCGACGTCGTCCGCCAACGCCTCGATGCCCTCGCCCAGCAGGGCGACTACCTCCGCCAGCGCCTCGAGCGCCTGGTCGTCCGCGCCCCACACGACGGCTTCGTCGTGGGCATGGACCCCTCAACCCTGATCGGCGCCTACGCACAGGAGGGCCAGGCGCTCTGCCAGATCGTCGACACCACCAACCTCCGCGTGGTCGCCAACCTCGCCCAGGACGAGGCCGCCTGGCACTTCGACATCGGGCGCGAGAACTACGACATCCAGATGCGGGTCTTCTCCGACCCCTTCCGCGTGTGGAAGGGCGCCGACACGCTGGTGATGCCCGCCGGGCAGTACCAGCTCCGCCACCCCGCACTCGGCTTCGCCGCCGGCGGCACCGTCCAGACCGACCCCCAGGACAACACCGGCACCCGCACCGTCCGCCCCCTCTTCGTCATGGAGGTCGCGCCCGAAATCGCCACCGACGAGCAGCGCGAGGCCTGGGCCGCCGTGCCCGGCCAGCGCGTCGCCCTCCGCTTCACGCTGCCCGACAGCCCCCTGCTCTTCCAGTGGATCGACCGCCTCCACAAGCTCATCCAGGGCAGGCCGCAGGTGTGAACCGGCGGCGGGACGCCCGGCCGGTTCGAGGGAGAATGCAGCGATGCTCCGCCTGCACGGGATCAACTTTGACCCCCACTCTGACCGAGCCCTACGCCCCCCGCCGCCTCGTGATCCGCTCGATCTCCCCGTCTCGATCCACCAGCACCTCATCCGCCTCGTGCAGAAACAGCCCGTGGTCAATCACCCCGGGCGTGTCGTTCAGCTCGCGGGCCAGCTCCTCCATGTCCCGCTCCTCCTCCAGCGTCACATCGATGATGATGTTCCCGTTGTCGGTGATGAACGGCTTGCCATCGATCTCGCGACGGCACACCCCCGTCAGCCCCATCTCCCGCAGCCGCGCCCGGATCGACGCGTACCCGAAGAACATGATCGCGATCGCCAACGAGTGGTTCTGCCCCAGGCGGTCCACCAGCTTGCTCTGGTCCACCATGTACACGCAGCGGTCGCTCGCCCACGCCACCATCCGCTCCCGCGTCATCGCCCCGCCCGCCCCCTTCAGCACGCGGCACTCCGGGTCCACCTCATCGGCCCCGTCGAACAGATAGTCCACCCGCTCCAGGTCCGCGAACTCGCCGATCGTCAGCCCGATCGACTGCGCGAACTTCGTCGTGTCCTCGCTGGTCGACACCAGCGCCACCTTCAGCCCCTCGGTCCTGATCCGCTCCCCCAGCGCGTGGATCACACGCTTGGACGTCCGACCCGTGCCCAGGCCCACCACCATCCCCGACTGGATCGGCCCGATCGTCGCCTGCGCCAGCGCGTCAGTCCCGTGGGCCGCCGGTCCATGCCTCGACGCGGGTTGTTGTGCCGAGCTACTCAAAGCGAATCCCCTGTGCCAGTGTGACCGTCTTGCCGAACCCGATCGTGCAGGTCTGCCGACGCATGTACGCCTGCCACGAGTTCGAACCCGCCTCGCGACCGCCGCCGACATCGCCGCGCACGCCGCCCATCGAAATACGA
>ENA-ORBV01012033-ORBV01012033.1-microbial-mat-metagenome-genome-assembly--contig:-NODE-12033-length-13433-cov-7.059524_pt1 | contig 13433 bp, 11 predicted proteins | sample MGYA00237777_ERZ505514 | MGnify/ENA primary metagenome ERZ505514 (study PRJEB26160, sample SAMN06269048) | microbial mat metagenome | isolation source: Oligotrophic lake microbial mat | place...
AGATAGACGATCCGCCGGCCCGTCGCGGCAATCGTCGCGGCCAACCCCGCCCATTTCGCGCTGGCGACCATGGTGTGGATGCGCAGCGCCGTCAGCAGCGCCGCGTCGCGCGCGGCCGCATGGCCGGCCGGCGTGCGCGGACCTTGCGGCGTGTAGATCACCCAGAAGCCGCCATCGAGCCCGCCCTCGACCATTCGCGGATGATCGACCTGCGTGAAATCGGCCCGCACGTCGTGGCGCTCCATGATGTTCCAACCCGGTTGGCGAAAATTGGCCGGCGTATCGAGGTGGGTGTCGAGCGTGAGCAAGCGCTCGTGGATCGCGCGCGGATCGGCGGCGGCGGCGAACGCGGGCGCGTGGGGCGCCACGGCGGCCAGTGCAAGGGCGAGGAAGCGGCGGAGCGGCGTGGGCATGACCACCATGCAAAACCGCCGGCCGGCCCCGACGCCATCCTTGTCTTGCGGTGAATCGCCGACCGTTTGGTTACGCAGCGCCGCGTAAAATCCCTTGTCGCCCTCGCCGATTTACCGCTCTGTGCCACCTTCACGTATGTCATCTCCCACCGTCGAAAACGTCGTCATCATCGGCACCGGCTGCGCCGGGCTCACCGCCGCCATCTACACCGCGCGCGCCAGCCTCAATCCCCTCGTCCTCGAGGGCCCGCTGCCCGGCGGCCAGCTCACGACGACCAGTGAGGTTGAGAATTTCCCCGGTTTCCCGCACGGCGTAGACGGCTTTCAGCTCACCCAAAACATGCGCGAGCAGGCCGTGCGCTTCGGCACCCGCTTCGAGCAGACCTTGGTGGACAAGGTCGATTTCAGCTCCACCCCCCGCAAACTGTTTTGCGGCGACCGCATGATCCTCGCCAAGTCCGTGATCATCGCCACCGGCGCCTCCCCGCGTCTCACCGGCATCCCCGGCGAAAAGGAACTCTACGGCGGCAAGGGCGTCACCACCTGCGCCACTTGCGACGGCGCCTTTTACCGGAATATGGAGGTTGCCGTGCTTGGCGGCGGCGACAGTGCCGCCGAGGAAGCGCTCTTTCTCACCCGCTTCGCCAGCAAGGTCTATATCGTCCACCGCCGCGACACCCTGCGCGCCTCCAAGATCATGGCCGACCGCGCGACCTCGCACGAAAAAATCCAGATGGTCTGGGACACCATCCCTGTCGAAGTTCTCGGCGTGCCCGAGGGCGCCGTCAGCGGCCTGAAGATTAAGAACGTCAAGACCGGCGCCGAGTCCGTCCTCCCCGTCAAAGGCATCTTCGTCGCCATCGGCCACATTCCCAACACCGGTCCCTTCACCCCGCCGCTCGCGGTGGACGAGGGCGGCTATTTCCTGCCGCAGCCCGGCTCGCAGGTGCAGACCAACGTCCCCGGCGTCTACGTCGCGGGCGATTGCTCCGATCATGTCTGGCGCCAGGCCATCACCGCCGCCGGCATGGGTTGTCAGGCCGCGATCGATGCCGAGCGCTGGCTCGCAGAACACAACGGTTGAGTCGGGACGAAGGGGCGACTTCCCAACAAAATAAGCCGACGAGCGTCCGTTCCCGCTGCATGACCGCCGCCCGTCTCCGCGCGCTGCACCGCGCCCTCGGCATCCCCGCCGACTACGGCCGCACCCGTCGGCTCCGCGCCTTTCGCGAGGCCACGGCGTCCGCTCTCGTCCGCATCGGACGCCACCCCGAGGACCACCGGCCCATCCGGCTTTCCCGGCCCGCCGCCGCCGCTTGGCAACGTATGCGCGACGACGCCGCCGCCGAAGGCATCACGCTTCTACCTCTGTCCGGCTTCCGCAGCGTCGCCCGCCAGACACGTATCATCCGCCAAAACCTCGCCGCCGGTCGCGATCGCTCCGAGCTCTTCCGCTACGTCGCCGCGCCCGGTTTCAGCGAGCACCACACCGGGCGCGCCATCGACATCGGCGAGCCCGCCGACACTTCCGTCGAGGTATCTTTCGCCCGCACCGCCGCCTTCCGCTGGCTCCGCCGCCACGCCGGCCGTTTCGGTTTCACCCTCTCCTTTCCCCGCCGCAATCCCCACGGCATCGCCTACGAGCCTTGGCACTGGTGCTGGCACCGGGCGGCGTAACACCGCGGTGGAACTTTCCATCGGGCCGATACCGACGGCCGTGAAAAATGGCCGGCCGCGCGGCGAATCCGACATCGGCCCTCGAATCGACCCCGAAAAGAGACGAATAAAACCCCGGGCGTTCTCGCGGGCATTTTCACCGATCATACGGGAGGCCCGATGCGATCAAACGAAATGCCCCGGTGCCTTTTTCCCACCGCAGAGCCGGGATTAAGCTCAGAACCGACCCCCTCCGAACTCTGCGCCCCCTTTCCGGCTCTGCGGTGCGACATCCGGTTCCCTTTGAAGGCGATGCCGCCGCGAGCTCCGGCTGCGATCCGTTGCCGACCGCCTTCGAGCCCCTCGCGCAGGGGTCGGCAGCCGGCACGCTCGCGCCGCTCGGGTCTGTCGATCCGACCAAGCCACTTAAATCTAGCTTCACCTAAATCACGGATTATTTCCGATCCGCATCCTCCATCGGCCGGGGCGCTCGCTCCCGGCTGATTTTCAACCCCGCGCTTTCACCGCAGCGATGCGCCCCCACCTCGGCCTCATCGCCACCCTCCCGCTCGTTTCGCCGTTCGCCGCCGATCCCGCCCCGCCTATCGAGGCGGACCGACCGACAACCGCCACGGCCCACACTATCGCGTGGGCGGGGGCCAAGGCTGGTTCTTCATCACGGAGCTCGCTTACGCCCCTGCGGCCGGTCCGACCCGCCTCAAGCTCGGCCTCTGGCACCACACCGCGACCTTCGGCGACGATATCTCTGCCCGCTTCGGCGGCGCGCCGTCGGATCGCAACGCGCTCGCTTGGGCATTCGACGCCGGCCTCGCCTGGACGGGCTGCATCCCCGGTCGCCCTGCCGACATCGCCACGCTTGGCTTCGCCCGCGCAACCTTCGGTTCCCGCTACGCCGAAAACGCACGGCTCATCCACCCCTCCGCGTCACGCATCAGCACGGAGCAAGTCGTCGAGCTCAGCTACACCGCCCCACTCGGCGACCGCTTCAGTCTCAAGTCCGGCCTCCAATCCATCCGCCACCCCGGCGGCATTTCCGCCCTGCCGGCCGCCGTTCTCGTGATGCTCCGGTTCAACGCCGGGTTTTGACCTCGCCGATCCAGGCTTCTCCCTTTCGCCGGCGGCCGATTCAAGGACGCCTTGTTGCTGTTTGGCCAACGAAAGGCCACGCCGGCGCATCCTCAACGAACTCAATTTGGAATTATTCCAATTAGCTCTTGCACATTAGAACCATTCCAATTGGTTGCCGCCTCCTCCAAAATGTCCTCCCCCGCCATCACCACCCCAGAATCAGCCGGGCTCGCCCAACGCCTCGCCGACAGCGGCCTGCGCTCCACCCCTCAACGCGAGGTCGTTTACGATATTTTGCTCAAGCGCCGCGATCATCCCACCGCCGACGAAGTCTTCACCCGCGTGAAGCCCGAGTTGCCCGGTATCTCGCTCGCTACCGTCTACAACTGCCTTGAGACGCTCGTGCAGTGCGACTTGGTCCGGGCGGTCAACTTCGAGCGCGGCCCCACCCGCTACTGCCCAAATCAGGCTCCTCACGCCCATTTCCACGATGAATCCACGGGCCAGACCCATGACGTCGATCTGCCGCCTGCGATTTTCGCCAAACTGAAGGCCGCCCTGCCGACCGGCTTCGACGCCGAGGCCGTCGAAATCACCTTCCGCGGCAAAGCCACCAAGTCCGCACGCTGATCGTCCGTCTTTTTCCTCCTTTCCAGCTTTCCACATTCAATTTCCGACATGAGCCAACTCGAAATCAAAGACCTGCACATCAGCATCGGCGACAAACCGATCGTCAAGGGCCTCACCCTCACGATCCGTAGCGGTGAGGTCCACGCCGTCATGGGGCCCAACGGCACCGGCAAGTCGACCCTCTCAAAGGCCATCGCCGGCCACCCCGATTACACGATCACTTCCGGCGACGTTCTCCTCGACGGGGTTTCCATTCTTGAGCAGGAAGCCGACGAACGCGCCCGCGCCGGCGTCTTCCTCGCCTTCCAATACCCGAGCGAGATCCCCGGCGTCTCCATCGCCAACTTCCTCCGCGCCGCCCTCCAAGCCCGCCTTGCCGACGGCGAAGAGATCGACGCCTCGGCCTACTACAAGCGCCTCTACGCCAAGATGGACCTCCTGAAGATCGACCGGAAGTTCACCTCCCGCGCCGTCAACGACGGCTTCTCCGGCGGCGAGAAGAAACGCTGCGAGATTCTCCAGATGGCCATGCTCGAGCCCAAGTTCGCCCTCATGGACGAGACCGACTCCGGCCTCGATATCGACGCCCTCCGCATCGTCGCCGACGGCGTCAACACCATGCGCGGCCCGAATCTCGGCGTCCTCCTCATCACCCATTACCAACGCCTCCTCGACTACATCGTTCCCGACCACGTCCATGTCATGTATGACGGCCGCATCGTGAGATCCGGCGACAAATCCCTCGCCCTCGAGCTCGAGGCCAAGGGCTACGACTGGATCAAAAAAGAACTGGCCGAGGTCACCGCTTAAACTCTCGCCCATAGGAGCCTGCTTGCAGGCGAATCCTCAACTTCCACCCGTAGCGATCCCTCAACCATCGCCTGCAAGCAGGCTCCTACGAAACCACTCCGACCATGAAACCACCGACCGATACCGACACCCTTTTCGCTCCATCCGCCCTCGACCTCGCGCCCGACACCGCCGTGATGGAAAATCCCGCCGTCGGCATCGACCAGACCGCCGGCAATTTCTCCTATAAAGTCGACTACGCCTTCGACGCCGGCACCGGCCTCAGCGAAGACACCGTCCGCTACATCAGCTCCGTCAAGAAGGAGGCTCCGTGGATTCTCGAGTTCCGCCTCAAGGCTCTCCAGAAATTCTTCTCGATGCCCATGCCCACGCACTGGGCGACGAAGGATCTCGAGAACATCGATTTCCAAAAAATCCGCTATTACCTCTCGCAGGGCCAGACGCCGAAACGCACGTGGGACGAGGTTCCCGACGATATCAAGAGGACCTTCGAGCGCCTCGGCATCCCCGAGCAGGAGCGCAAGTTCCTCGCCGGTGTCGAAGCCCAGTTCGACTCCGAAGCCGCCTACTCCAACATCAAGGACATCGTCGCGAAGCAGGGCGTCATCTTCGTCAACTCCACCGAAGGCCTGCGCGAGCATCCCGAACTCTTCAGGAAATTCTTCGGCAAGGTCATCCCCACCGGTGACAATAAATTCTCCGCGCTCAACAGCGCCGTGTTCTCCGGCGGCTCCTTCATCTACGTCCCGAAGGGCGTGAAGGTCGCCCAGCCGCTCCAGGCTTACTTCCGCATCAACGCCGAAAACTTCGGCCAGTTCGAGCGCACCCTCATCATCGCCGACGAGGGCGCCGAGGTCACCTACATGGAAGGCTGCACCGCGCCGAAATTCTCCACCTCGACGCTCCACAGCGCCGTCGTCGAACTCGTCGCGCTCAAGGGCGCCAAGATCCAATACATCACCGTCCAGAACTGGGCCAACAACGTCTTCAATCTCGTCACCAAGCGCGGCATCGCCCACGAGGACGCCGAGATCAAATGGATCGACTGCAACATCGGCAGCCGCCTCACGATGAAGTATCCCGGCGTCGTCCTGAAGGGCGAACGCGCCCGCGGCGAAGTCATCTCCATCGCCCTCGCCAACGACGGCCAACATCAGGATACCGGCGCGAAGATGATTCACGCCGCCAACAACACGACGTCCAACATCGTCGCCAAATCCATCAGCGTCGGCCAGGGCCGCAGCACCTATCGCGGCGTCGTCCACATCCCGAAACACCTCAAGGGCTGCAAAAACAACACCGAGTGCGACGCGCTCCTCATCAACTCCAACAGCCGCACCGACACCTATCCCGCCATCACCGTGCGCGGCGACAAGAACTCCACGCAGCACGAAGCCAGCGTCTCCAAGGTTTCCGCAGACATGATCTTCTACATGCAGCAGCGCGGCCTCACCGAAGCGCAGGCCATGAGCCTCGCCGTGAACGGATTCATCAACGACCTCGCCCGCCAATTCCCCATGGAATACAGCGTGGAACTCAAACGCCTCATCGACCTGGAAATGGAAGGCAGCGTCGGCTGATCCCACTTGTAGGAGCCTGCTTGCAGGCGATTCCGAATCGCGCGCGAGCGCGCTCCTACCTTCGCAGATTCCCATCATGTCCTCTGTCCTTTCCGCTCCCGCTTCCCTCGTCGGCGCCTTCACACCCGAGGCCTTTGCCACGCATCTCGCCGGCCTCCCGCCCACGCTCCCCGCGTGGTGGATCGCCCGCAAGCGCGCCGCCTACGAACGCTTCGCCTCCCTCCCGCTCCCCGCTCGCACCGACGAGTTTTGGCGCTTCAGCAACATCGGGACGCTCAAGCTCGACGGTTTCACGCTTCCCGTAGGCAGCTCGCTTGCGAGCGCTCCCCCGCACGCGCCCGTCGGCATACCCGAGGCCGCCACGCTCGTCTTCGCCAACGGCCGCCTTCATTCCCATAAGCCGCTCGCCGCCGAACTCTCCGCGCGCGGCGTCATCGTCGACACGCTCCAAAACGCCCTCGTCCATCACGAGGCCCTCGTCCGCGAGCATCTCCTCGCCCAGCCGCCCAAACTCGGCTCCGCCAAATTCACCGCTCTCCATGAAGCCTTCCTCGACGACGGCGCCTTCATCTTCCTCCCGCGCGGGGTCGAACTGGAGCACCCCATCGGAATCTTCAGCTACGCCCTCGGTGCCACCGCCGCTGTCTTCCCCCACACGCTCGTGGTCGCCGCGGAAAACGCCCGGGCAACCGTCGTCGAATATTTCGGCTCCGACGCCGACACCCACGCCCAGTTCGCCGCCGGTGCCAACGATCTCTACGCCGGTCACGGCGCCCAACTCAACTACATCGGCAAACAGGATTGGAGCCGTGCCGCCCTCTCCTTCCAATCCAACTCCACGGTTGTCCGCCGCGACGCCCGCGTGCAGTCGCTCAACGTCCACCTCGGCGCCCGCCAGGCCCGCCACGAGTCGCTCTCGCAACTCGCCGCCCCCGGCGCGTTCTCCGAAATGCTCGCCCTTACCGTGGCCGACAGCGGCCAGGAGTTCGACCAGCGCACGCTCCAGATTCATCAAGCGCCGAATACGAAATCCGACCTCCTCTATAAGAACGCCCTGCGCGGCACCGCGAAGACGATTTTCTCCGGCCTGATCGTCGTCGATCCCGACGCCCAGAAAACCGACGCCTACCAGTCGAACCGCAATCTCATGCTCAGCGACGAGGCCGAAGCCTGTTCGCTCCCCGGCCTCGAAATCCAGGCCAACGACGTCCGTTGCACGCACGGCGCGACGTCCTCGCGCATCGATCCCGAACAGGAGTTCTATCTTCGGTCCCGCGGCATCGCAAAGCAGCAGGCCGAAGAACTTCTCACCTTCGGCTTCTTCGAAGAGGCGCTCAACCGGCTGACCAACGACGACCTCCACGAAGCCCTCCGCGTTCTCATCCGGACAAAGTTTAAAAAGTAATGTGGAAAGAGGGTGTCCAGGAACCGAGGCAAGTCGTCCCGCGCCTCCCTCCGCTTCTCCCGTTCCGTTCCCGCTTTCCTGATTTCCACATTTAGCCCCCTTCCTTCCATGGCCAACACCGACCGCACCCTCGCCCGCGAAGTCATCGCCACGCAGATTCCCTCCGGCGACAAGCACACCCTCGCCGCCGGCACCAAACTCTTCATCCACCAGACGCTCGGCGGTGCCTTCACCGTGCAGACCGATTTCGGTCTCTTCCGCATCGACGGCAAAGACGGCGATGCCCTCGGCGAGCAAGCCGCCGATCACTCCGTGAAGGCCGCCACCCTCGCGGGCGGCGCCCCCGACCCCGCCGCGATCTGGGATCAACTCAAGCGCGTCTACGATCCGGAGATCCCCGTCAACATCGTGGACCTCGGCCTCGTTTACTCGATGGACGTCGAGCAAAAAGACGAGACCACGCCGCCCACCTATCAGGTCAACGTCGCCATGACGCTCACCGCCCCCGGTTGCGGCATGGGTCCGGCGATCGCCGAAGATGCGAAGACCAAAATTCTCCTCGTCCCCGGAGTAACCGCCGCCGACGTCCGCATCACCTGGGAGCCCTCTTGGAATCAGTCGATGATCAGCGAAGAGGGTAAAATGAAGCTGGGTTTGATCTGAACCAAAGGCCGGCTGAAGGATGCGGAAACTCCGGATGGGGCATACGCCCACCCGTAATCTCCGCGAAAATTTCCCAATCTGCGCCGAGCGGACGCGGCGTCGTGAAGCGGCGCAGGCGACGGATCCGAAATCCATCGAGAGTCCGGTTTCACGTGGTTTCAACGCCGGCCGAAATATCGGCGGACATTCCCGTTCGACCGAGAGGCTCCGGTCTTTTGGCCAAGGCTCGCTTCCCTTTCCAGACTCGGCGTTTGCTTCTCCTAGGCCTAACCTCCCTCCGATGACTCCGCCCCATCCCACCGTCTCGCGCGTCCGCCAAATCGGATTTTTTCTCGGTCTCGCCGCCTTTGCCGTTTTATTTTGGGTCTGGGGCGGACCGCCGGGCAAGCCCCTGATCGGTTCCATGGCGGCGGTCGCCGCGCTCATGTCGATCTGGTGGATGACCGAGGCCGCACCTCTCGCCGTCACGTCCATGCTGCCGCTCGTCCTGTTTCCGCTCCTCGGCATCTCGGATGCGCGCAAGACGCCGCTCAATTATTTCAACGAGATAATCGTTTTGTATCTCGGCGGCTTCTTCGTCGCGTTGGCGATGGAGCAATGGAATCTCCACAAGCGGGTGGCGCTGACCTTGCTCAACCGCGCCGGCACCACGCCCGGGGCGGTGATCGGCGGATTCCTGCTCGCCTCCGCATTGCTCTCGATGTGGATCTCCAACACGGCGACCGCGCTGATGATGCTGCCCATCGGGATCGCCGTCTCGTTCAAACTCGAGGAGACCTTCGGCGCCGCCCGAGCGCGGCCGCTCGCGCTGGGCATCATGCTGGCCATCGCCTACGGCTGTTCCATTGGCGGCGTCGCGACCCTGGTGGGCACACCCACAAACCTCGCCTTTCTCAAGATCTACCGCGACACGTTCCCTTTGGCGCCGGCGATATCGTTCGGCGATTGGATGCTTTACGCCACGCCGCTCGCCGCCGTCCTCCTCGCCGCGACTTGGTTTCTGCTCGCCCGCGTGTTTTGCCGTTGCGACGCGGGGTTGAAACTCGACCGGTCCGTAGTCCGCTCGGAGCTGCGCGAGCTTGGGCCGATGGGCTCGGAACAGAAAATTGTCTCGGTGCTGTTTGTCGCTCTGGCCGTGCTTTGGGTCTTTCGCAGCGACCTCGATCTCGGTGTGCTGACGATTCGCGGCTGGAGCAACTTACACCCGGCGTTGGGCAAGCTCGACGACGGCACGACCGCTCTGATGCTCTCGCTCCTGCTGTTCTTCATCCCGGCCCGCACCAAACCGGGCCACGCGCTCCTCGATGGCAGCGCCGTCACCAAGGTGCCGTGGGACATCCTTCTGCTCTTCGGCGGAGGCTTCGCCCTCGCTTCGGGATTCGTTTCCACGGGCCTTTCGCTCCACCTTGCCGCAGCGCTGCAGGGCGTCGGCCATTTGCCGGAGATCGGACTTTTGTTGCTCGTCTGCCTCCTCGTCACTTTTCTCACCGAGCTGACCTCCAACGTCGCCACGGCGACGATGTTCCTGCCGATCCTCGCCGCTTGGGCCGTAGCCGAGAACATCCATCCTCTGATTCTTATGATTCCCTGCGCGGTCTCCGCTTCGATGGCCTTCATGCTGCCGGTCGCGACTCCGCCCAACGCCATTGTGTTTTCCAGCCGGCGCGTGCGGATCGCCGAGATGGCGAAGGTGGGACTCGTGCTCAATCTCATCGGCGTCGTCGTGATCGCGGTATTCTCCCAGACGCTGCTGCCGCTGATCATGAAGTTCGACCCGCAGACCGTCCCGGTCTGGGCGCTGCCGAAGTGACGGGCTTGAACCTACCCGCTGCCCGTCGTTTCACGCCGGGGAGACCGCGATCCCGACGGTTTCTCCGATAGCGATCCGGCAGGCGAAAAAACACCGCATCGCCACGATTCCCGGGCACGGCATCGGCAAGGGCGTCGTTGCGGTTGGCGACATGGGGCTCGGCGCGTTCGTCAAGCGAAACGGTTTGGTTTTCGCCCGGGGCGTGCGCCCGCAGAGCTGCGATTTTTTGGCAAAAACCGGACACATGGTGCCGGCGGCCGTGCGCGCGAAAATGCGGTATCACGACACCGTCTACGCCGGGGCGGCTGGATCGCCCGGTGCGCCGGGCCCTATCCCGCTTTGGGGCCCGCCCGCCTCGAAGACGTCCCGGCGCTTCAATCCCTCCCTCGTGGGACTCTGCCTCAGCGCGCTCGCCTTGGCCAACGAACGACGGACCAGGGAAACCTCCTGGAATCAGTCGATGATCAGCGAAGAGGGCAAAATGAAGCTGGGGCTGATCTGAGCTTTCCCTGCGCGGGAATCTGCCGCGGGGTCCGCCTAGAGCCTATCCGAACAACCCAAAATACGTTCCGGGTAGGCCAGCGCGCTTGCGCGCGCTCCGGTCGCGTTACGGGCGGGCGCAAGCGCGCCGGTCTACGGCGCGTTGATTTTCGGGTAGGCTTGAGGTTCGGCGCGCCACTTCGAGGGCCGGCACAGACGTGCTCTTGGCGAGCACCGCTTGGACTTTGAGAATCTCCAGCGCGATTTCTTCGCGCTGTGTCTTGAGGTTACCTTGCAAACCGGCGTCCCACTTCTCGCGGCCTGCCATCGCGATTCGGTCATCGATCCAAACAATCTGGTGCTGCATACGCATCAGCTCCTCCGTTGGCTTGTAGAGCGCCGGATCACGCGACTGGATCCACATCATCACGAAGATAAAGACGGCGACGGCGAACCCCACGAGGACTGCGAAGACTTCTGGCATGGCGGGAAAGTTTCGGGAAAGCATCACCGGATCACCCCGGTTTTAGCGACTCCGGATCAGCACCGTTCGGCAGGTATTCGGCCTTATACTTTCCTCCATCAGATCGGTATAGGCGGACCCTTTTGGCTCGGCCTCGCTGAAAACCAAGCTCCTCTTCCTCTGCTCGCGGAACCAATGGCGCAGCCCCACCGCCGAGGCGCTTTTCCGCGATCATCCGCGCTACGAGGCGCGCTCCGCCGGCACCGAGAACCCCGCCCGCAGCAAACTCACCGCCGGACACGTGGACCGGGCCGATCTGATTTTCTGCATGGAAGGAAAAAGGCCGCCCGCGTGGGGAAAAAGTTTTCCGACGAGCTCGGAGAAAACCCCTCGTCGTGCTCCGCATACCCGACGACTACCTGGGCGGCGGCCCCGCACTCATCACCCTCCTCGAGTCCGAGCTTGGCGCTTACATCCGACTCTAGTCCGCCCTGTGCCAACCGCTCGCGCCGAGAGAGATTTTGCCGCCGAGCCAAGATCGGAGCGCGCCGCAACCTACACCGATATCTCCAGTTTTTCCGGATTCGCAGAGCTCGCCACGACACCCTTTAGCTCCCGTCTCTTGCCCGTTTCCGGCTCCGACAGTCGCAGCGTATACTTACCTTCCGCGAAGACGTGCGGACGCCAACTCACACCCCGCATCCTGAGCATATAAATCGTCTCGCCCGTCGCTTCCTCGATCACCTCCAACACCGGTCGGGTCGCCCCACGCACCGTCACCTCGGGCAGGTGCGCGACCGCCGCCCGGCCGTAGTTATCGAGCTGCGTCACTACCACCGGCCATCCGGGAAACTGCGAACCTGCCTCCAACGGATCGGCCAACAGCGACCAACACTCGATCGAGATCGTCCGGGCCGCCTTGTCGAAGCGCACCAAGCCATACCCCGCCGCCTTGTCCACTTCGGCCGCCAGCACTCCGGGGCGGAATTTCTCCTGCGGATTGGCGCAGGCGAGCACCGTGAGCGGATGGCCGAACCTGTCGCGATAGTCACCCATCGTCCGGTCAACACCGTCGGGCCGGAATCGCCGCGAATAGAGGTTGTTCACCGCCGGAGCCGCGAACGCCACCCCGGCGTCGCGGTGAGCGTCCACGCCGTAGTGGACCACCGCCGGCAGGTGCTGGTCGCCCGCGAGGTGAAAGGCAAAGGCCCGGCGCAACTCCCGCACCGCCGCGTTACGCGCCGTCTGCGGCCACGCATTGGAATCATAGTCGGCCACGAGGTAATCGTTCCTCGGACCGTGGTGGGTCGCCATCGCCGTAAAAATCGTCTGCGAGATAACCGCCTTCATTTCGGCCCCGCGCCAATCTTTCACCCATCCGCGCAAAAACTCCATCTGCGGCGCGCCGAGAAGTTCGAGTTCCGCGAGATCGGCCGACTTCGGGTCGAAATTCGGGTCGATGACGTGATCCGCCCGACCGCTGGTCGTCGGCGGGACCTTTCCGTCGGGTGCCGATTTATATTGGCGGTCCGCCAGCAGGGCGAAGCTCATCCCGCCATAAACCAGCGCACCATAATAGCCGGTGATGCCTTGCTTCCCGGGTTTGGCCAACGAGTCCGGATGATGCGCGGTCTGCATGCGGTGAACGGTGTTCACGAAGTCGGCGGTCATCTTGTAGCCGCCTTTCGACTCGGCGATGCCATCCTGCCCGGGCGCAGCCGCTCCGCCTTCGCCCCAGAGGTTGCCGTGATACACGTCGTGATCGTCGGGCAGCGAAATGCTCGGCCGGTCCTTCAGGATCTCGCGCCAAGTCCAGCCGTGCATCGCCCACTTGCGCAGCACATCGAGCGCCGAGGCGTCGCCGCCGCTGCGGTTCACCCCGTAGCCGCCGGTCGACTCGTAGTATTGGTCGCCGGTGAACGCCACGAGGTCGGGATTCAATTTCGCCAGGGCGGCGGCGGCGGCCGTGTTGGGAAACGCAAAGTGCGCGTTGCAGGAAAGGTCCGCGACCGTGAGCTGGGCGCGGTCCACCGGATCGCGCCGCACCACGCCTTCGAGGAACTGCTCCGTCGCGCTTCCATCGGTGCGCCGCAGCGCGATGGCCAGCCGGTAGGGCGTATCCGCGCGGTCGTCCCATCGCTCCACGCGCAACAAGGCCGTCCGCGCCGCCGGGTCCATGGTCGCGCTGGTGATCGTCGTCCACGTTCCGGATTGTTTCACCTGAAGGCGCACGGTGCGGTCATCGGCGGCCCCCAGCGGCGGGAGCTGCACGGTCATCTTCAACGTCCGCTCGTGGAGCGTGTAGAGATTGAACCAAAACGGACCGAAGGCCCGGTTGTCGTTGGTCGCGATCTTCTCGCCGGTAATCCGCCAGTCGGAAAACCACCTGTCTCTTATACACATCTGACGCTGCCGACGAATAGAGAGGTGTAGA
>ENA-ORBV01012034-ORBV01012034.1-microbial-mat-metagenome-genome-assembly--contig:-NODE-12034-length-13433-cov-4.852276_pt1 | contig 13433 bp, 10 predicted proteins | sample MGYA00237777_ERZ505514 | MGnify/ENA primary metagenome ERZ505514 (study PRJEB26160, sample SAMN06269048) | microbial mat metagenome | isolation source: Oligotrophic lake microbial mat | place...
TAATGATACGGCGACCACCGAGATCTACACCTCTCTATTCGTCGGCAGCGTCAGATGTGTATAAGAGACAGGAACCCTGTACGATATGCGGATCGCGGTCGCGCACGCCCAGCGTGCGGTATTTCTTGACTCGTTCACGCAGAGCCATGACGCCGTCGATGAGCGCCTCGGGGCGGGGCGGGCAGCCAGGGATGTAGATGTCGACCGGAACGTACTTGTCGACGCCGTTGAGCACCGAGTAGCTCCACTTGCTGAACGGCCCGCCGCTATTGGCGCAGCTGCCCATCGAAACGACCCAGCGCGGCTCGGTCATCTGCTCCCACAGGGTTCGCACACGACTGGCCATCTTGTGGGTGATGGTGCCGGCGACGATCATCAGGTCGCTCTGGCGCGGCGTGGCGCGTGGGATCATGCCGAGGCGGTCAATGTCGTAGCGCGGTCCGCCGGTCTGCATCAGTTCGATGCCACAGCAGGCGGTAGCGAACAGTAGATAGAACAGCGAGTTCTCCTTGCCCCAGGCAAGGAACTCATCGATCGATGTGGTAAAGACGTGTTCGTCAGCGCCATTGCCGGGCTTGGTGATGTCAGTCATCGGACACCTTCTTATCCCAGATGAATCCGCCTCCCGCCGCTACCCACGCCAAGCCGACGGCAAGTGTAGCGGTGAATGCGGTGATCTCGATGAAGGCGGCCAGGGCATGACCGTTACCGATCCAATCCAGGCAGCGCGGCAGGATTGGCCACAGCAGTGCCAATTCGACGTCGAAGATGATGAAGGTCAGGGCGACGATGGTGAAGCGGTTGTTGAAGCGGAACCAGGCCGAACCGACCGGGGCTTCGCCGCACTCATAGGTGGTCAGCCGCTGTTTGCTGTCGGCGATGCGATCGACCACCCGGGTGACCAGTCGGACCACCAACAGGGCTCCGCCTACTACGGCACCCGCAAGAAGGCCGACCACGGCAACGCTAATCCATGATCCATAAGGACTTGCGGCGACTGTGGTGGCGCTACTCAGAGTGTTGGTGATGGCGTCCATGCGAGATCGGAGGGTGGAAGCCTAGATGGCATGCGCAGTGTGCAAGACCCCCAGGGATTGCCTGCGTAAAGTTGGTCAGTCCGACATGCATTCGGCGTATAGTTGGCCGAACCATGCCCGTCGTTGCGTGGATCGGGGGAAGTCCGATGCGTCTTGGACATGATGACAAACAGACATGAAAATCCTTTTGTCGATGAGGGGGTTGGGAGCGAAGGTGTGGTCGGACACCTGCAAGGAGCCGCCCATGGCAGCCGCCGCCCCAGCCGATCTCGCCACCATAGCCAAGAAGTGGAAGGACAAGCGTGGCAGCCTGATCATGGCTCTGCACGACCTCCAAGGACGCTACGGCTATGTGCCGCGCGATGCCGCCCAGGAACTGGGCAAGCTCATGGATGTGCCCCTCGCACGCATCTATGAGGTCATCACCTTTTACAATTACTTCAAACTTGAGGCCCCGGGCAGGAACATCATCTCGGTGTGCATGGGCACCGCGTGCTACCTGAAGGGTGCGCCCGAGATCGTCGCCAAGCTCTCCGAGAAGTTCAGCGTTAAGGCTGGCGAGACGACCCCAGACAAGATGTTCCATCTTCAACAGGTTCGCTGCATCGGTTGCTGCGGCCTCGCCCCGGTCGTCACCGTCAATGAGAAGGTGCTGGCCAAGGTCAAGGCAGCTGACGTCATCGACCAAGTCTACGCCTGCGCCGTAAAGGGAGCCTGACCCATGCCCAAGTTCACCCCCGCCGAACTCGACGCCCACAAGGCCAAGCTGTTGGCTGCGGCCAAGAAAAAGGCGATCATCAAGGTCGGCCTCAACACCTGTGGCGATGCTGCCGGCGCCTTGCCGGTGATGCTGGCCATCAAGGAGGCCGTGGCCAAGGCCGGCGTCGACGCCCAGATCGTCAAGACCGGCTGTGCCGGTATGTGCGGCATCGAGCCACTGGTCGAAGTCAGCATTGGTGGCGCGCCCGCCACCATGTACGGCCAAGTGACGGCTGAGGCCGCTCGTGAGATCGTCGAGAAGCATGTCGTTGGCGGCAAGGTCGTCGAAGCCTTCAAGGTGCCGTCGATCGCCGAGATGAGCTCAGATAAGCCGGTTGCCGGCAAGCAGTACCGCATCGTCCTGCGCAACTGCGGCGTGATCGACCCGGAAAGCCTGGACGAGTACATCGCCCGCGATGGCTACCAGGCGCTCAAGCAGACCCTCACCGCGATGACCGGCGAGCAGGTCATCGCCGAGTTGGAGACAGCTGGCCTGCGCGGTCGCGGTGGCGCTGGATTCCCGACTTTCATGAAGTGGAAGCTCACCCGCGCCAGTCGGCCCGGCGAGCAGAAGTATATCATCTGCAATGGCGATGAAGGGGACCCAGGTGCCTACATGGACCGCTCGGTCCTCGAAGGCGATCCACATGCCGTAATCGAAGGCATGATCATCGGCGGCTGGGTCATCGGTGCCAGCAAGGGCATCTTCTACATCCGCGCCGAATACCCGCTCGCCATTGAGCGCATCGAGAAGGCGATCAAGCAGGCGCGCGCTAACGGCCTGCTCGGCACCAACATCCTCGGCACCGGCTTCGACTTCGACCTCGAAGTCCGCCTAGGCGCTGGCGCGTTCGTCTGCGGTGAAGAGACGGCTCTGATCGCTTCGATCGAAGGCAAGCGCGGCACCCCGCGTCCACGTCCGCCCTATCCGGCGCAGAAGGGCCTGTGGGACCAGCCCACCATGGTCAACAACGTCGAGACGCTGGCCAACATCGCGCAGATCGTCCTGCGCGGCGGCAGCTGGTTCGGCGCCATCGGCGTCGGTCGTTCGAAGGGCACCAAAGTCTTCGCCGTCACCGGCAAGGTCAAGAACCCCGGCCTGATCGAGATCCCGATGGGCACCACCCTACGTCAGGTGGTGATGGACATCTGCGGCGGCACCACCACCGGCAAGCCGGTGAAAGCGGTGCAGACCGGCGGCCCGTCCGGCGGCCTCATCCCGGCCAGCCTGCTCGATACTCCGATCACCTACGAGGACCTGCAGAAGCTGGGTTCGATCATGGGTTCGGGCGGCATGATCGTGATGGACGAGAGCGACAACACGGTTGACCTCTCGCGCTTCTACCTCGACTTCTCGATCGACGAAAGCTGCGGCAAGTGCGCGCCATGCCGTATCGGCGGCACGCAGATGCTGCGTACGATCGACAAGATCGCCGAGCGTAAGGGTACGGCCGCGGACATCGCCAAGATCAAGCGCATCGCCCTGACTATGCAGCGCGGTTCGTTGTGCGCGCTGGGCCAGACCACGCCGAATCCGGTGCTGTCAGCCTTGCGCTACTTCGAGTCCGAGTGGACCGAACGTCTCCTGCCCGCGGTCAAGAAATAACCCTCAGCGAATACGAAGGAACCGACCATGACGGTCAAGGCCATCATCAACGGACTCCCGGTCGAAGTCGCCGAGGGCACCTCCATTCTTGAAGCGGCACGCAAAGTGTCGGTCAAGATCCCGGCGCTGTGCAAGCACCCGGATCTCGACCACACTGCAGCCTGCGGCATCTGCATCGTGCGCATCAAAGCGACCGGGCGAACCCTGCGTGCCTGCTGCACGCCGCTGGAAAACGGCATGGACGTGGTCACCCACGATCCCGAGATCGTCACTGTGCGGCGTGGCATCGTCGAGATGATCATGTCAAAGCATCCTAACGAGTGCGTGACCTGCGCCCGCAGCCAGAATTGCGAACTGCAGACGATGTGTGCGGACTTCAATATCAACACCACCGATCTCGACAATCTGGTGCCGAACATCCCGTTGGATGACAGCACCAAAGCGATCACCCTCGATGCGCGCAAGTGCATCTCGTGCGGCCGCTGCATCCAGGTCTGCCAAGAGAACCAGAATGTCTGGGCCCTGACTTTCATGGAGCGCGGCATCTCGACCCGCATCGCCCCGGCCGGCGACATCAGCCTGGCGGAAAGCCCGTGCGTCAAGTGCGGTCAGTGCAGCGCGCACTGCCCGACCGGCGCGATCGTCGAGTATGACGAGGGCCCGGCGGTGTGGGACAAGCTCGCTGATCCTGAGTTGCACTGCGTGGTGCAGATCGCCCCGGCAGTGCGCGTCGCCATCGGCGAGGCGTTCGGCTTCAAGCCGGGCACCAACCTGACCGGCAAGATCTATGCGGCCCTGCGTCGCATGGGATTCAAGGCGATCTTCGACACCAACTTCGGCGCTGACCTGACTATTCTCGAAGAGGGTTCGGAGTTCGTCGAACGTTTCGCCCACGGCAAGGGCGTGCTACCGCTGATCACCAGTTGCTGCCCGGCCTGGGTCGACTTCATGGAGAAGTACCACAGCGACATGATCCCGCACTTCTCGTCGTGCAAATCCCCGCACGAGATGGTCGGCGCGCTCTCCAAGACGTACTATGCCGAGAAGATCAAGATCGACGCTAAGAAGATCTATATGGTCTCGGTCATGCCTTGCACGGCCAAGAAGTACGAAATACAGCGCAGCGATGACATGAAGTCATCCGGCTACCAGGATGTCGACGTGTCGATCACCACGCGCGAACTCGCGCGCATGATCAAGCAGGCCGGCATCGACATGCAGGCCATCCCCGAAGAGCAGCCGGACCACTTGCTTGGCGCCTATTCAGGCGCAGGTACTATCTTCGGCGCTACCGGCGGCGTGATGGAAGCAGCGATCCGCACGGCGCTGAAACTGGTCACCGGCCAGAACCCGCCGCGGGCAGAGTTTGAGGTCACCCGCGGGCTCAAGGGCGTCAAGGAAGGCGTACTCGAAGTTGCCGGCAAGCAGGTGAAGATCGCGGTTGCGCATGGACTCGGCAACGTCGAGTACGTGATCAACAAGGTGCGCGAGGCCAAGTTGAAGGGCGAGCCACCTCCGTGGGACTTCATTGAAGTGATGGCCTGCCCCGGTGGCTGTGTCGGTGGCGGCGGCCAGCCCTACGGCGTGACTGACGAACTGCGTATCGCCCGCGCCAAGGGACTGTACCAGGAGGATCAGGCGGGCATGTGGCGCTGCAGTCACGACAACCCCTACATCCAGAAGCTCTACGACGAGTTCCTTGGCAAGCCGCTGTCGGAGAAGAGCCACCACCTGCTCCACACGCACTATACGGCGCGTCCGCTGTATCAGCGGTAGCAGGGACCGCCGTCCGGGGTCTGGGATCCGGATTCCGGAACGGCAGTACACGATAGGCCAGCGCGATCCGCGTTGGCCTTCGTCGTCGAGTTGCTACATGGAACATACCAGTGTCCGGACCCCGGATCCTGGGAGCCCGGACCCCAGACCAGGAACAGCCCATGCCCATCATTCTTGTCGCACCCGCCGGCCGCAATGTCGGACTCACCTCGGTCTGCCTCGGTCTGGTGCATGCGTTCGAACGGCGTGGGGTTCGAGTGGCCTTCGCCAAACCGATCGCCCAACCTGCGGACGGCACAGCCGACCGTTCACGGGCCCTGGTATCGGCTGGTACCCATCTGCTGCCGCCTGAGCCGATCGCCCGGGTGGTTGCCGACGAGATGCTGGGCGACAAGCGCGACCAGGATCTTATGGAGATGGTCGTTGGCCTGTGCCAGAAGGCTGCGGCAGCAGGTGGTGGTTCCGATGTGCTGGTAGTCGAGGGCATGGTGCCGGATGCAGGCATGGTCCACGCCACGCGGGTCAACAGCCTGATGGCCAAGGCACTTGATGCCGAATTGGTGCTGGTGTGTGCGCCCGGCGGACTGCCGCCTGCGACCGTGCTCGAAGGCGTGCATATCGCGGCCAATGGTTTTGGCCTGGACCGGCCGGCTGCGGTGGTAATCAATCGAGTCGGCGACACCGGCCGCGGCCTACTGCACGAGCCACACCGCGAAGATGAGGCTGAGGATCTGGCACCGGTGCGCGCCCGCTACCGCGAGCTTGCCACCGCGGAAGGCCTGAAGCTGGTCGGCTTCGTCCCCGCTGACGAGGAACTCGCCCTGCCGCGCATCGCTGACATAGCCGATGCGATCGGAGCCTCGTTCCTCTCGATCGGCGATGCCAGCCGGCGCGTCCGTCATGTCGCCCTGTGCGGCATGACGGTGCCATTCGCTCTCGATCTGTTCCGGCCCGAGACCCTGGTGGTCGTGCCTGCCGGCCGTGATGACATCGTGATGGCAGCTAGTCTGGCAGCGATCGACGGGGTCAAACTTGCCGGCCTGCTGCTGTCGGGCAGCAGCGATCCGGACGCCCGCATCCTGAAGCTGTGCCGCCCGGCCCTGGGAACCGATTTGCCGGTGCTGCGAGTCCCTGACGGGGCCTTCGATACCGCACTGGCGATCGGCCGGGCGAATCTGGAAATTCCGGTTGATGATCGCGAACGCCTGCAAGCAACCATGTCGACGGTCGCGAATGCCCTGGATCAGGACTGGCTCGACCACCTTGCCGGAGCCAAGCGCGAGCGCCGGCTGTCGCCGCCGGCCTTCCGTTACGCCCTAATCGAGCGCGCCCGTGCCGCGAAGAAGCGCATCGTGCTGCCCGAAGGCACCGAGCCGCGCACGCTGAAGGCGGCAGCGATCTGCCACGAGAAGGGCATCGCCCGCTGCGTGCTGCTGGGTGTGCCTGACGAGGTGCGCGACGCCGCGATCAAAGCCGGAGTCAAGCTGCCTGCCTCGGTCGAGATCATCGACCATCGTTCGCTACTCGACGAGTTCATCCCGGTACTTTGCGAGATGCGCAAGAAAAAGGGACTGACGCCCGATCAGGCGCGCGAAGCCCTCTCGGATACGATCATGCCCGGCACCCTGATGGTCAAACTGGGCAAGGCCGACGGTCTGGTCTCCGGCGCGGTGCATACCACCGCCCACACCATAAGCCCGGCTTTGCAGATCATCAAGTGCGCTCCGGGCATGGCGCTGGCCTCGTCGTGTTTCTTCATGTGCCTGCCCGATCAGGTGGTGGTCTTCGCCGACTGCGCGGTTAATCCCGATCCCAACGCCGAGCAGCTTGCCGACATCGCAATCCAGTCGGCCGACAGCGCCATCGCCTTCGGCATCCCCGCGCGCGTCGCCATGCTCTCCTACAGCACCGGCACGTCGGGCGGCGGGGCTGATGTCGAGAAGGTCATCCAGGCTACGAAGATCGCCCAGGAGCGTCGCCCGGACCTGCTGATCGATGGGCCGCTGCAGTATGATGCGGCAGTCATGGCCGATGTCGCCAAGTCCAAGGCACCGACGTCGAAGGTCGCCGGCCAGGCGACAGTGTTCATCTTCCCCGATCTCAATACCGGCAATGTCAGCTACAAGGCGGTGCAACGCAGCGCCAACGCCGTCGCCATCGGTCCGATGATGCAGGGCCTCGACATGCCGGTGAACGATCTGTCGCGTGGGTGTCTGGTCGACGACATCGTCTACACCATCGCCCTGACCGCGATCCAGGCCGAGCAGACGGCTGCCCGCCGTCTGCAGAAGGCGAAGGCCTGATCACTCGCTGCATGCAGCGGGTTCTCCCAGACGCATCGTTCGGCAGATAATGGATTGACCCCTGGTATGGTCGACTTGGTGCAATATCGTAATCCCATGCGAGGAGACTGACATGCGGACCGTCGCGGCAGATATGGATGACGCGATGCTGCGCGCCTGGTTGACGGAAGAAGACCCGCGCCAGTTAGAGCGGCTCTATGCTGCTGCAGACGCCGTGCGCTCGGCGACGGTTGGGCCCGAAGTGCATCTGCGCGGCCTGATTGAGATCAGCAACACCTGCAATCGGGCCTGTTCGTACTGCGGCATCAGCGTCCATAATACCAACGTCAAACGCTATCGCATGGGTCGCGAGGAAATCCTCGATTGTGCCCGGCGCGCCCAGGAATTGGGTTACGGCACCGTGGTGATGCAGGCCGGCGAGGACCCGCAGCTGACCCGGGAACTGATCGCCGGCATCGTCCGCACGATCAAGCAGGAGACCGGTCTTGCGGTCACGCTCAGCCTGGGCGAGCGCAGCCGTGCCGACCTGATCGCCTGGAAAGAGGCCGGTGCCGACCGCTATCTGCTGCGCTTCGAGAGTTCAAACCCACGGCTCTATGCCCGCATCCATCCGGCAGCACATGGGCATCCGGCCATCGATCCTGGCGACGAGGTCCCACGACTGGGCATGCTGCGTCAGCTGCAGGAACTTGGCTATCAGGCTGGCACCGGCGTGATGGTCGGCATCCCTGGGCAGACCTGGGATGATCTGGTCGCAGATCTGCGTACGTTCCAGCGGCTCGACATCGAGATGATCGGCATAGGTCCGTACATACCGCATCCGGCAACACCGTTGGCCCACGATTTCGACGGGGCGGCCGAATATGGCGATCAGGTGCCTAACACCGTCCTGGTGGCGCTGAAGATGGTCGCACTGGCCCGGCTGCTCGTTCCTGATGCGAACATCCCGGCGACGACCGCGGTGGCGACGCTCAACAAGGACACTGGTCGCGAGGATGCCCTGAAAGCGGGCGCCAATGTGGTCATGCCGAACCTCACCCCGCCCGCTTATCGCGCATTGTATGAAATCTATCCCGACAAGGCCTGCGTGAACGAGACCGCCGAGCAATGTCATTCATGTCTCGCAGCGCGCATCGAGAGTGTCGGTCGTTGCATAGGAGCTGGCCCCGGGGCCGCTCCCAAGACGCACCGACGTACCGCATAGTAGGCTCACACCATGACGAAGCTTCCTGCTCTGATCCCGTCCCCGACCGCCGAGGACTTCATCGACGACGCCGCCATCGAGGCGACGTTGGCACGGGCGCGCAACGCTGACCCGACCTGGGTGCGTGAGATCATCGCCAAGTCGCTGAGCAAGACGCCGCTCGCCCCCGAAGAGACCGCGGTGCTGCTCGGTTGCGAGGACAAGGGGCTGCAGGAGGAGATGTTCGCCGCTGCGCGTACGCTCAAGGAAACGGTCTACGGCAACCGCATCGTGTTGTTTGCGCCGCTCTACATCGGCAACCGCTGCGTGAACGACTGCACCTACTGTGGCTTCCGTTCATCGAATCAGGACGCCATCCGCCGCGAACTCGAGCGCGAGGCGGTGATCAAGCAGGTCTCGGCGTTAGAGCGTAAAGGTCACAAGCGGCTCATCGTGGTGTTCGGCGAACATCCCGACTACGACGCCCAGTTCATGGCTGACAGTGTGCGCGCGGTCTATGCGGCCGGCGACATCCGCCGGGTCAACGTGAACGCGGCGCCGCTCGACATCGAGGGCTACAAGATTATTAAGCAGGCCGGCATCGGCACCTTCCAGATTTTCCAGGAAACCTACCACCACGCGACCTACGCCCAGGTGCACAACCCGAAGACGCGCAAGGGCGACTACCTGTGGCGTCTCGATGGTTTGTCGCGCGCCTTTGATGCGGGCATCGACGACCTCGGTATCGGCGCACTGTTCGGATTGTATGACTGGAAGTTCGAAGTGATGGGGCTGGTGCACCATGCCGCCTACTTCATGCGCCGTCACGGCGTCGGCCCGCACACCATCAGCTTCCCGCGCCTCAAGCCGGCGCAGGGGGTCAACTTCGATCCGAAGTGGCTGGTCTCCGATCCTGACTATCTGCGCCTAGTCGCCATCCTCCGCCTGTCGGTGCCGTACACCGGCATGATCTGCACCGCGCGCGAGCCGGCCCATATCCGTGACACCGTGCTGTCCTTCGGCATCAGCCAGATCGACGCTGGCACCAACATTGATCTCGGCGGCTATTCCGAACAGGGCGACGCCACGGTTGTCGAACAGAAACTTGAGAATGCGCAGTTCGAACTCGGCGACACGCGCAGCCTCGACGAGATGGTGGTCAAGCTGGTCGAGAAGGGCTACATCCCCTCGTTCTGCACCTCGTGCTATCGCACCGGCCGCACCGGCGAGGTGTTCATGGAGTATGCCATCCCCGGTTTTATCCAGAAGTTGTGCACGCCTAACGCTCTGACCACCTTCCAGGAATACCTCTGCGATCACGCCAGCCCGGCGGTGCGCGCCGATGGCGAACGCATGATCGCCCAAGAGGTTGGCAAGATCGCCGATGCCGGCGTGCAGAAGATGGTCAGTGAACGTCTGGTGCTGATCCGCGACCACGGTAAACGGGACCTCTACGTATGACCGACGCGATGCGTGTAGAGCATGATCTGCTTGGCGAGGTCGCCGTCCCGGCGGACTCGTTGAAGGGCATCCATGCCGCTCGCGCCGCTGCGAATTTCGATTTGGCCGGACGTCCGGTCCATCCTGAGTTGATGCGGTCGATGGGCGCGGTGAAGCTCGCCGCAGTGCGGGCGGCCCACCATGCTGGGACCCTCGACGCGGTACGCCTGGAAGCGATCAGCCAGGCGGCGAGCGAAGTCATCGAAGGTCGTTGGGACGCCGCATTGCAGACCGACGCCTTGCAGGGTGGCGCTGGCACTTCGACCAATATGGTGGTTAACGAACTGATCGCCAACCGCGCCTGCCAATTGATGGGTGGGCAGCCGGGTGACCGCTCTCTGGTCAGTCCGCACGACCACATCAACATCCATCAGTCGACTAACGATGCCGTGCCGACCGCGATCCGCATCGCGGCCATTCGTGGCGTGCGCGCCCTGGAAGACGCGGTGGTGCGGCTGCAGGAATCCTGCCAGGCCCGCGAACGTGACTTCAATGGCGTAGTCTGTCTCGGCCGCACCGAGATGATGGACGCGGTGTTGATGACCATGGGCCGCCGTTTCGGCGCCTGGGCCGACGCCCTTGGTCGCGACCGCTGGCGGATCAGCAAGTGCGAAGAGCGCCTGCGCGTCGTCAACCTGGGTGGAACCGCTATTGGCACAGCGCTGGGCGCACCGCGCGCCTACGTCTTCAAAGCGACTGATGAGCTGCGTGCGATCACCGGACTGCCGTTGGCCCGCGCTGAGAACCTCATCGATGGCACAGCCAACACGGACGCTTTCGCTGAAGTCGCCGGCATCGTTGGTGCACTCGCCGTCACCCTGGTGAAGATGAGTGACGACCTGCGGCTGCTCGCCAGCGGTCCGCAGGGGGGCATCGGTGAATTGATCCTGCCAGCGCGGCAGGAGGGCAGTTCGATCATGCCCGGCAAGATCAATCCGGTCATTCCCGAATCGGTGGTCCAGGCCGGTCTGGCGTGGATGGGTGACCAGCAGATCATCCTGCAGGCCTGCGCGCGCGGCTGCCTGGAGATCAACCCGTATCTGCCGCTGGTCGCTGACCGTTTGCTGTATGGCCTCGACATGCTCAACCGGGCCTGTGTCGCCCTGGCCACCAAGTGTATTGACGGCATCGCCATCGACGCCAACCGCTGTGCTGTCCATGCCAGTGCGATCACTGCACAGGCGACCGCGATTGCCGGCAAGCTCGGTCACCACCGCGCCGGCGAACTGGCGCGGCAGGCTCTCGCTACCGGTCGGACGGTTCGCGATCTGGCGATCGACGCCGGATTGCTGACCGGTTCCGACTTCGACGACCTGACCTCGCCTGCCGCGGTGATGCGTCTGGGTTCATCCGATCAGACCAGCCCGTCGCGAGGCAAGTCATGAACACCACTCCTAGAGGAGCCCGGCTGCACATCGCCGTCTTCGGCCGCCGTAATGCCGGCAAGAGTTCTCTGATCAATGCCCTGACCGGGCAGCAGGTGTCGATTGTCTCGCCGGTGGCGGGGACGACCACCGATCCGGTCGAGAAGGCGATGGAACTGCTGCCCATCGGGCCGGTCCTGCTGATCGACACGGCCGGACTTGATGACACGGGAGAACTTGGCGCTTTGCGCGTCGAGAAAACCCTGCGGGTCAAGGACCGTACCGACATCGCGCTGATCGTCGCCCCGGCAAATGGCTGGAGCGCCACCGAGGACACTCTCGCCGCCGAATTCCAGGCCGCTAAGGTCGCGGTCATCGCCGTGTTCAATCAATGTGATCGCGTATCGGCTGACCCCGCCGTCATCGCTGCCTTGCGGGCACGCCAGCTGTCGGTGGTGCAGACCAGTGCCGTGACTGGCTCAGGACTCGACTTGCTGCGCGCTGCGCTGGTGTCCGCGGTGCCCGACGGCTGGCTCGATCCGCCGGCCATTGTCAGCGATCTGCTGCCACCTGGTGGATTGTGCGTGCTGGTTGTGCCGATCGACAAGGAAGCCCCGAAGGGCCGTCTGATCCTGCCGCAGGTGCAGACCATTCGCGATCTCCTCGATGGCGATCAGACCGCGATCGTGGTCAAGGAGCGCGAACTGGCGACCACGCTCAAGCGCCTCGGTCGCCCGCCAGATCTCGTCGTCACCGATTCGCAGGCCTTCCTCAAAGTCTGCGCCGATGTTCCAGAGGGCGTGCCGGTCACCTCGTTCAGCATCCTCTTCGCCCGCTACAAGGGTGACCTCGACGCCTTCGTCGCCGGGGCGCAGGCGATCGACCAGCTGAAGCCAGACGATCGCGTACTGATAGCCGAAAGCTGCACCCATCACCCTATCGGCGAGGACATCGGTAGGGTGAAAATCCCCCGTTGGCTGGCCCAATATCTGGGCTTCGAGGTCCGGATATCCACATACAGCGGTCACGATTTCCCTGCGGATCTCGCGGATTTCCGCCTCGCCATCCACTGCGGTAGCTGCACCACCAACCGCAGAGAAGTGCTGGCGCGTATCCTGCGCTGCCGCGCGGCCGGCGTGCCGATCACCAACTACGGAGTCGCCATCGCCAAGGTCCAGGGCCTGCTGGAACGCGTCCTGCGACCGTTCCCGGGCGCGCTCGAAACTCTGCTTAACCAACGACGCCACCACGAATCACGGAGTGCATCATGACCACCATCTGGATCGACGATGGGTGCATTGCCTGCGGGGCCTGTGTCGATGTCGCCCCCGAGATATTCGCCATGGACGCCGGCGATGGATGCCTGGTGGTCTCGGCGGCCCGGGTCGACAACCGCGATTCGACCAATCGCGATGAGCGCAGCCCCGACCGCGCGCTCGCTCCACGCCGAACAGGCCCTCGGCGAGGGTCGCGCCTGGTCGCCGGTAGCGTGCCGCCGACTGGTGCGGATTCTCGCCATAGCGCAGCGACTCCACCTTCTCCAGGGCGATGGTCAGCGTCGCCGGATACGGGTCGGCGGGAGGCGGCAGGAGGCCGGCCCTGACGAGGCGCCCCGGCAGCTCGGCCGCGATCCGCGCGTCGTAGGCCGCAGTGTGGGCGAACGCCTCGAGGGCCAGCTCGCGCCGAAGCTCGTCGGAGAGGCCGCCGTCCGCGTCCATGGCCGCCAGGACCGTCCCGTAGCGGGCGGGTGAGGTGACGATGGCCACGCTGGCGTGGTTCTTGGCCGCCGCCCGGACCATCGAGGGACCGCCGATGTCGATCTCCTCGATGAGCGCGTCGACGCCGATGCCGGGACGTCTGAGCGCCTCGGCGAACGGGTACAGGTTGACGACCACGAGCTGGAAG
>ENA-ORBV01012035-ORBV01012035.1-microbial-mat-metagenome-genome-assembly--contig:-NODE-12035-length-13432-cov-12.126994_pt1 | contig 13432 bp, 6 predicted proteins | sample MGYA00237777_ERZ505514 | MGnify/ENA primary metagenome ERZ505514 (study PRJEB26160, sample SAMN06269048) | microbial mat metagenome | isolation source: Oligotrophic lake microbial mat | place...
TGTGGATCCCGCGGCCGCAAAGCACCACCAGGCGACGACTTGGGCTCGTCTGCTCGAAAACCTGATGAATAACCCGGACTACGGGATCAGCACGACCTTGATGCAGTTGTCCTGCTTGTCGCGGAAGGTCGCATACATCTCGGGCGCGTTTTCGAGCGGGGAGCGGTGGGTGATGACAAACGACGGGTCGAACTCGCCGCTTTGCACTTTCTGCAGAAGCGGCTCGAGGTAGCGCTGCACGTGCGTCTGGCCCATCTTGAACTGCAGCCCCTTGTTCATCGCCGGTCCGAAGGTCAGTTCGACCGGGCCAAAATACACGCCGGGCACCGACACCTTGCCCGCCTTGCGGCAGCACTTGATAATCTCGTTCAGCACATGCGGTCGATCGCTGCCCAGGTGGGCGGCGGTCTTGAGGTTGTCGACCATTTCCCGTAGCGCCCCGGCTGCGTGGTTCTCCGCGCCGACGGCGTCGATACAACAATCCGGGCCCCGGCCGCCGGTCATTTCCTGCAGCGTCTCGTAAACGTCCACTTCCTCGAAGTTGATCGTCTCGGCCTTGCCGTGTTTGCGCGCCATTGCCAGACGTTCGGGCACGCAGTCGATGGCAATCACCCGACCGGCACCGAGCATCCAGGCGCTTTGAATCGCAAACTGCGCCACCGGCCCGCAGCCCCAGACGGCCACCGTTTCGCCCTTTTCGATGTCACAGTTTTCCGCCGCCATGTATCCGGTTGGGAAAATGTCCGACAACAGGACGACCTGCTCGTCGGAAAGCCCGTCGGGCACTTTGATCGGGCCATACTCGGCGAAAGGAACGCGCAAAAACTCCGCCTGTCCACCGGCGTAGCCGCCCAGCAAGTGCGAGTAGCCGAACAAACCCGAGGGTGTGTGGCCAAGCTGCTCGCGAGCCATGTCGCCGTTGCGGTTGGTGTTGTCGCACAGACTGAACAGCGTCTTGGCGCAAAAGAAGCAGTGCCCGCAGGCCATGGTGAAGGGAACCACGACGCGGTCGCCGCGTTTGAACCGGCTCACGCTTTTGCCGACTTCTTCGACGATGCCCATCGGCTCGTGCCCGATGATGTCGCCGGCCTCCATCGCGGGTGCTGCACCGGCCATCAGGTGCAGGTCCGACCCGCAGATGCCGGAGGCGGTGATTCGAATCACGATGTCGCCATCGTCCTCGATCTTCGAGTCGGGCACATTGTCCACGCGGATGTCATTGCGTCCATGCCAAGTAACTGCCTTCATTATGATGCGCCTTAGTCAGTGAGGGCTGTGGGTGGGTCGTCGATTCCGTCGGCCGAGCGCGTCCAGCGGCCCGTCCGTCGGCAAAAACAGCAACCCGTGTGCCATCCCGCCCTGTCAAGGCTCGACAGATCCGGTCCACTCCCAGCACGGCTAGCCGGGTCCGGTTCTTTGGGGCCGTTCGGTGTCCTCAGGTGCGCCGGGGCCGCGGAACGGGACAGCTTTGGATCCCACGGCTGGGCCGGCTGGGCCGTTCCGCGGGCTCCAGGGGCCGTTTGAGAATACTTAGTATGCATACCGCGCATGGCCCCCCCATGAGCGTGCGCCACAGCCTGCTGGCCCTCCTGGCGGAGGAGCCCCGCCACGGATACGGCCTGAAATCCAACTTCGAGCGCTCCACCGCCGGCACCTGGCCGCTCAACGTGGGGCAGGTCTACACCACACTGGCGCGGCTCGAGCGCGACGGTCTGGCCGAGCCCACCGCGCCCACCGAGCAGGGCCCCGGGGCGCGCCAGTCCTGGCGCATCACGGACCTGGGGCGGGCCGCCCTGGCCCAGTGGTTCGAGGCTCCCGTGGCCCTCGACCCGCCGGCCCGGGACGAGCTCGCGATCAAGGTGCTGCTCGCCATCGCCGCCGACGTGGACTCGGTGGGGCCGATCCTCGTGCGCCAGCGGGCCGCGGCCCTTTTGCGCATGGCCGAACTCACGCGCGCGAAAGCCAAGGCCGATCCCGCGCGCGAGCTGCCCTGGGTGCTCGTGCTCGATGCGCTGCTGCTCAAGTTGGACGCGGAAGTGCGTTGGCTCGACCTGGTGGCCGCGCGGCTCGCGGCGCGGGGGCCGGCTTGAGCGCGCCGATCCTGCAACTGGTTGCCGTGGAGCGCCATTTCGAAAGCGCGGGGCAAAGACTCCGGGCACTGGGTCCGGTGGACCTGGAGCTTCAGCGCGGCGAGTTTGTGGCCATCATGGGGCCCTCCGGCGCGGGCAAATCCACGCTGCTTGGCCTGGCAGGGGCGCTTGAGCACCCCGATGGTGGCGCTGTGTTCCTGGACGGCCAGAATCTGGTGGCGCTGCGCGGGGAGCAACTGGCGGCCCTGCGCCGACGGCATGTGGGGTACGTGTTCCAGGACTTGAACCTGGTTGACGGGCTCACCGCCCTTGAAAACACGCGTTTGCCCCTCGAGTTGGACGGTGCCGTGCGGCGTGACGCGGATCCCATCGCGCTCGCAGCGCTCGAACGCGTCGGCCTGGCGGCGCTCGCGCATCGGTTTCCAGCGGAGCTCTCAGGCGGCGAGCGCCAACGGGTCGCGATCGCGCGGGCCTTTGTGGGCCCCCGGGAACTTTTGCTCGCGGACGAGCCCACTGGGGCCCTTGATTCCTTGAGCGGCGAAACCGTGATGCGCCACCTGCGTGCTGCCTGCGACAGCGGCAAAAGCGCGTTGCTCGTCACCCACGACGCGCGCCACGCCGCCTGGGCAGATCGCGTGTTGCATCTGGTGGACGGGCGCTTTGCGCTGGATGCCGAACGGATCAGAGGCCGCTGAATCCGGCCGTGGGTTCGTTCCGTGCCCTATTGCGCGTGGAATGGCGCAGCCACCGCCGCCACGGCTGGCGCAGCGCGCTTTTGCTCGTTTGGCTCGCCCTGCCCTGCGCGGGGTTGGTGGCGGGCTGGGCGCTTTTGCGAACGGTGCCCGACAGCCGCCGCGAGTACGTGTCGGCGCGTTTTGGCACCGCGGACTTTGTGCTGGTGGGTGCCCCGGAGCCCGTGCTTGAGCAACTGCTCGCCGCATGGCCTGCGGATCTGCCCTACGGGCGCTTCGACGTGGGCGAAGAGTTGTTCTCCACCGCGCAAGGCCAAAGGTCGGTGGCCACGCGCGCCTTCGAACCGGGAGCCCTGAGTCCCGGCGGCCTGGCGCAAGGTCTCGTGGTCGTCCGGCGCGGGCACGCGCCCGCGGGGCCGGGAGCAGTGGCGCTCTCGCCCTCGCTGCTGCGCGCCAAACATGCGCGCCTGGGCGACACGATCGAATGGGACGGCGAACGCGTGCGCGTCAGCGGTGTGGTGGTACTGCCCGAAGACATCCGCGCGGACCTGCTGGTGCGCACCCTGGTGCGCGAAGTGCCGCGCGGAGAACGGCGCATTCTGCTTGGAAAGGCCCCGGCGGGTGGTCGGGGCTGGGTCGAGGAGTTGCATCGGCGCGGCATCCCGTGGGAGGACCGCCGCATGTGCCGCGGCCCCATGGTCGTCGACCGCTTTGAAACCATCGCCGTGCTGCTCGTCGCCTGCTTTGCCTTCACCGTGGCAGCCCTGATCGTCGGCGCGGCGGTGGCCATCGGCCTGCGCCGCCGCCAGCGCGAAATCGGCCTGCTCACAGCGGTCGGCGCCGAGCGCTACCAGGTGGTCCGGGCGGTGCTCACATCGACCGCGATCCTGGCGCTGCTCGCCTCCGCGGTGGGTGTGGCCGCGGGCGCCCTAGGTGCGGCGCTTGTGCATCCCTTTGTGCACTTGGTGGTGGGACGCCTTGTGGGCGAGCTTGAGTTTGCGCCGCTCGCCTTCGCCGCGGCACCCGCCCTGGCGCTCGTGTTTTCCCTCGTCGCCGCATGGCCCGCAATCCTGCGCGCCAGTTCCCTGCCGCCGAAGATCGCGCTGGGCCTCGCCCGCCCGGTGCGCGAGGCGACGGGCGGCGTGCCCTGGTTGCCCCTGGGTGTGGCGGCGGCCGGTGCCGCGGCGGTGTTCACCGCACGACCCCTGGCAGAGGGCGGTTCGCCTGGCCCGATTGTGCTCGGGTCCATCTTGGGCATCCTGGGTTGGGCGAGTGCGGCGAGCGGCCTGCTGGGACTTCTGGGCCGAGCCGCGTCCCGTTGGCCCTTGACGTGGCGGTTGGTGGCCCGGGACGCGGCGCGCGCTCCCCTGCGCAACGGTGCCGCTGCGGCCGCCGTGTTGGCTGGGTTGTCCCTCGCCATGTTGCTTTCGAGCCTCGCTGGCGCGGTTGAGCGCGCCGCGGGCGAAACGACGCAGGGCCGCGACACCGCTCTCACGCTGTTTTTGGCGGGTGCCTTGGGACTGGGCCTTGCTGTCGTGGCGGTCGCGACGGCCCTCAACGCCGTGGAGGCGGCGCCCGATCGGCGTGTGCTGGCCATCACCGGAGCCTCGCCCCACAGCCTGCGCATGCTGGAGGGCGCGCGCGCGGCCTACCTGGCGCTTGTGGGCGGGATGTTGAGCGTGCCCGCGGGGCTCTTGCCCACCTTTGGCCTTCTGCGGCTCGCGGACGTGCCGCTCTCCTTCGTGCTGCCCGGGCGCGAACTGGCTTTCGCTGTCGTTCTCCTGCCCGCCGTCGCCTTCAGCCTCGGTGCGCTGGTTTCGTACCTCGGGGAGCCACGCAAAGCGCGGCTCGTCCCTCCCACTGCGGCCCCCTTCGCTTGACTCCCATGTGCATCACACTTTTGCCCCTCGTCCTTTTGTGGACGGCCCAAGGCTTGCCCGCAAAGATCACCTACGAGCCCTTCAGCCTCGTCTCTGCCGGCGGCGACACGATCGATGGCCGCATGGGCCGCATCGCTGTGCCCGAGCAACACGGCCAACCGGACGGCAAGCAGATCGAGCTGGCTTTTTTGCACCTGCCAAGCACCGCCGCCGAGCCCGGCCCGCCGATCTACTTTCTGGTGGGCGGACCGGGTCCCTCGGGCACCGAGTTTGCGTCCGAGTTTTGCACCCAACCGCAGTTCGACCTGCGCCAATACGGGGATGTGATCGCACTGGACCAACGGGGCACGGGCCTTGCCGTGCCCAACTTGACCGCAGGCCCCGAGTTCGCGGTGGAACTGCCGCTGCTCGAACCCTCAACCGAAGCGAGTGTGCTCAGCGCCCAATCGAAGGCCACGGCGCAGATGGCCGAACACTGGCGCCGCCAAGGTGTGGACCTTTCCGCCTACACCACGACCCAAAGTGCCCACGACGTGAATGCCCTGCGCCGCGCCCTCGGACACAAACGGATCGTGCTTTTCGGCACCAGCTACGGATCCCATTTGGCGCTCGAAGTGCTGCGCCACCACGGGCAACACGTGGAGCGCGCGCTGCTCGCCCATGTGGAGGGTCCGGACGATAGCTTCAAGCTGCCCAGCACGGGCCAGCGCGTGCTTGAGGCCTTGGACCGGCGTGTGGCCGAGGACCCGCTGTACGCCGAGGCCATGCCCAGCCTACTCGGCACCCTGGCCCAACTGCTCGCACAGTTGGCCCAACAGCCCGTGCGCACCAGCGTGCCCCAGCGCGATGCTGCGCCACTCGAGATTGTCTTGGGCCCGTACGACCTCGCTCGCGTTGTGGCCGATGCGCTCGGGGACTCGCGGGGCCAAGCCTTTTTGCCGGCCCTCTTGGAATCGGCCAGCCGCGGGGATTGGGCAGCCGTGGGTCACTTTGCCTCTGGGCTGCGGCGCATCGACGCCCAAAACGGCATGGGCCTCTTGATGGATTGTGCGTCCTGCGCCAGCGCCGGACGGCGCGCGCGCATCGAACGCGAGGCCAAAGACCCCAAGAACATCCTGGGCGACGCGCTCAACGCGCCCTTCCATCTGGCCTTCTGCTCGGCTACGGCCGTGGCGCCGTTGGCCAAGGAATTCCGCGCGCCCTTCACCAGCGAGGTGCCCGTGCTGATGGTCAGCGGAGAGCTCGACGCACGCACACCCCCGGCCAATGCGCAGGCGCTGCGCGCCCTCTTCCCGCGCTCAGCCCACCTCGTGCTCTCCAACACCTCCCACGACGGCCGCGAACGCGAAGAACCCGCCGCCCTAGCCGAACTGCACCGCTTCCTCGCAGGCAAAGCCGTCGCCGACGGGCGCATCGATCTGCCACCCCGCCCCCTCGCCCCCCCGCGCCGCTGAGCCGCTGAGCCGCCTCCGCAGCGGTCGACAGGCCCGGGGCGGGCCAGTCGGCAGGGCACTGCGTTCAGGCGCTGGGCTTAGTCGCGGGCTAACCCGGGTTATTCACCAGCTTTGCGATCGGACGGCCCAACCGGCGGCCTTCGGCCGCCTTTCGCCCTCTGGCGGCACTTGGGCTCGTGTGCTCGAAAACCTGATGAATAACCCGGGCTAGACGTACTGCTAGAAGTGTTTCGCCGCGGCCGGGTGTTCCCCGGCCGCGGTCTCTTCATTTGGGGCCCGGACGGAGTTTTTTATGGCGCCCGCCGCGCCGCTCAAAGGCCGAAAAAGCCGAGGATGCGGCCAAAGAAACCCCGCCGGGGTGTCCCGCCGCGCTCGAAAACCAGCACGGCGCCGCGCTCCTCTGCGGCGATTTCGTAACGCGCGCGGCGGATCTCGATGCGGTTTTCGCCCTTGGGTGCGCCGAGCTCGATCAGCGCGTCCCGCACCTCAACTTGGCGCAGGGCGCCGAGGGCGAGCGCGGCTGCGCGCGTGCGGCGCTCTGCCCGGCGCTCGGCCCCGGGCCGCAGGAGGGCGAGCATGTGATCGATGGCCTCTTCGACGTCGGCGAACTCGATTTCCGCCGCGAGCAGTTGGGCGCGCAGGCGCTCGGCCTCTTCGACCAGCCCGAGCGCAAACGCCGACCGCACCTGAACGGCCAGCAGGGCCCGGCGACGGGCGATTTCGTCCCGGCGCTCGCCAAGGTGCATGGCAAGGTCGCGTGCGTCATCGACCGAGGGGTTTGCGAGGATGCTGGAGCGCTGGAGGTCGGGCGCACAGAGGCGGTGCTCCAGCACGACCCGCAGCTCGTCGTCGTCCGCGAGGCGCCGCGCGATCTGCTTGAGCCCGCGCACGGCTTCGGGCATCAGGTGGACGGAGCCCGGCTCGAATGTGACCACGACCTTTGGGACGCCGGCATCGGCCGGGACGGCGTCGCTGCCGAGGCCCACGATGTCGGTCAATCCGCCGGTCAGTCGCAGCGGCGAACTGGCGATGGCGTCGGTAATCAAGCCGGCGAGGGCGGTCGTCGCGCGCCCGGCGATGGCGCCCGCCGACACACCACCGTCGGACACCCGGAAGTCGAGGGGAATGCGCTGTTCGCCGTCCTGGTTGCGCAGAGTGAACAGCACCGTGTCGAGTGGCGCGGGCAGTCGTAGGAAGCGCGAAATCGGCCCGTTGCTGGGCTCCGAAAGCGACAGGTGCGTGAAGGTGCTCGTTGTGTCCACTTCGAGCACGCCATCCGCTTCGAGGTCGACCCGCACCCGGGCGTCGAGCACACCGTCGCGGATCGTGACCCCCGATTGCCGGGCGAGGCCACGCAATCCTGCCAGCTCGAAACCGTCGAGGTCGAGCCGCGCCCAACCCGTCGGCCGCGGCGCGGGCGCGATGCGGCCGATGAGCGCAAGTTCGCCGAACAGGGGGCGCATTTGCGTCGCGGTGGGCTCACTGTTGGTGCCGATCAGCGCGCCCGCCGCGGACGTGAGGCCGCCCAGGAACGAGCGCGACGCCGAACGCTCCGGCAGCGGCACGGCGCCCGCGCCGAGATACAGCGAAAACGGGATCGCCACGGGTTCCGTGAGCGCACTCGAAGTGAGGCCGCGCACCTCGAGGTCGAGTTGGTTAAGGGGAACGATCGTTACCGGGTCCGTCGTTTGGTCCTCGTAACGCACGTCAATGTCGCGGACGACCAGCGTATCGATGCGCAGGAGCGGCACATCCGGCGCGCCTGCCACTTCCGAACCCGCGGCCGTGGCGGGGCCGATGGTCTGGACGCGAACCGGCTCGGCCGCAGCGGACTGCGCGACGTCACCGGCTGCGGCGGCTGCGCCGGAAGGCGTTTCGGCGCCGAAGCTTGGATCCTGTTCCAGCGCTAAGGATTCGCTGGAGTTCCCGTCCACCGACGCGCCGTCTCCAGCCCCTGAACCCCCTTCTGAAGGAGCGACGTCATCCACGGGTGTGCGCACGAGCACCCCGAACACCTCGATGCCTTCGGCGCGCTGCACGACGTGCAGCGTCGGCTTGACTAACTCGAGCACTTCGACGTGCAGTTCGAGAGTCGCGGGCACGAACCGCCGCCAATCGACGTTGATTTGCTCAAGACCCGCGAGGCGCTCCCCATCCGGGCTCGCGAGCAGCTCCGTAGCGGCGATCCGTAGCTCGCCCGCGAAACCGTCGGCGTAGCCGAAGTCGAGCGGACCGCGCCGCCGCCAGTTCAGGTGCGTTTCAAGTCGTGTGTGGGCTTGGCCACCCTCGAGCGCGCCGGGACCGATCCAGCGCTCGAGCGCGGGCAGCGTCGCAACCAGGCCCGACGAGCTGAGCCCCTTGGCCAAGGCCTCGAACACAAGGCCGGGTTCATCGCGGAAAGGAGCGAGTGCGAGGTCGGCGCGCACCGACCCGATCGCGGGGGGCGCGGACGCCTCGAGGAAGATCTCGAACGGCGGCAAGGCCGCCGAATCCGCGCTGATCAGCACCGCAGGGCCGGGTGTCGCGATGCGGCCGCTGAGCACGAGGGGCTCAGCCGCCGGTGGCGCGCTCGCGTCGACGATCCTGAGCTGCGCAAGTTCGAGTTCGAACGCGCCTAACTCCACGTGCGGGATGGCCGCGAAATCGAGTCCGTTCGGCGGAACCGCGGGCAGCGGGCGCCGCATGGTGTCGTCCTGCGTGCCGGACGCATCTGCGGGCGGTTGGATCGGGAGCTTGGGGTCCGCAGTCTGCGGCCCGAGGGCGAGCGTGCGCGCTGCCGGATCAAACGCGAGTCCCAGGACATCGAGCCGGCCCTCGCGACCTAGCTCGACGTCGAGCCGGAGCCCCGCAAGGCTCAGCTCGTCGATCACGTAACGCGGCGCTTGGGGATCGAGGAGTGGCGCCCGCAGTCGCAGCGAATCGAACGCCAGATAGGCGTTTTCGTCGGGAGCATCCCACGCCACGTCGAACAATCCGGCGTCCAGTCCGCGGATCGCCATTCCGTCGAGCCCGGCCGCAACACTAAGGTCGGCGCGCAAGCGGCCCGCGTCGCTCCCCAGGCTCCAACCCGGCGGCAGGTACGCTTCGAAACCGCCCGCGCCAAGGGCCGTGCCCCGCAGCCGCGCATTGAGCAGCAACTGCGCGAGGTCAGGTCGCAGTTCGCCCTCGATCGTCAGCGGTGCCGCGCCGCCAAGGTCGAGTTCGGCGCCAAACGCCGTGGTTTCGGCGGGGGACGACAGGTCGAGCCGGCCGAGCGACGCGTTCAGGGTCGCGCTCGCTTCGATGGTTTCGCGCCCCGCGCGGTCGGTCCACGCGACGTGGAGTCCGGCCAGCGACACCGGGCCCACTGCGACGGCGGGCAGGACGAACGGGCTAGCGGGTGGGGCTGCGTTTTCCGTGGGAGCCGCTTCCGCTACGGGAGCCTCTTCCGCCGCGGACACGGGCTCCGCCGTGGCGCGCGACTCCGCCGCGGCAACGGGCCCCGCGCCCGATTCGCTTTGACCTTCGACACCCGTGCTCTGCGCGGTATTGGCGGGCTCAAACAGCGCGACACCGGCAACACTGAGCGTGCCGTCGGCGCGCCGCGCGAGCGCGATGCGCGGGTTTACGATGTCGATTGCACCCAGGTCGAGCACGGCGCCCAATCGCACTTCGGGCAGGGCGAATCGGTCGAGGGAGGCCAGCGACACACCCTCTTCGAGAAGCCGCCAGTCGGTCAGTTCGAAGTGCACTCGCGGATCCGACTCCGCGAGGTCGACGCCGAACAGCGCCGTTCCGCGCGCGTCGGCCGCCTTCCACGTCGGACGCGGCAGACCCGCGGGCCACCACGGCGCGAGACGGTCGGGCGCAAGACCCTTTGCGTGCAACTCAAGCCGTAGCCCGAGCGTACGTGCGTCCGAGTTCACGGTGCCCGTCACTTCGAGCGTTTTCAAAAGTCCAGGGGCGCTCACGCCGGCCCGCACCGCGGCGTCGGATGGCGTGGCGCCAAAGAGTTCGAATGCACCCACGTCGAGGTGCGCTTCAACGGCATCGAGGCGCCGCTCGCCACCTGGACTGCGCTGCGTGATCGAAAGCCCCACGTCGCGGACCGAAACACCTTGAATCGCGATCCGCGGCAGCGCAGTCGGGGTGCGTTCCGCCGGTGTGGTGGGAGCCGCGGCAGCGGGGTCCAGGGTGCCTTCGGCTACGGTGTGGGTCCCGGCGCTGGGGTTGCCAGCGTCTTGGCCGTCTTCTTCACCGTCTTCACCCGCGGGTTGCGTGATGGCACGCGGCGCGGGAAGGGGGAGCGCTCCACCCTTCCGCGGCCCCAGCCCCGCGAACCGCCAGTGATTGGCCGCGTCCAGCTCGACGTGGATTGCACCGCCGCGGACGTTCAGCGCGCCCAGGTTCGCACGCTCCGCGCCCAGCGCCGCTCCGGTCCATTCCACAAGGTCCAACCGCGCGTCCGGTTCGGCGTTCGCGACCTCTTGGTTTGCGACAAGGCGCAGATCACGCGCCGCGAAATCGACGCGCAGTCCGTTCGCGTCGCGCCGCAAAGTGAGGTCGAGCGCGCCTTCGGCCGAACGGGCCGCACCCGTGCGCGCGAGTCCCGCCGCGGCGAGGTACGGGGCGACTGCGTCGAGCTCGAGCGGGCCCGCCGTTCCGCTGGCGCGTAGCCGAAGCGTTTGATCGTCGGCGACGAGCTCGCCATCGAACCACACCTCGCCGAGCACGCCGGGGGCGCTCGCCCGCAATTCGATGCGCGCCGGCGCGCCGTCGGGGCGCACGAGGTTCAAGTCGTCGATGCTGAAACGGTCGATGCGCGTGCGCAGGGTCAGGGGCGGATCGAACAACCCATCCTCGAAAATGAGCTGCAACCGCGACACGTCGAACAGCGCGATGGCGATCGGAGGCCAGCCTTCGGCAAGCGGTGCCGCGGAGTCGTTGGGGGACGGTGTCGCTCCGTCGCTCCCGTTGGGTATGGGCGTCGGCGCGGGCGTCGGCGCGGGAGTCGGCGCGGGAGTCGGAGCAGTGGCGGGCACCGTCGCGACACCCGCGAACAGGAACGCACCGTCCGCGCGTCGCGCGCCGCGCACGACGGTGCCGTCGATCGAAACTTCTTCCACGCGCAGGGAATCCGGGCCGAACTCCGCGTCCACGTCGAGCCGTGCGAGCGCAAGCGACGGCACCCCATCCACCGACCAATGGGCGTCCTGCACGGCGGCGCGCAGGCCGACCCGCGCCGGGTCGACGCCGCGCCGCTCGAGCATCACCCGGGCGCGCAGACCTCCGTCGCGCTCCTGGCCGGCGGGAGCAAGTCCGAATGCGGCCAGCAGAGGTGCAAGCGGCTTCAGATCGAGGCCTGCCATCTGCGCTTCCACGTCCGCCACTACGCGCTCGGGCAGCACCGTGGCGCGCCCCGTGACGGTCGCGGTGCGCAGGAGCGGCGCGCCGTCCGTGCCCTGCCCGCTCAGTTCGATAGCGAGCCGCGCGGGGCCGACATCCGGTCCCACGTCCGCAAGGCGCAGCTCCGCTTCGAACCGCGCGCGTCCAACGGGATCCACTGTCCGGTCAAGCACCGTCAAGCTGGCTCCCGTTATCCGAACGGCGCCGATTTCGATCGGGCTCGAAAAATCCGGCGTTTTGGGCGTTCCTGCATCGCGCGGAGCTGGCTCGGAGTCGCTCGAGCCTGCGCTCAGGACCCGCAGCAGCGGCCAGCTCCCATCGGCATTCCGCTCCACGTGCAGCGCGAGGCCGTCGACATCCAGCCGCTCGATGCGCACCGCTCCGCGCAGGAGCGCCGAAGTTGCGATGTCGATGCGCAGGTGGACAAGGTGCGCAACCGGTGTTTGCTCTGGAGCGTTCGTTTCCTGCGCGGGTGCGTCCGCGGCGATGAAAAGTGTCGCATCGCCGACGGTCAAGTCACCGGCGAGGATGCGCAGTTCGAGGCGTTCGATGGAGAGCTCGAATCCCGCCGCGCGCGCGCCGGCGCGTGCGAGGGGCACAAGCGCGAATGCGAGCGCCACGCGCGCGGCGACGATCAGCACCAGCAACACCGCGAGGCGGCGCAACCACCGACGACGCCGCGCCGGTCCGCGGGCCTTCGCCGCGGACGCGGAAGTCGGCTGCGCGCTCATCGCGGGTCCATCTTTGTTGGTGTTTGCAGCTCGCCCGCGAGCGCGGCCTGACGTGTGCGAACGTCGCTGAGTGGATCGAAGTTTGCGACTCCCAAACCGCGGGCGGTGAGCCACGCGTGGGCCCGCGAGCGCGCCGCGGGGCTTGAATCGGCCAAGAAGATGCGGTTCTCGGCCACCAGCGCTGCGAACATCTCGTCGAAGGACTTGCTCGCGTCGGCGATCTCCGCCAAACGCCCGGGGGCGCGGCCAACTTCGCCCGCGTGGCGCAGCAAAAGCGCCTGCTCCGCCGGTTGGATGCGCGCGGCGCGTGCATCCTGGGCCAACGCGAGCCACGCACGACGTTCCAGCCGCCAGACGAGCCGCGGAATGCGGTTTTCCGTCGCCGCATCCGGAGCGCCGTCAGCGGTTTCGTCCGCGAGGGCCAGAACGAGATCATCGAGCCGCGTGTCGTCTCCGACGAGGGCGACGTCGGCGGCGAGCGGCGAGCCGCCGGTTCCCGTGATGAAAACGAGTGCCGAGCGGCGTTCGGCCGGTGCGCCCGAGCCCGCCGCCGCGAACGCGTGCGCGAACTGGAGCAGGCGACCTTCCTCGGGGCCGACTGCGCGCCCGCTCGATAGGACTTCCTCGGCTCGCTCCAGTGCCTGGGCATCCGCGAGCGCGACACGTTCCACGTGGCGCGCGTAACCCTCGGGATCCTGGGATTCCTGGGGCGGCGGTTCGAGCCAGACGGCGGCGACCAGCACGCGTGCGTTGGGCTGGGGCCAGGCGACGAGCACGGTCGCGCTCACTTCGAGGGCAACGTCGAACACGACGCGCTCGCCGAGCATTTCGCGGTCCCCGTCGCCGGGTCGCACGGCCATGCCGAGCTCGACGGTGTCGTCGCCGAGTCTCCGGTGGAGCTCAAGCGCAAATCCCGCCGATCCGGACGCGTCGGCGCGGGGATTGGCTCGGGCGCCTGCACCCCCGATTTCGCTGCCCGCGGCTCCCCCGTCGTGGGCGCTCTTTGATGTCTCAGCGGGCGCGCGAGGCGCCGGCGTCTCGAGCGGTGCTTCGATGCCGAGCGGTGTATCGAGCCGCGGTTGTGGGCGGAGCTGCGCCGCGCCGCCCAGGTGGGCGCGCGCTTCGAAGTGCTGTCTCTTATACACATCTGACGCTGCCGACGAATAGAGAGGTGTAGATCTCGGTGGTCGCCGTATCATT
>ENA-ORBV01012036-ORBV01012036.1-microbial-mat-metagenome-genome-assembly--contig:-NODE-12036-length-13432-cov-4.264096_pt1 | contig 13432 bp, 7 predicted proteins | sample MGYA00237777_ERZ505514 | MGnify/ENA primary metagenome ERZ505514 (study PRJEB26160, sample SAMN06269048) | microbial mat metagenome | isolation source: Oligotrophic lake microbial mat | place...
GGAAATCGTAAGGGTGGGCATGGCGCCGGCGGAGCGGAACTGCGCGAGCGCGACTTGGCCTTCGACCTGCTGAACGACATGGTCGATATCGCGCGCGAGCTGTGAGCCGGCGACGAAGTTCTTGGTCGGCTCGCCGCTGTCGCAGTGTTTGCGAAGGGCGGTGTTGATGGGGATGGCGCCCAGGAACGGCAGACCCATGCGCTGGGCGAGCATTTGTGCGCCGCCCTTGCCGAAGAGGTCGTACTCCTTGCCATCGTCGCCGATGAAGTAGCTCATATTCTCAACGATGCCCAGCACATCGATGCCCAGTTGCTGGAACATGCGGATGGCGCGAACGGCGTCGTCCTGAGCGACTTTTTGCGGCGTGCAGACAACGACTGCGCCGGTGAGCCGGAGCATCTGCGCCATGGTGAGTGACACATCGCCGGTGCCGGGGGGCAGATCGATGATAAGGTAATCAAGCTCTCCCCACTCGGTTTGGTCAACCAGTTGCATAAATGCGCCGTGGGCCATGGGCCCGCGCCAGATGAGGGCCTTCTCGGGGTCGACGAGTTTGCCAATGGTCATGGCCTTCAGGCCGTGCACCATGAACGGCTGGAGCATGTTGCCCCGGATGTTCACGTCCATGGCGTCGAGGCCGAGCATGGTGGGCAGTGAGGGGCCATAGATATCACCATCCAGCAGGCCCACCGCGTACCCCCGAAGCGCGAGGCCCACGGCGAGGTTGACGCTGACAGTGCTTTTACCGACGCCGCCTTTGCCGGCGCCAACCGCGATCACCGTCTTCACGCCCGGCAGGCTTGGCGCGGTGGATTGCTGGGTCGGCTGTGCGGGTTGGCCGGCGGGCTGCTGGCTGGGTGCGGCGGGCGGCTTCTGGCCCGGGGCCATGCCGAGCGAGACTGATCGCGGCGCACTGTTCGCACCCCCCGCGGCACCGGCTGATTCCACGGTGACGCTTTGAAGCTTCAGGCCCTCGCGTGCGGCCGCGGCTTTGATGGCGGCCTCGACCGACGCGATGACGGCCGCCCGGTCTGGCGGGGAGAGGTCATCGATATTAAGCGAGATGGCGACGAACCCGTCGCACGCGGCGACCTTGCGCAGAGTGCCGGCGGCCACCAGATTGGCGCCCTTGGTGGGGTGCGCGAGCGTCGACAAAACGGCATGAACGTTTTCCTTCGAGAAATCCATGTCAAACGGTAGGGGGAGGGGTTGGGGGTCGAAAGGCCGCGGGAAACGTCCGTCGGCGATGCAGGGTAATCGCTGCATAACCCAGCTTCGCTTGCTCCCGATATCTCCCGCTCTTCTCCTATCCTTCCAACTGCATGTCCTCCGCCACGCGCAACCCTTTGACCCAGCCTTCCGATCGTGATTCCGCGTCGGCGCACGCGCTTCACGAGCTTGCCCGCAAGGCGGGTGAGGCCGCGCGAGTGGGGGGAGAGTCCCTTTTCGGCAAACAACGGACCCGTGCCTGGTCCGGCGGCGATGCTTCGCTTGATGGCCTCCACTGGTGCGCCGAGCTTGAGGGTGACTCGATCCTTTCGAGCGAGTACATCTTGATGAAGTTCATCCTCTCGCAGGAGGGTGAACCGGGCGAGTGGGAGCGGCTGCGGCGGATTGCCAACCAACTGCGACTATCCCAGCGGGCCGATGGCTCGTGGGGGCAGTACCCCGGGTCGCCGACGGACCTTTCGGCGACCGTGAAGGCGTACTTCTGTCTGAAGCTCTTTGGCGATGCGTCGAGCGCGCCGCACATGAGCAAGGCCCGCGGCATCATCCTCGCCTTGGGTGGTGCCGAGGCGTGTAACACGTTCTCGACGTTTTATCTGGCGTGTCTGGGGCAGGTGAGCTGGGAAGCGTGCCCGGCGATTCCGCCGCAGATTGTTCTGCTGCCGCGCTGGTTCCCGTTCCACTTAAGCAAGGTCGCGGCGTGGACGCGGACGATGATTTTGCCGCTGGCGATCTGCTCGGCGCTGCAGCCGGTGCGCACGCTGCCGCGAGGGCTGGGGATTGACGAGCTGTTTGTGGACCCGGGTGCGAAAAGCCGCCTCAATAAGAAGTGGAATGAGCGCGAACTGCTCACGTGGAACAACGTGTTCCTGCTGGCCGACTCGTTCCTGAAGACCTGCCGGCGCGCCGGGATCACGCCGCTGCGGCAGCGGGCGCTGGAACTGGCCGAGAGCTGGATTGTGGAGCGCGTTGACGGCTCGACAACGCAGGGGCTGGGCGCGATCTTCCCGCCGATGGTCTACTTACAGGTCGCCTTCAAGGCCCTTGGCTACCGTCGCGAGCACGCGCTGATCAAGCGCGCCGAGCGCGACCTTGACGCGTTCATTATCGACGAGCCCAACCCTGATCCCAGGCTCGACCACATCCGCCTGCAGCCGTGCTTCTCGCCCGTGTGGGACACGGCCATCGCGCTCGATGCGCTCGCTGAGGTGGGCCACACGGCCGCGAGTGATGAGCGAATGGCCCGTGCGTGCGACTGGCTGCGAGCCCGCGAGGTGAAGCGCCCGGGCGACTGGATCGAGAACCTGCAGCCTGCGGATCGCGCCTTGAAGCCGGGCATCGACATGGCGTGCTGGGCGTTTGAGTATCGCAACGACTGGTACCCGGATGTTGACGACACCTGCATGGTGGCGCGGGCCCTGCATCGGGCCGGCGATCGGCCCGGCGAGACGGCGAATCGCGATGGGGCCAAGCGGGCAGTGCGCTGGATTCTGGCGATGCAAAACGACGACGGCGGCTGGGCGGCGTTTGATCGCACGCAGGACCGGCCGTGGATGGAGGCGATTCCATTTGCCGATCACAACGCCATGCAGGACCCAAGCTGCTCGGACATTGCCGGGCGAGTGATGGAAGCCTTGGTCGTGTGCGGGCTTGACCCCAAGCACCCGGCCATGCAGCGCGGCGTGAGTTATCTTCTTGCCACCCAGAAGCCCGAGGGGTGCTGGTGGGGGCGCTGGGGTGTGAACTACCTCTATGGCACATGGCAGGCGGTGAACGGCCTGATTGCGGCGGGCACGCCGCGAGAGCACCCGGCGCTGCATCGGGCCCAGGACTGGCTGCTGGCGCAGCAGCATGCCGATGGCGGCTTTGGCGAATCGGCGAACTCGTATCTGCAAGCGGGCCCCAGCGCGTGCACCGGGCCGGGCACAGCAAGCCAGACGGCGTGGGCGCTGCTCACGCTGCTGAACCTTGTGGGCGCTTCGCATCCGGCCTCACAGCGGGCGGCACAGTGGCTGATGGCCGATCAACTCACGGCCGACAAACCGGCCTTCAGCGCAGCGCAGCGCTCGGGCCGGCCTGATGATGCGGAGGCGACCCCGCCGTACTGCGCCATCGACCCGGTGACCGATCGCGCCGGTGGGTGGGCCGAGCACTGGTTTACTGGCACTGGTTTCCCGAAGGTGTTCTATCTGCGCTATAACCTGTATCGACACAGCTTTCCGCTCAAGGCCTTGGCACGCTTTGCGTGGATGGCGGGGGCGAAGACGAGCGGGAATTCGAACGCGAAGGCGAGCGCGTAAAAAAGAGCGACGGTTGGTCGTCGCCCTTTGAAGATGCTTTGCGAGTTCACCATTCCGGGCCGTGCGTGACTCGTCGCACTTCGTGTTCGCAGATCACTGGCCAAACAGGTTCTTGGGCTGCAGCATGCCCTGATCCTCGAAGTACTTGAGCGCCTCGTCAACGCTGCGGAAAACCTTGGTCGCCGTCTCAGTGATGAACGGCGAGGGGCTCTTCTTGGGCTTCCACACCACGTACACCTCTTTGGTGTGTTCAAAGGCGTGCTGGAGTTCGCGCTCGACGCCGCTGGAGAGGCCCGGCATGCCGCCGGCGAGTTCAGGCACGAGCGAGACGATCATGTCGGACTGATCGACGAGCTTGAAGTCGCGCATGTAGATCTGGCCGTCGATGTCGCCGGCGATATCGAGGATTTCCCGGACCCGCACGCGGATCGGCTCTGCCGCGGCAGCCCGTGAGCCGCCGAAGGAGTGGGGGGCCACATCGAGGAAGTCTTTTCCGTCACGCGCCGCGGCAAGGGCGCGCTCGAGCAGGAGTTTTTCATCAACGTCACCGGGGTCAAAGCACACGAAGTGCTCGGCCAGCTTGGCGCGGAAGTGATCGATCTCGGCGACCACATCGGGCAAGTCCACAACGTGGCTCATGGGGAACGACGGGTAGACCTTGCGCATCTGCGGGCGGCAGACGAGGCGGAAGAGCGTCTGGCGGGTATCGGCGTGCCGGCCGCGCGAGAGGATGTAAAACTTGCTGCCGGGAATGGCCTGCGAGAAGAGCTCGGTGGCGAACTGTTCTTCTTCGCGCCACACCATGCAGTCTTTGAGGGTGGCATCAACAACGTGGTCGCGGTGAAGACGGTTGTGCACGACCTCGATGTTGTCCACCAGGCAGATGAACGTGTCGATGTTGAGCATCGCGATCTGGTCAAAGTCAAACGCCGAGAAGAGGCCGTGCCGCCAGCGGAAGGTGGCGTGCGTGTTGACGATGATGTTCTTCTTGCCCGCCGACTGGGTGATGATGTCTTTGAACGCGGCGCGCCGGAGCGAGTTGAGGCGCGAAATGGGCAAATCGAGGATTTTCCCGGGGCGGACATCCTTCGCTTCGGCGTACATCATGTCTCCGACGGTGTAGACGTCAACCTGCTCGCCCTGCTGGCCCGCAAAGTCGATGGCGGCCTGGAGGTAGTTTTTCTTGTCGAGGCCGATCTGGCCGGTGATGAGGGTGCGCATGGTGAATCTTAAACACGCAAAGGTCCCGGACAAAACGCAACTCCGGTGATTTGTTCGCCCTCAAAGTGCGTGGTCATCCCGGCCCGTTTGGGTGCGCGGTAGGTCTCCAAAGCGTGACGCAGCCGCTTGGCCCAGGCGCGATCGGGCTCGACATGCCGGTAGGAAATGAAGGCGTCGTAGCGGAACGAGTTGATCGGCTCGGCCAGTACAGCGGACTGAACGTCAGGGCTCTTGAAACAGCGCGGAACCTGCGCCGCGTGGTCGCTCGGCGAGGGACCCGGCTTACGGCTTGCCCTCGGCGAGTTCTGCATCCCGCGGAATAGCGATATCCAGCTCGGCCTTGCCCATGATCAGCCGCGCATCGCGCGAGAACAGCAGCCAGTTCCACAGCCAACTCAGGAGCACTTCGATCCGGCTGCGGAAGTTGACGAGGAACATCACGTGGATGGCGCCCCATAAAGCCCACGCAATGAACCCGCCGAACTTCATTCCATTGATCCACGCGACGGCCTTGGCCCGGCCGATCGTGGCCATCGAGCCGTTGTCGCGATAAATAAATGGCTTGCGCGCCAGGGCTGACCCGCCGGCAGATTCGCCCGCGATGATGCGCCCCACATACGCCCCGGCCTGCATGGCTCCCTGGGCCACCCCCGGCACGGCGGCACCGGTGCCGGCTGATTTCGCCGCCGCCAGGTCACCCACAACGAACACGCTCGGGTGTCCGGGCACGGTCAGGTCCGGCCCTACGAGCACGCGGCCCGCTCGATCGAGTTCCACACCCATCGAGCGCGCCAGCGGCGAACCCACCACGCCCGCCGCCCACAGCACGTTGCGCACCGCGATGAACTCACCGCCGACTGTCACGCCGTCGGCCGTGACCTCGGTCACCCGCGCATTGAGCCGCACCTGCACACCCATGGCTTCAAGATCGCGGCGCGCCCGCTCGCTGAGCTCGGGCGGGAACGCTTCGAGCAAACGGCCGCTTCCTTCGAACAGAATAACCCGCGTGGTCTTGGTGTCGATGTTGCGAAAATCGGCCGGGATGGTTTTGGCCGCGATTTCCATGATGGCGCCGGCGAGTTCCACCCCCGTGGGTCCGCCGCCCACGATGGCGAACGTGAGAGCGGCCCGCCGGCGCGGCTCGTCGCCTTCGTATTCGGCGCTCTCAAACGCCAGCAGAATCCGGCGGCGAATGAGAATGGCATCTTCCAGAGTCTTGAGCCCCGGTGCAAACTGCTCCCACTCAGGGTGCCCGAAGTATGAGTGCGTCGCCCCCGCCGCCACGATCAGCCAGTCATACTCAACGGCGCTCTCCCCGTGGGCGGGCCCGCCATCGAACTTCACGAGCCGATTCGCCAGATCGATCCCGGTGATCTCCGCGAGGGCCACTTGGCAGTTGGCCTGCTTGCGCAGCACATGCCGGATTGGGGCGGCGATATCCGCCGGTGAAAGCGCCGCCGTGGCCACCTGATAGAGCAGGGGCTGAAAGACATGATGATTCCGCCGATCGACGAGCGTGAGCTGCACGCGAGCCTTGGCGAGAGCCTGAGCGGCGGCAAGGCCGCCGAATCCGCCGCCGATGATCACAACCCGAGGACCCGCATCGCGGTGTGCGTCTTTCATGGCCGATCATATCGGTGCGCTTGCCGCCAACCCCGACCCTTTCCCGCACTCCGGGCACGCCGCGCCCGGTGCGAGCCCTGCGCGGCTATATCCGCACCGCTCGCACCCACCTCGGCGCTTCCTTCTCCCTCGCCGAACACCACCAATCGCCCAGATCAGCCCGCCCCACACACACCCATACACCAGCGCGTTCGCCGCAAACGCCCCCGGCCGCACCCGCAGCGGAAGCGCGGTCGGCAATCCCGATGGCGGTGCGCCCCAGCGCTGATCAATCCGCGAGAGCCACGGTAAGACAAGCGCCCCACGCAGCACCATCGTGCCCTTGGTCGTCATCCGCTCGTTCCACAGGCACGGCCACGGCCAACCCGCCACCTCGACCGTTCGGGCCAGGTCGCACGCCGCGGCATCGCCGTGTTCGGCGCGTGCCGGATCACTGATCCACAGCGACTCAGCCGCCCACTCGGGCACAAAGCTGCTTGACGGTCCCGGTGCCGGAAACAGCGGCGCGGGCGGCAAGCCAGTGAACATTGCCGCGTATGACGTCCACAGTTGCACCCCCGGCCTCTCGAGCAGACCCACCTCCAACACGCGGCAATTGCGCTCGGGCAGAACAGGCCCGTGCGAAACCGTGTACGTCGCGGCGCGCGATGCCGAACCCAGCGCCGTAAATGACGGATAGCACGGCACGCGCACCGTGATCCACCATGCCACCGCCACCGTCGTGCCTGCTCCCAAGACCGCCGCGACGGTGACGAGCCACGCAAAATAGGACACTCGCCGCTTCACGCCCTCATTGAAGGCGCGTTCTGTCCCCGTTGCAGCCTCTCCGGGTGTACCCATAGTTTGGGTCAGCGGCAGGAGCTATGCGGGCTTTGGCTCGATTCCATCCTGCTCATCCTGCCCATCCATGTTCCTTCTCCGGGTGGGTTGGGTTGGTGTCGACGAGGCGTTTGGTGGTCGGAGTCGAGCACTGGGTGGAGTTTACATGGATGGACAGGATGGACAAGATAAAAAGGGGGCAGGGAAGCCAACCGCCCTCATCCGTGGCCACACCCGCCTCTCCGCAGCCTGTTCGCGTTCCCCGCACCCCCGATACCCTTCTCGCTCATGCCGCTTCACCGCTACGACCTTCTCGCCCTGGACCTCGACGGCACCCTTGTCGATCACCACGGTCGCGTTTCGGACGAGAACGTCCGCGCCCTTGAGCGCGCTCGCGCCGCCGGGATCACCACCGCCATCTGCACTGGCCGCGCTCTTCGCGAGTGCGTGCCCATCATCGAGCGCATCGCCCAGACCGATCCCATCATCGTCAGCGGCGGCGCCGTCATCGCCTGCCCCACCACGCACCGCACGCTCAACCGCATGGCCATGGGTCAGCCGCTGGTGCGGCAACTCGTCGATTCGCTTCACGCGCACGGTCACCCGGCCCTCGTGCTCAAAGACCCGCACGCTACGGGCTACGACTACCTCGCCGTCGCCAACTGCGGCCGCGGCGAGGAAGCTATCGACCCCGCCTCTCGGTGGTGGTTTGACAAGATGGGTTGCCGCGTCCGATACGCCCAGTCGCTGAGCGAAGACGAGCACCCCGAGCACACAATCCGCGTGGGCTGCTATGCGGCCAACAAACCAGTCGATGACCTGGTAGCCCTGATGCGGCGCGACTTCGGCGCGCTGGCCAGCATTCAGCACTTCGCTGGCGTCCTGATGGCTGACGATCGTGCGGCGCAGGGCATCATGAGCGTGCACATCGTCGAACTCTTCGACAGCCGCGCGTGTAAGTGGCAGGCCATCCAGCGCCTGGCCGCCATGAACAACGTCCCCGAAACGCGGATCGCTGCCATCGGCGATCAACTCAACGATGAGTCCATGATCCGCTCGGCCGCTCTGGGCATCGCCATGGGCAACGGGGCTGAGGCGCTCAAAGCGCTCGCCAAGCGGCAGACCAAAACCTGCGGCGAACACGGCGTTGCTTTCGCCATCGATGAGATTCTCGCAGGTCGCTGGTAACCACCCGCGGCGCGTCCCGCGCGAGACAGGCAGTTTGGTCGGTGGTCGGTATTCGCCAGGCCTGCCGGCTGCGCGCCGCTTCCGCTGCGAATAATGAACCCGCTCGATGGCTGTTGACTGCGCCCTGAACTGTTTCGCAGGATCACCCAATGACCCCAGCCCCGACACCCTCGCCCTTGCCCGGGCCCGCCAGCAACTCGCGGCTGATGGTGCTTCTCTTCACTGATGCGGTGGGCTCGACCGACCTCAAGTCGCGCCTGGGCAATCAGGACTACCTGAGCCACATCGCCCGCCACGACGAGATCTTCCGCGCCATCATCGCCGATACCCCCGCCGCCACCATCTACAAGGACATGGGCGATGGCTTCCTCGCCGGGTTTGAACGCGCTAGCGACGCCGTTACCGCCGCCCTGCGCTTCCAGCGCGCCCTGCGTGAAGAGCCGTGGGGCCCCGAGCCCGTCCGCGTCCGTGCCGGCATCCATCTCGGCCAGGTTGCTCAAGGTGCGCTTGAGGATTCCGGCAAGCCCAAGCTCGTCGGCCTCGCGGCCGACGTAACCGCCCGCATCATGGGCCTCGGCCTCCCCGGCCAGATTCTCCTCACCCGGGCCATCTTCGATGATGCCCGCCAGTTCCTCCGTCGTCATCCGCCCGCCGAGCCGACCTCCGCCTCGCTATCGGCAGATCCCGGCGTTCGCTGGATGGCGCACGGCCTCTACAAGTTCAAGGGTGCCGATGAGCCGATGGAGATTTACGAGGTTGGCGCCGAGCCGGGGGCTCCGCTCTCGCCCCCGCCCAGCGGCGAGAAAGCCACCCGGCTGGTCTCGGCTGACGAAGTGCTGCTGGGCTGGCGCCCCGCGGTGGGGATTGAGATTCCCCGGCGGGCCGGCTGGTTGCTCGAGCGCAAACTTGGCGAGGGCGGCGTGGGCGAAGCGTGGCTGGCCTTCAACAAGACCACCCGCGACCGTCGCGTTTACAAGTTCTGCTTCGAGGCCGCCCGCGCCGATGCGCTGAGGCGCGAGGCCAAGTTGTTCCGTGTCCTGCGCGATGCGCTTGGCTCGCGCGTCGATATCGCCAAGCTTCACGATGTGCAGTTCCAGAGCCCTCCGTACTTCATCGAGAGCGAGTATGCCGAGCTTGGCTCGCTTAATGACTGGGCACGTACCAAACTGGCCTCCGGCGGTCTCACCGGCCTTCCGCTGGCGCAGCGCATGGAGATGGCCATGCGGCTTGCCGAGGCCGCCGCGGCGGCTCACTCCGTCGGCATCCTCCACAAAGATATCAAACCCGCCAACGTCCTTCTCTTCACTGCCGAGGGCGGCGAACCTCGCCCCCGTCTTGCCGACTTTGGCGTCGGTGCCGTGCACGACATGAGCAAACTGGTCGAGCGCAAGGTCGATGTGGGCGGCGCCACCATGGCCGCACTCGCGGCGCCCCACTCTTCAAGCAGCAATGCCCCAATCTATGCTGCGCCCGAGGTACTTACAGGGCGCGCATCCGACGCCCGCGCCGATGTGTACGCGCTGGGTGTCATCACGTTCCAGCTCGCCGTCGGCGACCTTTCACGACCGCTCGTCCCGGGCTGGGACAAAATGGTCCCCGACCCGCTGCTTCGCGAGACGATTGCCCTCGCCGTTGATCCTGACGAGAACACTCGTCTCGCCGACGCTTCCCAGCTCGCCTCCAGGCTACGTGTGTATCTCAACGGATCTGAGCAGCCGAGTCTTGCGCCACAGCGCGAACCATCCGGCCCGGCCAGTCCGGCCGCCGCCGGCCACGAATCAACACCCGTTCCACAGGTCGCTGCCGTTGCGGTCGCTCCAAATCGTGTTGAGGCCGGTGACATTCCCACCGATCAGGTCTTCAAACGCGCGACGGTCGCCGGCGTCCCTGAGCGCATCGGCTCGTTCCGCGTGCTCCGCAAGATCGCCTCGGGCGGCTTCGGCATCGTGCTCGAAGCCACCCGCGACGATTCCTTCCAGCGCCGCGTCGCCATCAAGCTGCTGCAGCGCGGCGCCGTGAGCGAAGAGACGCTCAAGCGCTTCGAGCGCGAGCGGCAGGTCATGGCGGCCATGAACCACCCCAACATCGCGCGCCTGCTCGAAGGCGGCAAGACCGACGACGGCCGCCCGTGGTTTGCGATGGAGTACGTCGAAGGCCTGCCCATCGATGAGTACTGTGATCGCAACGGCCTCACCGTCGAAGAGCGTGTTGCGATGTTCGTCAAGGTCTGCTCCGCACTGCACACGGTTCACAAGGCGCAGGTCGTCCATCGGGATCTCAAACCTTCCAACATTCTCGTCAACACCAAGGGCGAGCCCAAACTGCTCGACTTCGGCATCGCCAAAATGACCGAGCCTGAGTGGGGCAACAGCCCCGTCGTCACCATGGAACGCCGTGGCCCGCTCACCCCGCAATACGCGAGCCCGGAGCAGGTCCGCGGCGAGCCGATCACCACCAGCAGCGATGTGTATTCCCTTGGCGTGGTCATGTTCGAGATTCTCTCGGGCGCCATGCCCTACCGCATCAAGAACTCCGGTGATCATGAACTTGAAGCCAAGGTGTGTATCGCTCAGCACCCAAAGCCCAGCGTCATGGCGCTCAGTGAGCCCGGCGATGCCGTTCACGACCCCGCAGCGCCGACGGCCACGTCGGCGCCGTTGCCCGGCGAGCGGTCGAGCGAGGTCGCTTCGTCCCCCGGTTTCGCCACGCTCGATCGCACTCGCGCTACCCGCACCCGTACCACCCGCGCCGGTTACGGTCCGCAGGCGGTTGAGCGTGCCAACCGCCGCAGCACCACGCCCGGCGATCTTCGGCGCGGGCTTGAAGATGATCTTGATGCCATCGTCATGATGGCGCTCCGCAAAGAGCCGCTCCGCCGGTATGAGTCCGCCATGGAGATGGGTGACGACCTGAAGCGTCACATCGAGCGCGTGCCTGTCAAGGCCCGGCCCGAGACGATCTCGTACGTCGCGACGCGGTTCGTTGGCCGCCATCGCGGCGCGGTGGCGTCGGTCGCGGTCATCTCGCTTCTCGTGCTGGTCGGCCTCGTGGTCACATCGCTCTCACTTGCCAAGGCGCAGCGCGAGGAGAAGGCCGCCCGCGCGAGCCGAACCCAGACTCTGGCCATGCTGGGCAACCTCACCAAAACGTTTGCCGAGCTGCGTCGCGAGCGTGACGGAGCGGGCGGCACCAAGGCCTTGTTCGAAGCCGCCAAGCCGATCATCGAGTCGATCAAGCAGATTGACCCTGCGGACACCGAGCTCCGCACCAAGGCGGCCGATGCGCTCGAATGGATCGGCGAGGCCGCAGGCTCCAACGGTTGGGGAAGTCTGGGCATTGCTGCCGAAGCGAACGGCGTGTATGCCGCCGCCGTCGAAGTTCGCGAGGCGCTTTCGGCTCGGAACCCCAACGATGTGCCGCTCAAAGCCGCCTCCGTCCGAACGCTGAACTTTGCTGCCAAGAACCTACGCGCCAACAGAACGCCGAGCACGGCGACACAGGCGGCCGAGCTCGAAGCCAAGGCTCTTGCCACTGCCCGCGGGGCCGTGAGGCTTGATCCCAAGAACCGCGAGGCCTCCATGCAGCTCGCCATCGCCCTCACGGCGTCGGCCGCGTCGCTGCAGGCCGGCGCCAAGATCGAGATGCTCAAGGAGTCGCTCAGTATCCGCGAGTCCAATGCGGCCATTTACTCTGAGGCCGCGGTTTGGGATGCGGTGTACAACGGTCGTCTGGCGCTCGGCGAGGTGCTGACGCGGCCTGATGCTCTTGATGCCGCGGCGGCGCTCACGTATTACAAATCTGCCCTCGAAGCGGCCGAGAAACGCCGCGAGCTCGAGCCCACTGCGTGGGAAGCGACGATGGCGCTCATGCGCGCCAATCTCAAACTCGGAACTGCCCTGCTCGCCACCGGTGATGCCGACAACGAGAAGAAGGGTCGCGATTGTCATGCTGCTGCCGTGAAACTCGCGGGCGAACTCGAGAACACCTTCGCCGGCCGCATCCCGCCGCGCGTGCGTCAGGGCGTGGTGCAGACGTACTTTGTCGCCGAGTCCGACTTTGAACCCGCATGGCGCGCGCTCTCGTCGATTCCCGCCGACACAGAGACCGATCGCCAACAGCTCTACAACATCGCCCGCCAATACCTGCTCGCATCGACCGAGGCTGGTAACAGCATTTACGAACGCACGGTCCTCCTTACCCGCGCCGGTGACCTCGCTGCTTCACTCTCCGCTGGGGGCCGCCAACTCACCGAGAACGAATCCAGGCTCGTCTCATCTATCAACGAGCAACTCAAAGCACTCAAGGCTGGTAAAGACGAATAGCCGCTGCTCTGCTTTCCCGCGCGTTCCCCATCGTCCCGCCCTTGCGCCTTCCCGCGCGCCCATCACTTTCATTCAATGCGGGCGAGAGGACTTGAACCTCCACAGTCTTACGACCGACAGAACCTAAATCTGTTGCGTCTGCCAATTTCGCCACGCCCGCGACGATCTCCCATCATTCGCTCATCCAACCCGCAGCGGCGGCCCATCTGCTTCACTGACTCGCACATCGGCGGCTTTGATTTCCTCCCCCAGACGGGCGGCCAGTTCGGGCAAAAAGCCCCGCTCCGTCTCGGTGTGGCCGGCCAGAATCACACTCACGCCCATCCGTTCTGCCGCCAGCACCTCATGGTGCTTCATCTCGCCGGTCAGGAACACGTCGGCTTTTGAACGAACCGCGTCGGACAGAAACTCGCCGGCTGCACCGCAAGCGACCGCAACTCGCGTCACCGGGCGATCAAGATCACCCACAATTTGTGTTGTACCCGCCGAAAGTTCATGTTTCGCTCGCTCAGCCAAGGCTCGAAGTGGAACCGCTTCGGATAAGTTGCCAACCCGACCTTCCCCCTGTGATTTGGGAATCGCCTTCAACGAATAGACATCGAAGGCCGGCTCTTCGTAGGAGTGGGCTTTTCGCATCGCTGAAAGCACCGAGTTCAATTTCGGCTCCCGGCAGACGACTTCCAGCCGCCATTCGGCTACTTCCTCGCGGCGGCCTTTTCGCCCACGGTTGGA
>ENA-ORBV01012037-ORBV01012037.1-microbial-mat-metagenome-genome-assembly--contig:-NODE-12037-length-13432-cov-4.233171_pt1 | contig 13432 bp, 8 predicted proteins | sample MGYA00237777_ERZ505514 | MGnify/ENA primary metagenome ERZ505514 (study PRJEB26160, sample SAMN06269048) | microbial mat metagenome | isolation source: Oligotrophic lake microbial mat | place...
TACGAGATTCGCCTTAGTCTCGTGGGCTCGGAGATGTGTATAAGAGACAGGCGGATTACCACTCAACATAATATTGCGAACATGAAGGTGCAGCTTCGCCGGCTGGGGCTGGGGCACGATCCGGCACGATCGGTGAGCACGACTGATACCGAGTATTACAAGTGGACGCAGTGGATCTTTCTGAAGATATATAACTCCTGGTATGATGTGCAGGCGGGGAGGGCCAGGCCGATGAGCGAGCTGCGGGATTTGTTAACATCTGGGGCGATCGCGACGCGGAGCGGGAAGCCGTATGAAGAGCTGAGCGAAACCGCGCGGCGCGAAGAGCTTGATGGGTGGCGGATGGCCTACCTCGCGGGGGTGAACGTGAACTGGTGCCCGATGCTGGGCACGGTGCTGGCCAACGAGGAAGTGACGGCGGATGGGAAGAGCGAGCGGGGCAGCTTTCCGGTGTATAAGCGGACGCTGAAGCAGTGGATGATGCGGATCACGGCGTACGCCGACCGGTTGACGGCGGATCTTGAGCACTTGGACTGGCCGGAGGCGATTAAGTTACTGCAACGTAACTGGATCGGAAGGAGCGAGGGGGCCAGGGTTACGTTTGCGGTGGGGCAGGATTCGGTTACGGTGTTCACGACGCGGCCGGACACGCTGTTTGGCGCGACATACTTGGTGCTCAGCCCGGATCACCCGCTGGTGGACGCTATCGTAACTGATTCGGTGGGGTCTACGCCCTTTCGGCTCGCGTTATTCCCGGGGTATGAGGCGGGGAGTTCGCCCCGCGCCACGCTGCGGGCGTACCGCGAATACGCCGCGGGCAAGAGCGAGAAGGAACGGGGCGAGGGCAAAGTTAAGACGGGGATGTTTTTGGGGGCGTATGCGGTGAATCCGGTGAACGAAGCGCGGATACCGATCTTCGTCGCTGATTATGTTTTGAGCGGGTACGGGACTGGGGCGATTATGGCGGTGCCCGCGCACGATGAACGCGATTATGAGTTCGCGAGCGAGCTGGGCCTGCCGATTAAAGATGTCGTGTACCCTCGCCCGCTGATGACGATGCGGTTTTTCGCGGCAAAGGCGTACGCGGATCGGGAGCGGAGCGGTGCGTGGCGGGATGAGTTAGCGGACTTGCTGGGGTTAAGTGCCGCGAGCGGCGCTAGTGCGGATGATCTGGACTCCTTGCTTACGATCGTTCGGTGCCGGCGCGGGACCGCGCTCGAGGCTTTAGCCGCGGCGGGAACGGACCTGGCCGGAAACAATCGGCGGGGGTCGATGCGTGAGGTGTGGACGGAGACGCTGGAGGGGATGCATATTGACTCGTTTGAGTACCTGGAACTGACGCTGCTTCGCGATCATAATTATTATGAGCGACAGGGCGAGGCCTTTACCCAGCCGGGTATAGCGGTAAACTCGTATAACAACACGGGGCTTTCGCTCGATGGGATGACGACCGCCGCGGCGAAGGAGCGGACGATTGAATGGCTTGAGTCTGCGGGTCTTGGACTGCGTGCGACGACTTATAAGTTGCGTGATTGGCTGTTTTCGAGGCAGCGGTACTGGGGCGAGCCTTTTCCCATCGTACACGACGCGGATGGATCGCCGCGTGATGTGCCCGAATCGATGCTTCCGGTACTGCTGCCGGAGCTAACCAACTTTGCGCCCGAGCGCAGCGAGGACCCCAACGCCCCGGTGCGGACGCCCTTGTCGCGAGCGGCGGAGTGGACGCAAGTTGAGATGGACATCGGAGAGGGGTTGCGGAAGTACACTCGGGAGACGAACACGATGCCCAACTGGGCGGGCTCGTGCTGGTACTTCCTGCGATATCTGGACCCGACGAACGAGACGGCGTTTTGTGATCCGATCGTCGAGCGTTACTGGATGAGTGGCGCCGACGGCAAGGGCCAGGGTGTTGATCTTTACGTCGGCGGCGTGGAGCACGCGGTGCTGCACCTGCTGTACGCGCGGTTCTGGCACAAAGTTTTATTTGACCTTGGTTATGTTACAACTTCGGAGCCGTTTCAGCGGTTGTTTAATCAGGGATATATCCAGGCGTACGCGTTTAAGGATGAGCGTGGGGCGTATGTTGAGGCTTCGCAGGTTACGTTGAGCGATGGGACGCTGGCCGTAGAGAACCAGGATAAACAGGGTCCGTTTGTACACGGGCGGGAAGCGGTGACCCGCGAGTATGGCAAGATGGGGAAGAGCCTTAAAAATGCGGTAACGCCCGATGATATCTGCGCGGCTTATGGGTGCGACACGCTGCGGTTGTACGAGATGTCAATGGGGCCGCTGGAGGCGAGCAAGCCGTGGAACACGCGAGATATAGCGGGATCATTCCGATTCTTGCAACGGATTTGGCGAAACTTTATCGATGAGAAGACGGGTGAATCACGCGTGGTGAGCGGGGAGAGCGACCGGGCGACACTAAGGCTGCTGCACAAAACGATTTTGCACGTACAACGCGACATGAACTCGCTGGGCTTTAACACGGCCATCAGTAAACTGATCGAGTTTAATAATCACTTATCATCGATGGCGGTTACGACGGGAGTGGCGAGGGCGTTTATCCTGATGCTGGCCCCGTTGGTGCCGCATTTGGCGGAGGAGCTCTGGCACCGGACGATTCGTACAGCTGGGGGGGCAACTAAAGAAGCGAAGCGGTCGTTGCTGCATGAGCCCTTTCCGGTGGGTGATGCATCGCTCGCTGCGGACGATGAAGTCGAGGTACCGATCTCGATCATGGGCAAACCGCGACACCGGATTGTGGTTCGTCCGGGGCTTTCAGGCCCGATGTTAGAGGCCGCGGCGTTGGCGGATGCCAAGGTGATTGAGTTGATCGGCGGGAAGCAGATCAAGAAGGTGATCAGCGTGCCGGGTAAAATGGTTAACTTTGTGCTGGAGTAGGGGAACATGCACACTTAGGTAGCGCGAAGAGTGTGGTCGACTGTGCTTGCACACCCACGTCGATGGTACTTTGCGCTTGGAGTTGCACATAAGCTTGATAAACGGCGAGCCACTCATCCCGGGCGGGTTGGCATTATTAGCTGAAGATGAAGCGTTTACCTCATGAGTTTTTTCCCTGCGCCATCGGTAGTTATACTACCCACAGACAGATTATCCGCGATAGACAGACTCTGCCCTTTAACCGAGTGTGGTTGAGTCATCTGCTTTCTTCTCGCGAATTAACCTCCGAGTGCGACCCATGCTAATTGAATACCCTCTCGCCAGTGCACCTCATTCGACGGCCACCACGCGGCCTATCTGGGATGGGGCGGAGGCCTCGCTGCACGCGCCACTGGCGCAGAGCACGTCGTGTGAAGTTTGCGTAATTGGGGCGGGAGTTGCGGGGTTGTGCACTGCCTATGAACTGGCAAGAACCGGGCGCGATGTGCTCGCACTTGATGCAGGGTTGCTCGCGAACACGCAGACGGCGAAGTCGACGGCACATTTGGTGACCGCCTTGGATGAGCGGTACTTTTTGCTGGAGAAGGACCACGGCAAGGAGCAGGCGGCGGCGATCGCGGCGGCTCATATGGGGGCTATTGCTTGGCTCGAAGCGACTGTGAAGCGAGAGGAGATCGAATGCGGTTTTGGTTATGTTGAGGGGGTGCTGGTTGTTTCGAATACTCGGCCCAGTGATGCGGATAAGCTGCTTGAGCGAGAGGAAGCGGCCTCGCGGCGGTGCGGAGTTGCGGTGAGGCGTGAACGGGTTTCGGGTGGGGTTGCCGCGGCTTTCCCGAGCGGATCGTTACGCTTTGCGGGGCAAGCCCAGTTGCAACCCGAGGCAATTCTTAGAGGGATTGGGGCTGGCACTGGAACGGCGCGGGGGGCGGCTCTGTTGCGATACCTATGTCACAGAGGTGAATGATCAGGGGAACGGTTTTGAAGTGATCGCGGGCAACGGGCTCAAGATTACCGCCAAGCAGGTGGTGTTCGCCACGCACGGGATGCCGCACGCGGTGCGAGGCAGCACGCGGCCGGTGAGACCGACGATTTCATTCTGCGTCAGCTTCGAAGTTACATCAGAGCCAAGCTTTGACCGACACGTGCTGCTGTGGGATGGTTACTGGGATGATGATTCACCCTATCACTTCGTTCGGTTTGTCGAGGGCGAGCTGGTGGGCAAGCCTGGCGAGCTGTTTCTCGTGGTAGGCGGGGAGGATGAGGAAGCGGCAGCACCGACTATTGATGCATCTAAAGCTTACGATGCCATTGAAACTTGGACGAGAGCTCACTTTCCCTTTGTGGGCGCCCGGGCCCAAGCATGGTGGGGTCGGATCTTTGAGCCCAAGGGGGAGTTCGCGCTGATCGGCAACGTGCCGGATCTGGAGGGGGCGTATCTAATCTCGGGAGATTCGGGAAACGGGTTTACGTACGCGGGAATTGCTGCTCAGCGGATCGCGGCACTGACGGCAGGGCTCGCGGTGCCCCAGATGGACGACACGTTGTTCGACCCGCGGCTGAAGAGCAGGCGGTTTACGAAATAACTGGCCGCGTCGAAACGAATCGCCGCCTTCATGCGGATTTTGATCCATGGTTTAAGCGCGAAGGAACGACCCCAAGGGGGGTCGTTTTGTTTTTGGTTTTTCAGATGCTCTGCCAGCCAAGCCTGTTTTAAACCCTGGTTATCGCAACACTGAGGGTTGCGGCTGAAGTGGACGAAAAGGCTCAAAGAAGTGTTTAGACATCGATGCTAAGAGGATGAAAAAAAACAAGAGCCGTCAAACTTTCGTTCGGCGACCCTTGCTTCTGTGTGTGTGCGATTGTCGTAAAGCCGAGGTCGGCTTACCCACCACTTACGTCACCGCATCGACTTCTCTAGCGATTCATGTTTTGTGCGTCATTGCGGTTGCGGTCTCGCAGGCGCCAGTCGTTGTCGCGGTCGTTCCAGCGATCGGCCTGCGGTGCATCAATCTGGTAGGCTCCGTAGACGTTGGTTGATTTACCGTTCGTGGCGAAGTCGTTCCAGTCGGTGGGCGCTTCCGGGCTTGCGATCATCATTTCCTTGGTCGCATCGATACGAACGTTACCGTCGAGAGAGACTGAGGCGACGGACCAAGGAACCAAGCGGTTTTTGTCGGCGATGCCGAGGAAGTTATCGTTAGGATCAATACTCAGGAACGCCACCGAGCCCGAGTTAATATCAAGGATTACATCATCTACGCGGCCAGCGTCAACTCCACGAGCAACAATCTTGTTACCATCGAGTTCTGACCCGCGGATCATTTGGTAGAACGAGGAAGTAAACTTCTGCCCGTTGCGTTCGAATGAGTCGTTGGACCACGTGGCCGCTCCGTCTTGGCCGCGCAGGACCATCGAACGATCGCCAACTTTCGCGGCGGTTGCAACGTGCATGACGACAGTTTCAACGGCGACCTTGTCACCTCGATTGAAAGTTACATCTTCACCACCCACGTACCAGGTCGGGCCTACCGCGACCTTGCGGGTTACCCCGTCGGTGCCGAGCACTTCCAGCATGGTCTGCTCGCCTTGGCCGGAGACATATTCACGAGAGACTCGCTTAACTTCGCCTTCGACGCGCTGCTTGTTGTTCAAGTCTAGATTGCTGGCGTAGGGGTCGCTACGGTAGGTATCGTCGGTTGTATCCCACCACTTCTGGCGATTAGATCCGCCCGCAATTGTCCCGTCCTGCCTGCGGTTTGTATTCGGAACCCCTAGTGTCGTGTTAGGAGAGTTAGGATTGATAGTGCGATCATCGCGACGGGTGGCGGTGCGGTCGGTCGTATTGTTACGATCGCCGTTGTTCATGTTACGATCAGGGTTGTTCGTGCTACGATTGGGATTGTTAATGTCACTGTCGCGGATGTAGGTACCATCAGCGTTTAGTCGTCTATCCGCGTTGGGATTGTTAAGATCCTTCGTGTTGGTTTCGAGGCGGTTTTCCACTGGGATGCCAGCCTTTGACTTGTTGGCTTCGTCGAGGGCGACGCGGCGTGCGCGCCGTTCGTCGCGGATTCGATCACGGTCGGCATCGGGGCTATTGGTAGGGGTACCGCGCCATGACTCATCATAATCGGGCATATCTCGAAGTGACTCTGCGCCCACGCCGAGGATGAATCGCTTGTTTACGCTGTCCCAGCGGAGCTGCTGGAAAGGCACTGCGATCAGGCGGTCGCCGATGTTAAGTCGTGACTTGGTGTCGAGAACGACGTATTCAATACGCCCCGAGCCTCGATCAATCATGAAGTCTTTGATGTCAGCAGCGTCTTGGTTTCCGGAGGTGTAAACATCCGCGTCGAGCAGCCATTCGGCAGTGCGATACAAAGGTGTTCCGGACGTTGCTGGCCAGTCTACTCGTTCATTGCTGCCGGAGAAGCCCGTCACAGTGTTGGTCGTTCCGTTCCTCGGCGGCGTGTTCGGGTTTGTGGTGTTGCCGGGGGTCGTGGTAATCTGGTTCGAGTTGTTGTGGTCGAGCTTATTCTTGTCGGCCTGCCCTGTGGCGAAACCAGCGAGTGCGACGAGCGTTGAGAGTGTAATCACGGGGGTTGCTGCGTTTTTCATAACCGTCTGTGTCCTTAGTGGAGGTGATGCGCTTGCCTGGCTGACGCTGAGGTCGGTCAAGTCAAACTAACACCAAAAGTTGAGTGGGAACCAATCGACGCTGCAAGGCGAGCGTGATGTGACTTACGCGGCTAACCGTACAAAGCTGCCGCCGTTATACCTTCATGACTATGTTGTTGCGGAAAGGATGTGCGGTGCGTGAAAGGCGTAACCGATGTTTATTCATGCCTAGTGCGGGCTTTTTCCCGTCTTGATGGTTTGCTTGAGTGACCATACGCCCTACTGCTTAGATCGATTTACTCAGCACGGCTCATATTCGGCGTGTTTCTTTCAAATCACAGATCGAACCAATACGGCAGAGCGGCGAAGCTATTTGGCGAGCTTCTCAGCGGGCCACTATTGAGATGTGAAGGTGCTGGCCGACCAAGGTTTCCGACCATCACCGGCGACGAGCCTCGGCCTGGCCCACGCCGTGATTCGCATTGACCTGATGCACCGCCTGTTGGCGATCGTTTTTTCGGTCAAAAGCCGCCCACATGACCGGATTAAAGAAAAGTGCGACACAGCCGATGGCAGCACCAACTGCCGCGGCACCCCAACCAAACGACTGGCCTATGAGGAAACTGAGTCCTAGTACGACGAGGCCGCCTAACACAATTAGCCACATGTAGGCCCCGGGCCCTCGCTTGGGATCCGCCGGTTGCCCCTCAGGACTTACAGATTCGATTGCAGCGGAAGCTTCCTGAACCGTTCCCGGGACCTCCATTTGAGTAGCTTCCCCCTTCTCAAGCGGGGGCTTATCTGGTGTTGTCGCGCCGTCGTTGGTAGAGGAATAGGGTTCAGCGGATGGCTCCGCGTAGATAACATCTATGGGGTGAACGGCGGGTGTCTTAGGCGGGGTTCCCAAAACGCCACCGTGTGTGTTGTCATTTGTAACAGCCATGATTTCCTCTCTTAGAAAAGAGCTTGGCCCTGATAAGACCCGCGCTAGACTTTTCGCCCAACGCGGGTGACTGAAATAGCGTGGCTGGTTAAGCTTCACGCAGGTTAAACTTGACGTTTATTAATATTTACTCTTGGATGTAGCGCTAATGGAAGTAGCTGAACCGAGGGATGTTTCCTTATCGCTTGGCTTCGCCCCGACGGAGGATGCAGTTCGGAAACTGTCGTATCCGTCGGAGTTTGTAGAAGTGCGGTCTGTCTTAGACTCGGTGGCTGAGCTCTCACCGCCAGCAGTTTTTTTGGTCAAGCGCAACTGATTTTCGACGTCTGAAACACCCGCGATATCAGCAGCCAAGTGCTCCAACCGATACTTATCTGCACGATGGCAAACTTCTCCGGTAAGGGTCACTAGGCCATCTTTGACCGAGATATCGACATTGCGGCAGTCGATGCCTTCATCCATTACTCGTTCACAAACATCCTCGCGAACGCGATCATCCGACTTCTTGTAACCTTTGGGCGGGGTGCCGCGCTGGCGGCTTTGAGCTGACCCATATTGACCCATTGAGGATTGGCCAGAGGAAGAGCCTGAGTTTCCAAACCCGGAAGACTGCCCACTGCCCGAGGATTGATCGTAACTTGATTGTGGACGCTCTCCACCTGACTGGCCGCTGTAACCGCCCTGGCCGAAGCCGCCCTGCTCGTAACCAGACTGACCAGACTGGCCATAGTTGGACTTACCGTAGCCTGTTAGGCCATAGTTAGACTGCCCGTAGTTACCGGGTTGCCCTTGGGCCGACTGGTTGTAGCCCGACTGGCCGTAAAGCGATTGATTGTAATTCGCCTGACCATTGCCCAGCCGACTAGGCCCAGATTGACCAAGTTCAGATTGACCGTAGCCAGATTGACCTGATTGGCCGTAGTTAGATTGGCCGTATCCGGTCTGGCCGTAGCCAGATTGACCTGATTGACCGTAGTTAGATTGCCCGTATCCGGTCTGGCCGTAGCCAGATTGACCTGATTGACCGTAGTTAGGTTGACCGTAGTTGGGTTGGCCGTAGTTGGGTTGGCCGGAGTTGGGCTGGCCGAGGCTTGATTGACCCCGATGAGAATCATATTGGCCCGAAGAGTCTTGACGAGCAGACCGGATGTTGTGTCCATACCCGCCGCCCGCAGAGCCCGAGTCGTCATACCCCCCCTGACCCCGCCCGGAATAGCTGCCTTGGCCACCGGAGTATCCACCTTGGCTTGAGGAGCTATCTTGGCCAGAAGAACTATACTGACCACTTGATCCGCGGAGGGAGTCGCCTCCACCCTGCATAAAGCCCCATTCGCTGTCGCGGTTGCTGGCAGATGGAGACCGGTCACCATATTGACTCCCGGACGCACTGCTGTTACGGCCCGAATCGTCGGTTTCATTCCACGAATTAGTTAGCCCGCGCTGGTTGGCATGAGCGTTTTCGTAGTCACTACGACTGCGTTGTCGACCATTGTCGTTCCCGCCCGAGCCACCTTGGCCCACGTTGTTCCGCCGCCCGCTGTTATCGCGTGACATGAAGTAAACTCCTTGTAAGTTTCGCTCACAAAATCTGTTCGGGGTTGACCACTTGGCGTTCAAGGCGAGCTGCAAAGCAACATGCAAGCACTTGAGTGAGCAAGTGGGACTGACCGACCTGTGCGCGCATGAAGGAATCGCCAGTTAAGAGACACTAAAAAGCGTCTCACGACGAACTATCGCGACTTTTCCATAAAAATAAGACGTTTCGTGAACAAAGCCGGATGTCATACAACACCCGGTTTGGTCAACACACACGTTGAAGCGCGCCGCGTACGAATGAAGCGGGGTTCATGTACGCATGAGCGTGGCGGGAAACCTGACGCCCCCCAACCTCGAATAAATTTTGGTAGGCTCATTCCTGGGAGAGGCGGTTCACCAAGATAAGATAGATACGGCGAGAGCACCTCAGTCCTACGTCGCCGCGTCGCGAGGTCCAACCCAATGACCAAACGCGAGTCTCAGTCTTGGACTGCGAGGGACGAGCGTACGCCGCCCCCCGCCGGCGCGATGAATAACATCACCTCGAATTGCACGATCCCGCAGCAAACCTTTTAGCATCAAGCTCGGCAACTTTGTCCGAGGCGATTGTCCCCGCAGTCGCCGGGGAGCGCGACGAAGGCGACTCTGCCGCTTCCTCCCGGGCTGAGATCACCGTCGTCGCACCCAATCGGCTTGACGCCTCGCGTGATTTGTTACGTGCGACTGCGTGGGCGTTGATTGATCAGCCAGCGATGGTTCGGTCCGCGATGAGTCCGCACGCGGAAGGGCGATGGGTGCGAAAGGATGCGGGGATACATATTCTCGCCGCGGCATGGGCGGCGGAGCAGGCGTTGACGTTGAGTCTATCTAAGCCGGTACTTTTGTCGCTCGCGGGCTCGCGTGCGATCGTTCCGGTGATACATATTGGGATCACCAGCCCGAGGATGGGCGTAGCTCCGATAGTTATCTCTCTAGACGCCGCCGCGGCGAGGTTGTTAGCCAACGCGGTGTCGCGGCGTTTTGTTCATGCCCAACCGCTCGGCGCGCTCTGCGCGGCCGAGTTCGCGCTCATCGATTATCTTACGTTAGAGGTGCTTGACCGTTTAGGCGTGCCCGGCCTTTCGCACGTCAGCACAGAACCGGGCGCGCGCTCCGCAGCCGCGCGAGGGCGTATCTCCGTTACGTTTGAGATTACATGCGGGGGAGGCGCGGGTCTGGTAAGCGTGCAGCTGGACGGCGCGTGGGAAGTGTCGCCGACCCCCTTAACTTGGGCGGCCGTGCGAGGCTCAGCACCAAAGCCCTCGGGCCGGACTGTTTTGTCCATCGCGCTACCGGCGGTGCAGATTGATGATGAAGAGTTGCGTTCATTGGCGGTTGGAGACTGCGTGCTCTGCGGGCTTGCCGGTCTGACCGGTGCGCTAGGCTGCGATATAATTAATGAACACGGGTGGGCGCTGGGGGCTGCGCACACCATTTGCGATAGTGCCACAGGCGTTACATGCAAGGTGCGATGGGGTGATCAGCCTGAACCGGCCTGCCTGCTGGCCTTTCTGCCCGGGTCTGAGGCCACCTCTCCGCCCACGCCTCCGGTGGGTGACGGGGCAACTGATGAGTTGGCCGGTGGGCCGGAAATCAGCGAACCCGAGGGTTCGCCGAGCAATGCTTCCGCTGCCAGCGGGCACGCTCTAATCGCCCCCGCGGCGGAAGAACCGACGATTGCCGCCCCGGAGCCAGTGGTGGGCTACACGCCGTGCCGCGTGGCGATCGGCTCGCTCGCGGTAGCGACGGCCGACATTGCACAGATGCAGACCGCACCCGAGGTGACTCGTACCGGTGATCTCAGGAACTCACCCCTATCAGTTTCGTTTCCGCTGGGGCCAGCATCGGCGTGGTTATTGGCTGGCGGGGCTCGCGTGGCGCGTGGCGAACTGTGCCTTGTCGAAGGCGAAGTCGCGCTTCGGGTGATTGAAACAGACCGCCTATCCTAAGCGAGCGCGGCTTCACCGATTTATGTTGGCGAGAGTATGATGGACCGCTTTGAAACGTGAATTCGGCGGGCATTCTTAACAAACCTCTGTGTTCACGCGGCTACGCTGGCCAGCCGGGTACGAAACTTACGTTGCGAATCACTATCATGCACGCCTGCGTTCACTCATTTACCGCGACCAACACCGCACCGTCCCGAACAAAACCGAATCGAGATCTCGTTCCCATTTGTGTAAGGTCCGTGGCCGCTCTCGCCTCATCCACAGGAGGCGCCGCAGGTATTCAGCCTGAGACCGTCCGCCCGATCGAGGGTGTACTAGCGAGGAATCAGCCAGCCGCAACGCCGGAAAGCGCGGCCGGCATGACGGGGTCTACGGGTTCGACGGGTTCTCTCGCCGGTGTAACTAGCGTCACCAGCACACCCTCGGGGGCCCCATCATTGACCAACTACGGGTGGGAGCTGGCTAAAATTAGCATTGTGCTCTGCTTGCTTGTTATCGCCCTTTATGCTGTTTCACTCGTGCTGACCGGTAAACTACGACGCAAGTCAGGGGCGGCTCACCTCTCGGGCGAGGGTACCGGAGGAAAACTGGAGGTCATCGCAAGCCGACGTCTCGACCAACATAATACCCTGTACATCGTAAGGGCGAATACTTATGAGTTGGTCATCTCAGCGAACGCGGCGGGCGTCACGCCCTTAGTGCAGCTATCCGGAACAAGCGCAACTACCGGGAGCGGGCTGGGCCGCGTGATTGCAGGGCCCGGCGGTGCGGCACCGACGGTTGGCCTGAGCGGCAACGGGGTAAGCGGAGCGCCTGGAGGGGGTGGGCCTGGGTTTACCGTACCGGCTGGACCGGCACGAAGCGACTATGCTGGGTCAGGGCATCGGGAGCCCGCCATAGACTACCCGATGGAGGAAAAGTTGGGTAGTCAGCCGGGCGGGCAACCGGGTGGCGCTTCAGGGGGCGGGAGGAGAAATGCAGAGCTGATCTAGCGGCACAAGGCAAGCCGCCTTCCAATACTTACCACAGACTTACTTATTGCTTTCAGTTTCGCACTTGATTCACACATGCTACCCGAGCTACTTACCTTGGCTACTTCTCTCACCCTCGCGCAGGGCGAGGCGACGGCGTTGCCGTTTGGCTTTGGGGCGGAGTTTGCGGGTGCGGCGGTGTCCGGAAGCGCCGTGGCAGGTTTAGTCTTTGGCGCGCTGCTGCTTGCGGTTGTTACATCATTTGCAAAAATTACCATATTGATGAGCGCGGTCGCGTATGGCCTGGGCACGCCGCGGCTGCCAGGAGGGGTGGTAGTCTTCTGTGGTGCGGTCCTCCTGAGCACAGTGGTGATGTGGCCGATCTGGACGCGAACGCTCTCACCTGTTGCAGCTCCCGGGGCGGCACCGGCAGCAGGGATGGACTTGGGCCCGCTGTCACGGTTTCTCGCCGCCAACGCCAGCCAAGAGCATATCGACTTTTTCGCAGCGCACAGAGCTGCGCAGATCGAACGCGGGAACGCGATTCCCAACGCGGCGGACCTTAGCGCCACCACCTTCGATGGCCTCACTGTGTGGGCCCCTGCGTTCATGTTAACCGAATTGAGCGAGGCAATGGTTGGAGCATTGTTTATCCTGCTTCCGTTCCTAGTGATCGACTTGGTCGTCGCCAACTTTTTGCTCGCGCTGGGAATGCCTTCGTTGCCGCCGCGTTCGGTGGCGCTGCCACTAAAGCTGCTGGTGTTTGTCGCCATGGGGGGCTGGCTGCTTATATTCAAGGGCGTCCTACTAGGGTATAACTACACATGATTGAAGTAAGCACCCATCCCCTCTTCATCGAAATACAACAGGCTTTGTACCTCGCGTCGCTCATTTCGCTTCCACTGGTGTTGGCCGGGGCGGCCGCCACGCTGCTGGTAGGAATCTTTCAGAGCGCTTCACAACTTCACGACCAGACTATCTCGGCGGTTCCCCGGCTAATCGCGATGTACGTCGCGGCGGCCGCACTGGGGGTGTGGGCACTTAAGTTAATAATTACATTCGGCGTGGATCTCTGGTCGCGACAGCTTCATTAGCGCGGCCAACTGCTCCTCACGTAGCTCAATCGACTCACGCAGCCCCAATAACGTCATGACGCTGAGCCTTTTACTTTCATTCCTGGCGATCTGCTTGCGATGTGTGCCCGTGGTGCTCTGGTCGGGAGTGTTTCCCTCCCGGCTCGTTGCACTCCCCGTGCGATTAGCCATCGGTATCGGCTTGAGCACACTTCTGCCTCGCGCCGCAGTGCCCGCAGGGAATGCCGAGCTGGTTCTTTACCTTTCCACGCAAGCCGCAACGGGGCTGGCACTTACGTTGGTTGTAACGTGTATTTTGGGGGCGGCCCGCGCGGCGGGAACGCTTATAGATTCCGCAATAGGTGGCGCATGGGCACAGTACGGGGCGGGGCACGGCGA
>ENA-ORBV01012042-ORBV01012042.1-microbial-mat-metagenome-genome-assembly--contig:-NODE-12042-length-13429-cov-6.710156_pt1 | contig 13429 bp, 16 predicted proteins | sample MGYA00237777_ERZ505514 | MGnify/ENA primary metagenome ERZ505514 (study PRJEB26160, sample SAMN06269048) | microbial mat metagenome | isolation source: Oligotrophic lake microbial mat | place...
ACCTCTCTATTCGTCGGCAGCGTCAGATGTGTATAAGAGACAGTCCCATAACTGCGCGATGGGAAGTGGCATTTGACAACGGAGATCGTGAGTTCATTTCATCTGGCGAACTCCAATGTTGTTGCATTAGCCATCGCCCTCCACATGTTGACAACTCGACACCTATTGTTGAGACAGTCGCTGAAGGCGATGACAATACTCATCACTGATGGACAACACACCGCTCGATCAATGACCAGAAGTACTTTTTCCTGATAAGGACGAAGACCTACCTCCTCATTTACGCAAACCACGACCATATGGTGCGCCTAACCCCAAGGAGACACCTAGAAGTTTCTCAGGTCAGTTCTTACATACGGATAATCCGGTTCTACCCAACGTGCTTCCTCCCGACAAGATGATTGACCGCACCTTCCTCATGCCACCCGAGGACGACGGCACACGATACAGGGCTAAAATCATTGCCCTTGTCAACAACCACCTTGCCAAGAACGATTTAAGAAGCAACCCGAACACATCAAGTTCAATGCCTTGTCAACGACAAATATGAAGAAGTCATTGTACACAACGACATCGTTGATTACATCAAGGCCAACGATACGTGGGACGGAGTTTGGAAATTTCGCCATGTCCTTGACCATAAGTGCGTTAAACGGAGCGACAAGGACTACATGCAATGTAGTGTCAACGTCCTCATCAAGTGGGAATCTGGAAAAACTTCGTGGCAGCCACTGCACCACAAAGATAAGTCGGGTATCTACAACTCCAGCTGACCCTGTTACTGTCGCTCTTTATGCTTGCAAAAATAACCTCCTTGATGCCAAAGGTTGGAAGTTGCCTGGGCTCAAGAAGCTTGCGAAGACACAGAAGCGTATCCTTTGCCATGCCATCACCAACACAATTCCCATTGCATTCTTAAAAAGAAATAGGGAGGGGCCTGCAGGACTCTGTGTGAAGCCAATTTCAAGGAGGATTTTAGAAAAGAAGTTAAAATAATGTCTCGCAGCTTGAATAAAACCACACAATGTCTTCAACAAAAGCAAACATTCATCTGTTTGATGCACCATTCCAGGAGGGCAATTCATATAGACTTCTTCACCAGGGCAAAAACTGTGATATAAGAATGCCGTTTCCACATCAAACACCAAGGTTTGTAACTGCACACAAGGACACAAGTCAGCAAGATTCCGAAGGTAACATCATTAATGACCGGGCTCTACTGAAGATAGTAGTCGAGTCCAGGCACTTGAGGAAATTCCTTGGCCACAAGACGAGCCCTGAAGACACCATTTCTTTTGATGTCAAAGGCGCATTTGCACTTAATTGGTTTTCTTCCAGCAGGTAGATCACTTTTATTACATTTTCTGTAGACTTTACTGCTCTCCATTTTCTCCAGTTCCTTTTGGATAGCATCCCTCCATAATTTTCTCTGGAAGGGACAAGGATGGTTCTAAGCTTCAGTCCATGTAGCAGGAACTGTGAAGTAATCCTTATATATGTCTCTTAAGGAATATTTGAAAATTGAGCTTGGGTAAGGGACACTTTTAAGTCATATTTTTCAATAGCCATCATAGCAAATTCTGAAAAATCATCAAATTTAGTACACATGGCAAGGTAAGCCATAGTAGCATGTGCATCCCCAAGGTCCATGGCACCCTTCCTTGATCTTGTAACTCTCACATTTTCAAGCTCTTGTGTAATCTCAGTTTCCACTGGATCTTGATTCTCAATAGGATCCATAAGATGGGGTTGCAATTCACGAACCATTCTCTTTGCCACAGGATATTGTATGGTAGGAGCAGGAGAAAACAATGCAGGATGGACATCAGCCTGATGGTTGTTAGCAGAATGAGTGGATGCATCACTGGGAGGAATATTGGTAGCAGAGACATTGTCTGGTGGAAGCATATTTTCAATATTCTCCAATTCTGTCAAATTGTCAGCATTATTTTCCAAAGGCACATGCACCACTGTTGAGGGCTGGGAAGGAGGGGAAAGCCCTTCATATTCACCATAGGTTTGATTTAACCATAAGTTTAGATCCTTGACTCCACATATTTCTTTGTCTTAGGATTCAAAAAGGTAAAGCAATCAGCTGTATGATCCCTTGCAATGCCCCAATAAATTAAAGGCAATCCTTTATTTTTCAATTTGCTATGAATCTTGTTAGACCCTTTTACCACAGCAATCTCACCAAAAATATGTAAATGATTTAGGCCCTTATAATCTTCACCATGAAACAGCTTGTAGACAGAAGCTGTTTTGTTTGTAGGCACAATTGCATTTTCCAATAAAATGGAGTGAAGAAAAGCCTTAGGCCACAAACCATTTCTTAGCCATTGAGGCAACTTGGCTATGTTGAGTAGAGATTTGGTGCGGTTGAATTGTGGACTGTTTCTGGGAGTAAACTTGAACTCCACATTTGCAAATCCATTGGCTGTTAGGAAAGCCTACAAGGCCTTGTTTTCACCGGCGCTGTCCACACAAAAGATTATGGTTACATTGGTGGGAGTGATTCCTTTGGCTTGCAGACCCTGAAGGAAAGCAAGAATTACTTGTTGCTGATCACTCTTCTTTTTCAAAAGTGCACCAAAAGTGCAGCCTGAGTAGTCATCTAAGATGCCTAAGGCAAATTTGTATCCTCCAAACCCAATTTCCTTTACCGAGGTAGAATCTATGAAAAGTCTTCCCCCAGGTTTGGTCGCTTTGGTAGAGGTCTGTTTTGGCACATCTGTTTGCACAGCATTCGCAATTTTGCACATAGGACAAGGCTCCAAAGGAGTTCTAGCTTTCACTTGCAGGTTGTAATGCTTGGCTGTGTTGGGAATGGTGTCCTGTGCACAGTGGCCGAACAATATGTGTAAAAAATTGATATCATGAGCTCTGTTAGACTGCAAGCATAGATTTGCAAGTTCTTCCTTCTGCAGAAAGCCTCCCAATGGGCCGAGGCAGTGCGAACTAAGCGACTCTCCCGCTCCGAAGCCTGGCACTGTGTGCAGTCCACTATTATGAAGACTCTGGAATACCCACTTGTGGCTACCTCCCTCTCCCGTAGTGATGTGGACACCATCATGGCCCCCATCCTCAAAGCCATTCTCCCTAAGCTGGGTATCCAAAAGAAGATCCCGCACTCCCTCTTGTACGGCAGTGCCAGTGTTCAAGGATGCAATTTGAAAGATCCCTGGGTCACTCAATTGGTCGAACATCTCCAAGCAATCATGCGCCATCAATATAGGGATACACCCTCAGCAGATCTTCACGTCGAGAATATGGAACTTCTTCAATGTCATGTAGGCTCAGCGGTACCCTTCTGGGAACTACCATTTGATTTGTATGGTTGTCTGGCCCCCCGGAGTTGGATGAAAACCACATGGGAGCACCTTGACAAAACGCCACTTACCCTTAAGGGTCCCAAGTTTACGGTTGCACCCAAGCGAGCAAGAGACGACCATTTGATGGACATATTCATCCAACATGACTTTGACGTCGAGACATTGCGCATATTGAATGAATGCCGGCTGCATCTGCATGCCACGACCGTAGCTGATATAACAGAAGCGGACGGCAGTGCAATCACTCAAGATGCGTGGGACGGCAAACGAACTCAACGATACAGTCACAATTGGCCTAAGACAACGCCCCTGTCTACAGACGAATGGCAAACCTGGCGAGAGGCGCTGCGCCAAACCATCCTGTTCCCACACCGGCAAGACCTCCACCTCCAACGATCACTGGGACGATGGGCAACTGCTCAAGACGATGAATGGCTATGGTGGTTTGATGCATCTCAAGATGCTATATATGAAAAGCAGCCCCACCGCGCCAACCGGAAATGGATCAGATCTAACCCCAATCAAGCTATCCGTCGATATCATATTGAACATACGCTGGAGGCAGTCACGATCCCCACCGCTTGCCATCGATGCTCTGTGCGCAAGACCATTGGAAGAGACAGACTTCGTCTCCTTTCGTCTGACAGAAGCCACATGTATGACAATGTAGAAGAAGCAGCAAGGCCGATGGCGTTTCATCAACACCTTGAGAGCCTCCCACAGGATGCAAGGTGTCAGAGGCGGCAGCAAAGGAGGCATTCTGCGACGATTTGATAACAACAAGGGCAGTAAATCATATGACCCGGAAATAGCCAAAGCCTTTACGAAATCAAGATGGCTTGAGTTGAAGCGGGTCGTGAAACTCTGCAATAACACAACAGCCCCCAAGAAAGGAAGCAATGGATACAATCTGGCATACAAGTGCGATTTGATATTCAAGACGATTGTCCATAACGTTAATGCGTTAAGTCTTTATGCCAACCCCGATCAGTGCTGCGATGAAACAACGTTTGGTCATGAAGGACATGGAGAGAATGATGCCGGTCTTCTTAAGTTAATTAAGGGTAAACCAGGCATCACGAAAGGTATGCAGATTGTTCTTACATCTGACGTTGATCGAATTCGTCCAAGAGCGTACATTCATCGGCACAAGAAACATCCAGTTCTTTTTAAGAAGCAAGGCCCAAATGAAATAAGGGTTCTCTACGAGACGCAGCTTCTTCCGTTGTGTCGGCCGGATAACGACTTGGTCGGCAAAGCATTGTTCAATGAAAAGCCTCACATCACAATGGATAATTTCTTTAGTGGCAACGAATTGATGATGTATGTCGCAGAAGAAGGCTTTGGTGCTACAATGACGTGCCGCAGAGACCGACTGCCAAACGATGTCCCAAAGAATTATTTCCATCATGCCAAAGTTGAAGTTAATCCTAGGACAAAAGCTACAAGATTTGCACAGCCAATTGTGGCCGTTAAGAAACACGGACAGAGTGTCATGGTGATGACGAGTTTCCAGTCTACTTCAAGTTGTAATGTCCTTTCTGTAAATGGCATAAATGGTTGTGAACTCTATGCCCACAGTAAACAGCGAGGACGAGGGAAGTACAAACGCGAATGGGCGATTGAAATGAATCAAGCAAGAGAATTGTATTTAAATCATTACGGGGCCATTGATCGCATGGATCACCTGCTCAAGAATTGCTCCATGAACTATCACTCGTGGAAATATTGGCATGCTGGCATGATACACGGAAAAGCCATGGCCGTTGTAATTGCTTACGACATGTGTCTTGAATGCTGTGAAGGCAACCTTTGACCGGAATGGAAAACTACCCCTGTGACCTTCTATCGCTTTCGCGAAACACTCGCCAGACAGATGCTGAATTATTCCCCAACAAACAGACATTACCCTGGAGATGAAAAGATGAGAGCCTGTACGCAACAGAGTAAGAAAAACCGAAGTGTCAGCTCCAGTAGGAGTGTCAACTCGTCCTCTGTTTCTTCCTCGTCCGCGTACACAACCACCAGTGGCATTGGCAAGGAAATGCTTGACAACGCAGGAAGTAGATTGTGTGGATTTTTGGATGACTTGTTACTTCATGAGAAATCGATGACACCAATCAAGAGTAAAGGTCATCAGGTGTGTCGCTGCTGTGGAAAACCTGCCTACCACTATTGCAAGGCATGCCCGGGTAATCCTGCATTACACATCCGCCGAGCTGATGACCACAACTCATGTTTCCTCAACTACCACAACACGGCCTCTTTTGGAAAATGGAAGGACGACTTCAAGGTTGCAGGAGAGAAAAGAAAGCATTGGCATTACCCGTCCGAGATAGAGTTACAACAGCAGAGCACAGAGATAAAAAGGCTACATTTGTCAACCCAAGCCAAACCAGCAGACGAACGTGCTTCGGCAGTGCAGGTTAGGGAAGATTCCACTTGGAACGATCGCTGCGTCTAAAGCTTGACACCATTGTGGGTGTGCCGGTGATGGATCTTTATTTGTCTTTAATTTGGAAACATTTGTGGTTGAACCAGTATCTATTACAACATTATCCTTAATTTTATGTAGAATTTGGTAGAAATCTGCCTGTAGAAAACTCTGTTGAAAAATAGATGGTCGGCATGCAATCCTGTCGATTCATTTGCCACGACTAAACGTACTATCTCACTGGTACCTTGTGCTGGTATGTCGTTCACATTCAGCAGTTTCATACTATCATAGCTAGTCTTTTGAGTTTCAGGAAAACTTCCAGTTTTCAATGGTTTTGATTTTATGCTTAGCAAAGCAATTGCTCTTCATGATTGCTGTGCAGCAGCAAATGTGAAACTGTAACCATCATGTTCACCTCATTGACAGAATCACAAATTGTGAAGAAGACATTGCATGTGTTGCAAACACCGGCTTGTCATCAAAACAATGAAGCCACACAGGATGACATGTGGAAGTCACAGCAGTGGTTAAATTCAAAAATAGACACTTGTGGGGTGTTGGTTTTCAATTTTTGTTTTGTGCTCATCTGATTTCAATGAATCTTTGGGTTTGGGGATTCTTTGATGTCACAAGGAATGCATTCCTTCTTTTTTCTGCGGAGGAAAATTGTTGAAAGAGAACTTCATTTGAAATGACAGAAAAGGATAGAGGAAAGAATTATTTAATTTTAGAATGTGTGGGGTTGCAAGCCAAAAACATTAGATGTAAACACCCCTGACCCGCCACTTGCTTAGTTCAGCTAGAACAAAAATGAGGAATAGAACACAACTGCCATGGAAATTGACACATGACCAACAACATCCATTAAAGCCCTTTGTTGTTCATTATGAACATTTTAGGACTGAGTTTCAGAAGCTGATCCACTTGGCATTGATGGATGATGCAGAAAAGTGGTTTACATGTGGTCAAACATTGAGTTTCAAAGGGAAAACAATTTCTTTTAGGGGTGATCCATTAGAAGATCATTCTATTGAAGAGGTGATTTTTGACTCCTAAGCTAATTAAGAGACAATAGAAAATTTCCTGAAACTCCAGAGATCATTTCATATTTTTACTTGACTATTGACTATTTCTTTAAATAGTAGCAGATTAGTCATGAATGGCGGTATTGAGAGAAAGTTTAAGAGAGGATGGAAGAAATAGAGACAATTCAAGAGATTATGTAAGTCGGAGACAACGGATTGTAAGAGACAGCTTTTTCTGCAGCGTGCAACTCTACTAGTCTACCAGCGCCAGCTTTGAATACAATAGCCAAGGCACTTGATCAAAGTCTACAAGCAATACTATCAGAGAGACGTTTGAACTCTACGTTAAATATGATTACATTCTAGTCGTACCGTTGGAGGAACTGCAACTGAGGGCTTGTTGTTATACTGTCTGTTTTTGAAATTCTCAGCCCATTATCATCATCGTTGCTGAAGTTGAGAAAGTTTGCACGCGGGCTTTCAAGTGAATTGTCGACCCGGTCGTGTACTCTGTGTCAGAAGGTTCCTGTGCAAGCAAGATTAATTACTATGATGGGTTCATTCACTCGATATCGACGTGCGCCATATTGTGCCCGTAAAGTTTCGACCTTTCATAGTACGACAAAAACTTTGGATGATTTGCGTCTCCTTTGTAATCAGCCTTTCTCCCCTCCAGAATCATTCTCCATTTCTTATCAATTTCATATAGATCCAGCCCCAACGTTTCTGGAATGGTACAAAAAGTGACCAAACAGGCCACGAAGGAAGCATACCCACTCAACAAGAACAAATCAAGATCATTGTCCATATAATTGAAAACAATGGCCGCAATCAAGGCGCCAACTTTGCCACTAGCTGCACAAATGCCATGTGCTGTGGTTCTCATTTCGGTCGGAAAGATCTCAGCGGGTATCAAGAATGTTGTAGCGTTGGGTCCAAGCTGGCCAAAGAATGAGCTTCCCAAGTACAGGACCACCAAAGCGGCGGAAGAAAGCTGCAAGTACAAGAACCCACAACTAACGAACAAGCTTCCTGTAATGAGCAAGCCATATTGTTGCAGACTGCGTCGTCCAATCTTATCTACCAGCACAGCGGCCCCAAAGTATCCAGCCAGTGCTAATCCAGCATTCAAGGTTGCGGCCATGGAGAATTGCAGCAGTGTTGTCGACTCTCCTGTCAGTGTCATGAGAAAGCTACTTTGAAATAGCTTGTTCCCATAAAAGGCGATATCCCAAAGCAACCACGACAGGGAAGCTCCTACTAGTCGTAGGCCATAATTATTTAAAAACAATCGAGTAGGTGATGCTTTTAAATCTTCTTCTGCATCTGTCGACGGGACTGTTTCAAGTGTTGGGTGGTAGGCTGGTTGATCACTTTTGTGATGATGGTGGTGGTGTTGATGGTGTGGTTGTTGGACATGCGAATCTAGGCCTGTTGTAATAACGGCTTGATTGTGATAGTCCACAGAAACAGACTACATATAAAGAAGGAGCCAGTGAGCGAGTGACAAATGTTAGGGCAGAAGTGCAGACTAAAAACATTTTAGAAACTCACCGGAGCAGAAAGAGACGAAACAGAAGAAACTGTCGCCACAAATTCAGGTTGTGCGAATGACCGACGCTCCTCTTCTTTTTTGTTTGTGACGACAGCTTCTAAAAGACGTTCTCGTACGACTTGCTCGCGTTGTTCTTTGTCGTCTTGCCAAACCTGCGATTCCTCCAAGTATCGATACCGACTGATTAGCACGTAGGTCAACATTACGGCCCCCAATGCATACATGATCCTCCAAATAGAAAGCAACGCGCTGTTGGAATATTCTGGCATTTGATCATCATCAATGATTTTTCCTTGTCCTGTGATGAGCAACAAGGCCGTCATGATGACAGCATTGCAAAAAATCCCCATTCCTTGCATACTAAACACTAGTTGAATTTGCCTTCCCCTGGAACTTTGAGTATTGGCGTTGGTGGTGATTCCTGTTGTTCCTTCACTTTGTTTGTGTTTCCTTTTCTTTTTGGGACTGGGGGGCAACTTGGTATCGTACATTTCGTTGTAGTACGTGGAGTACCCATCATGTTGCTGTTGTTGTTGCTCCAAAAGTTTGTCCATGGCAGTTTTCTGCTGCAATTCTCCCATGGCTCGTTCCGAAGCTGAACTAGCCGATAGGGGATATTCTCCACCCACTCCTATGCCAAAGATAAAGAAGAGAATGGAAAGTGCTCGAAAGAGCCACACAACCTTTGCATCCTCAACATCATCATTCTGGTTGTTGGCACTGTTGTCGTCGGCCAAGAAAATGGACGCCAAAGTCAGTCCCCAAGCACCGGTGGCCATGATGGAAGCGGTGATGATACTTCCTTTCCGTCTTCCTAAATGATTGGCTGCCCATCCTAATCCCACCATTCCAGTCATGACACCCAACACAACGCTGTACGTCAAGGATCCCAATAGAGCTGGCGAACACACGCCGTCATTTTGTGCACTGAAACAGTTTGGAAACAGATTCTCCCACAGTGGCTTTAACGTGCCAATAGAGAATAGCAAGTAGGATTCACCAAATAGGCCTAGTCCCGGCCATATTGATTTATAGACGTATTGATGGCAAAACGAAGGCTCTGATGATTCGAATTGTGTTGTTGGTGTTGGTGTTGGCTTTGGTAATGGTGTTGTCGTCGCATGTGCACCGGAGTGTTGAGGTCCCAGCTTCATTTCAAGACTCGATCCTTTTTGCTTTGCTGATCCTTGTGGCATGATGGCAGTATTATTGGTCTATGGTTATTACTAGTACTAGTAAGTACAGTTCTGTTTGTTTGCGCATGTGTATACGGTGGTAACAAAGGTTGCCGCCAGACAAAAATTAAAAAATGCACCGGATTACTGCTTGATCACATCACTTGACTATTTTGTCGCTGGTTTTCTTCACGGTGCCGATCAATTGGCGTGCACGTCGGGTGACCCCCCAATGTTAATTCATTGTAACGGACTGTAAAGTGTACTTAACTATGCTCGATTCAAAAATAAGTCACTCCTGCTGTACAGAACTTATTTTGAACTAATGCTGTTACTATGGCAGTCCACACTGGCAGTGCCTCACTGCAGTGCGGTGCTGTGCTGAAGTTCACAATTGTGAGGTTTAACTCTCTGACAAGCTTACACTCCACTGGAAACACCATCAGCCATGAGCAACTGGCTGCTTGTGGTGGGGGTTGTGAAGGATGTGACCAGTGGAATGTGGCACTTGACTGTTGATGTTCAGATTTGTAGCAAATGTTTGCATTGTTGTCAATTTCCTGAAAAGTTTGAAGACAATGTTCTGACCACTGGCAAACATCAGCTGCAATGGTCATTGTTCACTTGAGCTGGAAACAATGAGCTGTTTGATCGCTTTGTTTGTCTGATCACAGTGAATTCATCTTCTGTTGTTCAACACATTTCATGATTTCTTCTTGGCATTTTTTCCCCACTACGGAAATGGTTGTCATTGTTGTGTGAACACAAATTTGATAACCCGCTTTGTTTCATTGGTTTGGGTGCAGTGCTGATTAGATAGTTGGAAGAAGCAACTTGATCCAAAGAGATTGGTGCTTCACTCGTTTGTGCAGTGGTGCGCTGAGTGCACCATCCTGGTCAAAAGGGCAGCTCATGGAGTCACAGGGCTAGCTAGCAGCAGGGGTGCAAAGCTAAACAAAAATGCAAATTGCCCCAAACTGCAAGTGTGGTGTCTGTGCAATTTTTATTTGTCTGTCTGTCTGCATGCATGCATGTCTGTCTGTCACTTGCGGGACATGTCACACAATGGTCATCCCACAGTGGCAGCCCATCACATTGGAAAATTGTCCCAGTGGCAACTTGTGGGACAGAAAACAAGAACTCTGATGTCATGCAACTGCAGGGGAGGGTTCTCTGCGTGACACAAATGCGCACCAAATTTTGTTGCGTAAAAAAATTACGCTTGGCACAAGCTCAATCGTTTGGGGTCACCCTGCGGGTGGCTTCAAGTCAATGATCTAACTACTCTAGCTGGCTAATAGCAGTCGTCTGTCTGCCATGATGCAGATCTTTGGGTTACTGACTGCATGTTTCATCATCATCCCCAGACATGGGTAAACATAAATTTAAACGACATCAAAAGCATGCATCCATGAACATGCACAACACCCCCAAATGCTGCTTAGGTGTGTCAAACCATGCTTTGTAGCGCCCGCCGTGCATCCAATTCTTCAGAGAACATTTGCACATGTGGCAAATGTTACCGCAATTAGCCCCTAACGCACACCGCCCTACGTTTCAGTGAGTCTTTCTATTGGCTGTAGTGGGCTTTAACTGACGCGTCCACGATGCACGCGGAAGACCTAGCATGCTACACTCTGAAGATGTCAAATGCTCTCTTTCGATAGAACCAAAATGATGGACGTTGCCTCTCATTTGGCTCCGTTCAGCACAATCACATCCAATCTACATAGCACGATAATGTTTGCCGCTTCATGGCGTTGCCGGCTGTGTAACAAACAGAAAGTAGGTCACATTTCTGCAGAAACAAAACTTGATTTGGAAAAGCAATGAATGTACTTCGAAATGTTATCCACACTTTCATTAGTCGAAAATGAAGTTGTCAGGCAAGCAAATCACCGAGTACTTGTACAAAAAAATTGCTGGACCATGAGGGCGAGTGCATGTGGCACAAGTGCAATCAAGTCAAGAAGAGCCCTAAAGGACACACCAATCTCGTAAGTCATGCCAAGCTTTGCTGCGGGGACAACATGGAGGAGAAGTTCAAGCAGCACTTGCTGACTTCTAGGCACATCTTTGAAGACAATGGTCAACCAGGAAGAGTTGAACAAAAGAACCTAAGGACCTTCTTTACAAACAACCAGAAAGAGGAAGGTGATTACAACTGGATGCGTTGGATTGCAAATCGTAATCAACCTTTGTTGGAAGTTGAAAACAAAATGACATGCGACATGTTCAAGAACAAGCCAATGGCTGTCAAGACCTTGAGAAAGTTGATTCTTGGAACTGCCAATGAAGCCATGAAGCCTATCAGTGAGGAACTGCGCAAGGCAGGACGTTTCACTCTCATTGTGGATGGATGGACTTGTGATGGAACGAGCACTCACTGCATCGCAATCTTTGCAGGGTTCATCAACCCAAAGACCGGCGAGCATGAAGAAGTGCTGCTTGCCATTCAGCCTGCTCTGAATGAAGAGGACATGGGTGCTGAAGCTTACATTGCCTTGTTGGAATCAACGCTTGAGATGTGTGGTTTGGATCGCACCATGGTCATTGCTTTGTTTGTGACAATTGCAAGACAAATTCGTGCATCTCGAAGCTCTGGGACATTCCCATGGCAGGCTGTGCCTCGCATCGCTTCAACCTTGCAGTGAAGCCATGGATGTCCACCATCCGCGGTTTGGAAGATGCAATTGCCTCTGTTGCTGCTCTCATGGGCAAAGCGTGCAACATTAAAGCTGCAGCACGACTTCGAGAACTGACTATGGATGCCCATGGCAAGTGCCTCAAGACCAAGAAACAAAACGAAACACGTTGGACGTCTCAGTTTGACATGGTGTCTCGATGCTTCAGGATTCGTGAAGAGCTGGAGAACTGTGAGGGCCTTGAAGAGCATGCTTTGTCAAAGCAGGAGTGTCGCATTCTGAAGCCAGTTCAAACTGACTTTGACATGTTCAATGGCATGACAATTGCGTTGCAGGAGAAAGGATGCCCTCTATCTTTTTGTCGTGAACAGTTTGATATTATTCTGAAGCATGACAGGCATGCATGCATGGCTAAGCATCTTGACAAGGACGCTGACATTGTTGTTTCTCCCTGTTTCGAATCCGGTGTGTTAAAGATCAGCAAGGGTCGCGAACGATTGAATGATGATGAAGCCAATGACTGTTTCAAGCTCAAGATTGCATTGGCTGAAGAGGATGCTCCGGCGTCTCCTGCACCAAACCATTCTGCTCCAAAGGACGTCAAAGTGTTGCTGGAAGAAAGCAGGAAGAAAAGAAAGTTGGATGATGCTTTTGGAGCAATTGCATCCCTCTATAAAGGTAATCCGGAGCACATTGATGTGGAGAAACTCATCTGCTGTACTTCCAATGCTTGTGAACGTTTGTTTTCAGAGGCAAAGCACATCATGGTACCTCACAGGAGGAACATGTCTCCAGCAGTGTTCAAAGCGCTTCTGTTTCTCAAGAAGAACGACCGATTTTGGAATCCATGCACTGTGGGAGTTGCTATGAGGAAGACTGCTGCTGACAATGCTCACTGCAGTGTCATTGATAGGGATGACGACTTGCATTATGGAGATGCCACAGCAATGGAGCCTCCCATAGCCTAGACTCACTAATAGCAGCAGCAAGCCCACTAACTAGGAGGAATAATTCTACTATAGAAATCAACATAGGAAACTGTTGAACACATCTAATCCCAATTGCCGCATTGAACACAATGCAATGTAATCTGTTGTTCCCTATGTCTGACCCCGGCGACATAATCGACATGTGGCCAAATGCATCAACAAGAAAAGCTGCAAAGATCCACTGCATCACCCCAAAGATTTTCTGCATCGTTTCCCAACACCTGTCTCTTATACACATCTGACGCTGCCGACGAATAGAGAGGTGTAGATC
>ENA-ORBV01012043-ORBV01012043.1-microbial-mat-metagenome-genome-assembly--contig:-NODE-12043-length-13429-cov-5.082460_pt1 | contig 13429 bp, 15 predicted proteins | sample MGYA00237777_ERZ505514 | MGnify/ENA primary metagenome ERZ505514 (study PRJEB26160, sample SAMN06269048) | microbial mat metagenome | isolation source: Oligotrophic lake microbial mat | place...
TCGGGGCGAAAGGATTCGAACCTTCGACCCTCTGGTCCCAAACCAGATGCGCTACCAGGCTGCGCTACGCCCCGACGTGGCCGTATTCTACCTGCTGGGCGCAGTCGGATACAGTCAGCCGCACGATGCGCAAACCGCAGACCCCGACACTGCCCTGGCTGGAGCCGGGTGAGGCTTTTCCGCCAGTCGCGCGGTCCCTGGGACATGACTCTGGAGCCCCGGGTTTGCTGGCCGCAGGTGGTGCACTGGACGTAGCAACCCTGCGCCTTGCGTATAGCTGCGGTATCTTTCCGTGGTTCAGCGACGGCCAGCCGATTTTGTGGTGGAGCCCGGACCCGCGCATGGTGCTGGCGGTGGCCGACTTCCGGCTGCAGCCATCTTTGCGCAAGACCTTGCGCCGCGCTCAAGCGTCGGAGCGTTGCGAAGTGCGCTTTGACACGGCCTTCGCCGAGGTCATTGCGCAGTGTGCCGAGCCGCGCGCTGGCAGCGGCAGCGGCAGCGGCACGTGGATCCTGCCGCAGATGCAGCAAGCCTATCTGGCCTTGCACCGCGCCGGTTATGCACACAGTGTCGAGACGTGGATCGACGGCGAGCTGGTGGGTGGTCTGTATTGTGTGGCGCTGGGTGGGGCAGTGTTTGGCGAATCCATGTTCAGCCGGCGCAGCGATGCTTCCAAGATTGCCTTGGCCGCACTCATCGTGTTTTGCCAGCAACACGCCATCACCCACATCGATTGCCAGCAGAACACCGGCCATCTGGCCTCGCTGGGCGCGCGGGAAATGCCGCGCCGCGACTTCCTGGAGATCGTGACCAAGGCCATGCAATTGCCAGCCCCAGATTGGAAATTCCTGCCCCTATACTGGAAGTACCTACTGACCGCGACGCCCCTGCAACCGTGACCCATCTCAAGGATCTCCCGCTACAGACCCTGCAGTTTTACGCGACGGCGCCCTACCCTTGCAGTTACCTCAGCGGCAAGCAGGCGCGCTCGCAGGTCGCCACCCCCAGCCACCTGATCAACAACGCCACCTATTCAGAACTGGTCAGCCAGGGTTTCCGGCGCAGCGGATTGTTCACTTACCGGCCGCATTGCGACGGTTGCCAAGCCTGTACGCCGCTGCGCGTGAAGGTGCGGGACTTCACGCCGGACCGAAGCCAGCGCCGGGCCTGGGCCCGGCATGCCACGCTGCAGGCGCGGGTGACACGCCTTTGCTTCATGCCGGAGCACTACGAGCTTTACCTGCGTTACCAGAACGGACGTCACTCCGGCGGCGGCATGGATCAGGACAGTGTCGAGCAGTACACCCAGTTCCTGCTGCAGAGCCGGGTCAACTCCCGCCTGGTCGAGTTTCGCGAGACGCAGCCCGACGGCAGCGCCGGAGCGTTGCGCATCGTCTCGATACTCGATGTACTGGAAGACGGGATTTCTGCGGTCTACACCTATTACGATCCCGAGCGCCGGGCCAGTTACGGTACTTACAGCGTCTTGTGGCAAATTCAGCAGGCGCGCCAACTCGGCCTGCCCCATGTGTATCTGGGCTACTGGATCGCGCAAAGCCCCAAGATGAATTACAAGGCGCGCTTTCATCCGCAGCAGATTCTGGTGCATGGGCAGTGGCAGGACCAGCCCGTCTCTGGCGTGCCGCAAAACCACGGTATGGCGGAAACCGGCACATGAAGAGAAAAGAGCCTGGCCACGTCGATGCCCCAGCAGTACAGGTGATCGAACGCATGTTCAGCCTGATCGACGTGCTGGCTTCGCGCGAGGACGCGATTCCGCTCAAGGACATCAGCGAAAAAACCGGCCTGCACCCTTCAACTGCGCACCGGCTCCTGAACGACCTTACGATCGGACGTTATGTGGAACGCGCCCAGCCCGGCAGCTACCGGCTCGGCATGCGCTTGCTGGAGCTGGGCAACCTCGTCAAGGGCCGCCTGAATGTTCGTGACGCCGCCCTTGCGCCGATGCGCGCGCTGCACAACCGCATCCAGCAACCGGTCAATCTCAGTGTGCGCCAGGGCGACGAGATCGTCTACATCGAGCGCGCGTACAGCGAACGCTCGGGCATGCAGGTGGTACGTGCCATCGGTGGGCGGGCGCCGCTGCACCTGACGTCGGTTGGCAAGCTGTTCCTGTCCGTGGATGACGCGGCGCGTGTGCGTGCCTACGCCACGCGCACCGGGCTGCACGGACAAACCCGTAACAGCATCACACAGCTATCGGTTCTGGAGCGCGAGTTGTCCAAAGTCAGGCAAATGCACTACTCACACGACAACGAGGAGCTCGAACTCGGTGTGCGCTGCATGGCCTGCGGGATCTACGACGACCAGGGAAAGTTGCTGGCGGGTTTGTCGATTTCTGCACCGGCGAGCCGACTCGACGAGGGCTGGTTGGCCAAACTGCGGGCAACCGCCCAGGAAATCTCCAACACATTGGGTTTTGTGGCCGGAACCAGCCACGACTGATGCCTGTGCTGCCCGCGCTTCAAGAGCGTGGCTTGATCGGCGAGATGGCTTCGACCCAGCTCCGCACCCGCTCCGCGTCGCCCAGCCGGCTGAGTTTGCCCGCCGAGTCCAAAAACACCATGATCAACTGCCGACCGGCGATGGTGGTCTGCATGACAAGGCAACGGCCAGCTTCCGAAATGTAACCGGTCTTTTGCAGGCCAATTTGCCAGGTCGGGTTGTTCACCAGCCGGTTTGTGTTGTTGAACTGCAAGGTGCGGCTGCCGATCTCCACCTGATGGTGGCTGGACGTCGAGAGTTCCCGCAGGCTTGGATCGGCGTGGGCCGCGTTCACCAGCACGGCCAGATCCTGCGCGCTCGACTGGTTCTTGCTGGAGAGGCCGGTTGGCTCGACATAACGGGTACCGCGCATGCCCAGTTGGCGCGCCTTCTCGTTCATCTGCTTGACAAAAACAGCCAGACCGCCGGGATAAGTGCGCCCCAAGGCATGGGCCGCACGGTTCTCGCTGGCCATCAGTGCCAGGTGCATCAATTCACCCCGGGTCAGTTCGGTTCCAACCTTGAGCCGCGAACGGCTGCCTTTTTCGGTGTCCACATCGGCCTGCGTGATCAGGACCATCTCCTCCATCGGCAGCCTGGCCTCACTGATCACGAGGCCGGTCATCAATTTGGTGAGGGACGCAATTGGCAACACCGCCTGATCGTTCTTGCTGAACAGCACCTCATGGGTGTCCTGGTCGATCACCAGCGCCACGCTGGACTTGAGATCGAGCGGATCGGGTTGGCCATGCAGACCCGCGACCTGCCCGAAGGACGGGACAGCGGCTACAAGCACCGCAGCGGCGCTCCGTTTGCGTTTGGCTAAGACCGCCGGCTTCACCGCAACGCGCTTAGCCGCAACCGGCGGCTTGGCCGACTTGCGTTTCACCGCCGTCGTGCTGCGCGTGGGTTTGGACGCCTCGGTACTGCGAGTCGCCGCGGAGGCGACCGGGCCGGACAGTGCCATCAGAAACAGGGAAAACACCAAGAGGCGGGCGGACAGTGTCAATTGGCACCTCGGTTCTAAATCGGAAACTGCGGGAGGGCTCTCTTCCTGCCCCACCCGGAAGGCCCGAGTCTAGTCAAAAAATATTGCAAGATCAAGTACTTGCAACCTCTTTTTAATGTTGACAGCAAAACAACACGGCCTTCACCCTGCAAATCGGCCTTTCAGCCTTTCAGCCTTGCGCCGCTACCCGCTCAGCCTTGTTGTGCAGCTTGTTCAGCGCGCTCAGATAAGCCTTGGCCGAAGCCACGACGATGTCCGGATCGGCGCCGACCCCATTGACGATGCGCCCGCTGTCCTGCAGTCGCACCGTCACTTCGCCCTGGCTCTCAGTGGAGCCGCTGATGGCATTCACCGAATACAGCACCATTTCTGCACCACTGTGCACATGGGTTTCGATCGCCTTCAGCGACGCGTCCACAGGACCGTTGCCCTCGGAGGTACCGCGCACTTCCTTGCCAGCGACGGTGAACACAATCGTCGCATGTGGCCGCTCGCCGGTTTCGCTCTGCTGCGCCAGCGACACGAAACCGTATTGCTCGTTTTCATGGCTGACGCTCTCTTCACTCACGAGCGCCAGGATGTCCTCGTCGAAGATCTCGCTTTTGCGATCGGCCAGTTCCTTGAAGCGCGCAAAAGCCGTGTTGGTGTCGGCCTCGCTTTCCATCGAAACACCCAGTTCAACCAGGCGCTGCTTGAATGCGTTTCGCCCACTGAGCTTACCCAGCACGATCTTGTTGGCAGACCAGCCCACGTCTTCGGCGCGCATGATTTCGTAGGTGTCGCGGGCCTTGAGCACACCGTCCTGGTGGATGCCCGAGGCGTGGGCAAAGGCATTCGCACCTACCACCGCCTTGTTGGGTTGCACCACAAAACCGGTGGTCTGGCTGACCATGCGACTTGCGGCCAGGATGTGCTGGGTGTCGATGCCCATTTCCAGCCCGAAGTAGTCCTGGCGCGTCTTCACGGCCATCACGACCTCTTCCAGAGAGCAGTTGCCGGCGCGCTCGCCCAGTCCATTGATGGTGCATTCCACCTGACGCGCGCCGCCAATCTTGACACCCGCCAGCGAGTTGGCAACCGCCATGCCCAGGTCGTTGTGGCAATGCACCGACCAGACCGCCTTGTCACTGTTGGGGATGCGTTCGCGCAGGGTCCGGATAAAGTTTCCGTACAGTTCGGGGACTGCGTAGCCCACAGTATCGGGAACATTGATCGTGGTGGCGCCCTCGGCGATCGCAGTTTCGATGACGCGGCACAGGAAATCCACATCGCTGCGGTAACCGTCCTCCGGACTGAACTCCACGTCGGCCACCAGATTGCGCGCAAATCGCACAGACTGCTTGGCCTGCTCGTAGACCTGGTCCGGCGTCATGCGCAGCTTCTTTTCCATATGCAGCGCCGACGTAGCGATAAAGGTGTGGATGCGGGCGCTGGCGGCCCCCTGCAGCGCTTCGGCGGCGCGCGCGATATCACGGTCGTTCGCACGCGAGAGCGAACAGACCGTGGCGTCCTTGATGGTGTTGGCGATGGCCTTGACGGCTTCAAAGTCGCCATTGCTGCTGGCCGCAAAACCGGCTTCGATCACGTCGACCTTGAGGCGTTCGAGTTGCCTGGCAATGCGCAGCTTCTCATCGCGCGTCATGGAGGCGCCGGGCGACTGCTCACCGTCGCGCAAGGTGGTATCAAAAATGATCAGTTTTTCAGTCATGGTGTGCTCCTGCCGCCAGCGGCATGATGGTTGTGCGGGTTGGCTTCATCGTCGGGGTCTCCTGGGTTAATGAGACCAGCAACCCAAAACAAAACGGCTCGTTGCTGGTGCATACGAGCCGTTTGATCGATTAGCGCACGCTACCGTCTTCGCCCGTATTCGGGTTGCAGTAGTAGCGCTAGTGCGATATTTTTCACCGCTTCAATATAACACAGACAGTGCCGCAGGCGCACTGCCTGGCGCCGCTGCCGCGCGCGGTCAATGGAGGCCACGCTCGTCTGGCTCGTCCGTCGAGGTGCTGATCACACTGGTCTGCTGGCCTTTGGCCTTGCGCCAGACGTAGACCACATAGCCGCTGACACCGTAGGCGAAAAACACCGCACACAGCACCGGCGCCGGATCAATGCTGACCGCCGCAATCGCCAACGCCACCAGAACAATCACCACGAACGGCACACTGCGCTTCATCCCGATGTCCTTGAAGCTGTAGAACGGCACGTTCGTCACCATGGTAAGCCCGGCATACAGCGCAAGCGCAAACATCGGCCAGGCGACCGCCGGGCCTTTGACGCCCATTTCGTTCATCAGCAGTATGAAGCCGGCAATGATGGCGGCTGCCGCAGGAGACGGCAGGCCCTGGAAGTAGCGCTTGTCTACCACTGCGGTATTCACGTTGAAGCGCGCCAGCCGCAAAGCCGCGCAGGCGCAATACACAAACGCAGCGATCCAGCCCCAGCGGCCCAGGCCGCGCAGCGCCCACTCGTAGGAGATCAGCGCCGGCGCGGCGCCAAACGACACCATGTCGGAGAGAGAGTCCATCTGCTCGCCAAAGGCGCTTTGCGTGTTGGTCATGCGCGCGACGCGCCCGTCCAGACTGTCGAGAATCATGGCACAAAACACACCAATCGCCGCCATGTCGAAACGGCCATTCATCGCCATCACGATCGAGTAAAAGCCGCCGAACAGGGCGGCCAAGGTCACCAGGTTGGGCAGGATGTAGATACCCTTGCGGCGCTTGCGCACCACAACGGCGTCACCTTCAGCAAGTTCCGGGTCAGCGCCGTCGGGCATTGCATCCTCCAGCCCGTTGGACCGGGCACAACCAACCATTCAAGCCCGCCGCCGACAACCGGGACAAGGCAGCGCCCATCAGTTGCGGGTCTGGTCAACCAGCTTGTTTTTCTTGATCCACGGCATCATCGCACGCAGCGTCTCACCCACGGTCTCAATCTGGTGCTCCGCGGTCAGGCGGCGCCGGCTGAGCAGCGTGGGCGCTCCGGCCTTGTTCTCCAGGATGAAGCTCTTGGCATAGTCGCCGCTCTGGATATCCTTGAGGCACTGGCGCATCGCGTCCTTGGTGGCCGCAGTGACAATTTTCGGGCCGGTGACGTATTCCCCGTACTCTGCATTGTTGGAGATCGAGTAGTTCATGTTGGCGATCCCGCCTTCGTAAATCATGTCCACGATCAGCTTGAGTTCGTGCAGGCACTCGAAATACGCCATCTCCGGCGCATAGCCGGCTTCCACCAGGGTCTCGAAACCGGCCTTGATGAGTTCCACCGTGCCACCACACAACACCGCCTGCTCGCCAAACAGATCGGTCTCGGTCTCCTCGCGGAAGTTGGTCTCGATAATACCCGCCTTGCCGCCACCATTGGCCATGGCATAACTCAGCGCGAGTTCGCGCGTGCGGCCCGATTTGTCCTGCGAAATAGCGATCAGGTGCGGCACACCGCCGCCTTGCGTGTAGGTGCCGCGCACGGTGTGGCCCGGCGCCTTGGGAGCGACCATCCAGACGTCCAGGTCTGCACGCGGTGTGACCAGGCCGTAGTGGACATTGAAGCCATGGGCAAACACCAGCGATGCACCGGGTTTGATGTTGGGCTCGACGTCATCCTTGTATACGGTGCCAATCTGCTCGTCCGGCAGCAGCATCATGACGACGTCGGCGGACTTGACCGCATCGGCCACCTCGGCCACCTTGAGACCAGCCTTTTCGACCTTCGGCCAGGAAGCGCCGCCCTTGCGCAGGCCGACCACCACCTTGACACCGCTGTCATTGAGGTTTTGCGCATGCGCGTGGCCCTGGCTCCCGTAACCGATGATGGCTATTGTCTTGCCCTTGATCAGGCTCAGATCGCAATCCTTGTCGTAATAGACTTTCATTTTTTCTCCTGAACAAAAAAATCAAACCCGCAAAATGCGCTCGCCACGTCCGATGCCGCTGGACCCGGTGCGCACCGTCTCCAGAATTGCACTGCGCTCGATGGCTTCGAGGAAGGCGTCATTCTTGGACTGCACGCCCGTCAGTTCGATCGTGTAACTCTTCTCCGTCACATCAATGATGCGACCCCGAAAGATATCTGCCATGCGCTTCATTTCCTCGCGCTCCTTGCCCACTGCGCGCACCTTCACCATCATCAATTCGCGCTCGGTGTAGGCGCCCTCGGTCAGGTCTACCACCTTGACCACTTCGATCAGTCGGTTCAGGTGTTTGGTGATCTGCTCGATGACATCGTCCGACCCGGTGGTCTGTATGGTCATGCGCGACAGGCTCGGATCCTCCGTCGGTGCCACGGTGAGCGACTCGATGTTGTAGCCGCGTGCCGAGAACAGACCGACCACCCGGGACAAGGCGCCGGGCTCATTTTCCAACAGAACTGCAATGATGTGTTTCATCTGGATTCCTCTTTTCGCTGCCCTCCCCTGGTTGCGGTAACAACCAGGCTCGGCAAACAATAGACTCATCAGGGGAGCGTCAGGCCGCTAACGCAAAGCCGACGCCGGGACAGGCGCCAGTCAGAGATCCTCCGAACCCAGCAACATCTCGGTGATACCCATGCCGGCCTTGACCATCGGAAAAACGTTCTCGGTCGGATCGGTACGGAAGTCCATGAAGACGGTGCGGTCCTTGAGCTTGCGCGCCTCGCGAAGCGCCGGCTCCACGTCCTGCGGCTTTTCGATCAACATCCCCACATGGCCGAAAGCCTCGGCCAGTTTGACAAAATTGGGCAAGGCGTCCATGTAGCTGTGACTGTAGCGGCCCCCGTAATCAATCTCCTGCCACTGGCGAACCATGCCCAGGTAGCGGTTGTTCAGCGACACGATCTTGATTGGCGTGTTGTACTGCAGGCAGGTGGAAAGCTCCTGTATGCACATCTGCACCGAACCTTCGCCCGTGATGCAGAAGACTTCGCTGTCCGGTTTGGCCAGCTTGATGCCCATCGCGTAGGGGATGCCCACACCCATGGTGCCCAAGCCACCGGAATTGATCCAGCGCCGGGGCTGGTCAAAGCGGTAATACTGTGCCGCCCACATCTGGTGTTGGCCGACATCCGATGTGATGTAGGTGTCCACGTCCTTCGTCATGTTCCACAACGTTTCGACAACGTACTGCGGCTTGATGACATCGCCCTTGCCATGGTCGTACTTCAGGCAGTCCCGACGGCGCCAGCCCTCGATCGTTTCCCACCAGGCAGCCAACGCATTCGGGTCAGGCCGGACTGCGCTGTCCCTGGCCATCGAGATCATCTCCGACAAGACGTCCTTGACGTCGCCGACGATGGGAATGTCGACTTTGACGCGTTTGGAGATGCTTGACGGGTCAATGTCGATATGGATGATCTTGCGCTCGTTTTGCGCAAAGTGTTTTGGATTGCCGATCACCCGGTCATCGAACCGGGCTCCAACGGCGAGCAACACGTCGCAGTTTTGCATCGCGTTGTTGGCCTCTATCGTTCCGTGCATGCCCAGCATGCCGAGAAATTTGCGGTCGCTGGCCGGATAGGCACCCAAGCCCATGAGTGTGTTGGTGCAGGGATATCCCAGCATGTCGACCAGCGTGCGCAGTTCGGCCGAGGCATTGCTCATCAGCACCCCGCCGCCGGTATAGATGTACGGCCGTTCCGCGGTCAGCAGCAGTTGCAGGGCCTTGCGAATCTGGCCGCCGTGGCCCTTGCGCACCGGGTTGTAAGAACGCATCTCGACCGATTTCGGATAACCCGCATACGGCGTCTTCTTGAACGAGACATCCTTCGGCACGTCCACCACTACCGGACCGGGGCGGCCGCTGCGCGCAATATGGAACGCTTTTTTCATCACCTCAGCCATGTCACGCGCGTCCTTCACCAGGAAGTTGTGCTTGACGATGGGCCGCGTGATGCCTACGGTATCGCACTCCTGAAACGCGTCCAGGCCGATCGCATGGGTCGGCACCTGCCCGGTGATGATCACCATCGGGATACTGTCCATGTAAGCCGTGGCGATGCCGGTCACCGCATTGGTTACACCGGGGCCGGACGTGACGAGCGCCACGCCGACATCGCCGGTGGCGCGCGCATACCCGTCGGCGGCATGCACCGCCGCCTGTTCATGGCGCACCAGAATGTGCTGGATGGAGTCCTGCTTGTAGAACGCGTCGTAAATGTGCAATACCGCGCCGCCGGGATAACCCCATACGTACTTGACACCTTCGGCCTGCAAGGCCTTGACGAGGATCTCGGCGCCGCGCAACTCGGGAGTTGCTGGCTCTGGACTGGAGTTCTGGTGGGTGGTCGCCGCTGCGACCGCCGAGGCGAGCTCGGCTTTGGATATTTCCATGATCAACCTTTGTGAATTTCTCTGACGAAAAACCTAGGGTGCCCCTTCGCAAACTCTTGTGGAGCCGCGTCGGAACTTGAGGTCAAGGACACAGGCGCTCCGAATATTGCGCCAGACCATGACCCTTTTGCCGTTTGAATTGCAGCTGGCATTATCGCACTGCAACACGTCGCGACCCAGCAAGACAGAAAAAATGCGGGTTGCCAATGCCATAAACTGCGATGCAGGCGCGCCCTCCTGCCTGGCGCTTGCGCCAGCACAAAAATCCTGATGCACCCATCTTTGGTCCGCACACTTGGCAACTGAACAAGAACTGTCCGACTTCCTGAAAAGCGTCGAGAAACGGGCGTTCAAACGTTCGGTTTACCAGGTTCGCAACGAGGAGTCGGCGCTGGACATCGTGCAGGACAGCATGATGAAGCTGGCGCAGCACTATGGCGACAAGCCCCCAGCCGAACTTCCGATGCTGTTCCAGCGCATTCTGGTGAATTGCACACTGGACTGGTTTCGGCGCAACAAGACCCGCAACGCCTTGTTTTCGAACATGAGCGACTTTGAATCCCCCGGCGAGGACGGGGACTTCGACTTGCTTGAAACTTTTGCCGGGCCGCAAGACTCACAATTAACCGAGAGTGCACAAGACACCACGCAGAGGGTGCAGACCATGCAGGAAATCGAATTTCAAGTCCAACAGTTGCCAGCCCGTCAACGGGAAGCTTTCATGATGCGTTACTGGGAAGAAATGGACGTCGCCGAGACGGCGTCTGCCATGGGTTGCTCCGAAGGCAGTGTGAAAACACACTGCTCACGGGCAGTCCTGGCCCTCAGCACGGCGCTGCGGGCAAAGGGAATCACACTATGAGCAACTTTAGCCAACACCAAGCCGAAATTCTGCGCGACCGGTACGGCCTGAAGGTCGCCGCCCACCTGTCACGTGCCGCCGCTGCACTGCCACATGAGGTGGAGGAACGCCTGCGCGTGTTGCGCCAACAAGCAGTGGCCAAGCGCAGAATCGCCAATCCGGCGCCGAGCGGCTACCCGATGGGCGCGGGCGTCTCGGCAAGTCTCGGCTTGGGCGACGAGGGGCTGAGCTGGTGGGGCCGCATTGCCTCGGGCTTGCCACTGATCGCCCTGGCCATCGGCCTGATTACGATCAACATGGTGCAAAACGACCGGGTTGCCAACGAATTGGCGGTAGTCGACGCCGCCCTGCTGGTGGACGACCTGCCACCGGCGGCCTATGCCGACCCTGGTTTTGCGCAGTTCATACGGGTGAACCGGGTCGAGGCACAGTAGCCTTGAACCTTTCCAACAAGCCCAACACCGCCAGTGCACTACCCCGGTCCCCGAACAGGGTAAGCGCAGCAGCATCACTGGCGCTGGTTTTCGCGCTGTTGGCGTGGCCCACCGCGCAGCTGGTAGCACAAACGCTGGCGCCACTTCCAGCCACATCCGCGACTGGCCAGCAAAGCGCTAATCGTGTCACCAGGCCAAACTGGTCCGAACTCACAGACCCGCAGAAGGCCGCCTTGGCACCTCTTCAATCGGACTGGACGCGTGTCAGCAGCGGCCAAAAGCGCAAATGGATTGCCTTGTCGTCCAATTTTGACAGCCTCACGCCCGCCGAACGCACCACGCTGCACGCCCGCATGACCGAATGGACGGCACTCAAACCGGAGCAACGCAGCCAGGCACGGCTGAATTTCGCACAGACCAAGGATTTGTCGGCCGACGAGAAAAAAGCCCAGTGGCAAGCCTACCAGGCGTTAAGCCCGGAGCAAAAGCAACAGCTCGCCGCCGAAGCACCCGGCAAGCCGGGAGGCGCAGCCCGGGCGGTCACACCAGTGGCGCCGGAGAAGCTCGCGGCGGTGCCCGTTACCCGGTCCGAAGCGGCAAAACCGGTAGCGCAGGCGTCCAAACCGACACCGGCACGCGCGCCCGTTGCGCCCAAACCGCTGGCGCCAGCGTCGGGCGAGCCAGCCCGTCCGTAAAGCGCATTCGTGCGAAACCACGACAACGCCATGCAAACACCAGCGCCAGGCGATTCAGCCATAGCCGGGGTGTGCGCGCCAGCGCTGGCGCGGCGCATGGCGTGCTGGATCTACGAGGGAATGTTGCTGTTTGGTGTGGTGTTCATCTCCGGTTACCTGTTTGGTGCGCTCAGCCAGACCCGCCATGCCCTGGACAACCGGCATGGCTTGCAGGGGTTTCTGTTTGTCATTTTCGGCATCTACTTCACCTGGTTCTGGGCCAAGGGGCAAACTCTGGCCATGAAGACCTGGAACATCCGCGTCGTCGACGCGCATGGAAAAGCCCTCACGCAAACCCGGGCTCTGGCCCGCTATCTGGCCAGCTGGTTGTGGGTTTTGCCGCCGCTGCTGGCCATGGCGCCGTACAAGCTGAGCGGTGCCGGAACGGTTCTTGTCACCGTTGGCTGGATCGTGGTCTGGGCCGTATTGAGCCGCTTCCATCCTCTCGGACAGTTCTGGCACGACGCGCTGGCAGGTACGCGGCTGGTCACCAGCACGCCGCTGAGCCGATAGGAAGCTGTCGGGCTTTGGGTGACAATCGGTCCGATGCCCATGCCAGCGCAAGACACCGCCAGCGCCACCGAAGCCAATCCACAAAAATCCCGCACCGGGCTCAACCGCGTCTGGCATGCCACCCGGTACTCGGTGGAGGGGCTGGTCGCCGGTTGGGGCGAACCGGCTTTTCGCCAGGAGGCCATCGGTGCCATGGTGTTGCTGCCGCTGTCACTCTGGCTTGGTCTGAATTGGGCAGAGCGGGGCCTGCTTGCCGCCTGTGTGGTGCTGGTGCTGATAGTGGAACTGCTCAATACCGGTATCGAAACCGCCATCGACCGAATAGGGCCAGAGTGGCATGACCTGTCCAAACGCGCCAAGGACATGGGCAGCGCGGCGGTCTTGCTCAGTTTGCTGCTGTGTTGCGGCGTCTGGGGCGCCGCCCTGTGGTCTCGCCTGGCTGGCTGAGCTGGCGACAGAATCAGCGTTCAGACGGCGCTGTCGTCCTCTTCCCCGGTGCGGATGCGCACGACCCGCTCTACCGAAGTCACGAAAATCTTGCCATCGCCGATCTTGCCGGTGCGTGCGGCCTTGATGATTGCATCCACACAGCGGTCCACTTCGTCGGTCTTCACCACCACCTCGACCTTTACCTTGGGCAGGAAATCGACCACATACTCAGCGCCCCGGTACAACTCGGTGTGGCCCTTCTGGCGCCCAAAACCTTTGACCTCGGTCACCGTCAACCCAGTGACACCACATTCGGCCAGTGCCTCACGGACCTCTTCGAGCTTGAACGGCTTGACGACTGCGGTGATCTGCTTCATGGTTGATTGGTCCTGGAAAATATCGTAATCGGTCTTGCTGCGAGCGCCAGCGGCGCTCAACGCCACCGTCCACGAAGGATAGCGCCAAACGGTTCGCTACTGGTGGCTGTTACCCTAGAAATCGCAGTTGACCGCTTTCTTCCGCTGGATACGCCCTATGAACTCCGGCTTTTGTGCGCACCAGCAAGGTCACCTCAATGGTGACAACGCTACGCACCCGATTGAGCCGCGCTGGCGCGCGCTTGCGGCGTTGCTTCTC
>ENA-ORBV01012044-ORBV01012044.1-microbial-mat-metagenome-genome-assembly--contig:-NODE-12044-length-13429-cov-4.633763_pt1 | contig 13429 bp, 10 predicted proteins | sample MGYA00237777_ERZ505514 | MGnify/ENA primary metagenome ERZ505514 (study PRJEB26160, sample SAMN06269048) | microbial mat metagenome | isolation source: Oligotrophic lake microbial mat | place...
CACTGGACGCGTTGCCGCGATCCGTCACGCCCTTGCCGTGGTATTCCGGCGGCTCGATGTGGTCACCGGCACAATTCATCCACGGGCATGCTACGGTTTTGGGCTTCTTGGCACCATCACCAGCGGGTCCTGTTTGGCGCTGGGCTTCTACTCGCCGCTCCCTGTTCGGACGGGCCGATGCCTCACCAGAAGCAACGCCGGGCCACTTATTGACGGGCGGCAACGACGCGGGGACGTCGGCCGCCACCCCTGCGGCTGGCGCGCCCACGAATACGGGTGACTCCTGCTCCCAGCGGTACGCCCGGACCTCGCCTTCATCCAGCGCACGGGCAAGCCACCGACGCAGTTCGGTGGTTTTGCGGAGGTAGAGATCGCCGCGGATGGCGGTGGTCTCCTGGAACAGGCGGCCGAGGTCGTCGCGCGTGAAGTACCAATGGTGATCGTCGATCGGGAACCAGGATTCCACGCTGTCAGCGGCGTAGCCCTCAGAGATTCGCTCGAGGTCGGGCCGGGGGTCGGGAGCTTGATGCCAGGGGTAGAGCAGCACCCAGGTATCGCCTCGGCGGACCTTGGCAGTCGGGCCGAGGAGGGGGCTGGGCAAGGCCATGGGGCGGGATGGTCAGCGGGTCGCATATGATTGTCAACTTCTGCCTTAGCTTTTGGATCCATGCAGACCGGCTCTTGGGATGGCCGGTGTCCCGCAACGCGTCGAACGACCGGGCGACCATCGCCAGACCGGCGGCCGGTCCCGAGGCTGCTTCTTGGTTCCGCCGGTGCTTGATCGGCCGAAGCGGGGCGATCGACCACCGGCGGCTACCGGGACACCTCGTGAAGGTTCGGGTTCGCACTCAGGAAGGGAGGGGTTCGGCAACAAGGCCCTCGCGCAGGCAGCTTTCGACGGTGCCGAACGGGTCCTCGCCAACAGCCATCGCAGCACGGAGAACCCCATAGAGAGGGCGCTCAACGGCCCGGCAAAGTGCCAAGCTCGTTGTCGTTGGGAGTGCCAAGCTAATTGTCGCTAGACAGTCGGGGTCATCAGGCCGCAGGAAGCCAGCCGGCAGGAATGGTGAGGCGGCGTGGTGACGGCTCTCGCCCATCGCCTGCCCCACGATGAGCAGGGGGTCGCCGCGTGGCTGCGATGCCCCTTCGGAGCCGTCTGACCAGGAGGACGGTCAGCTGACGAGCCACCAGGTGGCCTTGCCTGCCACCAGCCAACACTCGCCTGCGGCACCTTGGTCTCGTGCGCGACAACGATTGAGCTCTACTGTGCAGACGATGACAGATGGCCATCACGAGTGCTCATCAGCCGAGGTGTGGGCGCTCCTCGCCCTCGAGGAGGCTCACGGGCGCCAATCCACAGCCATCCTGGCATGGTGTGAGCACCTGCTGTATGAAGGCGAAGGCGGAGCATTGCTCGCCCATTTGCTCGTGAATTCCCACAGTCTCCATCTGCTCTACCTCGAGCGACGGATCGGGATGGCGAGTGGAGAGGCCATCCGCAGGAAGGCAGGGGCTCTGATCGCCAGCCCTCGGGTGGGCCGCTGCTTCCTGGCATCACTGAGCGATCGGTTTCCGCTTAACGATGAAGCCGCACGAAATGCCATTCTTCGCGAGGCCGAGCGTATCGGTGATGAACCGTGCATGGTGGACCACCGTGCAGTCCTGCGTCAGACGACGTCGGATTACCATGCGCTCTATGCGAGCGATGACCGGGAGGCCGGCCTTTCTCGGCTGGCGCGCGACTTCAAGCTGCGATTCAACAATGCGACGGCGCTCCTATCGGTGCCGCCGACGTCGCCTCGGACCAGGTCCATGAGCGCCGAGCAATATCTGGGGTCCTGGGGACACGTGACCTCCTTGGTATCGGCGGCACTTGGCCAGGAGGGACAAGAGGTGATCAAGGGAAGCGACTGGGGCCTCAGTCGAGCGAAGTGGTTGCTGGGCTACCTGCTCGGCGAAGATGCCGAATGGCTTCGGTACAAGGTCGGCCAATCAGTAAAATTTGACGGCGGCGGCGATGAACGGGGAATGGGTCACGAACCATTCACGTTGGTCCATTCGGCTGAGCGCACTCTGTTGGCGTATCGAGTGATGCAGTTTGACCGCCATATCATGCCGCGCTCTGGAGCGCCTCCTCGCACATGGGAAGAAGCCTGCGCCGTGATCGATGCGATTGCTGACGCTGAAGCCAAGGCGGTTCGTCCGGCATCGGATTTTGGGCCTCCCGGGTCATGGTAGCGGATCCCAAGACACTTTATCTCACACGCGCGGCCGATGACGGGATGACTGAGCCCAGCTCACCGCTAACAAGCTGGCCCTTCTGGTTCCGAGGATCCAGGCTCAATTGAGCTGATTCCAGCCCTGACTAGCGCCGCCGCTGCCTCATCAGGGCTGCCCCTGAGTGCGCCCAGGACGCGATCGCGTGCAAAGGCGTCGCCGGTGATGGCCCGCTGAACCGCTCGGATGGCGAGCGTGCCGAAATCACTGCCGACAGTAGCAAGGGCCAGTTTGGTGAGGGTAAGCGCGCGGATGAAGCCGAAGTCGCCACCGAGGCATCGCACGACATCATCGGGTTCCATGGTCGCGGTAAGTCGCGACAGCATGGTGAGGATGGCTGGCTTCGGCTCGTCGGTGAGCCATTGCTGGATCATGTGCGCCAAGAACATGGGGGAGATGTTTTGCTCCCTTGCCAGCGTTCCCAAGTCAGGCAGGCCCGACGGGCCCAGTTCCGCCACTGCGGCCCGGTATCGAGCGCCACGGTTGCCGAGGATCAGCCGACGTCCTGCATCACCGAGAGTAGCGGCGTCCAGCGGGACGATGTCGACGTAAGCGCGGCGCAGATCGCGGCCGAGCGCCTGGGCGGACGGCAGGGAATGACGTTCCAAGGCCAGGACAAGCGTGACCGCTTGGCCCTGGGTCGATAGGTTCTCCATGCGGTGCTTGGCAACCCCGCGGATGATGGCCAGGATGAACGGTGGCTCCTCGTGGACCACGTCCAGCAACGCCATCACGCAGGCGTTCCTTGCGACCAAGCGCCACACGATGGCATCGACCATGCCCAGTGGAGCGTCCGGCTGCGCGGCGAGGCGCTTGACGAGCCATATCAGGATGGGCGCCGAACGGCCCTCGGTGAGCATGGCTCCGAAGACGAATGTCAGCCGGTGAGCCGCAACGACCGCCACCATCGCGTCGAGGTGCTGATCGTCCGCGTCCTTCGCAAGCTGCGTAGCCCAGTGTTTCCAGGTTGATGAGTCAGCAATCGCCTGGACGCCCTGCCAACGCACCAGAAGGGGGACCTCACGGGGCATTGCCTTGATGATTCGCTCCGCTCGGGCCTCATCGAGCCGCGGCATCGCCTCGATGAGGACCTCGGCGAGCTCGCGTCGACTGCCCGAGAGGTGGTCGACGACCAGCGCCGTCATCGTCTCGTCACGGATCCACGCTGCCAGGGCATCAATCCCGCGCCCTGCCCGGCTGAGGGCGCGAATAGCGGGAACGACGAGGGCCGGCAGTTCACGGCATCGCGGTATGAGGACATCCTCGCGCGCGAGCGCGAGCGCGGCTCCGATCACGGCAGCATCATCGTCACAGGACAGGGCCTGGACGAGCAAGCTGTGGACGGGCGGATCGAGGGGGCGCTCGTGGGAAGGATGCTCGGGATCTTGGGTCGATCGGATGGCATCGACGATGAACCCGGTCGGGTCACCCGCGTTAACGCAGACGATGGCGGCGATGCGCCCAATGACGACCGGCGTTAGGCCGTCACTGCGGATCTGGGCACGCGCCACGAGCGAGGACCAGGTCCCCGCGTGCCACGCTGGGGGATGCCACCAAATCTCCCAGCGAGCGAGCAGGTCAGCGGCGGGGTCGCGGAGCGGTAGCCACGTGGTGCCACCCAGGAGATTCAAGACAGGGGTGGAGGCTTGCTGGATCGCACCCATGGCCCCGGCCTGAAGTGCTGATGCGAGACAAGCTAAGTCTGCCAGTCCGAGCAGCGGGGTTCGCCACGCGGAGATTTCGATCAGATCCCACCACTCCCTCACTTCGTCGCGCCACGCATCGGTCAGTTCTCCGGGTGCGGGCAGGTCAGGAATGCGACGCATGCGGCGCAGGCGCTCGTCCGTGTGAGGCATGCTCGCTACGAGGGCATGGCGAAGAAGTTCGCCAAGGTGAGGGATACCCCGCTGGGCCGCCAGTTGCTCGACTCGGTCGATATGGAGAGCGAACACCGCCTCGATCCGCGCCGTCATCGCCCGCTCCGCCGGCAGCGTCTGTGGATCGGAGATGAGGCCGGGCATCGCCTCGCGGACAGCCTGCGCCGCCTCCGCCGACTCCAGGCGTGCCTGCAAAGCGACATGACGGGCCAGTACGTGGTCAGCGTTGACCAGAAGTGGGGTTCGGCACCGGAAGCAGCGCTTCGACGGAATGCCGCGTTCGGCCTCGTTCCAAGTTCCGCACCAATAGCAGACCTCGGGGAGAGTCGCCCCTGAATGCTTGGTCATGAGGGCCATCCGTGGATGAGCACCTCGCGGACGCCGACGACCGGAAGGTCGGCATACCCGCGAAGCTCGGCCCGTCGTCCGGCGAGATCCGTTGCGCGAATCATCACTGACCCGGATCGATTCCAGGCATGCCTATGCCAATGCCGTGCGACCGATACCCAGGCCTCGATCACCGCCGATGCCCTCCACGTATCGCGATCCAGCGACGTCTCGAGGACGATGGCACTGCCATCGATTCGGCAAGACGTCACGTGGACGCTATAATCGTAGGGACGGCCGCCGAGAGTCGACCCGTTCACGTACCCCTCGCCCTCGATCCTGGTATCCCGCATCACCTCGGTGATGCGGGCAGCAAATCGTTCCAGAGCTGAGAGGGGGCAGCAGTCACTCCCATCGGGGATGGGCTGTTCATACCGGTGCCGTGGCCGCAGATCCAATGTCAAGGAGTGGCCGATCAGCGCCCCTGATCCGGCAATGCTGCACTCCCGTACGGTGCCCACGAGAGTAAGGCTTGCCGACTGTACCCAATCGAGCCCCACCGCGGCCGTGGTCTGTACCATCCCACCGCCCCTCACTTCGGTGAAAAGCCAGGAGCCCTCGAGGCACTCGACCCGGATGCCGAGCGGATCGGGATCAATCGCGATGACCGTCAGCGAGCGAGGAAAATCTCTGGGATATTCCATCGACGTCATCAAGCCGCTGATGGGCGCATGGCGTTGCGCGTCGCGTAGCGAGGACAGGAGGATGGCTTGGTTTGTCGAGTCCACTACCTGGTCCAGGGCATAACGAATTCATACGCGTGACCCTAGACCCGCAACGCAAACCCGCTGGGCACACCACCATCCGAGGGAGTGGTAATCGGTCGTCACTTGATCGATGGATCAATCCCCGCGTGGGCTTGCGATTCCCGACCCTCATGGTGAGCTCCGAGTGCACGAACTGGGGGAGACCGCGGGCAAAGGCACTGGCCTGAACCCCCGTCATGCTCAGGGAAAGGTCATTCATGCTCGCCTGTGGCCACGATGGACCGCCTTGCCCCGAGCGCGTCTGTACGCATCTGCGTGATGCCGATGATAAATTGCCGAAGTTTCTGCATTGGTACACGGGAATCGAGCGCGAGCGTGAATTGCTGTGTATCGCCTGCATCCAGGCCCGCGAGTCAGGGGAACGGGTGCCGATGGTCGCTCTCTGCCCATCCTGCCACACCAAAATTGGCCACCTGGGCAGCGCGGAGGGTGTTCGGGGCCGGCCCGGCTTTCGCATTCGTGAGGAGCCATTCCCGGTAAGCATCGTCGAGCACGCCTTCCCTCGCGATCTGGGATCCATCATCGACGCGGTTCCGATCCAGGCGGCGCCCGGATGCTGGCTGCTGCTTGGTGAGGACGGGCGCCTGACCCGTTTCGATGGTGCACAGTCCAGCTACATCACGTTGGCTGCCTCGCTTCGGCCAGATATGGGATCGTCGTGGAGGCGAACGCCACGCCGTCGTCTGCATGTGAGTCCACGCGGCGATGCCGCCGCCGTGGTGGTAGACTACGGACGGTCGGGCGAGGTGTTCGACCTGCGCAGCGGATCCATGATCCGCGCACTCGACGGTGGCAATTACCACTGCGACACGGTTCCTTTCTCGCTCGCATTCGTCGAGGTCGACGGCCAGACCCTGCTTATCCACCGCAGTGCCTGGAATCGGCTCGACCTTGTGAATTGTGACAGCGGCTTGCTACTGTCTAACCGCTCCTTCCCAGGCAAAGGCGAACCTGGCTTTGAGGAACATCACCTCGATTACTTTCATGGCGCCCTCTTTCCGAGCCCCAGCGGGCGGAAAATCGTCGACGATGGGTGGGTCTGGCATCCCGTCGGAATCCCCCGCGCGTGGAGCATCGACGCCTGGCTTGGCAACGTCTGGGAATCCGAGGATGGGCCTACCGGCCGCGACCTCTGCCAGCGGGAATACTGCTGGGATCACCCGATGACCTGGATCGATGAGAGCAGCTTCGCCGTCGGCGGACTCGGCGATGACGACATACTCCTGATCCCGGGAGTGCGCATCTTCGACCTACGCCTAGCCCCGGGCATGAGGAGCCATCCAGAACGGTGGCTTGAAGCCCCTGAAGTTGGCAGCTTCGTCGGCCCCGAGGGCAATCTCTTCTCCGACGGCATCCATCTCTTCGCTGCTGCACCCGATGGCCTGACACGGTGGGATCCAGTCGATGGAGCGCGCACCGGCACCATAAACGGATTTAATCCATCGCGCTTCCATTCGGGATCGCGCGATTTTACCGAATTGCGTCAAGATACACTGGTGTGCTGCCGGCTGGCTCATTGACCTGGGGTGGCCGGCATGCCTTGCGCTCTCCGTCGTCGCGTCGTGATCTCATGCGACCTGCGAGTCCCAGGCGTCTATGCGGCGGACGCAGCGGGAGATGCAGTGGAAGCAGTCGGAGGCGCCGTCGTTGACGAGATGTTTATGAGCTCGGGCATGGCGGCCCGGAATGAGGCTGTAACGATCCCATTTCAGGTGGCATCCGTTCCGTCCGGAGCGGCGCGCCAAGGTGCGTGTCCACGCCCGTCTCACGCCCGTCTTCCTTTCACGCTCGTCTTCCTGAAAGAAGGGCCAGGTCGCCTGTGCGTGGTGTATCTCCGACGGGCTCCTAGCCTCTCCTAGTCTGGAAGCAGCGGAGGCTTTTCGTGAGTGGTTGCCCGACGGCTTCATACGACCAGGAAGTGCCCGGGCCGGACCGGGCCGGACCCGCGGCTTGGCGGCGGGTCTTCTAAGCGGCAACCGCCACCGTCACCCCGGCGGCTTGGAGTTCGCGCCGCGCGGTGCGGATCACCAACCAGGCGGCGACGGCGGTAGCGGCGAGACCAGCCGTGGCCAAGGCCCAGGTCCAGGCCCCAAGTCCTTGGCTGCCGCCTGCGACCAGCGCGCCGCCCGCGACCAGCAGTGCGGTATAGGGCAGGATTCCGATCCAGCTCGCGAGCAGGCACTTCACGAAGGACACGCGCGACAGGCCGTAGAGGTAGTTCTGCAGATGACCGGGTATGACCGGGCTCAGGCGCAGCAGCAGCACGAGGCGGGCCCCACGCGTCGCCAGGGCACGGTCGCAGGCCGCCGCCCAGGGATGGCGCGCGAGCCAGCCATGCGCATGCGTCCGTCCGAAACGCCGGGCCAACCAGAACCCGCACGCCATGGCCACCGTGGCGCTGACATAGACGATCAACAAACCCTCGACCATGCCGAAGGCGACGCCAGCGAATGCCACCAGCGGGCCCTTGGGCAGCACCATGCCCCACAGCACGAACACGCCGAAATACGCGAGCAACCCAAAGCGGCCAAGGGCGGCGATCCACGTCGTCAGATGCGCCGTGATCTCTCCGATGGGAAGGAACACGCCGAGGGCGACCACCGCGCCAACGAGGGCGAAGATTGTCCAGCGCTTCCAGGCCTGAGAAGAAGACGTTGCGGCGTTGGCGGCAACGGGAGCGGGCAATAATTCAATGGCGGAGTCGTGCATGGAGAGCGGACTCTGCACGCCGATCACGTCTCCTCTAATGCATTTAGCAATGAGTCTAGACGCCCACCGTGCCCGACGAGCGTGCGCTCGGCTAGCGAACGCGGCAGTCCCAAGCGCTTCATCACGATGGCCGTCTTGACCACGCCTTCCGCAGCATCGAGCGCAGCGAACGCCTCGTCGCGTCCGATGTCCAATACCGTGGCGATGATGCGCGCGGCGCGGTCGCGCAGCTTCTCATTCGAGGCGCGTACATCGACCATCAGGTTCCCGTACGCCTTGCCCATGCGTACCATAAGCGTGGTGGAAATTTGGTTGAGGGCGAGCTTGGTCGCGGTGCCGGCTTTCAACCGTGTCGACCCGGTCAGCACTTCGGGACCCGTGGCGAGCACGATGAGGTGATCGACGCCAAGTGGAGTTGGAACCGGCGAGCACGAGATCAGCGCGGTCACCGGCCGCGACGGCAGCGCCGCCGCCCAGCGCAGGGCGCCCAGCACGTACGGCGTCGTGCCGCCCGCGGCGATGCCAAGCACCGCGTCGTCAGCGCCAAGGCCGAGACGTTCCAGTTCCGGCAGCGCGCCGGCAGGGTCGTCCTCCTTGCCTTCGCTGGATCGGCGCAGCGAGCCATCGCCACCGGCGATCAGCCCGATGATGCGGTCGGGCGCGATCTGGAAGGTGGGCGGCGCTTCGGAGGCGTCGAGCACGCCGAGCCGTCCCGAGGTGCCGGCACCCAGATAGATCAGGCGACCACCGCGGGCGAAGCGTGGCTCGACTGCGGCGATGAAGGCGACCAGCGCCGGGCGCGCCGTGGCCAGCGCGGCGAGTACCGTCTGGTCCTCGTCCTGCATCAGGCGGACGCAGTCCTCGATCGAAGCGCGCGAGAGATGCTCAGAGCGCGGATTGCGCTGCTCGGTGGCGATGTGCGAGCGGTCGGGAATGGTCATGGCAGGGTCCAGCAGCCAGCGAGGGGCGCGGGTGCCGCGACCCCGGTGACCTGCGGTAAGGTGATGGCGACGCGATCCTGGGCCAGGGCGCCGAGCACCGCCATGGCGTAGGCTTCGCGGTAGGCGGCGGGCAGACCGTGCGCATCCGTCGACTCGACCAGCGCCGGAGCGCAGGCGATTTCCAGGGCGGCGCGCAGGGCACGGTTGCGCAGGCCGCCGCCTGCGAGCAGGACGCGCCGCGGTTGACCACCCTCACTGGCGACGGCGGCGATGGTCTCGGCGATCGCGCGGCAGGCCGATGCCGCGACCACTGCCGCGGGCAGGCGTCGCCCCAATCCATCGACGACGGTGGCGAGTTCATCGCCCGTGCCCAGCGAACGGCGGGCGGCGACCTGACGACGCAGCGCCACCGTCAGTTCGGTGACCGCGTCGGGATCACTCGCCGCTGACGCGGCGACGTCGCCATCGTGGTCGAAGGGCCGACCGAGCAGGGTGCGCGCGAGGTGGTCGAGAACCTGATTACAGGCGCAGACGTCGCGTCCGGCGATGGACGGTGTCCCGCCATCCGCGGGCAGCACGGTGAGATTGCAGAATCCGCCGAGGTTGACGACCACCCGGCGTTCGTGCGCGTCGCGCAGGGCGATCCAGTCGGCGAGGGGGGTGATCGGCGCGCCCTGGCCGCCCCGGGCGAGATCGGCGGCGCGCAGATCGTGCACCACCGCCACGCCCAGGCCGTGCGCGACCGGGGCCGGCTGGAACAGCTGCCAGGAGCGCGGCGGTGCATGGAACACCGTCTGACCATGCACGGCGACGAGATCGAGCTGATCGCTTCCCGCGAGTCGGCGCAGGGCGGCGAGGTGCACCAAGGCGAACTCGTGCATGACGCCGGCAATCGCGCCCGCCGTCATCGGCTGCTGGGCGGCGAGCGCGCGCAGGCCCTCGGCAACTTCGCCAAGGTCCTGGCTCAAACCACGCACGAAGCGTGCGCGCAGCGCGAGGCCCGTGCCCTCGATCGCGACCAGGGCGACGTCGATGCCGTCGATGCTGGTGCCGGTCATGCAGCCGGCGACGAACCGCGTCACCACTGGTGCGGCCGCTCCAGCTCGGCGAGGATGGTCTCGTACCAGGCGCAGCTGTCGTCGAGCCCCCCCGGACGCGATCGCGCTAGCCACAGCTCGCGATGTTCGGCGATGAGATCGCGCAGCGACCCGGCGAGGGCGTGGAAGGCGACGGTGGTCTCCTGGCTGCGCCGGCAGGCGGCGCGCAGGGCGGCGAATTCGGCGAGGCGCCAGGCATGCCGACACTCGCGCCACAGCTGGTGATCCAGGCCAGACGCCAACCGCTCTGGCGGTTCCATGCGCGCCAGGCGGGCGGCGAGCAGCCGCCATTGGTCGTAGTCGCCGATCCACGCCTCGGCGAGCGGCTTGTGCAGATCGACGAACAGCGCCGAGGCGTTGAGCAACCGGCGCGGCTCGCCCAACGGGCCCGGCTTGCCGCCGATCAGACGCAGATCGCGATCGGCGTCGCCGAGGCGATCGAGCCAGGTGGCAATGGCGAGGGCGCGGTCGCCGAACACGTGCAGCGCGGTAGCGCGCGGGTCATAGGTGGCGGTACCGCTCCAGGCACGATGCGCGGCCTCGGCCAGGGCATTGAGGGCCACTGGCCATTGCTGACGGTGGCCGAGGTCGCCCCAGTCGGTGACCAGCCAACCGGTGGCGCCCTGCGCGAGACCCTCGCGCGCGGCATTGAGGAGGTTGTCGCGCCGCTCGCTGGTGCGCCCGATGATCGATCGCCAACTACTGGTGCCGGGGCAGACCCACACCTCGCGGCCGACCGAGCGCAGCTGGGTGCACCAGCGCGCAAACGGGGAATCGGGTTCATAACCCCACGCCAGCGCGATGAGATCGGCGGGCAACGCGGCCAGCGCCTCGGGATGCTCGAGCGCGATGTCGGCCCAGAACATCGGCCTGCGTCCATGCTGGCGCGCCACCGCGCAGACCTTGGCCACGAACTCGAGGTAGACCGCCGCGCGGCCGCGCTCTTGCACCAGCGCGCGCGAGCGGCCTTGACCGACGTCAAAGGTCTCATCGCAGCCGATGTTGATAAGCGTTGAGGCGAAGCAGGGGGCCAACTGACCGACCAGATCCTCGACCAGGGCCAGCGCGCCGGGATCGCCCGGACACAGGCTGAAGGGACCGTTGCGCGGATGGCCGTTGAAGTCCCAGTCGCCGGTGACCTCGGCCAGCGCCTGGTAACGCGGCTGCTTCAACCAGCGGTGGAGGTGGCCGAAGCAATTCTGGTTGGCGGCGAGTTCGATGCCGCGCGCGGCACAAAACGCATCGAGCCTACGCACCTCGTCCGGCGTCAGCGGCGATGCGTCGCGCCAGACCTCGTCGTGACCGCGGTAGGCGAAGGTGTGCTCGGTGTAGAGTTGGAGGTGGTTGACCTTGAGCGCAGCGAGGGCCTCGATGGTGCGCTCGAGATCGGCCATGGTCGGCACGCGGTCGCGCGAAATGTCGAGCATCACTCCGCGCACGGCGAAGGCTGGCCGGTCTTCGATGCGCAGGGCGGGCAGCGAGGCGCCGTATTGGCGCAGGAGTTGGCTGAGCGTGCGCAGGCCGTGGCGCAGACCAGCGGCGTCGCTGGCGTTGAGCACCGCCTTCGGCTGACCGGGCGGACGCGGCAGGATGCTGAGGACATGGTGCTCGCTGGCACCGAGGGCGGCATCGACCTGGCAGACCAGCCAGGGGTCGGCTTGATCGACGGCGAAGCCGACCACCCGGCCGATGGTCTGCTCGAGCAGGGCCTTGTCCGCACCAGCCACCGTGATCAGCGCTGGCGCCGGCACCCGCTCACCACGTACCAACTCGAGTCGCGCCGGCGTGGGCAGCAGCAGTGGCGGCAGCGACGCGTTGGGATCCGACACGTCGCTGAGGGTGGACCACAGCCGGGGGAGTCAATGCGGTGCCTGCGCGGCGATCGCGACCAGGACAACACCGAGGGGACGGGAGTGGACGCGACCATCCCGTATCTGTTTGGTTTGAAAATGCAAAAACCGATGAAATTACCACGAAATCACGCGGCCCGTCGCTCCCAGTGGACGAGTCGCCCGGCGAAGCGCGAGCGCATAACCATGAGCCCTTCCGTCCTACCGATTTCCGCACCCGGTTCGATGATCCGGTTTCCGATGCCCTGATGGGGTCGGTGATGATGATACCAGTTACAGTACTCAGCCAACGCCCCGCGAAGCGATCGTTCGCCAAAGAACCAGAAGTGGTCGGTGCATTCCTCCTGAATGCTGCGGATCACGCGTTCGGCGTGGGCATTCATGTTCGAAGAGCGCGGCGCGGTGCGCCGGATGGTGATGCCGCCGCTGGTGAGGACGGCGTCGAAACCGGTCTTGGAGAAGGCGCCGTCGCCGTCATGGATGAGGAACCGCGCGTTCCATTGTTCGAGGATGCCATCCGCCATCGAGAGTTGCCGGGCGACGTTGGTCATCACGGCTTGATCGGGGTGCTGAGTGACGACGGCGATATGGATGCGGCGGGTGGCAAGGTGGATGACGACGAGCACGAAGACGCGACGCATGCCCGCGAGAGTGACCACCGTCACCGAGACGAAATCGCAGGCGGCGAGCTGGGTCCAGTGCGTGGTGCAGAAGGTCTTCCACTGGCCGTTCCGTCGTCGGCGCTCGCGGCTGGTCGGGAGCCGTTGCGTTGGAGGATGGCGCGGACGGTGCTCTTCGACGTACGCCCGCCATTGGCCAGGACCATGCCGAGCAGCTTTCCATAACCCCAGGCCGGGCAGCGCCGGGCCATCGCGCAGACGATGCGTTCGATCCAGGCGGCGATGCGCGGACGACCGACGCGTCGCCTCGTCGTCTTCGCCGGACGCGGCCGGCGCTGCAGGAGTTTCCGGAACCACCCGCGCACGGTGCCCAGCGCCACGATCACTGCGAGGCCTGGGCCGCGCGCCAGCCGATCACCTGCGCGGCCCGGGCGATGTCGACGCGGTCGACGTTGGTCAGCGGCACCGGCTGGTTGCCGAGCAATTCGCGCAGGATGCGGAGCACGACGACGAGTTGGAGGCGCAGCAGGGCGTTTTCGGCACGCAGCGCTGCCTCGTTCGCGGTCGGATGCAGGAAGGCGAGCATGGGGCGGGCACCGTGGAAATCCTGGTGGCCCGGGCAAGCGTGGTGCGATGTCGTAGCGCGGGATGGGAAACCGGGAAAGCGTCGGGTCTCAGACCCCGCCGGACCGGAGCGCATCTCGCGGTGACGATGCGCTCCGTGTGGCCTTCCCGCTACATGCACAGGGTCGGCGCCCGGAAGCTTCTTTCGGGGCTCAATGGCCGCGCCCATCGCTGCCCCTGTCAACGCTTCGGCCATCACCTCGCGGTGATGGCCGCATGACTCGGGGTCGTTGCGGGTCGCTACTCCTTCAACGTACAGCTCTCTCATCTGCTCCCTTGA
>ENA-ORBV01012045-ORBV01012045.1-microbial-mat-metagenome-genome-assembly--contig:-NODE-12045-length-13429-cov-4.121480_pt1 | contig 13429 bp, 6 predicted proteins | sample MGYA00237777_ERZ505514 | MGnify/ENA primary metagenome ERZ505514 (study PRJEB26160, sample SAMN06269048) | microbial mat metagenome | isolation source: Oligotrophic lake microbial mat | place...
GTGCTTGTCAAGGTGCTCGCCGAAGAGGCGACCACGGGTCGGGTCGTCCCCGGACTTGCCGCGATGCGGCCCACGGGTGATTTCATCACCGACTTGAACACGACTCAGCCCGGCCAGCCCAGCCCGGACCAGATTCGTTATTATGCCGTGACGTCCGAGTTTCGTGGCCAGATCGCGCTCACTTCGCCCAATGAACTGCCGCGAAGGTTGCTGCTGAGGGTGGCGGATGGCTTCGTTGACCGCCTCATGGGGAAGGGCGTCGCCAACGACCTTGTTGTTAACACGGGCTCGATGACCAGCATCGATCCGGGCGCGGGTGCCTTCATCAGGGATACGCTCGGGTTCGGCGAGAACGGCGTGGTGTACCACACCAACTACTTCCTCCAGCCGCAAGTCGCCAACGCGTTGGCCCGCTGGCTGGAACTCGAACTCGCGGCCGTCGCAAGCCCCTCGCACGTCAGGGGCGCGGTACGTGGCGGCGGCGCCCCCGTCAACGTGCCCGCGCGGATGGACACCGACGTGCTGGTGGCCATGGCCGAAGACTTAGGATCGGCAACTCTTGCTCGCATTAAGCTAAGGGCGCCGAGTTACGTTGTTGTGAATCGCTTGTGGCAATCGACGCAACTGCACTACGCCTTCCCCACCGAAATGGTGATTCAGTCGATTGAGAAGCGACCGGGTGCCATTCTCCTTGATGCCCTGGACATTCACGAGCCGGATGCCTCGGCTCAGGGACCGGTCGACGCGCTGCCGCCCCCCGCGAACACCGGAGGTCGGCCAAGTGCGCGGCTTGTGGTGGGAATGGAAGGAGGCATGGTCGTGGGCGTGGTAGAGCCCGCCATCACGCCGTTCTCCATCTCGGATTTGGTCAAGCAGGCGGAGACGATCGAATCGCCCAGGGAAACGCATGACTTCATTCTCAGGCGGCGCGCTATGCCGACTTTTGCGAAAGACATGGCGCGGGAAAGGCCCAGGTCAAGCCCTCCGCCCACGCTCTCCTCGCCGCGGCGAACAACGCGCGGCGGAGGTGGCGGGAGCACGTCTGGCACGCTAGCTAGCGCCTCACCGCTGGAATCAACGGGTGTTCCCGAAGAAACCGGTGCCGGGTTCGAAGCCTCTCCCAAGGTCAAATGTCGCTTTCTCGCCGAGATGTATGATGAGGTCGTCAAGGGCGAACTTACATCGGTGGACGTAACCCTTTCGCGCGATGCCATCCGCGCGGTGCGCGAAGTTGCGGCGTCGGGCACGGCTGCGGTTCAACCCAGCCAGAAGATCACCGTGGAGATCATCCCGACCAAGAACTTCGTCACCGCCGGACCGGCCCGGATTGATATTGATCTTCCTGCTCCGGGAAGCCCTGCCGTCTACCCCTTTGATGTGACGGCCACCGATGAGGGCGAGGGCGAGATCCTTGTACGAATTCGGCAGCAGATGCAGCCGCTCGCTAACCTCTCGCTTCGATGCACCATCGTGGCGGCGCGCGCCAAGCCTCCCACTCGACGGCCGCCCCAAGTCGCCGACGTGCTCGATTTTCCCATCCTGCAGCAGCCCAAGCATCAGCTAACGATTATGGAAATCGAACGGGGCGGGCAGTTGCATTACTACTACACCCTCACGTCGCCCTCCCTCAACTTGCAGTCCACGTACGAGTCCAAACCGTTCACCGGCAGCCGCGAAGCGTACATCAAGAGTGTTTATCAAGACATCGAGAGCCGCTACCTCTCGAACACAACCGACTTCGACAGGTTTCAGGAGGAGCTGCGTCAAGTTGGCGGACAGATGTGGGACGAACTTTTTCCCCCCGAGATGCAAGCGGCCCTGTGGAAGAGCCGCAACTCGATCGACAGCATCCAGGTAATTTCTATCGAGCCTTTCATTCCGTGGGAGCTCGTGCATTTGAAAGAGCCAGGCAAGGGCCTTGGTGCGGAGACACGGTTCTTGGGCCAGATGGGGCTCGTGCGCTGGCTGCCTAACAACGGCTGGCCCCCCGAGGTGCTGCGCGCCCGCAAGGGCCGCTGTCACTACGTCATTCCTTCATACCCCCATCCGACCCTGCGGCTGCCCGGCGCTGAGGCCGAAGCCACGTTTCTTGAGAAGCACTTCGACGCCAAGCCAGTGGTGCCCCACACCGAGGAAGTTCAGAACCGGCTGGAAGAACCCGGGGGGTTCGATCTGCTGCACTTTGCCTGCCACGGCGAGGCCGATTCCGGCTCGATTGCCCAGGCCTCCCTGCTCCTCGAAGGCAGAGTCGAGCCGAACGGCTACGTGAAGGAGGAGTTCCGGGCATCAGTAATCGAGAACCTTACAACCCTGATTGGCCCGGATGGTGTTCAACCGATCATTACGCTCAACGCCTGCCAGGTGGGCCGCGCGGGGTACAAGTTGACGAGCACCGGCGGCTTCTCCAGCGCGTTCCTCAAGAGAGGTGCCGGGATGCTCGTCTCGGCGATGTGGTCCGTGGGCGATGCGCCCGCGCGAACGTTCACGGAGAAACTCTACGAGCGATTGCTCTTTGGCGACACTCTGGCTGAGGCCAGCATAGCCGCTCGTGCCGCTGCTCAAGCCGCGAAGGAGTCAACTTGGCTCGCCTACACCGTGTACGGAAATCCCTACGCCCGGCTCACACACCCGTGAACGGTTAACTCCAATGAGTACCGACTCAACGCCGAGAGGGGAAGAAATGAAGCTGCGCGAACTCTTCGAAGCGTATGGCGCGATCCAGGACTTGAAAGAGCGAGTTGAGTTCGCTTGTCAATTCCCCGCGCTTCTGTCGAGCCGCCTCCTCCCCGGCTTGAAGGCCGACCTAGATCAGGAACAGGACCAGTCCGTCACTGGCAAGGATCGCAAGCAGCGACTCATCGAGTTGGATAGCCTCCGCGCCTTTATCGCCGAGGACGCCACTCGTTATCGGGCGGGCGTCGGGCCGGTCGAGGTGCAGGCCAAGCGCGTCGCCGATGGGCAGATTTCACTCGCCGCAGCAATGGCAGCAATGAGAGTCCCCGAGTTCGCGATGCACCTGGCCCCGCTGTACGTCCACGTCCTGATATTTCACGCGGAAAACCTGGCGACCGGGGGCGACGCCGCGAAGGCAGTGTTGTGGGCCCGACTCCTCGCCGAGGCCTGCCTTGCTGCCAACCCGGCGGGAGATGTGAACCACGAGTTGGAAGTCGCTGGCATCGGATGGATTCAGATCGCCGGAGTCGGCCTCGCGGAGATGCCCGATGGAGAAATGCTGCAACATGCAAGCCGCCTTGGGCGGGAGCTCATCGAACGACTCGCCGCTCCCGCCGAACTCCACCGACAAGCCGAAGTATTCCACGCCCTTGGCTCTCTCTATTCCGACCCGATCTCATCCAGCAGCGGCGCGGGAACCAACGAAGTCGAAAACCGCGTGTGGCTGCGCCGCCTCGAAACGGACAAAGGCTCCGCACTGGCGCACGAGCACCGACGGCAGTTCCCAATCCCTGACCGCAAGGAAATGCTGGCGACCGCCGCGGGTTACTTTGAACGGGCTTTGCCGCACCGGGAAGGGCCCCCCCGCGGCGAAACCCTCAAGGCGCTCGCGCAAACCCTCGTCTTTCTCGCACGGTGCACCAACACGCCCGTCGACGCTCACCGGGTGAAGGCCCTGTGCATGGAGGCTCTCGATCTTCTGCCCCCGGACAATCGGCACCATCAGCCAGTCTTGGTTATTCTTAGCTCGCTCGGGGCCTCGGATGAGCTACATGGGGGCGCAGACTCAATCCGATCGCAGGCATCGGCAACCGCACCTGCGGACACCCCCCACACAACCGACACTCCCGACCGGGTGCTGCAGCGGGCTCAGCCGTTGGCTGGCACCAATCCTGCCGAAGCCTTAGCGATGCTCGATAACGCCGCGGACCTTTTCAAAGCCAGAGCTTCCGAGGGGCAGCGTAGCCGCCGGCTGAGATTCATGATCCAGTTAATTCCCGAGGCCTACCTGATCTCCAGTGAGTTCGCGGCGGACACCTCTATCGCTGGCGCTATCAACACGGTCGCACAAAAAGCGGAGGCAGAGAATTGGAGCACCGACCGGCAGGCTGCCGCGCTCATCGCCCTCGCCACGAGAACCGCGAAGACCAATGAGGAACTGTTGGGGTTGCGCCTCGTGCTGGCCGCGACCGAGATGTCTCCGACAATCGCACGGTATCGCGCTCCTATCTCGTTCCTCCTCGCGAACCTGATGGTGGGCGTTGCGGTAAACGCGTTTGAATCAGGAAATCTCGTCGTCGCCGTTCAACATTACGCTCAGGCGCTGATTCCCAACATCCGCTTGGGAATGCCCGCCAGAACGATCGAACTGCTGGATCTGATTGCCGATCTGGCCGCAAGCCCCAAGCCTGAAATGGCGTGGGAGGTGGTCAAGGCCCTTGCGCCCGTCGCGCTCGAGATCGAGCGCGAACTGGGCGCCCCGGGCGCGGAAGCGCTTCAAGCCGTGTACAGAAACGCGTGCGCGGGGCTGGGCGAAACCATGAACCGTAGCGTGATGAGCATGTTGCTGCAGCTGGCTAAGGGAATGCGATACAGCACCATGCTGCGCGAGGGCGTGGGCTTTGACTGGCGCACGGACGAGACAGCGGTGTCCCTTCACCGCGACATACGTGCCCTGCAGGAGCAGCTTCCAACACCGGATCAGCACAAGGTGTTTGACGAGGTCGCATTAGTCAGCGCAGTCGCCTCCATTTCCGCCGCAGCGGGCGATTCGCCGCGTGAGCGCCTCGAAAACGCCCGTCATAAGTTTCACCGCCATGTGACGGCCCGGATGACCGCCGCGACCCCGCACGGCGCCATGCTCCAACCCGAGGCTCTTCAGCAGATGCTGGGGCCGCGCACCGCCCTGCTCGATTACTTCTTCGCCCGCACCGGTGAACAGGACTGGGCCGTCTATATCCTGGTCTATACAGACCGAAGCGTCGTCCCGTTCTGCAACGTGCTGCCGCGCGATGACCAAGTCATGATTGCGGGCTCCGAAGGGTCAACGGCGGTACTCGATCCGATCGGCTGGCGCACGTACAGGCTGCGAGCTGCCCTTCAACTCGATCCCGGTGCCGCCCCGATGGGCCCCGAAGCCCAGCAAGCACTTAATGAAGATTTCCAGTTACTCGTTGGTACGCGCACATGGGAGTACCTCGAAACTCTGCGCGCTGCGGGCAAGGATCACCTGTGCATTCGTCCCTACGGAGCGTTGCGGTACTATCCCCTGCATCTGCTGGGTACTCAAGGAACCGACCTCGCCCAGAATTGGATCGTGACCTCGATTCCAAGCCTTGAATCCCTGATGCCCCGTCAATCCGCGCCACGACAACGCCGCGGGAGGGCGTTGGGACTTACTTACCGCGGCGGAAAGCCCTTCAACTATCCCCAACTGCTCAACGCGCAGAGCGAAGTTGAATCCGTCGCGAAGGTCATGAACACTACTCCGCTGCTCGACGCCGAGGTGACCGAAGATCGCCTCCTCGACGCTCTGAAGACCGCTTCGCGCGTACACATCTGCGCCCACGGCGCGAACGATGCGAACTCCCCCCTCTTCCATCACCTGGTTGTCACACCCAGTGCTACGTCCGATGGCCGAATCTGTGCATACGAGATCCTCGGCCATGATCTCCGCGGCCTGGAAGTGCTCTCCCTGGGTTCGTGCGATTCGGCCCTAGGCCGCTTTGATGCTGGCGACAACCTTAGCGGTTTGCCCGCCGCGTTGCTCGCTGCGGGCACTTCTTCGATTGTTGCCTCACTGTGGGAAATGCTCGATGACGCTGCGGCGGCGTTCTTCGTTCGCTTCTATCAGCGGTTGGAGGGAGGTGCATCGCGGCTGGATGCATTTCGTGATGCGCAGCTCGCCGCGCGGGCAGCCTACCCACAGGCTAGAGATTGGGCGGGATTCTGTTTCCTAGGGTCTTGGAACGAGTCAGACTCGCATTCTGACCCAACCGCAAATCAGTATATGAAGTTGGAGTAGCCAAGACTGCCTCGCCTGTCAGCAGCCTCCCGCCACCCACACGGAGAAGAAGGAATCAACATCGGTGCCATCGATGCCGCCATCTTGATTGGCATCGCCGCAGGGTGCGGCGCTCGCCCACGCCTCGAAGAACGCAGAAACATCCTCGCCATCGACTCCGCCATCTTGGTTGAAGTCGGCAGCGCACGCGGGGCATTCGGGCGGGGGTGTGGAAAACCCTCGGACGACGATGATTCGGCTACCCCCGCCGAAAGTCGAGAAGACAAAGTCGCCCGTTGGCCTGTCGATGAACGCGCCCTCAGCGCCGAAAAGTCCGGTCATGAACACTTTGCGGGAAGGAACAATCGGATCGCCGTTGTCGTCCATCTCGAACACAGACACCACACCGACTGAGTACTCCGAAAGAATCATCGTCGGTGTGGGGAAGAGGGGCGACCCGATGGGCACGAACGCGAAGCCCTCGGGTCCGCCTGGAAGCCTCGAACTAGGCACCGGGGTAAAGGAGGTAATGTCGAACGTACCGAGACCATCGGGCTCCAGCGTGACTTCACCCCATTGGCCGCTGCCGTAGCTGGAAATCTTCATTCGACCAGCGCCGGGATGACTGGGGGGAATAAAGTTAAGAGCGGCGTGCGAGAGTTCCACGCCCCACGGCGTGAGGTTGATGACCTTGTCGGTGACGGTGCTGCCCGGCTTGACCTGGCCCATTTCATTCACTGGCCAGCGCGACAAAAAGAGGACTCCGCCGGGCCCGTAGGCAATCCCCCCATCGTTGTAAGCGCCTTCGCAAAACACGGTCGCAGGTCCGTCGAAGCCGACGATGTGCCTGTCCACATCGCGAATCAGCCGAACCGAGTGGATGGCCCCGTTTGCGGTGTTGGCTGCGCCGCCGATCAGCAGCACATCTGGGTCGCCACTCAATGCACACAGCCCGCCGTACTGGGCTGGCAGACCAGGGATCGAACCTAAGTCCGTGAACGCGTAAACATCGGCGAAGAATGGGTCGATCGTTTGGCTCGCCGCTTGACCAGTCAGACCCGCCAGCCCAAGCATCGACGCACTTATGAATGAAAGTTTGGTCATTGTGTTTCTCTCTTCTAGTGCCACTTGGCTCGATGCCGCCCGACTTGGCGATCATACCTTGGGCCGACCAACCGCTTGCCGGGCTGTATAGATTAATCGCCGCGGCCATTTTTAGCAAGCGCAAATACGCTGAAACGATCAGCTTTACCCCATTTTATCGCGAAACAAGGCACAATAACTCTAGAATCTCGCCCGCCGATCCACCGGCACATGGTGCGAGCGGAACTTTCCCTTCTTGCGGCCACTCCACAGGCCGAACGATCTCCCCGATGCGGCTCTGCTTGGACGGCCTTTCTCAACTCGCTCGCCCCACCGTCAGCTCGCGTGTTCGTTTAGCGGCAGCCGCGGTCGCCGATTGCCCAAGCTACAGAGAACGCCTCGACGTCGCTGCCGTCCACACCGCCGTCATTATTTACATCAGCGCTGGGGTTGGCGGCGGCGAATTTAATAAAGAAGGGTTCGATGTCTGACCCATCTACGCCCCCATCACAGTTTTGATCCGCGATGCACAGCACCGGGTCTGGGACGTACGCAAACTTGTACGCGGCGGTGCCGTCGGCGAGGGAGGTAAAGTCGCCGTGGATGAGGAGGCCCGCATCGAAAGACATAAGGTCCAACGGCGCCTCGGCGCGCAAAGAGGGGAATTCAACGGGTTCCCATACGCCGTAACTGAACCTGCCCAGTCTACCCAGCGGCACTCCGCTGAAGGTACGTCCGGGTGATGTAATATATATCGCGTGCTGCGTCGCTTCGAGCTTATACGTGAAGCGAACGGGCGAATAGGGTTGGCTCGAAGCAGCTAGAATCGGGGTGCTGCCATCCGCGAGTGAGTACAGAAGCAGACGCGACTGGTTCCCCGCATTTTCCTGACCGCAGATGTAGAGCGTGTTCTGGAACTCTATGAGTTGTACATCATGGTAAGCCAGGAAGTACCGATCCAACGGACGATGTTAAGGGATGATCCGCTGCGGTATGCCGCGAAAAGGCGGCTGATTCCGGTGGTTCGTGCGACAACCCCGCAACTTCTCCGGCTGCGTGGAACCCACCCAGAACGAGCAACTTCTGGGGGAGTGGGCCGCTGCTTGCGTCGGGGTCGATGGTAAGTATTCTCCTCACCGTCCCGTCAATGGTGCGTGGCTGTGCAAAGTCGGGCACGCTGATAGATTGAACGCACTGAGCCGCTGCGGGTGCACACAAGAGCAGGGCGAAGGTTATACCGGATCGCAAAGATAACACGTTCATGGCATTCTCCCGACCTAATTTTTCCGCCATCGGATCATCGAAACGATCGCTCGCGAGCATACGTTCGTACGTTCCTTAACGCTCTCGTTTGGAACATATGCGGGCCAGAACCTCGCAATCATGTGTCCGGACAACCTATTGAGACATGTCCGTATACGCAACGCTAACAAGGGGCGGGGAGGTGAAAAACGCTACGCTTGCACAGTTGGGAAAGCCCAACAATAGAGTTACGTTTCAAATAAGGCAGTTTGCCAAAGCCCGGGCATTCCTCGGGTTTTTTGATGTCTACTCAGTCCCGAGGAAGGAGGGCCTGCATCACGATGAAGACTTTCAAGATTTTTTAAAAAGATCGTGTGAAGAGAATGAGAGTGCCCGGTGAAGTTTCATTAAAGTACGCTGGATTGGTGCTCACGAGCACTCCGATGGCCCGTGGGCTGAGAACTATTGCGCTGGCGGCGTCGAGGAGTGGTGCCACCAGACTTGGACACTTATATCGGAGAGACCATGACAAGCATGAGAAGCATGACAAGCACATCAGGCATTATGCGCGCAACGGGGGCGGCGGCCCTGATTGCTGTGACGGCCGGGTGGGCGGGCGCGGCGGCGGGCGTATACGCCGTCGGCAATTTTGACAACTTCGGGACGCAATCGTTATATTTCGTCAACCCGGGCGTGGGTGGGGCATCGATCATCGGTAGCACGGGGCTTCGCGAAGTGGCCGGCCTCGAGTATGACCTCGCCAATGATCGGCTGCTCGCGCTAGACATCCTGGGCGATCTGTACAGCGTCAACCGTAACAATGCGGAATCGACGCTTGTGCTTAACACCGGCGCGTTGATCACCGAGGGAAGCCTCGCGGTGGGTGCGGGCACATTTACAACCATCTTCGATGAGTTACACCGGCTTGATGGAGGCACTTGGGTTGCCGTCGGGAGCTCTGGCCTGGCCGATTCGTACGATATCTCCGGCCTTGAGTTTGACGGCGCTGGTCGCTTATTCGCGGTTGCATCTAATGGTGACGCCGCGGATTCGCTGCTGCGGTTTGATCCACTCACGGGCGCTGCACTGTTTGTAGCCCAGATCACCGGCGCCGCCAGCGGCGGGCTGGGGGGCTTGGCGTTTAATCACGATAACGGCGCGATGTACCTGACCGACGGTGCGAGGCTGTTCTCGCTGGACCTTTCCAGTGGGGCAACTACCACATTGAACTCGATTGGCATCCTTGGCGTGTCGGGGATTGCTTATATTCCTTCACCGGGCACTGTATTGCTGGCGGGCGCTGGGATGGTGCTTATATCTTATCGCCGCCGGGGTGCGCGGTAAGAGGGCGGGCGCCGCGCGGAGAGTGACGTAATATTACGTTAGTTGAGCGCGTCGCGGCTGGACGTTTCATTGAGTAAAGATTAAAGCTTAACAATACGATACCGATTCACACGAGGAGAATCATGAAGAACTTGAATATTCTGGGCGCAGCGATGCTGCTTGCCCTCCCCGCGGCGGCCCAGACCGTCCGCGTGTTCCCGGGCACGAGCGTAACGAAAGCGATTGCAGTTGCGCCCGCACCAATGGATCGCGATGGTGCGCTAGGCGCGGTGGACTTCTGGCTGCATGTGCTTCACAACAACGACGGTGAAAGCCGCGTACTGCCGCTGACGGGAGCCCAAGCGGGGTTCGGCGGCGCGGCTCGGTTTAAGACACTGGTAGACGTTCTCAAGGCCGCGGCGGCCGCCTACCCGGTTGATGGTGCCGCCAAAGGCTTTGTCATGATTTCTTCGGGGGATAACATCCTTCCGGGGATCAATCTTAACGCCGCGATCAACAACGGAGTGCCCTTTTATGACAGCGTGCTGTTCGATCTCATCGGTTACGATGCGGTCACCTTGGGCAACCACGACTTTGACAGCAACCCCGATGTACTGACGGACCTGATCCGCGGGACCAGCAACACAACTTTCATCTCCTCAAATCTTGATTTTATCAATGAGCCGGGCCTTCAGGGTCAGGTGAACGCTGGTAAGTTACTTAAGAGCAAGATCGTAATGGTTGAGGGCCGGCTCGTGGGGATTGTCGGTGGTACTACCGAACTCCTGCGCACGATCTCCAGCCCGCGTAACACGCAGATCAACCCGGTGGTGCCCGCGATTCAGGCAGAGATCGATGCGTTAACCGGGGCGGGTGTCAACATTATAATTGTTTCCACGCACCTTCAGGGGCTGAGCAGCGAACTCTCGGTCATCCCGCAGTTGCGTGATGTGGATGTGGTGATCGCCGGTGGTGGGAGCGAAATCCTTGCCAATCCCGGTGACCTTCTGGTTCCCGGTGATGTGGCGACGCACCCCTACCCGGTCTATGCGACCAACTTTAACGGCGCACAGGTGCCGGTAGTTACGACAGTGGGCGATTATAAGTATGTTGGTCGGCTTATCGTCGGCTTTGACGCGGCGGGGAATGTCGTGCTGGTGGATTCTGCCAGCCGGGCCGAGCGGGTGAGCGGGGTTGCCCCCGATGCTGTAGCGGCCGATGCTGCGGTGCAGTCTCAGGTAGTTGCGCCGGTGCAAGCGGCCAATGCCGCCTTGGCCTCGAATATAATTGCCGTAAGCGAAGTTCCCTTGGATTCCGCGCGGCCCAATATTCGGACGCGCGAGACCAATATCGGCAACGTAGTTGCCGATTCGCAGCTGTGGGAAGGGCAGCGGATCGCGCGCGCGAACAACCTGCCGGTCCCCCACGCTTCGCTTCAGAACGGCGGGGGCATCCGCATTAATGCTGTGACCGGTGCGGGTAACATCAGTGAGAAGTACACGTACGATCAGCTTCCGTTCACGAACACGCTGACGATTGTTCCCAACGTAAGCCCGGTCAAACTTAAAGAGCTTCTCGAGAACGCCGTCTCGAACGTTGAAGGTGTGGATGGTCGCTGGGCGTTCTACAGCGGGCTGCGGATCGTGTGGGATGCTGCCCAGCCGCGTCAGTTGGTTCGAGTGATTAACACGCTCCCCGATGGCACGAACATCTTTCAGATCACGCAGCCGGGCCGGCGCATCCGCGAAGTGGTGCTTAATGATGGCCGCGTGATTGTCCGCAATGGATCCATAGTTGCGAATGCACCCTCGATCAACCTCGCGACGATCGACTTCCTGGTGGTCGGTGGGGATTCATTCCCCTTCAACAACATTCCGTACATCCGCATCGGCGTGACGTATCAGCGTGCCTTGTTCAACTACATCACGCAGCAGTTGGGCGGGCGCATCACCGCACGCCAGTACCCGGTGGGTGGTAATGGCCGCATCATTCGACGAAACTAAACAAGCCGACGGAAGCTTACGGAAAGCACTTAAGCACGAACGGGCACACTTTGGTGGGTGCCCGTTTTTTGTTGGGCGATGGTTACGAGGGCGGCGGGGCGTGCGGTTGACGAAACCCCCATGAGTCTGTACCAGGCAACACATCGCATTAATTACAACCGGCGGGACTATCGAGTACATCTATGACCAAGCAAGCGGAGCGTGGAGAGCCAGCGCACGATCGAAGGCACAAAAGCAGCGGTGACGGCTAAGTATGCCGCGATCGCGATTAGTGATCTGATGAGGTAAGATAGTCTGCAAATGACCGATGACAACCGCCCTCACATCGCGGCGGCTGCGGCCGACTTGGCGGCGAGCGGATCTGCAGACGCGCGGAACTCGTTATTTTGCACGAGACCGATGCGCGGGCACTGACCGGAGAAGCCTTTACCGAAAACGATAGGCCCGTCGACCCTAACCATCATTCCGGCCGGAGCGATCAGGACGTGTAAGAGGAAGTGAAGCGATTCGCCGCAGAAAACCCCTCATCCCTCTACTTTCGGTGGATCTGGGGAGGTAAACCGCGATCACATTTCTATCAGCCGAAACGAGAAAGTGACCCCGATGGGATTCGAACCCATGTCACATCCGTGAAAGGGATGTGTCCTGGACCAGGCTAGACGACGGGGCCTCCCGGGACTGCCCTCGCGGACGGTTCCGATTTGGGGAGAATAATAGGATCACAACGAGGCGTTGTCTTGGCCGCGAGCAAATTACCCGCGTGGATCTGTGTGCGGAGGAGCAGAGCTGGCTGGATTGGGCGTTGGGCGGGGTGTCGGCCTATAAGTTTGGAAGTTTTCCGGGGTTTTGCCTGCCGTTTGGGGCTCTTTTGCGGGGAACGGTGAAGCGGTGCTCGGGAGAGGCGGGTTGGACGCTGGGGGAGAATCGGGCGGCTATTGTGCGGGGGTCGGCCTTTTCAAGGGCAAGGGCCGGTGAGGATTTGCGGGTGGCGTGAAGGTCGGACGGTCGTTAGCCGGGTGCTGCCCAACGCTTTTTTTTGAGGAAGAGTTGGGCAGTAGGAGGTAACAGTTGGGCCGAAGGTAGACCAGAGGGGCCACGGGCGGTGTGGCAGGGCGACAGCGGGAAGGAACGAGCTTATATTATGATGGACATTACGACGGAGTCGGACGCACCATGAAGAGCTCCCGGAGCGGACCCACCCTTCGCAAAGTGGCTTCACGCCAGCCTCCGTCCGACACGGGGATTCCAGCACTCAGGGCTGGTGCGAGCGTGCTGTTCTTTGGTGGGAGCTTTGACCCTCCGCACCAGGGCCACGCGGCGTTGCTCGACGCCGCGGTGAAACATGAGCAGGATCGACGCGGCGTGGCGTGTCCGTTTGATCTCGTCTTAATTGTTCCATCGGCGCATTCGCCGCTGAAGGCGACCGGACCGGTGGCGAGCGATATGGAACGGGTAGCGATGTGTCGGCTGGGGTTGCTACATGCGTTCTCGGCCGCGCGATGGAACGGGGCTCGCGGCATGGTGTGGACCGACGAACTGGACCGGGCTTTCATCGCCGCTCAGGCGGAAGGGCCGGAGCCCGCAGTTCCGAGTTACACTTACGATACCATCCAGACGCTGCTTGCCGCGCTGAGGCTTCATCGAAAAGGGGAAGATTCAGCAAGGATCTCGCTTTTGATGGGCGAGGACCAAGCGATGGCCTTTCATCGGTGGAAGGAGGCGCGAGCGTTATTTTCAGTGATCGAGCCGCTGGTGTATTTGCGTGGAGGTCTGGGTTGGGGTCAGGGTCAGGGTCAGGGTGCGGCTAAGGCGCGTGGTAATC
>ENA-ORBV01012046-ORBV01012046.1-microbial-mat-metagenome-genome-assembly--contig:-NODE-12046-length-13428-cov-6.327391_pt1 | contig 13428 bp, 7 predicted proteins | sample MGYA00237777_ERZ505514 | MGnify/ENA primary metagenome ERZ505514 (study PRJEB26160, sample SAMN06269048) | microbial mat metagenome | isolation source: Oligotrophic lake microbial mat | place...
GTGGGCTCGGAGATGTGTATAAGAGACAGATTATGGAGGCAACCGCCGTCCCGCTTCTTCAGCATATCGGCGGCGCGGACATTACGTTTTGATAAATAATTCAAGAAATTGGGTTTGGAAGTAAAAGTGATACTGCGGGAGCTTTGTGTTTTGCCCGTGCTTTCAACATGATACACGGACGGTATCATGATGTTTTGCCGTTCTCTCAGCTTGATTCGCAGATCCCTTATTTTCAATTCTTGGCTTTTTCGAGAGATTTTCTTTCTGGCTTTTTTTGCGTTTTTTATCTCGGTTACAAGACGGCTTCCCAGCTGCCTTTTCCAGTCGTTCCTTTTCCTTTAAGCTGCGTTTTTTGTGCATTGTATAGTGTTTTTTAGCAGCTATTTCTGTGGGAGCAATAATAAAATATTTAAACGTCGATGAGTCAGGCGATATTCACCACACCCAACATGCATAGCACATTCAACGTCACAAAGAAACTGGCAGCAATCTGCACAACTTACCGCCCTTGAGAACTTGGTGGCACCCCATGTAGCCGCAGATACGATACTTGAAACCAGTCCTTTGGTTGGACTGAAACTTTATTTCACTTTTCGCCACCCATTTCCCGATGAAACGATCTTTCCAAAGCGTTTTAGAAGACATCGTTCCGGTGGCCTGCTCGGACGAGGACGCGTTGCCCAAAACCCCGAATTTTTTGGCGTACAAAGGATACCAAAGCCTGTCTTCGTCAGCAAGGTCTTTCCACGCTTTGCAACACAAACGTATCTTCAACAATTTCTTGTACCCCAAGAACGAGAACATACACCTCATCACATCGTCACCCAAAAACTCCTCTATGGGAGTTGCTTTTTTGTCCGTCTCGTGAATGAGAGTATAATCGACATTGTTATTTTTCTCATGAGCAGGAGTTTGTTGGCGGTCGTGATCAAGTTTCGAAAGCAGATTCGTAGCGAGTGCACAGTTGGTTCCCTGGCCATATTGCTTAGCACATGCGTAACCATGTTGTGGCGGTGGTACTACCATTTGTTGATAGACACGATGTAATTCCAAGGGTTTAGGAGCCGACCATGCCCAGATTTCGTGTACTTTATTTCTGCCATCGTGGTGGTTACCTTGCTCCTCTGCAGTGCCATCATCAAGAAAGGACGCCGCGCCCAATATTCCCAAGCCTTGCAACGTAGCGACTACAAGTTGCTCCGTTTCTGAATCCTCTTCCCGTCTCGACGATAGAAGCCAATCCTGAATGTCATCGAAGGAGCAGGCAAGGTTGTTTATGAGCAATGCAAATGCATCGTAAATAGAATCCTTCTGCGATTGTAGGAGGCGCTGTCTTTTTGACAAAATGTAGCCCAAAGCAGGGAGCAGTAGTGGATGATGTTGTCGTTGCTGTTGGGGTTCTTCTTTCAAACTTCCTTTGCACAACAGTAGAATCTCCACAATCAATGGCTGCAGCGCATTCCAGAGGTGTTGTCGATCGTCGCAAAAGGAAGAATGGGCAATAACTTCCGTATACCATGCGAGATACTTCGGATTCTCGCACCAAGACTGTTTCCAAAGCGACCCGAGAAGGTACTCGTAGCCCTTACGTCCCAACAAGTCTGCTAGTTGCAGGATACAAATGCGAAGGTAGGGACTGTCGTTATGCTTGGAAGCCACCGACAGGGAAGACTGCAATAATCGAAATGCCCGTTGCTTTGATTGTAGCTTTGCGGACTGGAAAAAGGATATCAACTTGACGATGCATTTGTCGCGGAGATAATACCATGTTTTGGCAGTAACTTCATCCATTGCAGTAGCATTTTGTGGCTGATATCTGGATTGACATTGAGGACAATTAGTGCTAGAGTCTGATGTAGATTCTTTCGCGTGAAGCACTTGTTTCAAGTTGAGTGGTTGAGCAGCATTGCGAAAACGATGACTTTGTCTCGGGAAATTCTGTCTCATTTGCAAGTGGACTCCAGCTCCATCATCGTCTTCATCAAATTCGCCGTGCAAGATTGCCAGATCTAGTTGTGGGTTGCGTCGGCGTGCATTCTGCATGGAAGTAGAGCTAAACGCTTTGTGCTTGCCACACGCGACACAAAAGGCTTTGTCTCCTCCCGATCTTCTACCTGCAATTCGCCCCCCATCGGAGAGAATGCCATGAGTGAGACCCAAGAGACACGGGAACAAGGAATCTTCCGGGTAAAAATCTCTACGTGGGTAGCTGGGAAGCTCCTCAATGAAATATTTGATCAGGGAGAGAGTGGATTGTCCTATTCGAAAAGAAGGGTCGTTCTTATGGAAATCATTCTCGTAGACCGTGATAAGAATGCCTCCTAGATCTTCTCGGCATTGCCTTCTTTTCATGACTCGGATAATGGATTTCAATACAAGAGACTGGGACGGGCTCCAGCGAGAAAAAGAAGACAATGGCGATGACTGACTGCTGCTACTATTGTCGTCCTCACTTTGATGACTCCATGAAGTTTTCTCTCTCTCCTGTGGCTTGGAGTAAAAAGACGATGATGAATTCCATAGAAAGACTCGTACAAAAATTCGAAGCACGATAGCTGCGAGAGCAGGAGGAATTATTCGCGGATCCAAAAAACTGTGGGTGAGCTCGCCGAGAGCCGTAGGGAAATTTGCGTCGTCATCATAGGCCGTTCCTTCCTGTCGCGCTTTCGTCTTGTCGTGGGCTTCCCAAAGAATTTTCCAATTTACTCCCGTATGAACGGCATTCAAAAGAGACAATGGATCATAATGTAAAATACCATCACGATGGGTCCGGCATTTGGCAAGAATCCTTGAAAGACACGCTCGGAGTTCATAGCGGAATGTTGCCGTCGAAGAAATGCCAAACGACGCAAGCACAATCTGCAACTCGTTCATCCCGATCGACTAAATCGAACAAGTAATCTTCGCATAATAGTAGCGGTTGCCTATAATTGAACTTTTTCTTGAATGGCTGTTCTAGATACCTGACGATGAATATGTCTGAACGGCTGTAGATTGAAACATCTTGGTAAATTGTTATGACAACAGGAAAGTCACGTGCATGATGAATCAATCAATCAATTTTACTGAATGGAGCTTAAAAAAAAAGCAAAAAAAAATGTCGTCGCAGGATCGATCAAACGTGGGCCATTGATTGATTCGTGCGAGACGACAACATACAGACGCTTCGCGAACACCCAGTTACAATTGTTCGGACTCTTAAAGCAAGGTGTGCGCCGCGCGCTCGTCAAAACCTCCAATAGCTAGCAGTTGTACTACTACTACTCCGAGTAGCTAGCTAGCTAGCTAGCTAGTCCCTGGTAGTACTCCGACTATGGTACCATCTATTACAGTAGCTACGACGTACAAGTAGCTACTGGTAGCTACACTACCTGGTACTAGCTAGCTAGCTACTCCGGAGTAGTTAAGTAGTCTAGCTACTAGTAGCTAGCTAGAGCTAACTACTAGATTCATCTTGAAACTATCATGCCCATGATAGTATTTCGTTGGGAGAGTTCCACGATTCTATTTAGTTGATCAACTGCCGCCCCTATGCAATACCTGCAAGAGTGAGCTATGATAGTACTGCCCGGAACATACTGACTTAAGCTGCTACAACAAGCGAGTCCAACGACACGGCATGACAGGATCGTCAAGACGGCCAAGTGACAAGCGAAGCCCACATTCGAGAGCTTGAACAAAGATGCTCAAGAAAGGATACAATTTCAAAACTGATTCGTCAGTCAAACAATGAAGGAACCCTTCGTGCTGATGAGCCACAAGGTTGAGAAGATCGAAGCCACCACGATGGGTCGGTCGACGGAATCGCGTGTCGACCGCAAGCAAGCATCCGCCCTCTCGGCCTGCCTACCGACCTGTCGGCAAGCAGTACTAGTAAGCCACGAATTGGAACAAAGACGAGCGACTGAGCACGCCGAAGACGACGCAAAAGATTTGCTAAGTCCATGTCAGCCCAGCCAGGATCGGCTTGGGGGGTCTTCAACTAGCTAGCTAGCTGCTCATCAAGCCCTTCCACTACAGTAGTTGCCGGCCGGCCGGCATGCAGCGGGGAGCAGTTTCAGTTGCTAGCTAGCTTACGTTAGCTAGCTACAGTAGCTAGCTAGCTCGTGCAGCGAACACAAGAGACAGACAGGTCGAACAATTGGGCACCGTCAGAAAGCTCACGTGGTCACAGCCAGGACAAAAAAGTCGAATTCCTATTATCTTCTCATTCAACTTGCTTCGAGTGCATCGCTGGCGGTGGAAAGCCAATAAGAATCAAATCCTCGTGGATTATCATTCCGGTTGCTTCAACCGAAACTTCAGAGACGAATAACGGCTGCGTCCCGGGACTCACGGTGAAACAAATTCAAATTTTCTCAGTGATTGATTGGTCAAGTCGTGGCTGGCCGGCGCGCGGCTTGAAGAGTTTGGATCCAGGCTGCGATGATGGCCACGTCGCCGCATTGTTGTCCGGGGAAAAAAAGATTTCTTCCTTCTGATCGAGCAATCTTCTAGTTTGCGATTTTCGAAAAACAACAACTCTTCTCACAATTAATCTGAAGATCAATCCGATAATCAACATTAAAAACATCAAGATGAAGACCGCCGTCCTAGCCTCCCTTATCGCCTCTGCTGCTGCTTTCGCTCCTTCCCAGGATGCTTCCCGCACCAGTGCTCTTTCAATGAGCTTCGAAAGCGAACTCGGTGCCCAAGCTCCCCTTGGATTCTTCGATCCTCTTGGCCTTGTCGCTGATGGTGACCAAGAGAAGTTCGACCGTCTCCGTTATGTTGAGATCAAGCACGGACGTATCTGTATGTTGGGAGTTGTCGGATACCTCGTCAACGCCGCTGGAATCTACCTTCCAGGACCCATCGCCATGGACGGAACCAAGTTCTCCGACTTGGGATACGGCTGGGCTGCCTCTGAGGCCGTCCCTGTTGCCGGAGCCCTTCAGGTCTTCGCCTTCGTTGGACTTTTGGAATTGGCTGTCTGGAAACAAGATGATAGCTCCTTCCCAGGAGATTTCTCTGCCTCCAGTATCCCTGTTGGCTGGGTTGGTGACTACACCGAGGACGAGAAGCTCAACAAGCGTGCTATTGAATTGAACCAGGGACGTGCCGCCCAAATGGGTATGTTGGCCCTTATGGTTCACGACAAGCTTGGAAATGTTGAGGATTTCTTCCCCAGTGTCTAAGCGGTGTTGGATCCCCTTCTCGCTGGTTATCGGACCTTGAGATTTTTCCTCATTTATATAGATTATAGATAGGACCCTTAGTCGCGATCGAGACGAACGTAATAGCTATAGTACGACCTCTTTTGACCGCACAAAAAATGATACTTTACTCTTCTAGATTAGGATTGTACACTGTAGCTGAACAAATATCATAGCACGACGAAGCGTTTGACCATGAGGAAGCAACAGTCGTGACAAAAAGCTGGAACGAACACGACGCCCAAGAAGATTGCTTATTCGACAGTAAGTGTTGCCGCATTCGACTTGGCTTGTACAGAAATGTCATCCAAGCAGCCATTGCAGTTGGGCAGTTGGCCGGTAGAGGTAGCAGTCACTCCGACATTAATTCTTCAGCTTCATGCTGAGGCCCTACTGTAAGTTAATTGTGGTCGTTACGGCCATATCGGGGTAGTTGCAAAATGGTTTTTTAAAGTGCACATTACGTTATCCGAGCGAGAGAATGCAGGCACAATGTGGTAGCGTCGGTTTCACTACTCTAGCTAGACGGATGCATCAGCCCGGATGCGTAGCTCAGCAATTGGAGAAAGAATTCTTGAGTAGTATATTTGATTTGAACTTTTATTTTTAGGACTAGGTCAGAGTTCTTGACGCGGAAGCTTCGCCCGGCAATTTATGTCGAGAAGTCATTCGACGTGATGGAAGCAGCAGCATCCAAATGAGCCCATTATTATACCGCAGCGACCTTAATACCTGTTGCCGGGTGGATGAAGGGTGGGCCACTGAGCCACGGACCGCCATGACGACATCTCACCAAGTGTCTCGTTGTTCAGCACCTCTAGCCAAAACAAGCCGAGGCAAGCCAAGCTTTTGCATATCACCCTCCTTTGAATTTGCATGGTACGCCTCCTTCGATTCGATTGACCTTTATCCCGTCGTTGAGCTTACCATGTATATCTGGAACGTGAATCAATCAAGCGGGAATTGCAATACCTTTATTACAAAGCTCAAGTTGCATCAACATCATCCGAATCGAATGACTACGGTGTCTTCTTTCAATACACTATCATAGCATAGCATACTCTTATAACCGCTGACTTTTAGGCTTTGCTATATGTGTTTGCTCTCGTCAGAGTTCGTTTGTAGAATTATTGGTGAGAGGTACACCAAGCACTCGACTGCGCAGACGAGAACAAAGTCATTTGCTCTTTTCAAGTGCAGAATTGGGTCGTTTTCTGTTTTTCCATTGAGCCATCGGGCAAGTTCATGATGAGGACAAGAGAGTATCATTCCTTGATTCATGGTTCTTGCCAACATGACTTTGGTCCGCCTTTCATTCACCAGCCAGCTCGTTCTCGAATTAAATTCATCCCTGTACTAGACGACGATGGCCAACTTCCGTTGCGCAAAACAACGCGAATTTACTAGCTATCAGAGCATGCCAGCTAGCTGTGCAGTGCCATACGAGAAGACTAACAGCGTCTGAACACTATCGGTGGCGCCAAACAAGTTGAATGTGTGAGAAAGTTGGATTCATATCATTTGACACGTTTCAAAATGATAAAATCTGGTTGAACCTATTGTGAGTAAGTGTGAGACCTAGTGAAGAGTAAGTGTGCGACTTGCAAGTCATCTTGAAGAAGTTAAAAGTCAGTTGCACCTTCCGCTTGCTCGGACAATGCAATAACATCGATCGCGCCGAAGTTGTTGGGTTTCAATGCTGTGACAAGTTAGTAGACTGCACCATACCACAAGCTGTACTTTTGACTTATATTACTATTATTTGTTGACCATGTCCTCCCATTCCAAAGGCCCCATATCGGCATCAAAGTCGGAGAGTAGCCCGCAAGAGAGCAAACCATCCTCAGTTTCCAATGCTACGAACGGTAGCACCAGCAACAAGGACCTCAAAAATAATCACAACAATGCGATAGGCTTTTGTTTGTTACTGATCGGGTTGGGGGTTGGCGTTGGATTTTTGTGTTTCTATGTTCTCTTTAAGGAGTCGTGTGCCAAGGTCTTGATGGGGCGAGAGTTGAGTCACAATTCGACCAGTACCAATCTACAATTAAAATACAATCGCGCGTTGGATGATGTCAAACAATGCGAACAAGACGGTCGGACAAAAGCGGAATTACAGGAACAGTTGCTCCAACGTCAAAAGCAATTGCAGGATCAGACTCAATTGTCCGACAAGCATCAAGATTTATTGAATCGCCATGAAGGAACCTTGCAAAGAATATCAGAATTGCAGCAATCCAGTGAAGTAACACAATTAGAATTACAGGCCGCACGAGACGAAGTCAAAAATCTGCATGCCATTGTGGAAGATACCTCGAAAAAACGAAGATTGCACCAAAAAGAACGCTACGAAATTGAAGCAGAGTTGAAAAAACAAATAGATCGCACTCGTTATTTTCAATTGGAATTGGGGAGTGAAAGTGCCCGGCTCAACACTGACTTGAATCAATGTACAGATGATTTTCAACGTTCCCAGGGCAAGCTGGGAGAACTCAAAAACCTCGTCCAGCAACAAAATCTTGCCTCCGTGATGGCCATGTACGTACTGTAATATACTTTCCTGTGCTCTAGATTTTGTCGCGTGGAGTGTTGAGGGAACAAACAAAGCACAATTTGGAACAGAACAGTAATTTCCATGTGTTGTTGATTCATTCATTGTTCCAATTGCTTTCAAAGTGGTCTTGTTGCTTTGTTTTTTTCCTTTTCTCTCTAAACAAAACTTATTTTTCTCTAAAAAAACACTTCCAACTTGTTTTGCTTTTTAGGTTTGGACAAGGTCCCTACACGGTTCGATTCAATTTGCAATTTCCTACCGAGCCAGTCGAACCAAACTATTTTGAGATCAAAATAAAAAATCCAAGAGACATGCCCCACACAGTCTTGACATTTTTGAATATGATCGACAATGGCTTGTACGTCGATACGACCATTGATTATGCCAAGAACAATGTCATTCGGGGAGGCAACCCTTCGACGGTCGAACCCAGCAATGTGAAAACCAATGTCCTGGCAAAATTTGCCAACTTTGGATACTCGGCCCATAATACGCTCTTTTTCGAAAATGAATCATCATCGAATACACCCTGTCGACAATTTAGCTTTGGATTGAACGAGCGAGGGCCAGGTTTCATCATTCACAAGACCAACTATATTGACGATAAGAACAATCCGTACAACTGTCCCGGTGTCGTTACCAAAGGTCGTAGCACATTGGCACGCCTCATGAACTCGCACACAAAGGACGATACTGGAGAACTGACGTGGAAAGTCCCTATTGTAGCGACCTACATTGTATCGCTAGAAGATGAAGATGGCGATGGAGAGGAGAGAAGCGAGTTGTGAGTAGACAGGTCAAGCGACATCAGGGATGGATGGGACGTCAACAAGGGGTGAAATGATTAATTGTTTATAGTTTATTACGCAATTATGTTTATAATTTAAATGACTTGGCTGTGATTCGGCGCGAACTGTTCTTATTCTGTCCATGCATGAAGCGTATTACAGTTGCTTCCAGTCATTGGTCTGTGTTCATTATGCTTTCGTATTCGATGCATGTGGTATTCTCGTGTATTATTTTTTTCATTTGGCTCGTTCTATCCAAGCGGGCAATTAGAAGTTGTCTGTCGAGAGTGCTGGCGCTGTCTCATTCTCCATTTTCGGCGAACAGCCGTTCTCGAAGCATGGTGGGACCTCCGAATCAGTTTCGCGGTGTATATTCACCAAGATCGTAACAACAAGGACAACCAAAATCGAGCAAAACGTGGGAAACAACCCAAGTGCCTTCATTTCAAGGCTAAGATTTTCCCAACGGCAAACGGTGAGCATGCAGTTTAGTGCAGCTACACAAAGTGCGAGACCGCCAAAGACGAAAATGACGAGAATGCCCTTGGCAATATCCTCAAATCCACCATTGGAATGCTTCGTGAATTGCGCTGGCATTACGCACATAAGAACGAGCATAACCATGTAGAGCATGGTCAGACTAGCAATGGTAGAATCGCGATGCTTCGAAGGGGTTTCCGCAATAATTTCATCCGTCTCTTTCATTTCCAGCACGGTTCCTTCAACATGTAGCTCGCCCGGGTCTTCCACATCTTGAAGGGTATCGGGTGTGCGCATTTCTCTCTCAAGCGTCATCTTTCAGCAATCTTATTTTATGTGAGCTATGAATCAATGGAGATTTCGTCTGGTTTTTCGTTTATGATAAGCTTCGAAAAAAAACACGACTTTCATGGAGAACAAAATTAAAACCGCTGAGCTGCGAGGCGCGTTTTACAAAGTTAACGTTCTAAACGACGGACCACGACTCACTCAATCGTAGATTGTTTCCGTTCGGCGAGAAACACGGCGGACTAGTCAAGTGCGCGTCTAAGTATCGCTGGATTTTCTCAAAAATCGATCTTCGTGATGTTCTCTCGCGTTAACAAGAGTGGGTGCATGTCAACAAGATTCGATTCAGTAGTCCAGATTTTTCCAAACTCTCGGTATGTATCCAGAAACAAAACGAAAGTTACGAACATTAGCTGCATCTTAATAATCAATCAGCAAGTATTGACTGCCTCGCACCATGGAGCCGATAGAAAAATTGAACGGAAAGAGAGTAACATTTGATGCTGCGGGGCCGCCCGATCCGATCGAAGGAGGCGAAGCGTTCTTTGAAATAGTTGACACCGTAGAGGATGGCAAAAGCCAGAGCTCTTCTCCAGATGAAGGGATCAACGAGGGAGAAGAGCCATTACCTGTCCTTCAAAAACCTCTCGAAGAGGTCCAAAAGCCACTCTTTCAAAAGTCGTCAGCAATCTCAGTGTCTGCCTTTTCCATTCCGTCCGATGAAGGAGGAAGAGGAAAAGATAAAGAGCGTTCAGCCTACGCTGATCTTGCCATTTCAAAGTTGGTGAAAGAAGAAAAGAAAAGGATGAAGATTCACTCGCCTCGCATCAACAAGTCTTATAACAAGGTAGCACCACAAGCCGAGGAAGAAGAATATCCAATGGATGAGCCCCCAAGAATCCAACCGACAGGCGGCACCTCTCTGGTCCCCAAATCCAATGCAGACTACTACTGTGATCCCCCTGCTACTTTGATTATACAGTCGTTCAAGGCTCGCACCTCTGCGTTTGTGAATTCAGATGACTTGAGTGACATCAGTCCCACCCAGAACAACACCGATGATGAGAAGAGCCATACCACCGTTCCCTCTGAGTGTGACCTTGCGATTAACACCGATGACGAGAAGATCAATACTACTGTCCCCACTGAGTGCGACATAGCGATCGTTCCAGTCTTTGACGAAGAAAAAAGTTATAAACAAGATGAGACAAGCTACACGGAAAAATGCCATACGGAAAATGAGTCGGTGGATGCTCTGGAAGCTGGAGTCGAGGGGAAAACTGAGGAACCTCCCAAACCCCTGGAGAACAAGAAAATGACCCTAACATATTCTATCCTCGCCATCCTCTTGGGGATTTTCGTCGTTCTTGGGACGGTATATCTCGTTGTGTACATCCTGCAATATTTGAACGGAAACGACGATGAGCTCATCATCATTGGCGGCGGAAACCAGACTGGATCTGACTCCTCAAAGGATTTTGTAGGTATGATGCCCACAACAGCCATGGATACGTACATACCGGGATGCGTGTTCGATAACTACACCATGCCACATGTGAGAGCGCAGTGCTTGTGCAATGATGAAATTGAAGTCCTGACTCAAGATGTGCGCGAAAAGTACTATCGCCTCAAGATACTTTTCGTTGCCATGAACGTATCCAATGTTGGGGAAATTTCGGATCAATCCTGTAACCCAACAAACCAGGCCATCGTATGGCTGGCGACGACGTATTCGCTTGATAGGGCCGACCTGATACAGAAATATGTCATGTCACTTCTATTTCTTAAAACGAACGGAGAACAATGGGCCAATCAAGAGAATTGGATGGAAGATGAGGATGTTTGCAACTGGGCGGGACTAGCGTGCAATGATGCTAGTAGAGTAACCTCCATTTATTTGGATGGCAACGGTCTGAAAGGAAGCTTTCCTTGGGAACTCGCTCTTCTTGGCAGCCTCGAGAGCCTTTCCCTGGGAAGCAATGGCCTGACGGGTACAGTTCCAGACACTATGTTTGCGCTGCCCAACCTCAAGGATCTCAGCGTGCCTATTAACAGCTTGGAAGGAACTCTTTCGAGTTCTATCGGCGTGGCTTCCAAGCTTGAGACCCTTCGTCTCGATATGAATTGGTTTCATGGAAAAATTCCTACGGAGATTGGACAAGCCACCAACATGAGGAAGCTAAACATTGGCAACAATCACTTGGGAGGTGAAATTCCAGTAGAGCTCTACCAGCTCACGGGCCTTGAAAAACTTAACTTGGAAAATAATAACCTCATTACCGGTCGCTTGGCTTCGGAGATTTCCCAGCTGACGAATTTGGATGCTTTGTCCATCGCTGGTACCGGTATTCGATCGAGGATACCCACTGAGATTGGATTTCTAAGCAGGCTGCAGGTAAGCCCACTGTTTCGTTCACTGCTTCATTTCTTGCACACCACCATGATACACCTCATCACCCTTGATTGTTTCGCTACGCACATGCTCGATGCTGCAGATTTTGAAGCTCGCAAAAACGTTTTTGTCAGGTGACATACCGTTTGAACTTGCAGCATTGACCAGCCTCCAGAATTTGGATTTGAGCAGCAGTAATTTTCGAAGAGAGATACCTTCCTTCCTTGGAAAACTAACTGCTCTGAGTAAGTACAAGTGAACATCGGCGTGAGGCGACATGAGAGAGGAAGCCACTATCTTGTTCTCTCAATGTATTCACGCTTTGCTTTTGTATTTAATCCATTTGTGCGCAGAATTTCTGAGCCTGCACGAAAACAAATTCAGCGGCACAATTCCAGCAGATCTGGGAAATCTCTCTGAGTTGGTTCATCTTTCGCTGAACGGAAATGAATTGGTTGGACCTTTACCTGTAGAGTTAGGAAGGTTGACGTCGTTGGATACCTTGGTTTTGGAAGGCAACGGCCTGACTGGTCGAGTACATTTGGATGTATGCAGATTGAGGCAGCAGGAGCTAATCGTGTTCACTACGGATTGCTCGGTTATATGCCCAGTCCCCAACTGCTGCACTTCGTGTGAGGCAAGTTAGTTTGTGAGATGATAGTGATTGGACAAGTTCACTTTGTGTGAGATGTTGTATTTATTTTTCGGGCGCCACAAAGCCTTCTTGTATGCACCGCAGTATACGTCAAATCTACAGTAGAATCAGGATGACAAGAGCTCCAAAAGTATCTTTGCTTTCCCAAGTATTTGCTGCAGTACAACACTTGAGCATCCTTGTGCTACATAAATCTATCCACAGCACAACCATAGTACAGTAGTGACTTCCTACAGTCAGAATAATAGAAATTATGTCTATTAGTGAGGTCTCCACAACTACATCTGGAGCTTGATATCAATCATTTTTTAAATGCACATTTACTCCAACATAATCAAGAAGATAATTATTTTTAGTGTTTGTGCAACACCAATCACTACACAAGGGAATCATTTTGTGCATTATGAATTATGATAGCGAGCACTGAGAAACAGGTGCAGTGCATTGGATCATGACAACATGGTGATAGCTAGAATAAACATGCATGCATGATCCTGTAACTAGACACATTATCTATTTATCTTCTGAAGCCAGATTTTGAAGAAGCTCTAGTGATGTAAAAAATGTGTCATAAACGATCTATTGCTTCAACAATGAACTTGTTGATTAACAATGATTGCAGCCCTCTGAACATGACACCAAACAAATTACTCCGCTAGACGTACGTTGCGGATTCTGGTGGAGGTTAAAGGAGGAGGATGCTTTTTGGATTTTTTTTGGTTTTTTTAAGACTTTATTTTTTTAAGACTTTAACTCCAACCCTAAACTTTTGGCCGCACACTTGCTCCATTCTATTGACTAAATTTTTGGACGCACACTTGCTCCATGGCATTGACTGCAGGTTAAGTCAATCCCTAATTATGCATTTGTAACAATTTGGGTTATTTCTGCTGTTTCGAGCACTGTCATTGCAATGATTAGTAAGCAGTGCGGTGATTTAATCGGGAAGGGGGGCTTGGGGAATGGGCTTGCTGCCGTGAACCCTCCACATCCAGGCACAACATTCCTTGCAGTTGCCCTGATGTCCCTTGACACAAGAAAGGCAAACATGAAACGCGTTGCTTCCAACCGTTCCA
>ENA-ORBV01012047-ORBV01012047.1-microbial-mat-metagenome-genome-assembly--contig:-NODE-12047-length-13426-cov-14.472919_pt1 | contig 13426 bp, 13 predicted proteins | sample MGYA00237777_ERZ505514 | MGnify/ENA primary metagenome ERZ505514 (study PRJEB26160, sample SAMN06269048) | microbial mat metagenome | isolation source: Oligotrophic lake microbial mat | place...
GGTGCTTGAATTGCGTAGTACTTACCAGCTTGCAGAATTGCCAGTAGGTGATCGCCCGTTGTTAGGCTAGCGAAAATCGATAGGCCATCGTAAACATTTGCATCTATCGTTGTGTCAGTGAATGTTACTCCGTTTATCGAGTAAATATCACAATTGGCAACTCCCGACGACCATGGTGCTTTCATCGTGACTTTGAATAGCGATGTGCTACCACCACCGACGGGCATAAAGATTTTGAAAACATCTGTTGCTATATCATCAAGTCCAACTGCCGACCATAACCCTGCGGTGTCTAGTGTCATGTACCACTGGCTAACAGTCGGTCGCCACTTACCGCCGGCCGCTACGGTTCCAGTGTTTTTAAATGCGCGAACCACAGGCCCGTTCTGTGCGATACCATAATCTTTGTCGAGCACTTCGGCTGGACCGTTGACTAAAAAACTTCCAGCCGTTCCGTCAATGTCGGCTGGCTTTTTAACCTTGAGATAATTCTGTAAAGCGTCAACTGTCCCTGTCGCTTGCAGGCACGCATATGGTGGAATTGTAGCGCCTGAGTCGTTGTAAAAATAGATAGGAGTCGGAGTAAATGTTGCGTCGGTCTGCCTCGACGGACTGCCCAGCAAACCATGAATGCGGAAATGCTCGACAATCTTAACAAGATCGTCGGCAGTCAGCCTTCCGATTACTACGCCGTCATCTTTCACGCTACGCCTCGTATGCTTTAATTTGCACCTTGCACGCAGCCGTATCTGCCTTCAGGAATATCGCAAGAACGTCGAGCCTAAACGGTCCAGCAGTCTCGCCAGCCTTCATGCGACCGCCATAGACTGTCGTTGAAAATCCCCATTGAACAAAGTTGGTGGCGTCGAGATTCTGCATCATCACCCAACCCTTTGTTGACAGCTCCGGCAATGCAAAGCTTTCCTCGCTGGTTCCAATCGTGACATAGCCAGGTGTTGGACCTCCTACCGCTACTTGCGTATAGGAAAGAGTTCCTGGATTGAATTCGTCGCGCATGTTCCCGTTGATGACACGTATTGAAGCACCGACTGTAATTTCGTCTGCCATTAAAGTAGCCCCAGAACAGAGTATGGAAGTGAGTAGGATTTCTTTGGTCGCTCCAGCCACACCGCATTGTCTGCGTTCGATTCTCGCTGGCCGTTAGCTTGCAGCAGTACAGGCTTTGTCACTCGCTCTTTGTTCCCATCGACTGACGGTACGAGTCGCGAGTTGTATAAAGTTCCAGCTCCAGTTACCGATGCCGTCGCAACTCTTCCATCTGAAATTGTGCAAGTAGCCGTCGCTCCAGATCCAGGTGCTCCGCTTGTGACGCCAATCGTAATAGAAGGAGCGCTTGTGTATCCTCGTCCTTTGTTCGTTACGACAATCGCGGTGATGCCTCCGCTTGCAGATACCGCATAGCCAGCAGCTCCGCTTCCGCCACCGCCGGAGAACGCAACAGTTACGCCAGTCCGCTCGTTCAGTCCTTCGTTGCGGTATCGATGCCACCATGCACGCGACGGAATTGTATTGAAGGCTTGCCGAAACATAATAACAGCAGTTACATTAAAATACTGAACGATACCGTTTTGCAATACTGGAGTAATGCCGAAGGATTGCAATGCACCGCTGCCAGCTTGCCATACGTCGCCGAACACGTTCATCGTGTCTGAGTTCGTCGAATCACAATACTGTAACGCAAGTTTGCCGCTGACTGACCGGAAGTTTCGAGTGACTTCAAGCACCATATCAGTAACGTCCTTAGTGAAGCCTTCCATAACATCACCATTGACGTTTGTAAGCGGATATCCATTGCCGTCAGTATCAACAGGTTCATTCGTCGTTGAACTGTAATATCTAATCACCGGCTCTTGATTTGTCGGATCGTCTTGCGTTCCAGGAACGCTTTCGCCGACCCATGTTATCTCGACTATTGAAAGTATTGGCCCAGGTCGGCTTGTGATAGCTACGTTCGTACAGTACGCAAATCGTCTTGTTATATATGAATCACCAATGTAAATTCCTGGTGCATATCGAATGTTATCGTCCGTCGCATCGATCGTGTGAACTACTTGATACGCAGAACCATACGTCGATGTGAACGTCTTTCCGTCTGGCGAATTGTCGCTGCTAGTCTGTCGTGACCACATCAGATCTACTGAGATAATTGTCATCGTCCAACTACCTCATACTTAATACTTGTGGATGTCGATAGCGGGAGCTTCTGCTTAATCACACCTAGAGCGGCCAGCATGTTTTGTTGTACGGTTAGTTGCTGCTTGGCTATATCATCACCGGGTCCGCGAGTGAGTAGCCGACCTTGCACTGCTGATTGCGGTGCTTGTTCCTTCTGCTTTTCGCCGAGGGTATCTAGCTTAGTTTGCTCTGCTGCTATCTTCGCCGCTGTCGCCTTATCCAGCCCCTTCTGCTCGAGCGCGAACGCAGCCGCTGCCTCCTTACCTTGCGTTAACAGGATGCGTTGTTCTTCGAGTTTCGTCAGTTCGTCCTTGCGGATATTTGCGATTTTCTCAGCGTCTGCAATCTGCTTGTCCATTGCTTTTTCAGCGTCGGCTTGATTCTTCTTTTCCTGTTCGGCCACTGCAAGCAAAGCGTCCTTCTCCTTGAGTAGAGTTTCAATCTTAGCTGCCGCCTGCGCATCACCGCCTGACTTCTGGAGTGCCTCAATACCTGCGCGAGTGTCTTTGGATTGCTTTAGCAGCTCGACTTCATCGGATAGGCTTTTGATGTATACATCGTTTTGCTTTTTTAACGCGTTCGCTTCTTTGAGTGCTTCGATCTCTAGCTTATACGGACTGAGTTTCGCTGCTATCGCATCTTTTTCTTTATTGATTAACTCAAGCTTATTTTGCGATATGGCAATCTCTTCCTTGTTTGCCTCTTTGATAATTTCCGAATTTCCAGCTAAATACCTTGCGTAGCCAATTAGCCCTTCGTTGTCTTTGAGTTGTGCCGCCTTCGTTGCTTTAATCTGCGTTTCTATTGCGAACGCTTCTTCAGTCAATTGATTAAGAAGCTTCCTGGACTCTACCTCACCAAGCAGTTCTGCTTTTTCTGTTCGAAACGATAGCTTTATAGAATCTGTTCGCGATATTTCTTCGCCTGCTATCTTGAGAAGTTCGTTAGCTTCCGATAGTTGCTTCCTCCACTTTTCAGTTTCAAAAGCCCAGTCACCAATCATCGATCCAATTTTGAATCCAGCAACAGCAGCGACTCCAAGCAGCCCGGCTTTGAATGCCAGTGCGCCAGCAGCTCCAGCTTTTGAAACCTCGCTGAAGTTTCCAATCCGTTCGCTTAATTGCGCAATGCCCGCTGCGTAAGATGCGAACTGAGAACCACCGAGTGAATTGGCAAGCGTTCCAACAAATTCAGTTGATGCCTTAGCGCCGCGACCGACTTCCTTGATCTGCTTTACTTTTGCATCGACGTTCTTAGCCACATTGCCAAGCACCTTTGATGCTTGGTCATCTGCGCTAATCAGGATCTCGACGCCTTCGCTCACTGGTCGGCTTTCGCTAGTTGGTTTTGAATTGCAAAGTACTTGGCCGCATTGAGGAAGCTAGCCGATTGATTCAGTACGCCACCGCTCACAGGTGGCAATCCTTTTTCAAATAATTCAATAAGATCAATAGTCGAAATTACTGATCGACAATAAGTGTTAGGACAACCGCTTATTCCGAACTCTCCATCGATACATTCATCGCATCCCTCGCCGTCGCATGATGGACACTCCACGCTTGTAGGTTCGGATTCCGTTCCAATGTCGTTACACGTCTTCGCAGTACAGTGACGGCATAACTTCCCGTTTCGAATGAGTGCCGCTACCCTTAGCTTTTTTTTTCCTCTGGTTCCACATGCGAGTTGCGACCAACCTTTTGAAGCAACTCTACCGCCTCTTGATACGTCAACAAATCCTTGAGTTCTGCTTTGCCGAAAACAAATGAACCCATGTTGGACCAGTCGCAAATCACTTCACTGAGCTTGTCGCATGTTCGGCTGAACACGTCTGCAACAGTAGCATCCGGCAAGTGCTTTGAATCGATCACTTCCAAAACCGATTCGTGACCGCGCATCGTTTGCGACTTGGCAAAAAACGTAGGCCTAGAATCGGCTGGTTTGTCTTTGTCGCCATCAAGCACGACCGCAAAACGCTTATCAGGTTCGAGTGAAATTGGCATATTGTCCGTTAGCTAAATACGATTGAAACGTCTTGGTCTAAATTGGCAGCGTTCTTGTTACCCTGCCATGTCAATTGGTCAATCACGATACCCTCGCGATCACCTTCTTGATTATCGACCAACTGAGCTTTTGGAACTGTGATTGTTATTGCCGTGCCAATTGCAAGACTCAGCGCTTGCTCGGTAGTCGTCAGCAGCGGTGCGTATCGATCTTGAGTTGCGACTAGCAGCGACTCAGGATCTGATGTGAATATCGGCGATCGATCGACAATCAATGCGTTCTTTAATCCGTTGCCTGACTGGCATTGAATCAGTGTCGTTTTATTTCCCGAGTCGAATGATATCTCAGCAGAACAGAAGGCCACTGTATTGAATGTCGTCGTCATGTTTGCGGCTCGCAGAGGCGGCTCAGTCGTGAGCGTTGGATACGTTGGAGCGATGATAGCCGTATCAGTAACTGCTTGCCAAATTCCGGTGAATGTCCAATCGATGTATGCCATCTTTCCGGTTGGAAAAATTAGCTTGAAGTTACCGACCGCACCCGCAATTGATTTGAACAATCCATTGACATAGCAACCGATAGTTACAGTCTTTACGCTTGCACCCGGCGCTACTGATCGCGGCGTGAATGTACCAGTGGAATTGACATAGCCGCATGCTGGAAACAATACCGAAGCCCAAGCTGGAATGTTCGTATTGTCGTAACCCAACTCTGTTCGGAAGGAAACCGTTCCCGATACAGGCCCAGGCACAGCAGAGAGAACTCCGAACTGCCCCTGCGCTTCTCGCTGCTCGAATGCCGGCGTTGGCTGCGCCATTACGTTGTACGCGTTGAATGCACCTTCCGCAGCGGTTAACGCTTCAGCCGTGCCTATAACAGATTCAACCTTTACTGCTATCGTGCGAATTCGTTTTAGTAGTGGCATCAAATCGCCCCTGTCTTTTTCAATGTGATGAATCTAACTCGCCGCTGTATTTGCTTTTCGAGTTCTGCCTGTGTCGCTTCAACTGACGGTCCTAGCTTCTTTCCTTTTGTCATGACGCCAAACGGTGACGCACCATGTAGCTTGACAATTGGCAATCGCGATTTTCCGACCCTCTTGAAAACATGGCCGCGCCAGCTTGCTTTCATAAGTCCAGGCTTAGGACCCTGAAATGCACCTGCATAAGTCTTGCGGCCTTTTGTTTTGCTGATCTTTGCAGTGACGCCCGCTTTTGTTTGTCGCGCTCCGAATTCACGCAAGCTAATGCGAGCCGTTTTCTTTACCTCGACTGATGCACTTGGCGCATCGTTGGTTGCTTTTCGCTTGATTCTTATCGTTGCATTAATTGCCGTAGCAGTCGTTGCCAACTCGCTGCGGATCTCTTTATTGATGATTGATTTTGCTTTGTTCGCAGTTGCGTTGACGGCTACCTGTAGTTCTTTCTTAAGCTTGCGTTCCGTGTCTTTTAACGCCGATATAAGGCTGTCCAAGCTGCTTTGCTTTATAGTTACGTTCATGCTCGCACCTCATACGGATTATTTTCCGATACTCGATAAGTGATTGCAATTGGAACCGTCACACCGTCGCAAGCTTCGCCGGTCTGCATGTTTTGGATGTCAAGCCATTCCGCATTTATCGAGTAGCCGCCGAAGCTGTGCCACGTGCTAGGTGACGTTACAACCTTCACCACGTCGGCAGCAAATTGATTGCTAAGTTGATCGACTGATGTTGCATCCATTTCGCTTGGCATTACGTGGCAGTTAATGTTGAACACTTGCCGCCAGCACAATGCAGGTGGACTTCCCGGACAGTCGAGCTCCGTTACCCTATCTGGATTCGCTTGCGTGACGACAATTTGCAGATCCTTCGGAGTATAGTTTCCAAGTCGCGACGGTCGGATTACCTCCACGACATCAGTCTGCTCGTCACCTCCAATCAATGTTGACAGTCGAGTCATCAGCACTGTTGCTATTGAATCGACAACGGTTAGCGGCATTCGATCACCAGCATTCCATGATCTTGCGTTATCAATTCAGTGATACTTCGCATCTCTGCTTTTTTGCCGTCGCGAGGCGGTAACTCGATTAAGTCTCCGCCAGTATCTAGCTCACTGCTGCTAATGCCAGTTACTGAACTGTTCGCTACATGCACCTGGAACGCTGGAAGGTTCGTCTGACCGTCTTCGCTAAAGGCCGTTATCTGCTCGCGCATTACGACGGCTTTTATCTCTCGACTGCATCCTGCACCACGATTTGGCCAATACTTCACCGTCTCCGCGAAATCATTGACGTTGCAGAATACGGTGATTGCATCGGTTTCGATGATGTCGTGTAGGCTCATTGGTTATCGACGTGCAATGATTTTGACGTAATCAATGACGACTGCATTCACGTTGGTGTTCGCAGCCTTCTGAAGCTGAATCAATGGTTGCAAGCCAAGCGTATAGCCCGCCATGTTAAACGTGGTTGCGGCCGCGACGCGAGCGCCATCAACGTAGAACTTAACGTCCGTTTTGTTCGAGAAGTCGATAACAAACTTCTTGTAAGTGGTTCCAAGTGTTGCTGCGGTTGCCACGTCGTCATTGTCCCGAACGCTGTCGTCGGTTTCAACATAAACCGCAGTTGTGCTGCTAGCACCGACCATCTTGAACCAAGCATGAGCCGCCACGCTGTCGGCTGTGTCATTGCGTGCCGATGCAACGCCGAAAACCAACTCGCTGCCGGTTGTGAAGACAGCAGTTAGCTTTACTCGCATCTCCACATTCAGTATCGCGTCGATGTCGAAGCTGAGCGCGTCACCGTGCGCCAGGCATACGTTTTCCACTTCGCTGGTTGCAGCAAGTGTTAGCGTTGCCTCGCCTGCTGCGCGAACAAAAGTTGGTGCACCAGCCGCAGATGTATCGACAATCAGCCATGGAGTTGCAGGGTCAGCAGCCGCGGGAAGCGTAGCCGATGTGCCTACAAAGTCCTCGGAGTACTCTTGGAAATCTTGGATACCAGCCATTTGTTTTATCTTTCAATCTTAGGACAACGATCCTCGCATTCCGCTACGTTGCGTCGTGCAAAACGCTGGTTTTAGCAGAACCAGCAAACTGTTTATCTCAACTAGTCAGGCACTATGCCTTGTTGCGGAACAGGCCACGCCAATCGATTGCCTTGACGCCAAATGTTTGGCGGATCTTGTACTTGTAGCAATCGCGATCAAAGTCCCAAACTTCTTCGAGCACTGGCGTTTCCTCACCGCTCAAGAACGTAAGTTCCACAGTGTCGATCTGGCCCGGGTCGGCAGCCACGTACCAATCTGTTGAACTCGCAGCGTCTAGCTGTGGCTCAACGATTGGAGTCAACGGCCGATCGCCACTTGGTCCGTAGATGTTCTTGATGCCTTCATTATTGTTGGCAGCGTTGTAGCTGACCGATCCGAACAGCTCCAACAGCGTTGCGCTATAAGCAACAGGAACGATCACAAATCGAGGAACGATATTGAGAATCGCAGAACTATTCAGTCCCTTCTGCAACATCATTTTCACGAACGCAGCATTCAGCGTTGTCACGCTTGGCGCTGCCGCCGCTCCCGATATGTTGCTGCCCGATGCGTGATCTGCATCGAACAGATTCTCGCCGTCACCCATTATCGGGTTGCTTGTCAAAACCTCGTAAACCTTCTTGTTTTGCGTCCGCCGTGCTGCGTTGCCATGCATTGCAGGTACTCGACTGATCGCATCGAGGTCATCGTTGACGACGGTTTCCCACGTCACTGAAAACATCTTGCCGAACTTCTCGACCTTGTATGATTCTTTCGAATCAGTCATCACACCTTCTGGATACTCGGAGTTTTCCGGAACGTGCTCAAGGTCTGGCGACTCGCTGAACCGAATGCGATTGATGCTTTTGAAATCAATCACAGAAGCAGCTTGACGCGCCCAAAGGTTCCAGGTGTATGGAGCTTCTTCGTAGCCGGCTAGCAAAGTTTTGTTGGCTGCGTCGAGTAGTAAATTACTGAACGATCCAGTAGTGTGATAAGCCGGATCGCCTCGCCGGATGTTCATCCGCGCAAGTGCTTTCGGATCACCAATCGCAGCCCTCGCGATATCTGGCGAGCTGAATCTGTCCGTGTCAACACCGGCTCGACGCATGAATGCTTCAGCCATTCGCATCAGAGGCATGCGACCGAAATCACTTGCGCCGTCAGCAGGCTTATCACCTGAAAACAAATTACGACGCACTCGCGATGCAGTCTGTGCTCGCATCAATAAGCCGTCACGTGCTGCTGCGAAATACTTGTCATCAGCCGATCCGGTAACGCGAACCGCGTCCCCACCGACTGAGCGACCTAACGATTGCGTTGCCATTTTCTCTATGATCCTTGTGTTAGCTTCCTTCACTGTCACGAAATTGTTACAAAGCTCGTCAGCGAAGGAACGATCGAGCTTGGCAAGTTTGCATGCTGCCTGGATTTCAGAACGTCGCACTTGATCTGTCGCCAACGTGCGTTTGATTTGTGCTTCTGCTGCGGCTCGTGCTGTAGCAACGATTTCTTCGGCTGGCTTCTCGCCTTCCATCTTTTCAACAACCGTCTCAACGACCGGCGTTTCATCTACTGGCATTTCATCAATTGCCGATTCAACCGTGTCAGCGGGTGTGCCGAATTTGCCGACAACCCACATCAATACCTGATTAGGATCGACGACGCCCTCAGGTAATCCCATCGATGACAATTGGCTCAATAGTGCTTCGTCCATTGCTCGTTCCCTTTTTTCTAAGTCTGTGTAAGACCGGCGAACTGTCGATCTTGAATCTGCCCCAGTAGCAACGAGACTGGCATCAAGTGCCGTCCAGTTCGTGATGACATTTGCAGGACCGATGACCTCGGTTCCTCGCGATGTCGTGTATCGTTGTCCGACCTTCAGTTCAAGCACTTCGTTAGGTTGTGCTGTGATCGAAAAGTCTGTGATGTGCCCGTCGATAAGTTTCGTGTAAGCTCGCTGCGAATCGTCATCACTTGCGAAATGAGCAACGCCGCCGAACTCATCACCTTCAATCGTGAGATTACGAAGGCTTCCGAGTACATTGCGAACCGTGCTCGTGTCGTGGCTATCTACAATTGGAATCTGAGTTGCGCCGGAACGCATTCTCATGCCGTCCATTTCGAGCACTTCCGAAACTACTTCGCCGCGCCGCTCATCCCATCGATCTATCGGATTTTCTGTCGCAGTCACAACGCGAACTGAGCGCATAGTTGCATCAGCAGTTGCTGTTTGAATCGACACCGACCGCATCGCTAAAGCATCAGTCTTTGTCGGTGGTAGCTTGCCCTTTTTATGCGACACTTGCGACCTCCGATTCAGCTGGGATCTGCGTGTCGATTTGTCCGTCTACAGCATCTTGGATAAGTACGTCGATGCTCTCTTGTGGCATTCCGACCGACTTAAGAAACTCAGTCGCGACCGCAGCCGACATAGTGCCGTTCTTCAGTTCATCGAGCGTCTTCTGGATAGCCTTTCGATTGCGATTCCACTGCTGCGTTGAAAGCCCCATGTATACGCCGCTAGTATCCTGTCCCGACGCAACAGCAGCTTGCGGAACTCCATCTGCTAATATGCTTCCTGGTTCGATTGGATCGATAATCGCGTTGATTAACTCTTCGCTGAACGACGGGAACGCAGCTTGCAAAACTGGCTTGGCTGTTTCCTTTGGCATCGCCCCTGTGCCGACCTGGGTAATAACATCGACGAGGCTAGTTACTTGAGCGCCATTGAGTGCGGAAGCCGCTACGTTGGCCGTAGTCTCGCCGCCGACAGTCGCACCGCTTGCCGATTGCGTCTGTGCCGCCATCATTTCCTGCGTCTGCTCTTCCGCAGTCATCAGTCCAAGCTGCTTGCGCAACTTCTGTTCTTTAGCCGCTTGATAAAACGTTGCTCGCCACGACCGACCACGACCACCAAGCTCGTCGCTATATGTGCTCATGTACTTCGCGATCGATTCGGACGCTGCGTTCTGTTCGCTCGTCGGATCGACCCATTCCCATTCCGGTGTTTGCCATTCGACTGGCGCAACCTTGCGGCGACTATCAAGCAATTCAGTATTGGTCGGAAATCCATCAATGCCTTCACGAGCTGCTGCGTTGCAAAACTCATCCCATACCGGTTGGCAGAAGTGTGCGATCAGATAGTTCTGCCATCGCTTGTAACGTGGCCTGTCTTCCAGCTTGCTTGTGCGAGACGAGCTGTAGCTGGTTTTACTGAAGTCCTTGCTGACTCCCTCGTAACTTGTCCCAGTGCCCGCACAGATACCGCGTAGCATTAGGTTGATCCAAGGTTCCGAGGCTGAATTCGGTCTGCCTGGATTCACAGTCTCGATCGACTCGCCTGGATTCAGATAGCTGATCATCGCAGGTTCTAAGTAGTCAAGCTTATTGCCGTTCGTGTCTACTGAATCCTCGCCCTCCGGATGATTTAATCCACCGACTGGAGATTCAGTTTTGATCACGACACCGAAGCATGAGGCAACCGCAGATGCTTGGATTTCGTTGTCAACATAAACACCTAGATCGCGCAGCCAGGACATGATAGGAGCAAACCATGTGACGCCTCTTGTTTGCCCTACTCGCTCGCGTCGGAATAGATGCATAACCTCAGATGCTTTGATTCGCTCTGGCATTTGGGTTCGAACTGCATACGGGCTGTTCGGATGCTCTGGATGAATCCAGTAGGCTACAGGCTTATTCTTTTCGTCGAGTTCAATCCCGCGAATTACCTTGTTACCGTTTTCAATCGCTGTGCGGCTTGCGAACGTGTCATGCTGGAGTGATAGCCGGTCGGCTTCAATTAGTTCTAGCGCGAGCGGAACAGGCCGCCGAATACCTTTGTATTCCTTGCTCGATGTTGGAATGAAACGAATAAGGACCTCGCCTGATTCGCAGATTTCTCGTTGTGCAAGTTGCTGTATTTCGTCGAGCGTTAGTTCGCCGTTGATGTCGCATGTTTCGCACCACTCTGTCCATGCTGCATCGCGAATATCATTGACATCCTCAACGTCCTCACCTTCCGGCGTTTCGAATGTAGATTGTGCTCGAATGCCCTCACCAACTACGTTTGAAACGATAGTATCAACCACGTTCCATGCGTAGGCATTATCTCGCACTAACGCACGCGCCCACGCACGTAAAGCATCGGCTCCAAATGGACCCATCAACTCCGCGTCGGCTGCTTGATTCTTTGGCCGCTTGTGACTGGTCAGTCTATTGGCTTCAGCGCCTTGATACGCGCGGCCAAGTAGCTTTCTTGCGTGCGCTCGCTGTAATCCAGCTCTAGGAGAGAAGTAGCCGATGAATCTATCTAGCACATTCATCGACGCCTGCCGATCTTAGCAAGACGAAACGTCCCGCCAGACTCGCGATCGACTGCGCGAACTAGCATTCGGCGCTCTTCCATTAGCGCAGGTAAATCGATCTTTGTTACGGATCGACTTCCAATTGAATACGCAGAAGCGCCTCCAGTTAGGAGTGCTTCGATCGCTGCGTCAATTAATGCCAGAAGGCTTGCGTATGTTGCCATGCATTAATCTTGGCAACTTGAAACGGTAGTAGTAGTCTCTCAATACTACCACCGTAGCAACTATCTACTAATATGCTTGAAAGTGTTACCACAAAACCCGCATTTACAATGCCGAACTGTGTAGCCGTCATCGTACCTCGTTCGATAGACTTCGGTATAATCCGTTCCCGATGGACGCAACGCAGTGCACATCGAGCACTTTGGAGGAACATACCGCCTTGGCTTTGGCTCAGGAATTGTATTGATTACGACTTCCGTTATTGGTGTCTCGGCAATCGTTTCCACCAACTCGATAGGTTCGACTTCGCTTGTGATAATTCTATCATCGACGCTTGCCGACTCTATTTCTTGCAATCGCAAATCTACTCGCCGCTTTTTCTTCATGGTTGTCCCTGCAATCATTGCTTACCTCTACGATTTAAACTCTGCATCCAACCGCCAGGCCGCGTCTTGAATCGCTGCTGCCCGTGCTGCTTCTGCTGAGTCACCTTTGGTTTTGCCGCTTGCCGTTGCTTCGCCTCGATTGTGATCTCAGAAGCTGAGAATAACTTAATGCCCATTGACTCCGAAGCCGCAGCCGCCATATACGTTGCATCCAGCCAGTGGTTATCTTCATGAACTTTATCCCAGTGAGTTTTAATACCCTTGCCTTGAATAAATTCCGTCAGCAATTGTTCCGCTACAACGTGTCTTGAGTAAAGACGATGACCGCTTTTCTCGCTGTGGTACAAACTTAGCGAACCACGACGCAGCATATTGTTTTCATCGAACGTCGCCGTCAAGAATCTTTCATGAATAAACTGCTTCCAGTAGTCGGTATCAAGATGATATAGCCAAACATCTTCGGCACTCTGCTTGCTTGCGTAGATATTGCTTCCGGCTCGAATGGTAGCTGTATCGGTTATCTTTTGGTGGAACGGACTCATTCCTTTTGTTGGATAGAATACGCCGCGCGACTGACGGCAGAACTCATAGGCTGCGTTAGTGAATGTGCCTGAGTCAACGAATACCTTGTCTATCTTTCGATTAACACCAGTTGCATCTGTGTAAAGCGTACCATTGATCTTGTCCCGCCAATTCAACAGCGTTTGATAAATCAACGGCTCCGATGCAAGATTGTCCATTACCTTGTCGGTGCCCATTACTGACTCGAAACCATAATCGACTACAACGCCACCAGCTCCATTCCACCATGCCAGAACAACCCAATGGCAAAAGTACTTACCCAAGTCGATAGCCGCAGTTAGCGCCATGGTGTTGGCAGGCAACTGGCGGCGTGACAAACCGCTGTCTCTACTTGCAACAATTTCCGATGTTAGCCCTTGGCTCTGTGGTCCAACCGTTTCCGGTGGATCATTATCGATTTCTGTTGATACTGCATCCTGGCCCCAGTCTGCGACTCGATTGTAGTAGCTCTGAACCGCCGACAGCTCAATAGGTTCTCCGTCAGAATGCACCTTCTTCGAATGTGAGTATATGTTGGAAACAAGAGCACCTCGCTCGATCTCGATTCGGTTATCTCGCCAGAATGCAAACGCCTTCCTTGCGTCCGGATCGTTATCGCCTCTTGATTTTCGTAACTCGATGTATTCCTCGACTAGATCCATTCTTGCGGGAGGATGAATCATCTTGCGATAGCGCCGCCCGTTCCAGCTTGGCTTCAGTTTGCGATCAGTGTATTTGTATGCGTT
>ENA-ORBV01012052-ORBV01012052.1-microbial-mat-metagenome-genome-assembly--contig:-NODE-12052-length-13422-cov-8.492244_pt1 | contig 13422 bp, 7 predicted proteins | sample MGYA00237777_ERZ505514 | MGnify/ENA primary metagenome ERZ505514 (study PRJEB26160, sample SAMN06269048) | microbial mat metagenome | isolation source: Oligotrophic lake microbial mat | place...
GAGCCCGGGCCGCAGACGATCGCCGGGATGCCGTGGCCGATGCACATGATCGGGCTGTGCATCTCATGGCCGAAGAGGCCGGCGGAGCGGCGGTAGACGCTGATGGCTTCGTCGGGCTGCCAAAAGGTTTCGCGCCAGACCACGCGGGAGCGCACGTCGGCGGGGAGTTTTTCGAGGAGCATCTCGCGGGTGACGGTCATCTGCGTCTCGTCTTCGGGACACAGGAGAATGCCGAGATCGGTCGCGCGCACGACGGCGGTGATGGCGGCGAGCAGGGGCGCGTGGTCGGCGAGTTTTTTCTCCTCGTTGCGCGCGTGGCGGGCGGGGTTGATGGGTTCGTTCTTCGCCGGGATGAGCCAGAAGGGCGTGAAGCGGTAGCGCGAGATACAGCAGAGAAATTTTCCGTCGGCCAGGCCGTGGGCGCGCAGAAATGCATCGGCGCGCGCGTCGTCGCGGAGATCGGTCGCAAACGCGGTATCGGGCGACCATTCCATGATCGGCGCCGCCACGCCTTCGGCCTTCGCGCGGGCGAGAGAAACGGAATCGCGGAAGTAAACAAAACGGGCGCGAGAAAGGGTCGCTTTCTCAGGAATGCCGTAGAGCCCGTAGGTCACGCCGTAGATGCCAAAACCCCGGCCGGTGCGGCGCGCAAACGCCTCGGCGTGAGCCCAGGCAAGCGTCGCAGGGCCTGAGCCGTGCAGGAAAAAATCGGCGTGGTCCATCGCCGCGAGGACTTCCGGAGCGGTGACCTCGCGGCGGGCGTCAAGCTTGCCCTCGACGATCCGGAGTCGCGGAAAACGCCGGAGCATCATCGCGCGCGCCGCCGGGATGAGCGGATTGAAGAGCCAGAGCGTGACCTCGGCGCCCGGGATGTGCTCTTCGATGGCGGCGAGCGCGCCGGGCGTGTGCGCGATGTCGCCGATGTTTACGACCTGCCAGCCGGAACAGAGGAGGATGCGCGGCGCGCGCCGGGTCCGGGCGGGAAGCGAAGCGACGAGGGCGGCGGCAAACGAGGCGCGGAGGAAGGTGCGGCGGTTCATAAAATGGCAGCCCAGCGACATAAAAATCGGGCGGGAACACCCACCCGAGCGAGCCCGGCGCCGGCCGCCGGGCTCGCGGTGAAATCAATCGAGGAGCGCGTCGCTCAAAACTCGAAGGTGTTCGTCAGATAGATGCGCTTTTCCGGCGGCAGGCGCATGGCGGCGGGCGAACCATCGGGCTGGACCGTGATCGCGATCGGATCGGTCGAACCGATGACGTTGCGGAAGTTGAGCTGCACCTTCCAGTTGATTTTGTTGCGGTAAAGCTTGCGGGTGTAACCGACCCACGCATCGACGTTCAAATCGTCGTCGGACCAAAACGGATTCCGAACGTCGACGAAAACGCTGCCGTCCGGCTTGAAGCTCGTCGGGTAACCCAGAGCGAACTTGTCCTGCCAGCGGACACCGGAGCCGACACTAAAGCCTTTGAGCGGGGTGCTGCGGCCGAACCGGTAGTTCGTGACCAGGTTGGCGCGCCACTTGCGCTGTTCGGAGGAGACCACGCCTTCTTGCGCGAGCAACGTGGCGTAGGGGACCAGCACATCGCGCTGCACCAAGTTCCCGAAGTGCTCGGGATCGGTGGTGGGGAAAGCAACCCCGGGGCCGCCCCACGTCGTGCTCGCGGCGCGCGGGGTGTTTTTGTATTTCTCCCAGACCGGCAGGAGCTTTGCGATCGTCGCCTTGGCGTAGGGGGCGAGATTGGACACGGTGGTCTCCTGTTTGGCCAAATTAAAAGCGATGCGCCATTGTCGGGTCGGGTTGTAAACCACTTCCAACTCGATGCCCTTGGAGGCGAAGTCCTGGGTGTCGGAAAAGGGCGGAAGGACGCTCTCCGTGTTGCTGTAGACCCCCGAGGTAGGGCTGATCACCCGCTGCCAGTTCAAAAGTGTCTTGGTTCCCGGAAGGGTGTTGAGCAGTTCATTGATGTCGTTGATGCGGTCAAACTGAGGCGTGGCGTTCGACTGCTGATTCCAAAAACTCGCAACCTGGCGGTAGAAGTTGTTGACGGCATTGCCATAGGTGCCGCTGCGACCGGCGTTTTCCTGGGTGGTTTCGAATCGGTTCACCCGCAGGACGAGTTTCTCGCGGAAGAGCGAAAGGCTGAGGCCGAATTCGTCGGTCTTGCCCTTCGGTGCGGGAACGGCCTCGTTCTCCGCCGAGATGCGGCCGGCGTCAGGCGTAAAGTTCTGCGACTTGCTCATGAAAACGCTGGCGTCGGTGCCCTCGGGCAAGCGCACGAGTTTCTGCGGCCAGCGAACCACCGCACTGTAGCTGCGGGTCTGGCCCTGGGTGTTGAGCGGCGGCGTTTTCTCGAAGGCATAGTCGGTCAGAAACATGCGGGCCCGCGTCGGATCGGTGGTGTAGCTCCGCGCGGGAAACACCCGGAGATAGTCCCGATCCTTGCGCCAGCCGACCGTCGTGATCACGTGATCCGCCAGCCAGTAGCTCTGCAGCACAAAGGCCTCGGACTTGATGCGTTCACCCCGGGCCCGGGCATCGTTGATGGTCTCCTCCAAGTTGGTCTTCGTCGTGACGAGATTGCCCTGCGTGAGCTGGCCGTTGACGAGGCCGAGCGGCGCCGAGAACCAGGTGGTGTCGAAAACCTGGCCGCCCGCCAGTTGCTTGATGCGGATCGGCTGCAACTGCAGGGCTTTGCCGCCGGTGATGGAGTCGCCGAGGTAGATGATGGCATTGGGCAGGCGATTGAAATTGGTGACCGCACCGATCGCCTCGGCGGCCTCGCCGAACAGGCGTAACCGGGTCGAACTCGTCAAATCGTGGAACTGGTCGTCCTGATACAGCCCGGTGAGGGTGTGGCGCCCGAGGATCTTGGCCAGGGTTCCGGTGAAATTGTCCTTAAAGTCGTGACGAAGGAAGGCGGTGACGCGGGCGTTCGTGCGCTCGGATTCGAAGAAATTCAACTGAGCCGCCGAGGCGCCCATTACATAGGGGCGCCCGGCGTTGGGATTCGGGCGGCCGTCGGGCAGAGTGACGTTAGGATCGATGCGGATGTGGTTGCCGTTACCCTGCGAAAAGAAGGCGTTGTTGGCGTGGCGCCCGAAGATCTCGGAATTATATACGACCTCGATGCCCGCCTTGTCGGCGCCGCCCATGTCCTTCCACGCGGTCTGGCTCAGGGAAATGTTGAAGGTGCGGAAATCATCCTTCTGGACGGAGGTTTCATCGATCTGGCGCTTGTTGAAAGGAAACGCGCCGTAGTCGGTAAAGCTCTGCATTTTCTGACCGGCCGGGCGAATGCCGCCGGGAAAGAGCGCTGCGGAGATACCGCCCTCGCCAATGTTGAAGGTCTCGTAGAAGGCGATGGCATCGCTCGCGGAGTCCCGGTTGACCTGCGGATGGAACAGACTGTTGCGGATCGTATTCGCGGTGGGTGCGGTCGCCGAGCCCGTCGAGCCGATCTGGCTGCGAATACCCAAGCCCGGTCCGGAGCCATAGGTGCCGCCACGCTCGTAGGGGATAATCAAACCGCCAAAAAGCTGGGCGCTGCCGATGCCCATCGCGCTGCGGACGGCGGTGATCGCGGCGCCGCCGGCATCGGTGGTGGAGGCGAGAGGATTGAGCGCCGGATCATCGTAAAACGCCCAGTTGAAGGTCGGACGACCGGCGGCATACCAATACTTGTTGATGCTGTCGAACGGCAGGACGGTGATCGGCCGATTGGCGCGGGTGTTGCCGGTTTCGAAGTTGGCGCTGAGGATCGTGGAAGCCAGGGGCCGGTAAACAGCCGTGCCGAAGAGTCGCGACTTATCCTCGTAGGCCGGCCGCTGATCGTATTTTTCGCGGTCATCGAGGGCGGCAATGCGGAAGGCGAGCTTGCCGCGTATCAGCACTTGGTTCGTGTCCAAAACGAAGCGGCTGCTTTCATTGTCGCCGAAGCGGTGTTCAACCGTCGTCTTGGCCTTATTGACGTTTGCCGCGATCAGGGAGTTTTCCACCACGCCGGACGGGCTGCCCATGCCGAACAAAATCGAATTGGGACCACGATTCACCGTGATCGAGGCCGTGTTGTAGCCATCGATCCCGATGTTGCTCAGAAAATAGTTTCGGGTGAAACTGGGCGAGCTGAGGCCGCGGGAGCGCGATCCGCTTTGAGGATTGGTCCGGGGACCGTCACCGACGACCTGCGTTTCGCCGATGCCGGCATTCGTGCCCGAGAAATTACCACCCGATCCACCGGCCTCCATACCGGTGGCGTAAACAAAGACATCGTTGGCGGTGGTCGCACCGATATCAGCCATGAAGTCCTTGGTATAAACAGAAACGGCGGCACCGATGTCCTTTAGCGGCGTGCTCAGCCGCGAGCCGGCCAAGGTCGACTGCGCTTGATAGCCGGTGTCCTGCTCGGTCGCGACGATGAAGGGGTTGAGGACGATGGCGGCGGTAGCGCCATCGGTCTTTCTCTCGACCTCGGAACGCGGCGGCACGCTCGGTTCTCCGGTGGAGACGGGGACGGTCTGGGCGGTGACGAGCGCGGCGCCGACAGCGAGGAGCGCGGCGAAACGACGGAGGGATGCGATGGTGGTCATAGTGGGAGGGGGTGAGGGCGGTTGGAGTCGGTGTGACGGGATGGGGACAAGAAAAGGCGAAGGCGGCGGATCAAAAACAACCGTCGCGCCAGTGAACTCACGGGTGTTTTGGTCATAGCTGCTTTGGGTCGATCTGCAGGACCGATTTTTCCGCGACGAGCACGGGCGAATCGTAGACCGGCAGGTCGCGGAACACCGCGCCGGCGGCGGCCTGCGTCCAGCGGTCGCGGGGGATCGCGTAGACGGTGCCGGTGCGAACATCGACGAGCACGGGGTCGGTGAACTTGCCGGCCTTAAGCGTGAAGGTGGCGAGGGAGACGCCGTTGGCGTCGGCGGGCGGTGAGTCATGGAACCACAGGGCGACGACTTGCGCGCCGTCGCCGGCCCGCGCGTAGCCGGAAAGGGCGACGTCGCGGAGGGCGGTGGTGGTGAAGGGGTAGTCGGGGACACGCCGGAGCGTATCGTCGAAGAGAGCGAAGACGGTCTGTGCGGCAAAATAGGAGGGCTTCGCGTAGGCGACCGTCTGGTCGGGATTCGTCGCGAGCAGGCCTTTGTAATTCATGCGGAGGAGGCCGTCGGGACCGCCTTGGGCGCTGGCGGTCGTGTAGTGCATATCCGAGAGCGAGAAGAGATTCATCGGCACGTCCTTGGCGTGGTGGGCGAGAAGGCGGCGGAGGTTCCACTTGGCGTGGGTCGTCTCGGTGAAGGAGATTTTCGAGAGCGCGAAGTTGTCCTGGTATTTCGAGGGCGCGCCGGTCTCGCCTTGGCGCAGCGGGATGTGGCGGCCGTGTTTGGCGACGATGGCGCGGAGCCGGTCGACGCGGGTGGTGTCGTCGGGATTGCGCGGGTAGCCGTGGAAGGTGATCGCGTCGATGAGGTCGAGTTTCCCCCGGGCCTTCATGCCGGCGAGGAAGCGGTCGGCGTAGTCGGTGTTGCCGGCGAGGGCGAGGGCCCACACCTGGCCCTCGGGCTGGACCTCGCGCACCATGGCGGCGGTGCGGATGTAGAGATCGACGTAGGCCTCGACGGTGGCGGTGCCGTCCTTGTTGAGATCGGGCTCGTTCCACACTTCCCACTGGTGGACGCGGTCCCGGTAACGTTCGACGAGGGCGCGGCACCAGCGGTCCCAAGCGGCGAGCGCCTCGGGCGAATGCGGAAACCCGCCGCCGAGGCCGGTGTCGCCGCCGCCGGAATAGATCGTGTTGCCGTAATTGAACTCGAGCCACGGTTGCACGCCTTGGGCGAGGGCGTCGTCGACGATCGTATCGAGCCACGCCCACGAGTAGACGCCCTTGACCTTCTCGCACTTGGCCCAGCCCGCCTGAAGACGGACGGACTTGGCCCCGAGCGGGCCGAGGTATTTTTTGAAGTGCGCGTAGGTGGTGAAATCGCGGTCGATGGTCTCGGCGCCGACCGACCATGACGACGAGGCGATGTCCTTGGCGTGGCGCGGGGCGACCTGGCCGAGCACGTGAAACGTGATGCCGGCGGTGGGCGTGATTTCCTGGGCGGCGGCCAAAATCGTGACCAGGCCAAGGGAGATGGAAGCGATGATTTTCATAGGGAAAGAGATTTGGGGACGCGGGCGTAGAACCACCACAGGATCGCCGCCGCGAGCGGATAGAGCAGGCCGAGCACGGCGAAGATCGCGCCGTAACCGAAGGCTTGGATGAGGCCGCCGATGCCGAGGTTCACCACCGCGCCCACGGCGCCGATGAGGAAGTTGAGCACGCCGAACGCGCTGCCGGTAAGCCGGCGCGGGAGAGTGTCGGCGATGAGCGCGGCCCCGAGGTTGTTCCACTGCGTGTAGAGCATGTGCAGGATCGCGAACACGCCGATGGAGAGCGTGGCGGCGAGGCGCGTGCCGACGCGGTCGATGAAACGGCCGAGCACGAGCGAGCCGACGGTGAAGGCGATGCTGAAGCCGGCGACGAGCCACGAGTAATCGACGTCGGTCCAGCCCATCCGTGTCTTGAGCGTGGTCTTGATGACGGCGAGCACCTGCCGGTCGAGGATGAAGAGCAGCAGCGCGACCGCGACGAGCACCACGATGGCCCAGGCGCGCGCGGGGATTTTGCGGGGGAATGGGGCGGTCACGAGTGCGAGATGAAGGGCGTCGTTTTCAAATGCGGTTACGGTAGGCCAGCGCGCTTGCGCGCGCCCAAACCGCGCCCGCAAGCGGGCTGCCTACGGGAACCGGAGGGGGCGGGATTGGCATTCTGAAAACATACCGCGCAGGCATGAAATTCACGGTCCGTCGCTCGGCGGGGCTGCGGGCAAAATCACGTGCAGCGTGTCGCCGCTGCGCTCGACGGGGAATTTCTCGAGAGCCTCGCCCTCGATCTGCACGTCGATGCGTTTCAGCTTGGTCTCGGGATCGACGAGGTGCTCGCCGGTGCGGAGATCGAACTCCCAGCCGTGCCACGGGCAGCGCAAAATGCAGCCCTCGTGGCCGTAGGCGTATTCGTAGACGGGCGACGGCAACGTGGTGCCGGAGATTTTTCCCAGGCACACGGGCGCGCCGGCGTGCGGGCAGATGTTGCGGTAGGCGAAGAATTCGCCGCCGACGTTGAACACGCCGAGCTGGATTTTACCGACGGTGACGAGCTTACGCCCGCCGGGAGGGATTTCGCCAAGTTTGGCGACGGGATGGGAAGCCATGGGGATTGCGGAGTTCGGAGTGCGGAGTTTGGAGTTCGAATTGCGGGAGGCGTGAGGCGGAGCGCGGAACGCAGACGGAAAACGCAGTTACGGGATACTCTGGGCGGCGGCACGCGACAAATTCGGGTCTTCATTCCGCACTCCGGATTCCGCACTCCGCAATCCATAGAGTTCGGCGGCGTTCTTCCAAAAAATCCGTTCCTTCATCTCCTTCGGGAGCGGGGGCAGGGACATCTTGGGATTGTCGAAATCCCAGTGCGGATAATCGCTCGAAAACATGATCATGTGGGGTGCGTTGATCATCTCGAAAATTTGCAGGAGGTGCTCGGGTTTCTCCGTCTCCTCGATGGGCTGGGTCGTGACGCGGATGTGCTGCCGGATGTAATCGCTCGGGAGTTTTTTGAGCCACGGCGTCTGCGCGCGGAGGGCTTTGTAGTTTTTATCCATGCGCCACATGAGGTGCGGGAGCCAGGCGATGCCGCCCTCGATGGCGACGAACTTGAGCGTGGGGAATTTTTCGAAGACGCCCTCGCAGACGAGCGAGTTGACGGTCGCCATGTAATTCGTCGGCAGAATATTGTGCCACTCCATGTAGCGGGTCGGCCGGCCGGCGCCGGTGACATTGGGCGCGGTGCCCGCGCCCTCGCTGCCGGGATGGATCGCGACGGGCAGGCCGGCCTCGGCGGCGGCCTCGTAGATCGGGTGAAAGAAACGCTGGCCGAAGAGGCGGTTGGAGCCGCTGGCCATGAGCACTTGGGCGATCTGCGGGCGGCCGGCCCATTTGCGGATCTCCTGCGCGGCGGCGAGCGGATCGGAATGGTTGATGATGATCGATCCCCGGAAGCGCGGGGAATACGCGAGCCAAGTGGCGACGAGCCATTCGTTGAGCGCCGAGGCGAGCGCGGTGGCATAGTCGGGGTCGTTGTGCAGCGAGAGGGAGAGCATCCCGGAACCGGTGAGGACGGCATAGTCGATGCCGTAGCGGTCCATGTGGTCCTTCATCAGGAAGGCGGGACTGCTGCCGGGGCCACCCGCGTTGTCGTCGGGCCGGGCGTCTTCGCGCAGCACGCCGACGGGGGAGACATACCCCGCGTGCGGCACATTCATCCCGCGGGCTTTCACTTCCTCGCGCCAGTAGGTCGGCAGAAACGGCAGCAGATCGTTGGGCGACGCGAGGGCGTTGTGGACATCGGCGTCGATGAGTTTCAACACGGAGGGAGCGGTGGTCATGGCGAAAAAATCAAGGTATCAACGGGCCGAAATCTTGCGGAGGTTTTCCCCGCTCACGGTTTGGGCAGCAGTGCGGAGAGGTCGGCGACAAAAACCCCGCGCGTGTCGTTCACAAAGCCGTTAAACGCGACGAAGCGCCCGCTGCGATCCCACGCGGGATGCGGGTCCACGCGAAACTCCCCGGCTTTCATGGAGACGAAAATATTCACCAAGGTGCGCTCCGTCCCGTTCGCCGTGTCGAGCAGGCGGAGCGGGGAGGTCCCGTCGCGCGCGGCGACCGGTTCATCCGGATAGGCATCGGTGATAAAAAACGGTCGCCCTGCGGGGTGCTGCGAGGGATGGCCCGAGCCGGGCGTGAACACGACTTTGAGATCGGTGCCATCGGCGCGCACCGTGATCAGTTCCAGGCCCGGCTTGCCGTCGACATCGAGGTTCATCGAGAGGCGTTCGCCGTCGGCCATCCAGTTGATGTGATGTCCGCCCTTCGCCCATTGGGCGGGGGTGACGGCGGTCCGCAAGTCGGAGCCGTCGGGCCGCATCGTGATGACCGCACGCAGCCGACCCACCGGCAGGGCGGCACGTAGGGGATTCCGATCCTTGCGCGCGGTCCACTGCACGGTGGTCAGGAGCCGCGTGCCCTGCGGATTCCATTTTACCTGAAAGCAGTAGTATTCGAAATCCTCCGGGTTGGGGATCGCGATGCTCGGCACGGTTTTCTCATAAATCTCGCGCAGCGTCACGATGCGGCGGCTCACGCCGGAGGCGACATCGGTGATCTCCACGCCGTCGGTCGCAACCGGTCCGATATTGCGCGGCGGCCTCGCGCTCTCGGGCACGACGACGCCGTAGCCCACTTGCGCGCGGGGCGAGGCAATCAGGTTGTAGGACGCGAGCTGCTTCCCGTCGGGCGAGACCGTGAAAACCGTGCCGCCGAGCCGACGCGAGACACCGGTCAGCGGGTTGAGTTGAACTGCGAAAGCCGCCCACGTCGCAGGGTCGACGTCGTTGAAATAGAGCTCGGCGTCGGTGGCGCCCCATTGGACGTTGGCGCCCAATTGCATCTCGTATCCGCGCGAGGTGGCGACCACCCGCTCGCCGCCCGCCACCAGATCGACGACCACCACTTCACCCGCTTCACCGGGCTGAGGGGAACGGTCTTCTCGGGGGAAACGGAACACCGCGAGATACCGACCCGACGGACTGAAGGGCGACGTGTCGAAGAACCGCTGGATCGTGCGGGCGGAACTCACCTGCACGATGCGCGCACCGGCGACGGCGGCCGGGTGCGCGGGAAACTTATCCCAACTCGGCGTCAGTGTCGTTTCGGACGCGGTCGCATCCGCACCTCGCAAAGCGAGAAAGGCGGCGAGGGCGAATAGGGCGGAGGAGGAAGATCTCATGGCGCTCGATGATCAGAACGAAATCTTCGTCGTGAGCGTGAACTTGCGGCCCTCGGCGATCGACCACAGCGGGATTGATCCGTCGGGATTGATCGCGGCGGGGACGAGTTCGTCGTTTGTGAAGAGGTTGCGGACGTTGAGCTGCACTTTGAGGCCGTATTTGCCGCGCACGATCTTGGTTTGATACGACAGCCAGGCGTCGTAGCGGGTCTCCTCCGGGCCAAAGTAGGGATTCCGGACATCCGAGATGCGGATGTCGCTCGGCAGCGCCGCGCCGCCCGCGGGCACGGGAGTGAGGTCGGCGCGGAAGCTGGCCACCGGGTAGCCGAGCGCAGCCTTGTCGAGCCAGCGCACGCCGCCGCCGACGCCCCAGCCCTTCAGGCGCTCCGCTTGGAATTCGTAGTTGCCGACGAAATTCGCGCGCCAGCGGCGAAGTTCGTGCACGGGCGCACCGTCGCCCGACGCGGCGGTGTTGAAGGTGTTGAGCACGGTGCGCTGGAAGGTCGCGCCAAACATATTGGGCTCCGTCCGGCTGCCGATCAGCGGAATGGACGCTTGGGAGAGCGGGATCTGATACGCCCAATCTTTCAGCCACTCGGTCGAAACGGGCTGGCCCGACGCGGTGTTCGTGCCGAACAGCAGCTTGCGGGTGGCAGAGCCGGTGTTGCTGCGGACGGATTTCTGCTCCGACACGTTCAGGACAAACGAGAGTCCGCGCGTCGGCCGGAACATCACTTCGAGCTCTTTGCCCTTGCTCACGAAATCGCTCGTGTCCTGCACGCCCGGGTTGACGGAGGACGGCGTGCCGTTTTGCAACCGCCAGTTGAAAAGATCGAGCAGCGCCTGCGGAGGCGCAACGTAGCCGACGGGAAGACCGCCCGCTCCGGCCGGCACCCAGCCGTTCAACACGGCGTTGTAAGCCTGCGTGTGCAGCGACACCACTTGAGCCGCGAGGCCGCCGACCGCGCCGTTGAAGCTGCCGGTCTGGGTCGTCTCGAAGAAGTTCAGACGCGCGCTCAACTTGCCGTCGAAAAACTCCAGATAAAAACCCTTCTCCTTCGTCAAGCCCGCCGGCGGCGCGAGGGCGGCGCCGAACGGATCCACGGTCCGGCCGCCCGGAGGGCTGAAGTTCTCGGACTCGCCATAATAGACGTTGAAGGCGGAGACCAACGGCACGCGCCGCAGCCAGCTCTGCGGCATCTTGGCCACGCCGCTCCAGGCGAAAAGGGTCTCCTCGAAAATCTGCGGGACGATGGAGGCATTGCCCAGCGTGAAGGCGGGATCGTCGACGAGCGCGTAGCCCTCGCCGTTGGCGATGATCGGCGCGTTGACGCCGCGGATCGAGGATTTCTCTTTTCTCCAGCCCACGGTGGAAACGAGGTGATCCCAGAGCCAGTTGCTCTGCAGCGCGAACGCCTGGGAATCGAGCTTGCGCCGGCTGAGGACGGCCGCGCTCGCGGTGTTCGAGACACGGTCATCCTCCCGCCGCAGATCGACGGGCGTGTAGAAGGGACTAAAGGCCGGCTGCTGCGCGACCGCCGCGGAGGGGGCAGGCGTCCGCGTCAGCACCACGCCCTTTCCGTTCACCTCCCGGTCGAAATTCATCAGGTCCTGCCGCAGCCCGGAGATATTGGCACCGGCGGGCGAAGCGGCGTTTGCCAGCGAGGGCCCGAGGTAAACCCAGACGACGGGCTGCTTGCTCTGCGGCGCGACGCGGCTCTGGTTGTTGCCGTTGACCCAGACATCCGGCGTGTAGAACAACCGCCCGCCCGAATGCGTCCGCGTCGTCAATTCCTCCCGCTGCGCGAGCAGGGAGAAAACGTGTTTGCCGAGGATGCCGCCGAGCCGGTTCGGGATCTTCTCTTCGAGATTCAGCTCGTAGAAAAGTTTTGCCCGGGAGGTCTCGATCTTCTGCTCGTTGTAACTGGCGGTTCCCGCCGACGAGATGAAGGGCCGGCCGAAGTTCGGATTGGCTTCACCGGTCCACATGCGGGTGTTCACATCGATCGAAATCCAGGGGGCGGCTTCCGAAAGCAGATTCTGCTGGCTTTCGTTCCAGCGCTGTCGGTTGAACGACAACTCGAAACCGGCGGTGCGCTTCAACACGAGTTGCTGCAGCGAGAGGTCCATGGCCTCCAGCCGCGATTTTTGCCGCGAATTGGGACCGACCAGAAGATTGTCGAAGAAGTTAAAAGTGGAGGGATCGATGAAGTTCTCCGCCGTGTAGAAAGCCTGGTCGGGAAAAGCGTAATCCTGCCGCACCCGGCTCAACTCGCGCGAATACGCGTGCTGCGCGGTGTTCGTCAGGCCCGACCACGGAAAAAAGACGTTGTTGGCAACAAACGCCCGGCCGAGGACCGCCTGGCCCGCCGGCGAAAGCGGAGTGTTGTCGCGCGGGGCGGCGGCCTCGGGACCTTGGAAGACAAACGTCGGCGAACGGTTGACGAGGTCCACCGTGCCGATCGTGGCGGTGCGGGCTGCGGCCGTGAACACGCCGCTGGCCACGCCCGGATCGTAGCTGACCTTGCCGCGCGCTCCGAGCGCCCTGAGGTTGGCGGGCAGCGTGGCATCGAACCACGAGGACAACCGGTCGGAAGGAGGCAGCACGCGCGGGTTGTTCGCCACGATGCGGCCGCGTTCGTAAGAGCCGCGGATGACCGTGGAGTCGAGAATGCCGCGATTGCGCAGGGGCTTCACATCCCAGGCCGCCGCCGCGTATTTCCGTTCGGTGTCGGTGAACGCGAAATCCTGCTGGTATTTTTCGTCGTCCTTCACGCCCGCCACCCGCACGGCGAACGTGCCCCGGCTCGGCACCAAGTTGGCGTCGAGCGTGGCCCGCCAGCTCCCGTAGCTGCCGATTGAAAGCTCCGCTTTGCCGCGCTGGCGTTGCAGATCCGCCGCGGTGGTCGAGGTGTTGATGATGCCGGCCGGACTGCCGACGCCGAAGAGCAGGGCGTTGGCCCCGCGGTTGATTTCGACGCGGTCCGCGTTGTAGCCGTCCATCGGAATGATGGAGCGGTAGAAATTCCGCGCCTGGGTCGCCTCCGCCAAGCCGCGCACCCGTGTGCCGGTGGGTCCGTTGCCGAGAGAGGGTTCGCTCGTGACGCCCCCGCCCGCCGGCGAAGCCCCGGAAAGATTACCGCCGAATCCGCGCACCTCCATGTTCGCCTGGTAGACGAGCACGTCCGCCAGATTCTTCGAGCCGGTGTCCTCGAAAAACTTGGAGGTAACCACCGACACGGATGCGCCGAGATCGGTCAGCTTGGTATTGAGCCCGGTGCCCGCCAGCGAGCTGCTGGCCTCGTAACCCACGTCCGTCGAGGTCTGGACCGTGAAGGGAGAAAGCACGATGGTCTCTTCGGCGGGGGCCGGGGCCTTCGGTTGCGGGGTGAGCGTTTGCGCGGTCAGGGGCATCGCGAGCAGGCCGGCAAGCAGTGACGGGAGCAGGCGGCGGACGGGGATCGGAGCTGGGGCTGTCTCTTATACACATCTGACGCTGCCGACGAATAGAGAGGTGTAGATCTCGGTGGTCGCCGTATCATT
>ENA-ORBV01012054-ORBV01012054.1-microbial-mat-metagenome-genome-assembly--contig:-NODE-12054-length-13421-cov-5.237560_pt1 | contig 13421 bp, 8 predicted proteins | sample MGYA00237777_ERZ505514 | MGnify/ENA primary metagenome ERZ505514 (study PRJEB26160, sample SAMN06269048) | microbial mat metagenome | isolation source: Oligotrophic lake microbial mat | place...
TAGTCTCGTGGGCTCGGAGATGTGTATAAGAGACAGTTGGAGTGATATTTGGTCCACGTTGGACGCTTCTTTTTGCTCGCTTTTTCCCGGGAAATACTAGGTGCTTGACATCGCAAACAGCTTGTTCGGAGCTAGGTTTAGGTTCAAAAGCCGGCTAATAGACTACTAGTAGACCTAGTAGTAGTAGAGTCGAACGAACGAACAACGATCGCAACGGTCGAAAGTATGCTACTGTTGATGCTATAGTAGTAGCTACTATTTCGACGTTGTCTTCGCAAAAAGCAATTTACCCGACCCGACCAGTTATTACTATTATGACATGGAGCTTGGAATTTGCCTGGTTTTCGGTACTGACTGGGGTGTTCAACATGAGTTTTTCGACACGTGCATCAGGAAGAGTTGCTGTGATTTGATTGGTGGAGAGCCTAGTGACGTGTGTCACAGCAAACACCTGGCAAAAACCCTGGTAATAGTCGTGGCGTCTTTTTGACAACCCCTACCATGTCACTCAACTGCACTCGTGAATGCTGCCTGTTCGCGGGAAGATAGCACGATCTTTCTCGAAGCGTCTGTTCACCATGACGCCCAGCGCTGCACTCTCGTTCGAGGCAATCACAACTAACGTTGGTTCTCGTCTATTGCTTGACAGCTTAATTCCATTTCTTCACGGCAGCTCTAATACGGTACTACTAGCTAGTAACTATTTGAAGTAGAAGAACCAGTGATCGTTTTCTTTCTTTGCGAGCAAAGAAAACGGAGCCCTAACAAGTGCAACTCTAGCAAGTAGAAGTAATTCAAGCCAACGCGTTTACCAAAACAGAAAAATTGAACAATGAGTCTTCCCGTTCGCGCCCTCATGAGATCCTCCGTGGCCTCTCAGTGCTTCCGCACTGTTGCTGCTGCAAGGCCTGTGGTCAGAACCAACATGGTGACTAGGGCATTGAGCATCACTGTAAGTTGAGATGCGTTGTTTCACTCGTTTTTCACGTATTAGCATGGAAGTCAGATTGGTTGCCCGTGGCCTTGAGACTATCTTGAAACGAAACCTATCAACACCTCGTTGTGGATGATTGCCACTCTTGGAACCTCGTAGAAGCCTAACTCATCTCTTCTGATCGTGCCTACCTTTTATGTAATGAAATGAAATGAATCATATCCACGAAATTATTATATGCATACACAGTATTCGGGAGGTCAAGCCACCGAAGGACAAGGTGGATATTATGGCAGTGGCGGTGCCCGTGCTTCCCCAGAAAATCAGACACACAATTCGGACGAAGAGCGTACGAAAATGTTGGCCATGGCGGCCGATGTGGAGAAAATTACCCACGTCATGAACGAACTCGAGACGCTGGAGAATATTTTGGAGCGAGAAGAAACCGATAATCCAGGACAAGTTTCCGGCAAAAGCATTGAAATTAAGAGTTCCATCAAAAAGCTAATGACCAACACGGAAGTCTTGGAGTGTTTGAATCGATTGGAATTCAATGGAGCGCCTGTGTGGGGATTGTCCATGAACGAACGTAATTTGGTAGAGTCGGCTCGAGAATGGGTCAACAAATGTTAAATTTTTGATTCGAAAAGGATAGAGTTGGAAGCATGAAATAGCCAAAATGAATTTGAAGTGAGGAAACCAGTGAAGAAAACGAATTCGTGCGTGGCCGACAACCTCATCTTGTTGAAATACTCTAAGTGAACAATCTACTGAAGTTTTTTTTTTGAAGTATTATTTGTAGCAAAACAGTGGCGATGTTGGAATGTTTTGTGCAAGTTAACTCTCATCTACTAGCAAGATTCACACTGTATCTAGTGGTGGTTTCCTTTCCTTCATTCCTTGTTGGCTCTGCCATTGTCTCATCGCTCGCATTTTGAAAATATGAGTGTGCACAACTGTCTTGTTTTGGATAGGAAGCACCTGAAAAGTTTTGTGGATAAGAGGCTACTACTAGCTAGCTGTTGTCTTTGCCACGGACCTACCAAAAGGTTAATGGATTTTTCAATCTACTTATTTTCTACTCCATTGCTTGGTCTATCATTCTGGGATGAGGCATGCAACCAAAACTTATTCAGCAAGAGCTGCTGGCAGCGCAAGCAAAGACTTAGCATGTGGTTCCACTGAACTATCTTTGAATAATGCTTAGAATGTTTAATGGACATTTGGGGGTCCAACATTCTAGGATATTCTTGAAAAATTCCCCTATTGTCCTACTAGGAGACATGTAGAAATTCCCAGTTTTTGTAACATCTGTACAACAGGTTAACAAAAACAAAACAGGTTAGCAAAAATAGCACGTCTTTGTGCTCTGTTTGTATAAAAGGTGGGCTTTCTGGATGCATTCTTTGAACAGTGCATGTTCTATAGGTAAATCTTAGAGTGTTATTTGTGCACTCCAAAGCAGTTATCATAAGATGCCTTTGTAATCATGTCTTTTTTAGCATACACAAGTTCATGAAAGACATAAACCTTGTAGCCAGGAAGTCTGCAAATCTACATTTAAAAATGGGCTAATTCAAGAAAGAAAACAGAAGTGCTTTTTTGTTTCAACATTCAGTTTTATATGGAAACACCAATAATTTCAACCTTTAGAAGTGACATTTCTACTCTAGTAGGCTTTGCAAGAACGATGACAAGTGACGCAACATGTCTGAAGACATAGCTGTCCAGTGTCGACCAGAAATGATGAAGCAGCAAATCAATGCACAGAAGACTTCGTTGGATCATTGTGGATCAATTATTTAATTGTCTCACCCAACAAATGTGAGATTGTTTTTTGATACAGCACTGGCATAATTTGAAGTTACTTGTACTGTGCTACTAGCTTGTAGCTGGGTGTCTACTAGCTACTACTAGCTAGTAGTACAGTATAAAGAATGCGCGATTCATTGTGCGTTTTTCCTTTGTAGGTTCTTCTCTGCGTCAACATCAGTGAGTCGGGTGGGGCCACGTCGTGTCCGTTTCGGACACTGTTCAACGTGGCCACGGCAGACGAAAAAGTGAGCGTCAGAATTAACGATCAGTAAAAGGAAACGGCAACAACACTCACTGCATTCATCATCATCATCAAAACGGCACTTGCATTCTTGCATAACCCACAAGGGTATCTTCTCATTGCAGTTCTCGCCAGAAGAATTCTCTGCACCGACTTCACAATCAAATCAACGATAATAAGTTTGAAGGCTTTGTGACAAGGGAGTGTCAACGGTCATCTCTGTTTTATATTAGTTGAGATATCTTCCGTCGAGCATATCGCTTTTCAATCTTTTTGTTTTCTTTTGCACGAAAAAGCACCTGCAGCAGTAGGTCTCTGTACAGGACTTTGGAGTCAACAATATACTGCATCCCTTCTCAAATTTGCACCAGCACCGAGCCAAAGGCGCCATGTTGGCAATGCAAGGCGAAAACAGGATCCGTTCTGCGTCATTGCTCATGAGCGTTGCTTCATTTTTCATTTGGATATCTGTGTTGAACTTTGGCCAAGTTGTACTAGGGTTCTCAGAGAGTTCTTTTACGCCACGCCTGAATCGATTCATTACCGGCCACGGAAAGTTGCAGAGCGCACCAAAGCCTTCTTTTCGTAGACAAATGCCAGTGGTAAAGGCAGGACGCGAGGATGAAATTCGTCGAAAAATCGCCCAGCTCAAACGACAAGGCAAGATTACGAATCAACCTTCTGTAACCCAAGATGACGGTACAATAAAGGCGCCATCCGTGTCGGATCAATACGGTGATAAAGTGCGACAAAAGCTTGGAGCTAAGAAGGCAAAACTGATGGGGACATATGGGCAAACCAGTGTGGACGAAGAAGACGCTGTGTTTCTTGAAGTCGACGGCGACGACGACGAGGAAGAGGCCCTAGTTGCGACTTCTACTCGACGACAGGCGCAACTAGGAGCCCTTGCGAAGGAAGAAGACGACGATGATGCCCCCCAAAGCAGCTATGAACCTCCTTCCAGTACGACAGAATACAAAAATTTTGATGCCTCTCTGTTTGCTTTTGATGAGGACGACGACGAAGAAGATGACGAAGATGCTTTGGTAGACTTGGTGGCAGCAAAGCTTCAAGAAAAGCGTGAACGAGAACAAAAAGAAAAGGAAGAAGCTGGTCGAAAGAAATTGGAAGAGCTCAAACAAGAACAAAAGGAACTCCGAGAAGAAGAAAAACAATTAACCACAAACGCAGACTCTTCATCATCGGAAAAATTGACCTCGGGAATTGGCGGTCGATGGACCAAATCCAATGAAACATCTGGTGGCGATTACAAACCGAGCAAAAGTGGTACTTGGGGAGTCTTTGAACGGCCCAAAGATATTTCCAGAGCCTTTGGTGGCGGAAAGCGCGTAGGTGCCGGATATACTCCTGATGTTCTCAATAAACAACAGTCAGAGGAAGATACTAGGGCTCGTCTGAGGCAGTACCGAGAGAAGGTTGGCATTGAAGTCCAGTCAGAGAAGGATCATGCCGCAGAGATTGAGCAAGCACTGGAGATTGGAAAACGAGCCATGGAGGTACGTCATCATGTCGGCACAGATAAATTCATCTGTCACATTCTTGAGAGAATAGTTGCTCACACGTGACACTCTGATTTCGTTCTGTGAATTATTGTCTTCTTGCCACAGCGAGGAATATATAGCACAGCTGTTTCAGCTCTGGAGAAAGTAACCAAGTGGTGCTCGACGAATAGCCCTATTGGAGGAAAAGTCTTTTTGGAATTGGCGATGGCCTATGAGGCGGTTGGGCGCACACAGGAAGCTATCGTTGTGTACACGACTTTGACAAAAAGCCGAATGGAAGACATCAAGTACAACGCCAAGCGGCTGCTGTATGGAATCGAAGCGATGCAATTCATGCAAAACGAAGCCAAAAGTGCTGAGTTTTCTCGCAAAGAGATTCGAAACACTTTCATTGATACAACAGGCTTGGCAAATATTGCACAGCATTTTGATGACGTCTACAATACAGCCTACGTTGACCTGGACAAGGGATTCTACAGGCGCCTGACTGAGAGTGTTGTCAGATCGAACCGCGAGGCACGCCAAGTATTGTTGAAGGCAACGGGCGCCGGCGAGGTTGAGCGACTCAAAATAGTTCAAGCCCTTAGATCCATATCCAGACATTTTGATGATGCCCTGGAAGAGGAAATTAAAAGCAACAAACCTGCGCCAGAGCCGGTGGTGTTCATAGATGGGAAACCACTCATCGCTGAACCACAGAAAGACGACCTTCAGCGTATGATGGGTGGGATAGATGAGTTTACGTTGCTGAGTCCTGAGCAAATGAAGGAAAATTTGGCTGGCGCATGGAGGCTACAGCTTTTGGCCGACAAACGTGGTGATGGCGTCAAGTACTACAATACGACATTTTCTTGGCAAACTATCAATACTGATTCCATGACATTCTCTAGCTCTGGAGCAGTTGGATTCCTGACCGTAGCTCAATCAGGTGGAATGGAGTTCCAGGACAAGCGTCGCATCTTGATGAGGACCAACTTGTCCGTAAGTGGCGCTGGCGGGCTCTTTTCCGGCTTTTTAGCGAAGGGCTCAGGAGGTGCCGCTGGTGCTGTCAGTACGCCTCATCAGGTTGTAGATGTCGACTCTACTTTGCTGATTACACGCATGGCTCCGGTGGATGGAAAGAAGTTTGATGATGCGCAAAAGGAATACTTTGCTGTCTGGCGAAGAATGGACCCCGAAACGGCGTCCTCTTTGCCAAAACGGGCAACGTCATCATCATCGTCTGCACCGTAACGATTGCAGCACAGCCAATTGTGCTCCTGTATCATAAACCATTCTCACCTCATAAACCATTCTCACCGCATTCTGATTGATTCTCACATCTCAATGTCACTTGATTGTCGCCAATAACACCACGATCACAAATCACCGCATAACTCGATCACATTCGCTCAAAGGATCAAAGGTGCCGGAGGCATCACATGCTGATTCCTCAACGAACAGAAACGAGAGCTACTCACACGATATGTTAAATACCATAAGATCCCGCCAACTAAAAAAATGGATGCCTTCCTAATGATGTAGAAGTATCTTATATTATTAGTCGCGTCTCGTGCCTGCCTTGTGAAGAAATAGCGAAGAAACCGCGCCCCGCTGCACTCATAGAACATATGGCAAACACTGCCAGGCTAGAATAAGCTCAAAAGAAGACTATGCTTTTTGCCCTTCCTCTCATCTTCTACACCATTTACAAGTACTGCTCGTATACTCCAGCGCATTCCCGTATTAGAAATAATCAGGTTTGCATTCAAACGAACCAAATCGATGGTTTACAGCACAGTCGTTTATACCTGCAAGTGGATTTAATTGTAGACATCCTACTTTTTAAATCCCTCACATTCTACCTCTATTAGCTAGTAGATAGCTGCTCCTCTCTAATATTCCTCTCCACTACTAGTAGCTACTACCAGTACTAGCTAGCTTACTAATAGCCAGCTGACCAGTCCCAGAATCAATAGCCAGGCATAATTCAATTGGCAGAGCCCTGTTGGATCAGCGTCGTCTGTCCCTTGACCGCGACAGATTACCACAGCCAACCATCGCGGCGCACAACGAAGCAGATTTCCCCTATTTTTCGTGCATGGATCCATTGATTCATTGAAGGCGTAAAACAATTGTAGTACAAGTCACGATAACACACTAGAATCTCGAAGGCTATGTTCATGTTGGACTGCTGCCACAACACTCATTTAATCTAATGGCTGAAGAAACAATCAAGCCATGGCCAATAAATCAAAAAGTCGAAAGCGAGCTCGCCCTACTACTGCTGTTGCGACAGACGAGGCAAGCAGCAACACCCACAGCGACAACGATGGAAATCCCTGGAAAAAGGTCGAGGTAGGACTCTTGGCGCCGTCAAAGGCAGCTGCCGGGGTTGGGAAACAGAAAGATGACGAAGACTTTGAACACGGAGAGAATCACTACGACACGCCTTCCTCGAAAGCCTATCGTTCTGCTGGCCGAGAGCTGGAAGGAGGTCCCAACGAAGGCATAGGAATGTTCTTTGGGCTCGAAGTATTGGATGGGAGCCAGTACACCGTGGTCGAAGAGGATGGCCACAAAAGGATCATAATGAAAGGTGGCGCGACCAAGGACGGAGACGCCAAAGCTAAAACGAAAGTAGATGCCAAAAAGAAAGGGTCTTCAGTAGTGGAGGATAGCTCTCAGTCAGAATCCAAATTGAGTTCCGACGAGGGAGGAGGAGAGACAAAAAAGACCAAGAACAAGGGAAAAAAGGACGAAAAGGAATCCTCTGGTGAGCAAGATGCTGATGGTGGCGGGGAAGCTACCCGGCAAGTAGATTCGCTTACAGCAAGAAAGAAGAAAAAACAGAAGAAGAAGAAACAGAAGAAAGCCAAGAAAGCAAAAGATGGGGACGCTGAGGACGACCAAGAGGGAAATAACAACAGCGACAACGGAAATGCCAGCCAAGAGTCCCAGATCCAATCGCTGCAAAGTTCATGGATGGCGGCAACCGGCGGAGTCATACTCCAGAACTGTCTTTGCAAGTCACTCTTGGATCAAAACTTTTGGACTCCGACTCCCATCCAGGCAGCCTCCTTGCCGGCTGCCATTTTGGGCCGTCGCAATATTGTTGGCGCTGCGCCTACGGGGTCAGGTACGTCATTATAGAAAATCGTCGTTCCGATCGATTTGAGGAGGTCTCTCGCTTGTTCTGACTGTGTTTAATTGGCCCAATTTTGCAGGAAAAACGTTGGCATATCTATTACCCATCTTGGAATACCTCCTGCAAAACGAAGAGAAGCACAAGTTAGATCGAAAGTTGCATGCCTTGATTCTTGCCCCGACACGCGAGCTAGCCTTACAGGTTCAGAAAGAATGTAACAAACTCCTTCCGGGGAAATGTGGTTCGCTAGTTGGTGGTTTGGCCACGCAAAAGCAAGAGAGAGTGTTGAGGAAAAACAAGCCTCCCATCATAATTGCAACACCCGGTCGTCTCTGGGAAATGGTACGTGCCTGGTTGATGGTGTTGATATCGTTGTCGCCTCTTCTTGAAGATAAGCGGGAATGATCTGTGTGGTCCCGTGTGATGAGACACTATCGCCTAGACATCCGTCTGAATTGCCTGTGATGTTTCTACGTATATTTGCACGTCAGTCTGATGGGAGAAGCGCATTCGAACCTCTGGCGATGCTTGACGTTTGCAGTTAAATACCTAACAAGCCTTCGTATCTTTCCTTTTCTTTGGTATTGTAACAGATATCTACGCGTGAACATGAACACCTGAATGATATGTCCCAAATCGCATTCTTGGTGATTGATGAATGCGACAGAATGACGGAACAAGGAAGTTTCCCGCAACTACACAGGATTTTGGATGCAATACAAAAAGCAAATCCTATGGATAGTGATGACGAGGATGAGGAGGATCTCGAAGATGAGTTGGAGGATGGCGATGATCCTGAAAGACTTCTTTCGCTTCCTGGGATAAGAGGGGAAGCCAAGGTAGTGATGCTAAATGACGACTTGCTCTCCATGATCGAGAATCAAAAGAGCGAGGCCGGCGGTGAAGCACCTGAACCGGTTGAGGTTGATGATGAAGACCTCGATCAGCTCGATTCGGATGAAAAGGATGCCGACGATAGCGACTCCATGGACGACGACGAAATTTCGCTGCCTGTAAGCCCACCAGTTCAACGACAAACATTTGTTTATTCAGCTACATTGACATTGCCTCCCTCGGACTCGTATATACCTTCGAGGAATAAGCGCAGGAAAGCACCAAAAGTGAAAGGTGTCGAGGGAGCGATTTTGGAAATTTTGGAAAAAGCGAGGTCAAGGGGACAAACAAAAGTCGTCGACCTCTCCAATTCCAAGAAGCAAAGCCAATTCAATGAAAAAATGGCCGATGCGAGAAATCGGTCGAAACTAGAGAAGAAATCTGCGAAAAGTGATTCGGCAACGCCCAAGCGAAGCTTCAATTTACCTCCTGGGTTGAGGTTGCAGGAAATAAAATGCACTCAGATGCACAAAGATAGTCATCTCTACGCATACCTTCTCACTACACAAGAAGGCGCTTCAGGGCCTTGTCTTGTCTTTTGCAACTCGATCAAAGCTGTGCGTCGTGTTGGGTTGACATTGCAGTCTCTCGGCTTGCCCGTGCGGATGTTACACGCGAACATGCAACAGGTAAATAGAATCTTGTGATAACGTAGCGTGCTATGAGTCGCTGTGAGGAAAAAATACTTGATATCCCGAGAACATTATAATAAGAACGCCGCTCTGAGTAGGAAAATCTTGCTCAGATGTTGGTTGTTTCGTTTTGTGTGGGCTATTGTGAACAATCTCTGAGCACTAACGAAACGGCCCGGTGGTTCTAATTTGTGTCTCTTGATCGTTTATGGTCTCACTCAATTTCGTCGCATGCATCACACAGAGAGCTCGATTTAGAGCAGTTGAATCTCTGCAAAGCGACAGCCGTGCGGTAGTTGTAGCCTCCGACATTGCAGCCAGGTAGGTTCGACTGAAGGGGATCTGTTGGACTACCTCATCTTACACAGAAAGATTGGCGCGAACTAAAGCATGTCCCAACTCTTCACCTGCGCCTGCTCCTTTCCAGAGGACTTGATCTTCCCAACGTTGCTTCTGTGGTTCACTATGACGTTGCGCGAAAAGTCGACGGCTTTGTTCATCGTGCTGGACGAACTGCGGTAAGTCAAGGAATCCAAGTTATTTTTTAACTTGCTGCTCTGCTATTGGCTATGAAGATAAAAGGATTTCGGACTAGAGTCTCTTATTTCAGGATTAGTAGCCTGAACATGATGATAGTATTTCCCTTGGCTGTCTGAGTCGATAATTCAAGCTTTATGTGTTTGCCTCTTTCAACTGCAAGGCCTTTCAACTAAACTATTCTTGACTTGTTCTTTCTTTTTCTTTTCCACAAGCGAGGAATGGGTGAAAAAGCAGTCGGGGTAAGCCTTTCTCTCATATCTCCAGCCGAGGACAAGGCTCATCGCAAGATCGTATCAGAACTAAGTGTAGCGTTCGAGCATGTGCATCTTGACTCGCGGCTACTATCTGCTGCTCAGGAAAGGACGAACCTTGCATCGAAGGTGTTATTGGCAGAGGATGTTGAAGGGAAGGCTAAAAGAAATAACCAGTGGTTTATTGACAGTGCGAAAGCAGCCGACCTGGATATTGACGATGATGATGTCTTCGATGAGGGATTGGCAGGTGGTAATCAGAAAGAACAACAGCAGCTTATTGAGGCGCAGCGCGCCAAGGCTTTGCTGCGGCAAAAGTTGGCGGAGCCTTTGGTAACACAGCGATTCGGAAAGTTCTTGTCCAGCAACAGCGCTGCTAAGCAAACTGATGTCGCACCTTACGTGGTGCAAGCGCAGAATTCCAGCAGCAACCGCCAGAAGAAACGGAGAAAGAAATCTTAAATAGTTAGAGCAGCCCGAAACTTAGCTGGTATTGTTGTCTGGAGTAACGACGAAGATGCCTAGAGCCTCGGACAAGTTGGGAATTAGCAAATCTGTGGACACCACTTCGCTCGTTGGTTATTTTTCATGCTGGACCAAAATATATCTATAGTGTAAAATTTGAGTGATTATCTAGGCACTACGTTGGGTTGTGTATTGATTTTTCAATTTGGCTGTACGAGGAGCAATTCCTTTTGCTTAAAGAGAGGAAAATTGCACAAAGCACACCTTTTGCTAATTATTAGAAGAGATCCCCAGGCAATCAAAAACAAGAAGGAGAACACGAGCAAAGACACAGACAAGTTTTTCACAGTCCCAAGGGGTTGGGAATGGCAGACACAACAACAAGCAAATGCAGAATCACTTCACATCATGCTAGAGGTCATGAGCAGTTAAAAAGAAGCAAAGAGAACCTTATTTTAATAGGAGCATGTCAGCACACCATTAGTGACAGTGGCAAATGGGTCTTCTGATGACACCAGCAAATACAAATCCACTTGTACACCAGGAGTGGTGAACTGCAAGTTGTGGGAACATGCTCCATAATCCTGCCCTTGGTTGGAAGACCAGGATTGAGTTGCTTCAGAATCATAGTTGTAGTATGTGACCCTCTTTAGCATTAAAGCTGGATTATCCATGGTTGTCTCCGCACAAGTCATTTCGCAAGTCACCTCTGAAAGGGGAGGCACAGCTGCTAAAACAAACTGCTTTCCTTCATTTACCAGGCTAAATGGACTGCTGTTAACTCCATTGCTGAGAGATGTTACAGCAAGATCGGCGGGGCTTCGCGTTGGTCTGTTCGTAGGTAATGGTGTTTGTGGTCTTGTTGGGCGCAATGTGGGTTTGATAGTGGGCATTGGTGTTGGCGAGCTTGTGGGTCTGACTGTCTGTGAGTATGTAGTCGGAAGTGGTGTTGGCGACTTTGTCGGTCGTAACGTGAGACTATTAGTGGGCATCGGTGTTGGCGAGCTTGTGGGTAGGCCTGTCGGTGAGTATGTAGTCGGAAGTGGCGAAGGTTCTGCTGAAGGGCGCATGGTGATCGGATTTAGCGTTGGTGTCAGTAATGGCTGGTTAGTTCTTGCGATACTTGACGGCTGTTCCGTTGTCTTCGGTGTTGACCGCACAGTGGGCTGTATAGTCGGCTCTATTGTGGTTGGCCCCGGTTTCGGGGCCTGTGTTGGAGGACCATCGGAAGGAACAACTGTCGTTGGTTGCATTGTAGGAGCCTCAGTTGGTGGCTCTGTTGGGCGCGAAATAAAAACAGCTGCAAGTACACCCCCTAGAATCGCTGCAAAAACAACGAGAACCAGTGCACCGTAGCACACAGTTCTTTGGTTACTTGGCGGGAACGTAGCGCTCTGCTTGCTGCGTTCTTCTGGGTAGCCCACGGCCATATTCGCGGGTTCCGACTTTTCTTCCATAGATGACACAGTTCTTTGGTTACTTGGCGGGAACGTAGTGCTCTGCTTGCTGGATTCTTCTGGATCGCCCACGGCCATGTTCGTGGGTCCCGGCTTTTCTTCCCTAGATGAATCGTTTGCCTCTTCATCGTTCTTTGCAATGTCCACAGTGCTTCCCTTCAAGGTACCTGTGCGCTGACAGAAGTCTTGAATGGCATCGCGAATAATTGCATTGGGAGCGAATGCTGACGAGCGAAGCTGATGACTGCAAGCTGGACAGGTCATATGGCCTCGGTCAAGCCACTCTACCATAACTTCCCGCTGACAGTTGTGAAGACAAAGAGAATCAACAGTCACAGGATCGCTCATAATCTGGTGGGTCACAGGACAAACAGCCCAGTCAGGTACGCCGTTGCCTTGATCTTCCTCTTGTTGTAGCAGATTTTCCGCCCAAGCTAGGGCGGCAATAATTTGCTCCAAATACTCTTCTTCTTGTTTAACTTTGCTTTGACGGACACTGTCACTAGCAGCAATGGAATCATCCAACACTTGATTAAGATCTTCCCTTTCTTTCTTAATGGCTTCCAAAGCATGGTGAAGTTCCTCATTGGTTCCCTTCTCAGTTGCGTTTATCAAATTGCCAACGATGTCTGCTTGGCTTTTGCCTTGCAACAGCTTTCGTTTCTGTTCATTCTCTTTTACCTTGAGCTCGAATAGTTCTTCTTCTCGCTTTTCCCAGGACAATTGCAACAGCTGGAGTTGTTGATTGATTCCAATATTCTGGCGAACGCTAAGAGCACCCAAGGAGAAGTGCACCCGTCGCAGAGCTGCTTCAATGTCATCGTGAATGGAGGAAGCCTTGATAACATAAAGAACTGAATTCATCTGTTTGGCCCTGCAGATCAACTTGTACACTTCTTTCAGTTCTTTATGCAGGTTTTTCACGAAATCGCTGCCGCCACTGTTGTTGGCGTCCTGTTGTTTCAACATCTCGAGCAAGGGGATCATGGCTTGCAGTTTTTCTCCTGCCACTTGCACAACCTTTTTAGAGCTAGAGACATCCTCACAGACCTCATGAATTGTGCGAACAATGGAAATTATGTCAAAGACGCTGACCGCCATGTTGCTTCTCCGTCGTCGTCAAGTGTTTGTCTTCGAATACTCGCAGGGTTGAGATCAAGTCAAATGAGCAAAGTGAAAAGGAAAGCGTGGGAACTGCTGATTCGTCTCTCCCGTTGGTTTGCATCGATTTGCAAGGAGCAAATGTACGCACAGGACCTGGAGATGGCTGCGTTTGCGGGTTTTCCTCGTCGCCAACCAGGTCCTTTCAAGTGAATGATCAGCAAACACGTCTGTCTGACGCGGTGGTTGAGGGTTGAATTGATAAAGTTGAAGAAGACCATGCAGCACTGACTCAACTGTGTCTACCCACTGACTCTACCGCACTGCAAGATGTATGCATGTGCATGCTGTGCGTGCAGCTGTACTAGTACTGTCTCTTATACACATCTGACGCTGCCGACGAATAGAGAGGTGTAGATCTCGGTGGTCGCCGTATCATTA